>Ga0310690_10012145_pt1 | contig 10595 bp, 6 predicted proteins | sample AusTroGonzalo_MG_2_FD_207661 | JGI IMG/M metagenome (GOLD analysis project Ga0310690, IMG submission 207661) | Bovine rumen microbial communities from tropical cattle in Woodstock, Queensland, Australia - Gonzalo_04 (v2) (version 2) | ecosystem: Host-associated > Mammals > Digestive system >...
GGCTTTTTCGAGAGCCGTGATATGTTCTGCCCGGCTTGCTCCGGCCAGCGCAAAAGTGGGAAAAGGCTGGCAGGTCAGATACGCGAGTGCGATGGAACTGACATCAAGACCGGTCGCCTGCCGTACTTGTTTGATTCGCTGAAAGATCCGCCGGTTTTCTTTGCAAAGGTACTGAGCTTTTATGCTTTCAGGCAGGCCGCTTTCTCCCGCCTCGTCAAGCTTTGTGAAGAATCCGTGCGCCTGGGAAGAAAAACAGCAGCAGGTCATGCCGGTTTCCTTATGCATACGGAAGGCAGCTGCGTCCATTGAAACAAGGGTATCATCCGGAAAGAAAGCCTGAACGGCCAGGCTGAATTGCGGCTGGTTGGCGTACAACGGAGCCAGGCCGTGGGCGGCGGCATAAGCATTGGCCTCCATGATGCGCGAGGGAGTCCAGTTGGAGACGCCGGTCAGGCGGGTATAGCCGTCTTCCAGAAGTTCCTGCAGCGTTTCCATGATTTCACCTGTGGGGCGGCTGATTTCGTCCCGATGCAGCCAGTATATATCCACACAGTCTGTTTGCAGGTCTTCCAGGCTTGCCTGAATGTCGGCACGGATTTCCGCCCGGCCCAAACGGCCGAGGCGCATGTTTCCAAGCGGAGGATGCCCACCTTTAGTGCTGAGAAAGACCTGATTCCGGCAATGCCGGTCGGATATCCATCGGCCGATGACTTTTTCGCTTTCGCCGTTTTTCGGCGTTGCGAAATCACCATATACCCTGGCAGTGTCTATGAAGTTACCTTTTATGCCGATATACGCGTCCAGGAACTCGCGGGCGAGGCTCTCAGCAATCCTTCCCCCGAAATCCGCCGTGCCAAGCCCGATAACGGATACTTCGCGGCTGCCGAAACGATGTGTCCTCAATTGCGCAGCCTCCCTTTCCATGAAAACAACTGTAACAGATCAAACAGCTTGTGACCGCCCGGATCTTCATCGGACAAACTTTCAGACTCAGACCGCACTTGAGGAATTTCGCGACCGCGTAATGATGAACGTAGCCCATTTTTCCGACGGCTGATACGCCCTGAAGGCAGGAACAATCCCATCCGATTCGGGTGTTCTCCCATCTCTCATACCGAACGCGCGTACGGTGTAGCGAAGGGAAAGTGCTGAGTCCGGCTATTTCCGCAGCCGGGGAGGAATTTCCTCCGGATGGATTTCGCCGTCCCGGTGCATGGAGAATTCCGCCATGGGATATTTCTCCAGGTTGTCCAGAATTTTCCGGTTATCCGCCCGGCTCAGCAGATCCGCTCTGGCCTTCAGCACCAGGTTTTCCGCCTGATGCTTGGAGGGCCCTCCGATGCAACCTCCGGGGCAAACCATGCCTTCCACGAAGTCCGCATCCAGTTTTCCCGCGTTCAGCAGCATCATAGCTTTTTTGCATTCGTCACCGCCGGCACAGGCCATCAGCCGGATGCTGGATGTATCCTCATCCATTTCTTCCATGACTTCCATAACCGCTTTGGCAACGCCGCCGCTGCCGGCAAAGCGCTTGCCGAAGAGGGAAGCCTCCTGGTAATCCTCTTCTGACTGTTCAACAGTAATTCCCTTGGATTCCAACAGCGCGACGATCTCTCCATAGGTTAGGGCATAATCCGCGCGGTCGGCAATGAGTTCGTTCATGGTCTCTCCCTTTTTGGCGATACAGGGGCCGATGAATACGGTGACGCAATCCGGATCCAGGTGCTTCAGATAGCGGGAAACTGCCACCATGGGGGATACGGTGCCGGATTTGTTGTTTTCGTAGACTTTGGGGAAGTGGTGGCGGAGCATGGAGATAAAGGCTGGGCAGCAGGAGGTGGTCATCACTTTCCCCTCCTTGCGGGCGCGAATCCATTCCATAGCCTCAAAGGCGGCGGTCATATCGCCACCAAGGCCTACCTCCACCATATCGGCAAAGCCGGCTTTTTTCAGGGCAGCGCGGACAGAAGCCATGCCGGCCTGATTGCCGAACTGGCCTTCCGTGGCCGGGGCGCACATGGCGATCACCCTTTTGCCGGCCTGAATCGCGCGGATTATATCCACAGCGTAGATCTTTGACCCGATGGCGCCGAAGGGGCAGTTATGGATACAGTGGCCGCAGTGGATGCACTTTTCCTCATTGATCCGGCAGATGCCGGCTTCATCATAGAAAATCGCGCCGACTGGGCAGGCTTTTTTGCAGGGGCGTTCCTGGTGGATGATGGCGCCGTAGGGACAGGATTTTGCGCAAAGACCGCAGGATTTGCATTTGGCGGGATCAATACGCATTTTGGAATCGCCTGGAGAAATAGCGCCGAAGCGGCAGGAGTTCAGGCAGGCTTTCCCCAGACAGAAACGGCAGATGTCAGAGACAAAGTAATCCTGGATCGAACAGTCATCACAAGCGGCCGGAATGACCGCTACCACATTGTTCGTCGGATGGGCGGGATCCGGATACTGCCCCATGGCCAGGCGGATCCGTCCCCGGACAATTTCCCGCTCTTTGTAGACGCAGCAACGGTACTGGGGCTTGGGACCGGGACTGACATCATAGACGATTCTCTCTGCGCTTTCACTTGAGAGCTTGTTTTCCCAGGCGAGGCGGCAAACCTCCCGCAGAATAAAATGCTTGAGTTCAACAATTCCTTTGTCGTTAGTGATCATGGCATTTTTGCTCTCCTTTTAATTTTCCCGTTGATCTGTCAATAACAAGGCGTGGCTTTATACATAGAAATGAGCTTAATTTGGGCAGAACTGCAATCCGTTTATCCCTTGGATGATACATGTAAAGGGCATAAACCGGCGGAAAGCTGTACAGGCATAAAAACAGGGTGCTCTTCCAGATGCCGGTTCGGCCTGTGAAGCGCCAGCATCGTATGCCCTTCTTTGTTCCGGAAAAGCATACCGTGCCCGCCGTCTTTCCGGAAAAGCGGCGGAAGTTGCCTGAAATTCCCGGTAATTTCCCCGTTGTCGGATTCTGCCAGCCCCTGTGTATATCCGTCTTCCGAAAAGGAAGACCATAAACAAAACAGACGTTCTTTTTCGTTCCGCCACAGGAAAGGGCCGTCGGTGACATATCCCCGGACACCGGAAGAATGCTCTATTTCTTTTGCCCAGACTGCATCAGACGCCCGGAACAGAAGCCGGGGTTCACCGGACGCAGCTTTCAGATCTTCCGTAAGCGGCATAGCCAACACTTCTCCGTCGCCGACCTGAACCCATTCATGGCAGAATACCATCCAGGGCTTTCCCTGCCGGTCTGCATAGAATGTTCCGTCCAGGCAATCCCAGTCTGCGGGTGTCACGGGACCGTCAGACCAGGGAACGAAAGGCCCGGCGGGGGACGATGCCTTCAGAACAGCAGTTCCTCTGTGCCGCTTCTCACTCTTGAAGCTTGCAAACATGAAGAAAGCACGCTGCCAGGGATGTACCTCCGGCGCCCAGTAGTTCCGATCCGCCCAGAAAGTCCCATCATTTTCAAAGCAGGGGACCGGGCCTTCCCAGTTCTCCAGATCCGTACTCGTATAAGCATCAAAACCGGTGGCCGAACCCCAGCAGGTCGCTCCGCGGGTTCCGTAAAGGTAATAGGTATCTCCATGAATGAGAACAAAGGGATCCCGAATATTGATTTCATTTGTCTTCATGGCTGTTTTCCTTTGCGGTATCAGCGCCGCGGCTGCGGCGATACTGCTGCGGCGTTTCTCCGGCGACCTGTTTGAAGCGGCGGATAAAAGAGCCTGAGTCATAATAACCGACCTGTACGCTGATATCCCGTATCGTCAGATTCGTGGACGCAAGGAGTTCCTTCGCTTTTTCAACCCGAAGCAGCGTCAGATAATCCAACGGCGACATTCCCATTTTTTCCTTGAAGGAGAGGCTGAAACGTGTCGTGGACAGTTCAAAGGAGTCTGCCAGCGCTGTCATAGAGATTTCCGGATCGCTGAAATGCTCTTCCATGTAATGAACCACCTGGCTGATTTCATCCTCTTCCCTGGCGGCAACAGGCATTCCCCTGCTGTCATCTCCGCTGAGCAGATAATCACACAGCCGGCGCAGCAGTTCATCGAGATCATCAATTGACTGGCAGGACGTCAGCGAAAAAATGTTGTAGAAATCCATCACGGATTCCCTGCCGGAGAGTGCATCTGAGTGCGTATGCATCAGGGAGTTGATTACATCGCTGTAAATCATCCGGAAAGCAAAAGGCGACATATTTGTGTTTTTCAGGAAATGCAGCAGCTCGTCAATCCGCTTGTCCAGCACATCCCTGTTTCCAAGCGTCAGCGCCTGACTGATGGATGTCGTGATCTTCCGTGCCTGGGGAAGGATATCCGCCAGATTGGAGGAAATATCGCTGTACTGAAGCACCTTCTGGTTTCCCATGACGAAACGGTTTTCATAGGCAGCTGCAGCCTCCAGATAAGCTCCGGGAGCTTCACGGAAATCTTCATGAATGCAGGATATGGCTGTAACGCACCGGTCGTCATCTGATATTCCGACTTGCCGGAGCTTTTCTGCTATTGAGAAAAGGATTCCTTCATGATCCGAAAAGATGAGATAGAGGTTTGCCTTTAGTGCAACCAGTTCGACTCCGGCCCCCGAGCAGTCGTCAAATTCACTGAACGGAGGCTGCTTCAGATCAAACGGATGGTCATTTTCCCCGATTCCGCTGCAGAGAATTACCGCATAGCAGGGCTTGTCAATATCCAGACCTACTGCATTTCCGGCGGCAACCGTTTCCTGCCTGTTCTCAAAGCGTCCTTTCACAAACCGGAACACAAAATCGTGCCGCTGAACAGGTAGTGCCTGCTCCAGACGTGAAGACAGTTCAAGGTTGCGGGTTGTCAGCTGATGGATCCCGGTTGAAATCTGCTGAAGTTCATCCTTGTGAGCCGATTCATCACCGGCAAGCAGGCCGGAGATTTCCCGGATCGGTTTTGCGTGCCTCCGGGCCATCCACAGCGCAAGCAGGAGGGCCATTGCCACAAAAACAGGGAGAATGGCCAGATTGCTGAAAATCTGCCTGGTGATTGCAGAAATGATATCCGCGCTCCGTATTACGGCACTATAGGACAGCCCCCAGTTCCTGACCGGAAGCGAAATCTGCGTCCAGTCCTCTCCCTCCCAGCGGAAGATCCTGGAATCCTCTTCCTGGGAAGGCATCAGCTGGTCCTGGTCAACAGGCATTTCCTCAGCGGAAGAAAGAAGTACATCGTCCTGGTGAATATATGTATTCACATGCCCATCGATCGCATCAGAGAACAGCGCCTGGTAGACGCTGTCCTTAATCAGAAAAAGCAGGGCGCCTTTTCGGGAACCAGGGTTGGATCCGAGCGGCACCAGAAAGGTGACAACCCGGGAGGTGTCCACGAGTGTTGAAGATACCTGCTGGGATGGAAGGATGGTCAGGCGCTCTACGCTGTCAATCAGCGCGGTCAGGCGTTCCATTGGAATAAACTCATACCGCATCATGCGTGCGAAGAGGTCGAGTGACATGGAAGAAGATGATGAATAAACCCGGTTATCCCCGAAGAAGTGCAGATAGACCTGATCGCAGAAAGTACTGTTTGTTGCGGTGTATGGAACCAGCTGAAGCTGAAGATCATATGCTTTCCACGGCTCTTCATCATACCTGAAGAAATCAATGTGCGGACTGAGGCCGATTTCCTCTGCCGTGTTCAGCATGGCGGCAATATAGTTTTCGTGCTGGCTGGCAATCCGGGAGAGACGGTTGATCTGATTTTCAATATACTCTTTCCGTGCTCTGCCGCTCATTGTTACATACAGATATCCGGTGATGCTGAAGAACAGCAGTAGCACAACAGAAAGATAGGACAGCGCGTATCGGATGAAAACCGTTGTCCTGCTCTTTTTGTTCACGCGTTACTTCCCCTCCCGCCAATGATCGTAAACCTGCTGGTAAACCCGGATGTACTCTTCGCTTCCGTTTTCCTTTAACTCCTGCATATACGATTCCCGGGCTTCATCTGTCACGCCCTGGGAGACCATTGCGACGATCTCAGCATCCACCAATGCTTTCATTTTGGCTGTCAGCCGCTGTAATGCGGAAAACTGCACTGTTGTCTTTGGCGCCACCGTTGTCAGCAGTTTGCAGGAAACCGGTTCCAGGACATTTGCGTCTTCATACAGCCTGCAATAAGCAGCTTTTTCCTGACGGTGAAGCGCCGGGACATAGACAGAAGCATAATATTCCGCCGGGGCAAAAAACTGCCCGCAGATCACAGGAACCGATTGATACAGTTCATTATCCGGAGGAACATATTTTACCTCGTACAGGCCGTCCTCACGTCTGATCAGAGTGTCTCCCACAGCGCCATTCTGAGAAATCAGCATATTTTCCGTTTCAAACTGGGCGTCCAGCCAGCGCAGGGAGCTTTCGATATCATGATTGTCGGTTGTCAATGCCGCCCCAAACTCAATGATATCCATATTCCGGGGAAGGCAGGCCTGTTTCCCTTCGGCATGAACAGGCAGCATGATCTCATAATTCGCGGCAATCTCGGGTTTTAGCGCTGTATTCTGCAATCGCCAGTAACTGAACATTCCGGTATTGCCTTCATTGACTTTTTCAGCCCAGATCGTGCTGCCCTGACTGATAAAATCAATATCCAGCAATCCTTCCAGATACATTTGATGAAGCCAGGAAAGCGTTTCGAAAAAGGATTCTTCTTCCGGAGCAAAATGTACCTTCCCTGACTGATCGATATACACATAATTCTCGTTCATCGGAAGTCCGAAGAAAGAGAAAAGATTGTATATACCGGTCGTGTTGTCGTCAAAAGTAAACTCCAGCGGAATCTCATCCTGAATGCCGTTTCCGTTGAAATCTTCTTTCCGGAAGCGGCGGAGCACTTCTGTCAGTCCTTCCACAGTCTCCGGGACTTTCAGGCCAAGCCGGTCCAGCCAGGTTTTGTTGATAAAGAAATGCCCGTTGGTGTTTACATCCTGGGATATAAGGAATCCAAGCTGGTAAATATGTCCGTCCGACGCTGTCATCTGTTCCCGGAGGCCTGCCTGGTCCATCCGTGCCGTATAATTCGGCAGGCTTCCCTTTGCCATATACTCATCCAGGGGAACCAGAAGATGCTGCGCCACGCCATATTCTTCCACGTCCAGGGAACCTCGCAGGATTATATCCGGCATTTTTCCCTTGGCAAAGGCAAGGCTGATGGAACTGCTCCATTCCGAATCCTTGATCTCTGTAAAATCAACGTGCACACCGGTCTGCTGTTCAATCTGTTTATAGTACCACATGCTGCTGAAATCCATGGCGATATTGTCAATTTCGTACTGCAGCGCAGTCAGCGACGCGGAATGAGACGGCGTTTCTTTTCCGGACTGCCGGGCACATCCGGAAAGCAGAAGAATAAGCAAAGCCAGCACACAGACCAGCCGAACGATATATTTCATACAAGCTCCTATATAATACGGCAAAAGGGCATTGCCGACGGTACAGCTCCTTCGGCAATGCCCGGCGGCCTTCAATACTTTTATTCTAACATTTCAGGCCGTGGTGTTCAAGGTGATTACTTGGTAAGGTAAGCGTCATAGGCGTTCTGGTACAGTTCGATGTAGCGCTCGGATCCGATTGCCTTTGCCTGCTCAAGGAAACTGTTCCAGCTGTCATCCGTGACACCGTTGCGGACGAAGTTTGCAAATGATTCTTCCACAAGCTTCTGCAGTTCAGTATAGATGTCAGATGCTTCTGTGGCGTCTTCATTGCTCAGCTTGCTCAGGTCGCGCACGTACTGGAAACTCTTCGGCTCCAGTACGCCGGCTTCGGCATACCATTTGCTGTCCTCATACCGTTCCACGCGGTGGGGAGCCATCTGGTAGATGGAGGTGTAATAGTCGCCGGGAGCGAAGAACTGGCCCATGGTTACCGGCACAAACTGGTACAGGCCGTTATCTGCGGGGATGTCGATGACTTCATACTTGCCCTCATCATTCAGGACGATCTGCTCGCCGACCTTGCCATTCAGGGAAACCATCATGGTTTCGGTTTCAAGCTGGGCGTCGATCCACTTCAGGGCGGCCAAGGGATCCTTGCAGTTCTTTGTCAGGTAAGCACCGGCTTCCGGAACCTCCAGGATCTGGGACACACAGGCTTTGTATCCATTGGCAGCAGGCGGGAGAATAGACTTGAAGTTTTCAACATTTTCTGCCTTGATGGCGGTGTTGATCAACCGCAGGTAACAGAAGTAGCCGACTTCACCGTCGTTCACCTTGTTGGCCCAGAGATTGGAGTCCTGGGTCAGGGATTCCGGATCCATGAGTCCTTCTTCATACAGCTGGTGCAGCCATTCTACGCAGGCACGCCAGCCGTCCTGCGCACAGGTGAACTGGATCTTGTTGTCAGCATCAATGAAGTAATAGTAAGTATTCTCCGGCACGCCGAAGGATGCAAACTGGTTCCAGATGGTTTCCGGACCGAACTGGGTGTAGGAGGCGGAGAAAGGCCACTGGATGCCGTCGGCTTTCATGGCCCGGAGCAGCTCGGTCACTTCGTCAATGGTGGTCGGAGCTGTTTTGCCAAGTTTGTCCAGCTCCTTCTGGTTTACGTACCAGGTTCCGGTATGATTTACGTTCTGGGCCATGAGGAATCCGATGTAATAGGTTTTTCCATCGCTGGCAGGAATGGAGTCGCCGGCGTTGTTGATGTTCAGGCGGCTGACATAATTGGGCATGATTTCTTCGGTGAGATATTCATCCAGAGGAAGCAGAAGGCCCTGGGTTACACCATATTCTTCGACATCCACTGCATGGCGGATAATCATATCGGGCATCTGGTCCGGTACCGCGAACATGAGGTTGACATTGGTTGCCCAGTCAGCGTCCTTCACCATCTGGAAGGTGACGTGGGTGTTGGTTTTCGGTTCCACTACTTCGTCGAAGAACCAGAGACCGTTGAAGTCAGTGTTCTGGTTTTCCAGCGCGTACTGGAAGGCAGTCAGCTCCACCTTGTCTTCGGCGAAGGCGGCGCTCAGGCTGAGCAGCATACAGCATGCCAGCAGCAGGGAGATGAGTTTCTTCATAGGGATACCCTCCTTTTTTATTTCAGGGCCTGCGGCCCTTAAATACTTTTATCCGCAATCTCAATCGGCGCGGCTCCCCACCGGGGAGACCGCTTGTTTCGATTGAATTCAGATCTTTCGAAATTGCCGCCACTGGCGGTCGAAAGATCTTCATCCTTTGAGGGAGCCGATCATAACGCCCTTTACGAAATACTTCTGCATGAAGACATAGAGCAGAATCGCGGGTACGGTTGAAACCACAATACAGCAGTACTTGGCAACTTCGGCCTTTCGTAGCGCCTCCTGCAAACCGCCCAGATTGTCGGCATAGGCTGCGAAGAAGGTGTCTGAAGAACCTGTAGAAGTAAGGGACGCCAGGATCTCCCGCAGTACAAGCTGAAGCGGATAAAGGCTGCGGTCCCTCAGCATGACAAGGCCGGTAAAGTAGTCATTCCAGCGGGCAACGCCGTAATAAACCGCGAGCACAGCCACAATGGTGCCTGACAGGGGAAGAACGCAGCGGAAGAAATAGGTAAAGTGATCCGCGCCGTCAATAACTGCTGCTTCATAGAGTTCATTGGGAATGCTGGTCTGTATGTATGTCCTGGCCACCATCAGGTTCCAGACGGAAACCAGGTTCATCAGGATCATGACGGCACGGGTGTTGTACAGCCCCAGATCCCGGACGTTCAGGAAGATCGGAATCAGGCCACCCGAAAAGAACATGGTGAATGTAATGGCCAGGTTAACAATTTTTTTGCCTACAAATTTCCGGGAAAGTGAATAGGCTGCCGCCAATGAAACTACTACGCTCAGTCCGGATCCGACCACTGTGTAGATTATCGAGTTCAGATAGCTTCCCCACAGCTCCTTATACTGAAAAACCGCCTCGTATCCCGTCAGGGAGAAATCCACCGGCAGTAACAGCGCTTTTGCCTGCAGCACTGCGTCCGGGTCAGACACGGAAGCGATGAGGATAAGCCAGAGGGGATACAGGACGATGAACAGCACAATGATCCAGAAAATCAGATTAATGGCATTGAACAGGCGGTCTTTTCCGGTTTCCCGGACACGGTTGTGCCGCTTGGCTGTAATGGCGGTCAAAGGTTTTCCTCCTCTCTCAGAACAGACTGATATCACTCATCTTGCGGGAGATGGCATTGACCAGCATGATGATGACAAAATTGATGACATTCAGGCACAGGCCGATGGCTGAAGCATAGGAATACTGTGCTTTGGAGGCGGCAATTCCGACACTGTAGACATACACTCCCAGAATGTCGGAGGTAGCCATGTTGCCGCTGGTCTGCAGGAGCAACGCTTTGTCTGTGTTTGAGGAAAGCAGAGATCCGCAGTTGAGGATCAGCATCATGACAGCGATGGGGATCAGATGGGGAATATCAATATGCCTGATCTTATCCCACCGGGTTGCACCGTCAATGGTGGCTGCTTCGTATAGCTGGGGATCAATACTGGTCAGCGTTGCGATGTACAGGATCGTGTTCCAGCCGGCGTTCTGCCAGATCTCAGAACCGATGAAGAGTGGCCGGAACCATTCCG
>Ga0310690_10012146_pt1 | contig 10594 bp, 4 predicted proteins | sample AusTroGonzalo_MG_2_FD_207661 | JGI IMG/M metagenome (GOLD analysis project Ga0310690, IMG submission 207661) | Bovine rumen microbial communities from tropical cattle in Woodstock, Queensland, Australia - Gonzalo_04 (v2) (version 2) | ecosystem: Host-associated > Mammals > Digestive system >...
CGATATCCGATGATGTTAGCGTTCCGACGTCAAGCTCACCGACTGGTATGTCCGTGGGGCATTAGGAGTCAGGTTTTAACGAAAACCAAAACGAAAACCGAAACGTTCAGTATGCCAGCACTGACCAGAGGTCACGGATGCGGGCTTCCGGGTCCCAGCGTCCGTCGAAGGTCCACAAGGCCGTGATGCCGTGGAACTCGGGTTTTCCGGGAGCCTGCTGAAGATTGTCGCTGAGCCATCCGCTATGACCACCCTCGCGGCGGCAACCGTAGTAGTAGACACGCTGTCCCCACGGGCACGGGTCAAGCACCTTGCCCTCCTTGGCCATTTCCTCAGCAGTACGTCCCTTATAGGCATGTTCGATGGTCTGATCCAGGATCTGCGCCGACATCTTGCAGTTGACCACATAGAACTGCGAATCGTGGTGATAACGACCGAGCACGGTGGGACGCTTGGCGTCGAACTCCGAATTGGTGACCACCAGTTTCTTGGCCTGATCACCACGGCCGTCGTGCCAGAGAATGGCGCGTCCGTCACCATAGAAACGGCAGCGTGTGGCATAGCACCAGCCCCGCGGACACAGGAAATCAACTCCAGGACAGCGCAGGAAGAGGTCGGCATGATAGTACATGCCACCGTCGGGAGCCCATAGCGACAAGGCATCGTTGCCGTCAGCCCAGATGTTGCTATTAATAATAATGGTACGCGTAGCGCGGCCGTAGACAGCCATCTGGTGTGTCGTGTTGCCTGGTTCCACCACCGTTCCGTAGTTGTTGTAGACGGTCAGTCCGCTGATGATGCAGTCGTCGGCACCCTCCAGTAGCACAACGACTCCATGATGGACGTCCTGTCCCTTGTACTCACGGACAGTCCGCGTCTTCTCCGTCTCAGCCAGTACAATCACCGTGCTGTCGCGCTGTTCGCCTACCAGTACGATGTTCGGCCGGTCAATGATGACCTTCTGGCGGTAAATGCCTTTTCGAATAAATATCTTGAAAGGCTTTTCAGGCCGTTCGGGTGCCTTCTCGATAGCCGTCTGAATGCGCTCATCCTCGTTGACCACCGCATCGAAGTCTGCCATATCCTTCACCGGCTGACGGAACATCTGGATGAGGCCGTTCTCATTGGCGCCTTTTGTCTTCAGGCTGATGGTGACCTTATGCTGCGGGTCGAACCGGTCAGCCCACTCGTCATACAGCGGATAGAGTTCGGCAGGTCTGTTGCCGAACCACGCATAGCCGTTGCGGCGCTCATGACCGATGTCCTCTAACCGGCGGCGAGGCAGGCCGTCGCGGTCGCAGACGTAGGGCTCACAGTTTTTCAGGTCGTAGTAACGGCTCCACAAGGGGGGAGCCCCTGGGTCTTCCACCATCCGGGTGTCGCCGTCAGGACTGGCCCACGGCCCTGTCCGTATGACACGCAGCCCTGTCAACTTGTATTTGTCGAACCACGCCATAGCGGCATGTACGGCACGCTTGACCCGTTCGTCAGGGTGGGGCAGTTCCATGAGCAGCCGTACAATGCTGGCACTCTCCATCGAACAGTACGACGGTAGTTCATAGGCACGGGCTGCTGCCGGTGCAAACGTCTCGCGGTCGTGCTGCTGGCACCATACGGTCAGCTGGCCCTCACGGTTACGCATCTGGGTCGCCAGCATGCACTCCACGCCCTGGTTAAAAGCCTTGGCACAACGGTCGCGCAGCGATGCGTCGGCCATTCCCTGATAAGGCTGTTTCCCGTCGGCAATGTTACGCAGCAGTTTCATGGTGTTGACCATGGCATCGTCATTATACGTGATGTGTACCTGATAGCCGTGCATCTCCGGCCAGAACTGGGGCCAGCCGCCATTGTCGTACTGTCCGTCCAAGAGATATTCTACGCCGCGGACGAATCCTTCCTTGTAGCTGACGTCGCCCGTTGCCTGCCACAGCCGTGCCAGAAAAACTATCTGCATGCTGGTGGCACCGTTGTCCGTCGTAGAGTCGTCGCGCCGCTGTTTGTCACCGAGCACCTCCGAACGCTCTTCGTCGCTCAGCGGCCGGCTCATGTTGATATTCTTGGGCCACCCGCCAGTCACACGCTGATAGAGCAGCACTTGGTCGCCTATGCGCCGGGCTTCGGCAGTCTTGTAAAAATCGTCGTTCTCTTGCGTGGGCAGATGACGTCCGCCCCTTCCACGCTGTGCGCTGGCAGTCAGCACCGCCATCATCACCAGCATAGTTACCGTCAGTAGTCTGTTCATATTTTTATGTGTTAGTTTTCGTTTTGGTTTTCGTTGAACTCCGTTCAGTACTCAAACGAGGAACCACCAAGGAACTCACGGAGGAGGCTGGTGGGAGGAATCTGCGTCTCGGGAATGGACTTGATGTAACGCAGGAACTTCAGCAGGCGGTAGGCCTCGCTGTACTCCGGCGCACTCTCAGGAACCTCCTCTAACAGCGGTTCTGCCTGACTGCGGATGACGGCCAGTTCGAAGAGCATAGCTGTATTGAACATGGCATCGGCATTCTCTTGGAAGGGGAATATCCACTTGTTCTCACCGGCTCTGACGGAAGGCCAGCGGCGGATGGTCTCGATGGCCGATACGCCGCGGTACTTATGGTCGCGGATGATGCGGCGCAACAGACGGTTGTCGGTGGTGGGAATATAGTTGTGCTTGTCTAACAGCAGGGTAGTGAGTGCCGAGGCATAGACACGATAAATCTGGTCGGCAGGCACCTGCGACATCAGTTCGGGGTTCAGGGCGTGGATGCCCTCCACCACAAGTATCTCGTCGTCGTGCAGGCGGAGTTTTCGTCCGCTCCATTCGCTCTTGCCTAACTGGAAGTTGTAGCGTGGCAGTTCCACCTCCTCGCCTCGGAACAGGGCGTTCATCTGTTGGTTGAGCAACGGCAGGTTCAGGGCGTGCAGATGCTCGAAGTCGTAGTCGCCTTTCGCGTCGCGTGGTGTCAGGTCACGGTCCAGGAAGTAGTCGTCAAGCGAGATGGGGACAGGTTTGATGCTGTTGACGGCCAGCTGAACGGAGAGTCGCTTGCAGGTGGTGGTCTTACCACTGCTCGACGGTCCAGCAATCAGCACGATGCGGACACCAGACCGACGTGCTATCTCGTCGGCTATCTGGCCGATCTTCTTCTCCTGCAGGGCTTCGCTGATCTGGATGAGCTTTGACGACAGTCCGAGGCTGATGGCCTCGTTAAGGTCGCCGATGGTACGCAGACCGAGGATGTCCTGCCAGCGGTGGTGCTCCTTGAAGATGCCGAACATCTTGTCCTGATGGGTCATCTCGCCCAGCTCGTCGGGATGTTCGCGGGAAGGAATGCGCAATAGCAGGCCGTCGTAGTACTTCTCCAACCCGAAGAGATAGAGCTGACTGGTATTGGTGAGCAGGGCACCGTAGTAGTAGTCGATGTAGCCGTCGATATCGTAATAGGTTGTAAAGAGTCGTCCGCTGCCCTTCAACAGCTTCACCTTCGAGAAAGTATGCAACTCGGTGAAGATGCGGATGGCCTCTTCAGTAGTGGTCTCGAAGCGGTGGATGGGCAGTGCCGCACTGATGATCTCCTGCATGCGGCGGCGGATGCGTCCGGCGTCGTCGAGCGTCACGGGGTGACCGATGTCAAGGTCTACGTAGTAGCCGTTGGACACGGGGATGTCGATGGCCACTGTGGCCTCGTTGTAGATGTCGTGGACGGCCTTGCAGAGGACAAAGAAGAGCGTACGTGTATAGGCACGGACTCCCGACGAGGAGGTGATGTCGAGGAACTCGACGTTCTTCTGCTTGTAGGCACGGTAGTGCATGCCTTCCACTTTGTTGTTGACTTTGGCTAATACGGGACCGTGTTCCATCTGTAGCCCTAACAGCTGATATACTTCTTCCATCGTGCTCCCTACAGGAACGCTGATGGTCTGTCCGTTATTACTGCAATGTATCTGTATCATTTTAACCATAACTTTTAGTCTTTAATTATTTTCGGTACCCAGAACCAGAAAGTGGAGCCCTTGCCCTCTTCGCTCTCTACACCTATCTTTCCCTTGCACTTCTCGACAATGGTCTTGCAGATGGAGAGACCGAGACCGGTGCCTTGCACAAAGTCATTGAGCTTGACGAAACGCTCGAAGACAGAGGCCTGCTTCTCACGGGGAATGCCTGCACCGGTATCCTCGCAATAGAAGTAGAGACCGGGAGTGCCGTCGGTGCCTGCCTGCTCACGCCATCCTACGCGGATATGACCCTGATGGGTGTATTTGACGGCGTTGGTGACGAAGTTGGTGAGCAGCTGCTGTAGACGGCCTTTGTCAATGTCTACCGGATAGTGTTCGACAGGGTTGTCTTTTTGGAACTCGACGCCAGACTCCTGTACGCGTTGCTCTAACGTCTGGCAGATGTCGTCGAACACTTTGGAGAGATCTACATGCTCTGGCTTGATGGCGATAGCCTGTCCCATGCTCGATGCTTCGAGGATGTCGTTGATGAGTCGGAGCAGCATGTCGCAGTTGTTGCGGATGATGCGGATGAACTCCATGCGTTCCTTCTCGGTGTCAACCATCTGCAGCAGGCTGCTGAAGCCTACGATGGCATTGAGCGGCGTACGGATCTCGTGTGTCATGTTGGCGAGGAAAGCCGCCTTGAGCCGTCCGGAATCCTCGGCACGTGCCGTCTCAACGCGTAGCTGTTCTTGTGCCTGCATGAGGTTGGTGATGTCGCGTGCCAGTCCGAAATATTCGGTGAGCTGTCCATCTTTGATGATGGGCATGCCGACAACTGAATACCAGGTGGGCTTATCGTCGAGCGGGGTGTAGTCGAAGGGCAGAATGGTGCTGTAGGACTTGGCCTGCTGCATGGCCTGCTGAACCTGCTCGATGGCTTGCTGGCGAACAGAGGCATTCATGGACTTCACGTATTCCTCAAGGGTCTGGGAGTAGGCAATGACTCCTGGTGAGCGCGTCATGGTGATGACATTCTCGGCTATGCGGAAGTGCCAGATGTACATGCTACTCTCTTCGAGCAGATAGTGCAGTTGCTTCTCGTAACGTGCTATGGCTTCGTTGGTGGCATGCAGACGGCGGTCGTGTTCACGCTGTTCCATGTACATGTCACGCTCGGCAGTGATGTCGCGATTGGTAACGATGTAATAGACCAGCTGGTCATCGTCGTCAATCACGGGACGGATGCGGAACTCAATATACTTGTTGAGTTCTAACTGCGGCTCGTACAGGTGCTGACAGACGTGCATCACCTCACGGGAACCGGGAAGATAGACACCTTTCAGGTTGGGGAAGTCGAAGAGTGAGTGCTCCTGGAAAAACGAAGTAGACTCTTCTGTTATCTGGCATAGCTCGGACATTTGCTTGTTGATGTCTAACAAGTGACCTTCTGCATCGTAGAACGACATAGCTACTAAGTTGGTGTCAAACATCTTCTTGTACTTGCTGGCGATCGTCTGAATATGGCGTTCCTCGTTCACCTCGTTGGTGATGTCCTTGGTGGTATAGATAATGAAAAGAGGCTTGCCGTTCTCTGTCTCAACAACAGCATTGCCGTAGTATTCTTTCCACTGTGGTTCGTCGGAGGTACCCTGGTTAAAACTGAACTTTATGTCGAAATGACTGATGCCACCGGTGGCTATCTGTGTATTAAGTGTGTGGAGTTGCTGTGCCTCGTCAGGATGCATGTGCAGCAGGAATTCCTCTGGCTTCATGTCATCGTGAGGCAACATGTTGCCGTATTTGTTGTGGAGCAAGTTGCTTTGGAGGTCCCACTCTATAACAGAGTAGTCACCCATGTTGAGCACTTGGTCCATCATCTGTCCCATGTCAGACAGCTGACGGACGGCCGTGCGGACACGGCGCTGGACAATTCGTATGAGCAGGAACACGACGGCTGCTGTCAGCAAAAGACCACCAATGATGAACAGGACGATGGGCGAGGTGTCGTCGTGCTCGCGTTCAGGGTGGAACCAGCGGTCATAGATCTTTTGCAATTCGCCAGCCTGTTCCAGACGAGTGTACTGGTCGTCGATGATATCTATGAGATTCTTGTCGTAGCCTATGATACGCAACTCGCCGGTGGGAATGTCTATGTCGTCGAGAACGATGCTGTCGAGACCAAGTTCCTGAATCTTGCGGTTGAGCGGCAACTCGCCCCAGATGTAGTACTTGTACTTTCCCTGCCTGATACCTGTCAGCCCGTCCTTGGGTGTATGGTACTCCCAGAGGATGGACGAGTCGTTCATCAGATTGAAGGTCAGCGCAGCATAGTCGTTCTTCTTCACCAACAGCGTGTCGTGCTTATGCAAGTCGTGGATGTTCCTTAGTGGCGGCACGTCGGCACGCCGTGCCAACTTCAGGTTGTAGTAGTTGATGTACTTATGGGTTGACACGTATGGACGGGCTTTGTAGAAAAAATAGAAGGAATGGATGAGGTCTGCCTTGCGGTGCTCGAACATGTCAGTTGCTATAGACCACTCCTGCATGACGAATTTGTGGGGGATATGCAGCTGGTCGAGGATGAGGTTGAGGACGTCGATGTTGTAGCCGGCAGGTTTCCCCTCGACATCAAGGAACTCGAAGGGACGGAAATCCCAGTCGCAGGCAATGACAATAGGACGTTCCTCGGTATATTCGTAATAGTCGGCAACAGCGGAGCCGGGTACGAAAAGCAGGAGGCAAGAGGAAAGAAGCAACCTCCGGATGGCCTTATATCTGATGAAAAGATTACTCATTACTCAAATAAACATTAAACAGGTTGATGCAACTTTCTCTGTATTTCCCGGCACGAGCAGGGGATGTTGACCCATACGGTAGTGCCCTTGCCAACCTCGGAATTGAGATGGATGCGGCCTCCCATCTGTCCGATGATTTCCTGGCAGATGGCCAGTCCGAGGCCGCTACTGCCGCCACTGTTGTTGGTGACAAAGCGACCGAAGATAGTGTCAAGTTTATCGGCAGGAATGCCACAGCCAGTATCGTTGACCGTCACGGTGAGGTCCTCGCCATTATAGTCGAAGCGGGCACGTACTATACCCGATGTGGTATGCTGGGCAGCATTGATGACAATTTGTTCGATGACTATGCCCAAATTCTGGAAGTCGATATCAACCACCAACCGCTCGTAGGGATTGTCTACTATATAGTTGACGCCGGGTTGCTGGTAGTCTGCCCATGCTGCCTGGCACCGGTTCTCAAAGATGGAAGCCAGATCGACGGGCTGTTTCTTGAACTCAATCATGTGTGCGTCGAGGCGTGAGAGGAAGAGGATGTTGTTGATGAGCTTCAGCAACTTCTCGGAATTGGTATTGATTTCCTGGATGAAGTAGCGCTCGTCTTCGTCGGTGTGCTCCATCTCGAAGAGTTCGGCAAAGCCTACGACGGAGGTCAGTGGGATGCGGATTTCGTAGCTCATATTACGGAGGAAGGCGTTCTTCAGCGTCTCCACTTCCTGTGCTTTCTGCGTCTCACGTTCCAATAACTGCTCGGTGGCCTTGATGTCACTGATGTCACGGCACATGCCGAAATACTCGGTGACGTGGCCGTCGGCACTGATGATGGGTACGAACGAGAAATACAGGCACAACGGGATGTTGTTCTTGACGCGCAGCGTTGACTTGACCGACATCTTGACAGGCTGGCGCGTACGGTTGTCCATGGTATTCAGGACTCGCTGGGTGCTCCTTTTCGACTCGTCGGCGGTGAGCGACAGCAGACGGGTCTGCGTCAGCTGGTACTGCACGTGGTCTATCTCGCTATAGATGACGAGCGTATGGCTGTCAGGAGAATAGTTGACCATGCGTACGCCGCCGTTCTGCATGACATAGTCGATGTTACGGATGTAACGGCTCTGTTCGTTGGTGGCCTCCTGCAGCTGGATGATGTTCTTTTGTAGGCGGGAGTAGGTCTTGGCAATTTCTGTGACATCCCGGCCTGTACCATAGATGGCCAATAGGTGACCGTCATCGTCGCGGACTGGCATCAGCTGCAACTCATAGTACATCTCGTTGCGCTTCAGGATTCTGTTAAGCGCTCGCGGGTCATCGGGCGACTTATAGATCTGTGTCAGGTAGGTATACTCCATATTGTCGACGGTAATGTCAGGGTCGCCCATTACGTCCTGGATAGTAATCTTGGCATCGATGAGGCGTTGAAGACCGCCCGGCAGGGCTTTTACCGCCTTTTGGTTCATATCGTCGATGATGCCGTGTTCGTTGTACGACACAGTGTCAACCATCGCAGAGTTGAAAATGTGCTGATAGCGTAGCATGGTGTCCTTCTCCTGCTGTTGGCGCCGGCGGTCAGCTGTTACGTCGGTAGTGGCTCCTATGATGACGGAAGGCTTACCGTTACGGTTGCGTTTCATCACAGACAGGTCGATGGAGATGGTGGCCAATGGCCCGTCAGCACCTCTCGTACAATGTATTTCCAGCGTCTCTTGTTCTTTTTCCTGGCTGACAATCGCCTTAAGGAGCGTGCAGAGACGTTCATAATCCTCAGGAACAAGATAGTTGTCTAAAAGAACAGGTGACAGTGGCATGTTGGTCTTCTTACCATCCTGGTTCACGAAACTGACCGTCTTCTTGGCAACGTCGAAAAGCCAGATATGTACCTTACTGGTCTGGAGAATGACTGACAGACGGCTGTTGGAGAGACGCACGCTCTTCGTCATACGTCGCTCATAGATGCGGAAGGAGAAATAGTAAATCAGGAAGGATACAATGATCACCGACAATACGGCAACGACATACCACACCCACGAGGGAATGCCCGTCTCGGTGCGTTCGGGATAGAACCATTTGTTCTGGATGGGTTGCAGGCTTCCCCTGGCGTTCAGCAGGGTGTAGACACTGTCTAACTGTTCGAGCAGACGCGGGTTGTTCGACATGAACTTGTATTCGCCGTGGGGGATGTTGACAGGTGTCAGTGTCAGCTCGTCGTACTGGAACTTGTGAAGGAGCCACTTCAGCGAGAGCGTGTTCCAGACAATCTGGCTGCCACGCTTGTTGTGGACATACTGAACAGCTTCCTGCATGTCGTCATAGGGGATGGCATTGTTGCCCCATCCGTGCCTGATCATGAGATGGTGGCTGAAGCTGCCATCATGGACAATGACACGATGATGGGCGAGGTCGTTCATGGTGTTAATGAGTACAGGGTCGTCCTTGTGGTGCACCACGCTATGGGTGAAGATCTGGATGACCGACTTGCCGTACTGCGCATACTCGTTATGGAAGTGGGCATCCATACCACACATCAGGTCGGCACGTCCTGCTTTCAGGTCGTCAAGGGCATCCTTGGTGGGTTTCAGCTTAATCTTGTAAGGGATGCCCAGTTCCTTGAACATCAGCGTCAGCAGGTCGATATTGTAGCCGACAGGCTCGCCCACATCGTTGAGGAAAGCGTATGGCCACAAGTCCCAGGCATCTTCATAAACCAGAGGATTATCGTTGGTGAATACCCGGACACTATCGCCCTGCGTAGTTGCCGCAGTGCTGACTCCCGCACAGCTTAACACCAACAAGAACACTAAGGTAAAACGATGAAGTCTCATATTCTTTACTCTTGATTCTTATTGACTATCTCCTTGATCTCGGTCGGTACCCAGTACCAGAAGGTGGAACCCTTACCGACCTCGCTCTCGACACCGATTTCTCCGCCGCACTTCTCAATGATGGCCTTACAGATGGAGAGTCCCAGGCCAGTACCCTGCACATAGTCGTTGAGCTTGACGAAGCGCTCGAAGATGCGCTCGCACTGGTCTTTGGGAATTCCGCTACCAGTATCTTCACAATAGAGATAGATACCCTGGCGGTCGTGGCGTTCCTCAACCCTGTAGCCCACACGGATGTAGCCCTGATGAGTATATTTGACGGCATTGGTGACGAAGTTGGTGACGACCTGCTGCAAACGTCCGCTGTCGATCGTAGCGATAAGACGGCTATAGGGGCTGTCTTTCTGGAACTCGACTCCCGGCTCCTGTACGCGCTGAGCCAGTGACTGGCAGGCGTTGTTAAACTCAGCGGCAACGTCCACCTCCTCGGGTATGATCTGCATGGCGTTCGCGTCGACGTTGGAGAGTACAAGGATGTCGTTGATGAGTCGGAGCAGCATGTCGCAGTTGTTGTGGATGACGCGAATCATCTCGCGTTTCTCGTCAGACGAATCGATCATCTGTAACAGGTCGGAGAAACCTACGATAGCATTGAGCGGCGTGCGTATCTCGTGTGTCATGTTAGCCAGGAACACCGACTTCATCCTGCCGGAATCGTTAGCCCGTTCCGTCTCACGCCGCAGCTCGTCCTGCTTACTCATGAGGTTAGTGATGTTACGCCATATACCGAAGGAACCAATCAGACGGCCATGTTCGTCAAACTCGGGGATGCTGTTCACCTGAACCCACTGCGAGCCAATGTTGCGCTGTGTCACCATGGGGTGCATCAGACCTGTCCAGGCTACAGGTTTTGAGAGGGCTTCCTTGGGATCCTTGGTCAACGCAATCACGAATTCATCCTCCTGATTGACGAAGATATGAGGCAGCTGCTGTAGCGTGAAGGTACGGCTGACGACGCTCAGACCCTTGTAGAACTCGATGCAGTTACGGTCC
>Ga0310690_10012147_pt1 | contig 10592 bp, 8 predicted proteins | sample AusTroGonzalo_MG_2_FD_207661 | JGI IMG/M metagenome (GOLD analysis project Ga0310690, IMG submission 207661) | Bovine rumen microbial communities from tropical cattle in Woodstock, Queensland, Australia - Gonzalo_04 (v2) (version 2) | ecosystem: Host-associated > Mammals > Digestive system >...
TGGTCAAATGGGGTTTTGAGCAGTTTAAACAAACCCCGATTTTTGGAATAGGTTTCTCTGCGGGTAGTACTGTCATGTCAAAGCACGGATGCGATCTGGGTCTTTTTCATAACACATACATCGAGATGCTTGTCGGCGGTGGTATAGTTGGCTTCTGCCTCTATTTTTTCATGTTTATATATCCGTTCGTGAAACTGATCAAACCAGCTTTTTCCGGAGATGATACTGCAATTATCGGAGTAGTTCTTCTTGTCACTTATCTGGTGCTGTTTTTGTTCGGGAGTGAGTACTTTGAGCAGGCCACCCCTGTAGTAATCTGCTATCTGTTTATGACAGTTTCGGATATCAGGAAAAAGACAAACCCTTGTGAAGAATAACTGAAATAGCCTTGATTCTCAGACATTCAAAAAGCAGTCTCCTGTATCGTTCTTTCCACAGCAGAACCAATACATGCTTATCAATTCCTTTTGACAGAAAGTCCTCGAAGAACTGATTGTTGCGATATTTTCTGTATATCTCCAGCTTCTTCCTGATGCTTGTCTTTGCCGTTGCGACTTCAACAAGATTTATGCAAAGCCATGAGTTCAGGTAATTCCGATAATCTGCATAGTCTTCTTCTGTGAAGATGTTTTCGTTTTCCAGAAAATGAATAATCAACTCTTCCTTGAGAAAGGAAACCTTGAAATCAGAATAGTTCCGAGTCCATGTGATTCCAGAGGTGTTCTCTCTGTATTGATACAGAACATCTGGGATGAAAAGGAATGAATTGCAGTACTTAAGAAGTTCGATTGTCTGTATCTGATCTTCTCCGAAACGAATTTCGTACCATTGTGAAAGATCGTCGTTTCCGGAAAGGGAGCGCTTGGCGACTTTTCTCCAAATGCCGTTGTAGTTTGAGTTGAAAAGGATTGTGCGGCAAACCTGACGTTTGTCTTTAATAAGAGTATCCTGCTTTATAACTCCATCTGTGATTTCCCTGATTGAGTCATTAATAAGACGTTCAAAACCGATGATTATACAGTCTGTGTTTTTATACTGGAGAATCTTGTTGCACAGAGTCTGAAGTGAGTTTTCTTTAAGCCTGTCATCGGAATCCAAGTAGATGACCCATTGTCCGGTAGCCAGGGAAAGGCCTTCGCGTCTTGACTGAAGGGGACCAGAATTGCTCTTATGAACCACCTTGATGAAAGGATGTTCCTTTGCAAGACTATCACAGATCTGAGGACTGTTGTCCGTTGAGCCGTCATCAATAAGTATTATTTCATAGTTTTTGTAGGATTGAATCAGGACAGAGGAAATACAGTCTTCCAGATATCTGCTTGCGTTGAATACAGGGACGATGATGGAAAACGTAATATCTTCGCTATTCTGAAAGCCCATCGTAGAAATTCTCCATTTCAGTTGCCGTTTGAGAAATGTCGAAACCGGATTTCTTAATAATTTCGGTTTTTCCTTCTCTTTGAGTTTTCAGGCTTTCCATGATTGCATCCGTCCATTTCTCAATCGGAGAGGATAGGGAGACTTTCCGTATAAGCCCTGCAATATCCACTTCATCGGTGATGATATCTGATACTATGCATGGTAGTCCTGAGCACTGGGCCTCAATTAGCGTCAGAGGCAGGCCTTCAAAAATGCTGGGAAACAGAAAAACATCCATCGCGCACAAAAGATTGCCGACATCTGTCCGCAGACCGGTGAATATCACAGATTCATCCAGCCCCAGTGAGCGGGTCATATTCTTCAATTCGGCATCCAAAGGACCGGTTCCTGTGATAATCAGTTTTGAATCAGGGTTCTCTGAGTGGAACTTGCTGAAGACTTTGATGGCGAAAGCTTGGTTTTTTTCTTTTTGGAGTCTTCCCACATTACCCAAAACAATAGTATCCGTTCCTATCCCAAGAGCTTTTCTCGTATCGAAACGTCTGGTTTCATCCCAAGTGAAGTTTTGTGTGATGATTCCATTCTTGATGACTCTGAATGAAGCATCTTTTCCATATGCCCATTTTCCGGCCTCAATTGAACAGGCAAAACGGTGTTTTGCTATCTTGGAAAGGTTGCGTCGTTTGAAGTCCCTGATCCATGCCGCAGGACCTTTGCCATTAGAGGAGCAGTGGCAATGGGATATTGTGTTTAGGCCGCACCTGTTGGCGACGTCAAGATAAACGGAAGCGGAATTGATATTATGGCCATGGATTATCCTGTATTCCGGGTGGCATTTGAAAAAGTCTTCATAGGTTTTTCTGAAGGAAGATTCGTTGAAAAACTTATAGGACGGGAGTTTGTATATTTTACCACCCAATGAAAGAATCTCTTCTTCATAGTCGGATTTGTAATTGCAATGGAGTACGAAATCAAATTGAAAACGGCTTCTGTCCAGGCTGCGATACAGGTTCATGATGAACGTCTCTGCGCCACCTCGGTCCATAGTTGTGTTTTCAATAAGAATTCTTTCAGGTTTTCTCATGGTTTTGTCGGTAAAAGTATAAAGCAAATTTGAAAGAAAACAAATTCAAAATGTTCTGGTAATTTATTATAATTCAAGACAGACAAGTCATGAAAAGCATCAAAAGGAATTACATATACAACGTCATCGAAAACGTTGTGACAATTCTCTCACCTATAATCACAGTACCTTATATATCAAGGGTTATCGGCTCTCAGGGAGTAGGAAGGATTAGCTTTGCGGAGTCTGTGATGACCTTGTTTCTGGTGGGTGCGGGTTTCGGTGTAAGTATCTACGGCGAACGTGAAGTTTCATATGTTCAGGATGACAGGCACAAAAGAAGTGTTGTTTTTTGGAATGCGTTTCTTCTGAAGGCGATGATAGTACCTGTATTTCTTATTGCGTATCTGCTCTATGTACGTAAATCAGATGATGTCCTTGTATATTACCTTGCACTTCACATTGTTGCAGAGGTATTTGCCATAAACTGGTATTACATGGGAATCGAGGAATTCGGTTTTCTGGTTCTCAGAAGCGTTATCATTAGAATTCTTCAGATAATCTATATTTTCTTATTCGTCAAAAACTCGTCCGATGTTGTCACTTATGCTATGGCCAGCGTATATGTCATCATTCTTACGAATGCCTCTTCAATGCTTTATTTGCCGAAGCACCTTGATAAAGTCAAGTTGAAAGAGCTCTCTCCTTTTAAATGCTTTGTTCCGTCGCTCGTTTTATTTCTCCCTACAATCGCTTCTCTGGTGTATTCGGTTCTTGACAAGGCAATGCTGGGCTGGATAGGGCAGGACCTTTCTGAAAATGGTTACTATGAAGAGGCTTATAACCTTTCAAGAATGGTTCTGACTATAATCATATCGATTAGCTCTGTAATGATTCCCCGCGTAGGTTTTCATTTCAGCAAGAACAACAGGGAAGAATTGAACAGTCTTATGTACAAGGGTTACAGGTATGTATTTATGCTGGGAATGCCGATGGTGTTCGGGCTTGCCTGCGTCTCCTCAAACTTTGTCCCTTGGTTTTTCGGACCGGGATGGAATCCTGTGATTCCTCTTCTTGTAATCTTCGCTCCTATATGTTTGATAGTCGGTATGAGCAACATGACAGGCAAGATGTATTTGGTCTCAACAAAAAGGGAAAATACATATACATTGACAATCGTTGTCGGGGTGGTTTTGAATCTCATCCTCAATTTCTTCTTTATTTCAAGGTGGAAAGCAATCGGGGCTGCGTTGGCTTCTGTGATTGCAGAGTTGGCAGTTCTCCTTATTGGTTTGTTTGTCATTAGGACTGAGTTGAGCCTCTTTCAGATCTTCAAGAGCTCAATTAAGTATCTTCTGGCAAGTATAGTAATGTCAGGAGTATTGCTCCTGGAGTCTAGGCATCTTTCCCCATCGATTTTGAATACAATGATTCTGGTGTTAAGCGGGATTATCATTTATTTCGCAGTTCTTCTTATTACCAGAGACAGCCTTTTTATGGAAGACTTCAAAACGATGCTTGCTAAGCTACACAAGCAGGGAGGCTCAAAATGAAAGCACCGCTTGTAAGCATCTTCACTTGTGTTTATAACCGAGCGGATAAGATACACAGAGTATTTGAATCAATGAAGGCCCAGACCTACGGGAACATAGAGCATGTAATCGTTGATGACGGGTCGACTGATAATGTAGTTGAGTTGCTTGAACAGTATAAAAGTGAAGTATCTTTTCCCGTTCGTATACTGACCAAGCCAAACGGTGGTAAGCATACTGCAACAAACTTGGCCTGGGACAATTGCATGGGAGAATACATTGTTCAGCTTGATTCCGATGATGAATTGCTTCCGGATGCAATTCAGAACCTTGTAGATCTTTTGGACAATGTGGCTGAGGATAAAAGAGATGAATACTGGTGCTATATCGGTAGGTGCATAACCCAGAAATCATCCGCTATGGATGGACTGCCATACCCGGATAATATCAATTCATTAAGTAAGGAAGAAGCTGCAATGATTGATAAGCAAGTGGGAGGAGAAAAGATAGCACTTATGAGTGCCAAAGCACTGAATGGAGTCCGTTTTCCAGAACCCGCCGGTGTGAAGTTCGTTCCTGAAGGGGTGCTCTGGGAACCAATGAACACTAAGTATTATTCGTGGTATAGCAACGAAATTATCAGAAAATACTATGTGGATGAAGGAGACAATCTCTCGCATCAGAAGTTAAGTCGTCAGATGATTACAAATAAGGTCTGGTCTTGCCGATGGCAGCTGGAGAACATGAGAAGGTATAGGACAAAGGGCCTCAGGTGTCTTATCCCATATTGTATTGGCTACCATATGACCGACGTGGTTTATAGAAAAGAGTCTCCATACATGTTGGCAGACAGTTTTTTTGTTAATTCTTTGTTGGCGATTCTGTTAATACCGGCATATATTATCCACTTCATTCCTGCTGCTTGGATAAGGATGAAAGGGCTTTAAAAACCTGTGAGGGAAACGCAATGAGGATTTTGTTTATTTCCAATCTGACATCATATACATACAATTTCAGATTTGAGATTCTCCAGAAGATGGTTGAGCGCGGTCATGATGTTGTTATTGCCTGTCACAATGATGATGAAGGAAAGCAGAAGGGTCTTGAGGATTTAGGTTGCAGGCTGATTGAGGTCCCATTTAATGGAAAGGGGACTAATCCTAAAGAAGAGCTTAGACTTCTGAATACTTACAAAAAGTTGGTGAGAGACGAAAGGCCGGAGATTGTTTTCACATTTACAATAAAGATGAATCTGTATGGCGGTATTGCCGCAAAGAAATACAAAGTCCCCTACGTTCCGATGATTACGGGTCTTGGGGAACTTGAAAAAACCGGAAAGCTCAGAACAATCCTTATGTTCCTTCATAAGAGGGTGATGCCAAATGCCAAGGCGGTGGTGTTCCAGAATCAGGCAAACAGGGATTTCTTTGATAAGAACGGGATTTCTTATAAAAAGGCGGTCCTTGTTCCAGGCTCCGGTATCAATCTTAAAAAGTTCGGATTGTGTGATTATCCTTCAGAGGAAAAAGGAATCAGATTTGGATTCATCGGACGACTTACCGTGGCTAAGGGGATTGTTGAATACCTGGACATGGCTGAACGCGAGAAAAAGAAGCATCCCGACTTCAGCTTTTTAATTGCAGGTGTCTGTGACGAAGAGTTCAAAGAAAGGGTAAACAACCTGCAGGAAAGGGGAGTTGTTGAGTATCTTGGGCAGTTGTCTGATACGAGAGAGCTGCTTAAGAGTATCCACTGTCTTGTCCTTCCTACCTTTCATCCGGAGGGATTGTCCAATGTGCTTCTTGAAGCAGCGGCAACCGGACGACCTGCAATATGCACATCAAGGCCTGGATGCAGAGAAGTTGTTCAGGACGGGGTAAACGGTCTTTACTGTGAGGCAAAGAATACCGATAATCTGGTCAGTGTTGTAGGGAGGTTCTGTTCTATGTCCGAGGATGACCATAGGAAGATGGGTCTGGAAGGACGGAAGATAGTCGAACAACGATTTGACCGAAGTATCGTGGTGAATGAGTATTTGGAGCTTCTGAAATGAGAATCGGGATTATTCATGGGATAAAGAAATTCCTAGGGAAGAACATTATTTCCGTATTCTACAGGTCTTTGGGATTTCTCTCGGATGAGAAGTATATACGTCTGATTTACCGACTAAGAATTGGTAAAAAGCTCAATCTGGAGAACCCCAGAACCTTCACAGAGAAGCTTCAGTGGCTTAAGCTCAATGATCACAATCCTGTGTACACCAAAATTGCTGACAAGCTTGCCATGCGCAACTATGTTGAAAAGAAGATCGGTCCGGGTCATACAGTTCCGGTTCTTGGAACGTGGAAGAAGTTCTCTGATATTGATTTTGAGAAACTCCCGGACAGATTTGTTTTGAAAACGACTCATGACAGCGGAAGCTTTGTGATTTGTAATGACAAAGCCACATTTGACAAGGCCAAAGCTAAGAAGATAATAAACAGAAGCCTTAAGAGAAACTATTACAAAACCACACGAGAGTGGCAGTATAAAGATATTGAGCCTCAGATTATTGCAGAAGAATACCTCGATGAGGGGAAAAGAAACCTCACCGATTACAAGTTTTTCTGCTTCAACGGAAAGCCTGTTTTCATGTACTGTGAGGAGGAGGCTTCAGAGCATCTGACTCAGGCGATTGCCGATATGAAGTACAATCTCATGCCATTCTCCATGGAGGATGATAAGGCAGAGTGTCTGCCTCCAAAGCCAGAGCAATTCGGGTACATGGAAAAGATTGCGCAAAGTTTGTCCGAAGGCTTCCCGTTTATCAGAGTTGATATGTATTGCGTTGAAGATAAAGTCTACGTAGGAGAGCTAACGCTCTATCATTACGGAGGCTATACTCCATTCCGCCCAGAAGAGTGGGATCTGAAGCTTGGAGATATGCTGGATATTAGTCGAGTTAGGAGTTGAATATGAAGAAAGTTGTGATTGTTATTGCTATGATTCTTGCCTTTACAGTGTGCGCCTTTGCAGCACAGTATCACAGTGTCCCAATAGGGCATGAGGCTTACAGGATCATTGACGTGGCAGTGATACGCGGTGCAATTCCTGCTCAGGCGGATGTTAAACCGTATAACGTCAATGTGGTCAAGAATCTTCTGAATGAAATCTTGTCCAGTGACGAATTCTCCCAGTCAGAGAAAAACCAGGTAAAAAGAGTTCTTGAGAGTCTCGATTTTGCCTATGGTAAATCCTCAAGCGTTTCGTTTGCTGACCTCTTCAGAAAAGGGTACCTGAGAACTAATATCCCAACCACAGTATCTATTGGCGGAAATCTTTCACTTGATTTTACTGTTGGACGTGGTTCAGATGATGAGAATGTATTCGACTTAAGAGTAGGGCCGATGTTCTATGTCAGAGGAGACATGTTTGATTTCATGTCATACGATCTGAACTTTAAACTCAACCTTGACAAGGTGGATTTAAGGGCAACAATCATTCCGGATTTGAAAATTGAATGTGATGGATTCTATATGCAGCTTCGGGATGCGGGGGCACGAATGCACAACTTGCCTGATGAGGAGCTCTATCTCGGTATTGAGCAATTCTCAGAGATATCCTTTAGTTCCAAGGATGATATGCTCAGTGCAAGAATCGGAACAGTCAAGCGAGATTGGGGTCCTGGGTTCAATAATTTCGGCCTATCTGGTTCTGCCAGAGCCTTTGATGGTTTTGAGTTGAGCATAAATCCGACCTCATGGTTCAACTATTCGGTTCTGGTTGGATCTTTGGGCCTTTTCAACCTGACCAGTATAAACGGGGTGGATTGGCCGTCGGATAATGGAAAAGATCATTTCGGTGGAATGTATGATAACAACATCAGCTCACACAGAGTTGAACTCAGGCCATTTGCCGGTGTTTCATTTGGCATCTGGGAGTCCGTTGTCTGGCGAAAGCGTTTTGAGCTTGCATATCTGAATCCGTTTGCTATCTACATGTTCGCGCAGAACAATCTCGGTGACAATGATAATGTGCTTGCAGGTTTGGACTTTTCAGTGACCATCAAAGACATCGGACGATTCTATATGGCCTTTTCGATGGATGAGATGAATAATGCACATCTGGTTACTTGTCCCAGAGACATTATTTCATATCAGATCGGAGCCAAGTTCTCTCCAAAGATTCTTGATTTCACAGATATTACACTTCAGGCTACATACGTGGCGGCATTCTTCGGTTCACATTACTCCGATGCCACACCGCTGATTTCCACCCCTTACGACATCTCGTATGTCAACAAGGGACAGAACATCGGATATCCTGTCAATCCTGACACATTTGAGCTTCTTGCCAATGTAAAGACAGGATTCGGCAACGGCTGGATAGTGGATATGACTATTAAAGATCAGATGCGCAGTGCACAGTATTCCTATAAAACTACAGGAACCGACATGCTGACTCAAATGGCTTATGGAGAATACGATCGTGGCGAAGGTGGCGATTTTGGATCGTATTTCAAGCGGGATTTCTTTGGAAACATCTGGAATAACATCCTTTGTATAGATGCACGGCTTGAGAAAACACTTGAGACCTTCCCCGTATCATTCTACGGTGGTATTTATGGCATATGGGACAGAACCAGAGAGTTTGAACCCGATAAACGTGAAAGTGCGATTGATCATATTTGGTTCAATCCCGGCAGAGTCCTCTTATTTGGGGATTGGGTAAACACTTTTACCCTGAATGTCAAATTCGGAGGCAAGATTTACTACTGATTCAATTCAGTTATTTCTCAGTTACGGTCTCGAAGAACTTGTTTCCGATGTCGCTTCTGAACCAGGAGCCGTCGAAACTCACCAGGTCTATCGACTTATAGACTCTTGAGTTTGCCTGCAGGATATTCTTATCGACTCCGACGATGGTTGCGGCTCTTCCGCCTGTTGTGAAGATTCCGCTGTTCAGAAGACCGTCGTTTCTCTGCTCAACAGCACCGAAGAAGATAAGTGTTCCGTTGTTGATTGCATTGACCAGATAGTGCTGAGGCATCTCCCAGAGAATCTTTCCGACTTCCGAGTGCTCAGGATAGCCTTCTGATGCAATGACAACTGCGACTGTGCTGTCTCCGGTTGTCTGAAGAGTCATGCTCTTGAGGGTATTGTTTCTCATTGCAATCATCAGCTCGCAGAGGTCGTTCTTGATAATCGGGACCATGGCCTGGGTTGCCGGGTCATTGAGTCTTACGTGATAGTCAACAAGGACAGGTCCGTTATCAGAAAGCAGGGTGGAGAAGGTCAGGATTCCCTTGTAGTAGAGTTTCTCAGCCTTCAGGGCTTTGAATGTAGGATGGACAATCTGCTTGTAAAGCATGTCCAGGTCGCTCTGCTCAAGCGGAAGCGGGCAGATGGCTCCCATTCCTCCGGTTGAAACTCCCTTTCCCTTGTCTGCGTGTTCTCTTTTTGTGTACTCATAGCAGATCGGGAGGATGAAGTAGCCTTCATTGTCCATGAGAATGGAAATTGTGGCCTGCTTTCCGACAATGTGATCCTCAACAACTACGTTTCCTTTCTCGAGGAGATTCTTTCCATAGGAGAAGAGAGCATCGTAGTCTGAGGATCTGATCATGACTCTTGAAGGGGAAAGGTCGTTCGGCTTGATTGTGAAGATCTTTCCTTTATTTGCAAGAAGGAACTCCGACAGGTCTTTTTCATTGTTGAAGATTCTGTAATCAGGAATAGGGATTTTGTACTTCTTTGCAAATTCACGGGAGAACTTTCTGTCGGCATCAAGCTTCAGTGCATAACTCGGAGCTCCGAAGGTTTCGATTCCGTTCTTGTTAAGATGATCGATGACACCCGTCTGTAGCGGACCTTCTGTTCCGATGAAGACAAAGTCGATTTTGTTTTCCTTGCATGCGGCAAGAACCTGATTCTTGTCCGAAGGATCCACATCAGGAAGATTCACCGCAAAATTGGTTGTGCCGGGGTTGCCCGGAGCTACATAAAGGCCCTCAATCAGTTTGCTCTTTGAAAACCACCATGCAATGGCATGATCCTTTGCGCCTGAACCAAGTACAAGTACTCTCATACAATTCTCCCTTCAGATAGACAAAAACTATCATTTATGGTTGGCAAGGTCAATTGTTGCGGTGTCGGTGTACTATCGTAGCTGCATTCAGAATCGGCGATTATCTTGCTCTTCCTGAAAAATAAGGTTGCGCTGTACATCGTTCGGATGCATATTTGTATTGTTTTTCTTGTGTTCTTGAAAACGATGCCTTAAAATAACGTTGGGACAATTTGCTGGCCGCACTTCTGTGCGTCCAAGTCGCTAATCCGAAAAAGAGGTATACATGGAAAAGAAACGCAATGCTTTCAAAGCCTATCTGGAATTCAATGTCCTTTATAAGATCCTGATAGGTCTGGTTGTTGGTGCCATCGCAGGTATCATCCTTGCAGCAGCTGGCGTCACAGCTCTTCCGGCATGGATCAGCATGTTCGGAACAATCTTCACAAGACTTTTGAAGATGATCATCATCCCGATGATCGTTGGATCTCTTGTTGTCGGTGCTTCATCAGTTTCTCCGGCTAACGTCGGTAAGATTGGTATCAGAATCGTCATCATCTATCTGCTCACAT
>Ga0310690_10012149_pt1 | contig 10590 bp, 9 predicted proteins | sample AusTroGonzalo_MG_2_FD_207661 | JGI IMG/M metagenome (GOLD analysis project Ga0310690, IMG submission 207661) | Bovine rumen microbial communities from tropical cattle in Woodstock, Queensland, Australia - Gonzalo_04 (v2) (version 2) | ecosystem: Host-associated > Mammals > Digestive system >...
GCAACGATCAGTTCCACAGCCTCTTCGGCATCAACTTCGTGGATCTGGCCGGGTTCCTTGAGCTCCTTGGTGAAGGACTTGACGACCTTCGTCGGCGAGCCTTTCAGACCCAGTTCGGTCTCCGGAACGTCGATGCGGTCGGCACCCCAGACCTCGACTTCCTTGCCATAGGCGTCGACGATGCCGCCGACGGTCATATAGCGCGGTTTCACGGCCGAAGCCAGGCAGGTAAGCAGCGCCTTGCCCTGGAATTCCAGGATCTGGCAGCCGTCCTCGGTCTCCTTGGTCACCGTGAACTTCTTCGAAGCCTCGTCGTACTGGAGTCCGGCGACATAGGAAATCTGCGGGATGCCCAGGTGCTCGGAAATCTCCGGGCCCACCTGTGCGGTGTCACCGTCGATGGCCTGGCGGCCGGCGATGATCAGGTCCCATTCGAGCTTGCGGGCCACACCGGCCAGCGCCTTGGAGGTCGCCAGCGTATCGGCGCCGCCCAATTTGCGGTCGGTCAGCAGGATGGCACGGTCTGCACCCATGGCGAACGCCTCGCGGAGGATGACCTCAGCGGCGGGGATACCCATCGTGACGACGGTCACCTCGGCGCCGAACTGGTCTTTCAGCTGCAGGGCGAATTCAAGACCGCCTTTGTCGTCCGGGTTCATGATGGCGGGGACGCCTTCGCGGACCAGGGTCTTGGTTACCGGATCGATCTTGATCTCGGTCGTGTCGGGAACTTGCTTGATACAAACTAAAATTTTCATCTCGTGGCCCTCCTACTTGATTTTACCGAACAATTTGCCTGCGATGACCATCCGCTGCACCTCGGAGGTGCCTTCGTAGATCTCCGTGATCTTGGCGTCGCGCATCATGCGCTCCACCGGATACTCGCGGGTGTAACCGTAACCGCCGTGGAACTGCACGCATTTCGTGGTGACTTCCATCGCCACCTCGGCTGCGTAGAGTTTCGCCATGGCTGCGTCGGCCGAGTAGTTCACGCGCGGATTGGCGTTGTGCTCGTCCTCGCGGAAAGCCGCGCTGCGAACCAGCAGGCGCGCTGCCTCGATCTTGGTCTTCAGGTCGGCCATCTGGAACTGCGTGTTCTGGAACTGGGCGATCTTCTTGCCGAACTGCTTGCGCTCCTTCGTGTACTTGACGGTCTCGTCAAGCGCACCCTGCGCAATACCGAGCGCCTGCGAAGCGATGCCGATACGGCCGCCGTCAAGCGTCATCATCGCAATCTTGAAGCCCTCGCCCACCTTGCCGAGCAGGTTGGCCTTGGGAACGCGGACGTTGTTGAAAATGAGCTCAGCCGTGGCGCTGCCGCGGATACCCATCTTCAGCTCCTTCTTGCCAATGGAGAAGCCCGGCGTCGTAGCTTCCACGATGAAGGCGGAGATGCCTTTCGTACCGAGGCTCTTGTCGGTCATCGCAATCACGATGTAGACATCTGCGTGTCCGGCATTGGTGATGAAGATCTTGTTGCCGTTGATCACCCACTCTTCCCCGTCGAGGACGGCCGTGGTCTGCTGGCCTGCGGCATCGGTGCCGGCGTTCGGCTCAGTCAGGCCGAAAGCGCCGATCCACTCGCCGGAAGCAAGCTTGGGAACATATTTCATCTTCTGCTCCTCGGTGCCGAACTGGAGGATCGGCGACATGCAGAGCGACGTGTGTGCGGAAACGACCACACCGGTCGTCGCGCAGCAGCGGGAAAGTTCCTCGACCGCGATGGAGTACATGATGTTGTCGCCACCGGCTCCGCCGTACTGTTTGGGCACGGGGATACCGAAGATGCCGAGTTTGGCCATCTTGTCGACGGTCTCCTGCGGGAAGCGCTCCTGCTCGTCGATCTCGGCTGCCAGCGGCTTGACCTCCTTCTCCGCAAATTCGCGGATCATCTGACGGAAGAGCTCCTGCGTTTTGTTGAGATTGAAATTCATAGCGCGTCTATATTAATACTTGTAGAATCCTTCTCCGGTCTTGCGACCCAGCAGGCCGGCACGCACCATCTTGCGGAGCAGCGGATGCGGGCGGTACTTCGGATCGCCGAATTCCTTGTACAATACTTCCATGATGGCCAGGTTGACATCGTTGCCGATCAGGTCGGCAAGGGCCAGAGGACCCATCGGATGGTTGGCACCGAGCATCATGCATTTGTCGATGTCCTCGGCGGTAGCGATGCCGTCGGCCAGGATGCCGACTGCCTCGTTGATCATCGGGATGAGGATGCGGTTCACCACGAAACCGGGAGCCTCCTTCACCTCGACGGGCTGTTTGCCGATGGAAGCAGCCAGGTCGATAACGCACTTGGTCACTTCATCGCTGGTCAGCTGGCCGCGGATCACTTCCACGAGCGCCATGCGGTCAGCGGGATTGAAGAAGTGCATGCCGATGAACTGTGCGGGACGCTTGGTGCAAGCTGCGATCTCGGTGATGCTGAGCGAGCTGCTGTTGGTGGCAAAGACCGTCTCCGGCTTGCAGATTCCATCCAGCTCGGTGAAGACATCCTTCTTCAGCTGCATGTCTTCGACAGCGGCCTCAATGACGAGGTCGGCATCTGCGAAGGTAGCGTAATCCGTTGTGGTCGTGATGTTTGCCATAATGGCATCCATCGCTTCCTGGGCAATCTTGCCCTTCTCGACGAGCTTGCTGTAGCCCTTCGAAATGGAAGCCATAGCCTTGTCGAGGCTGGCTTGGGTACGACTCTTCATGACGACGGGCATCTTGGCGGCAAAAGCCTTCACGATTCCCTTGGCCATCGTACCGGTTCCAATAACGCAAATTTTCATAGTAGCTTATGGTTTATTGACATTTGAATTCAGCCTTTCTCTTGTTCAGGAAGGCGTCCATGCCTTCCTTCTGGTCGTCCGTGGCGAAGCATTTGGCGAAATACTGGTTCTCGAGCGCGATCGATTCATCGATGTCGAGGTCGTAGTTCTCGTTGATGCAGGTCTTGGCGAAACTCACCGCGAGGGGCGCATTCTGGAGAATGAGCGCCACCGTCGCATCGACGGCGCCGGCGAGTTCTTCGGGCAACACGACACTGTTTACCAGGCCGATGCGCAGCGCCTCGTCGGCGTCGATCATCTTGCCGGTGTAGATGAGTTCCTTGGCCATCCCCTGCCCGATCAGCTTGGCGAGCCGGTAGGTTCCGTTGAAACCGGGGATGATGCCCAGCTTCACTTCGGGCTGGCCGAAACGCGCCTTGATCGAGGCGATGCGAATGTCGCAGGCCATGGCCAGTTCACAGCCGCCGCCCAGGGCGAAGCCGTTGATGGCCGCGATCACCGGGAACGGCAGGTCTTCGATCTTCTTGAAAACGCGGGAACCGCGCTGTCCGAAGGCCAGGCCTTCCGCCTCGGAGAGATGCGCCATCTCGGAGATATCGGCGCCGGCCACGAAGGCCTTTCCTTCCCCGGTAATGACGAGCACGCGCGTGTGAGCCACGTCGATGGCGTCCACGAACGCCTCCATCTCACGGAGCAGGGTTGTGTTGAGCGCATTCAGCGTAGCCGGCGAGGAGATGGTCAGCGTGACCACGCCCTCCGGGCTTTCCGCCACTTTCAGAAACTGATAGTCCATCGCCGCTCGGGTTTACTGGGCCATCGGCTTGAGGTCCTTGGCGACGATGAGCTTGGCCTCGGTTGCCTCCTGCACCTGCTCGACCGTGAATTCCGGATTGATTTCCTTGAGCACAAGGCCTTCCGGCGTCACGTCCATCACGCCCATCTCGGTGATGATCATATTCACCTGATGCGCTGCGGTGAGCGGAAGCGTGCACTGCTTCATGATCTTGTGGTTGCCCTTCTGGGTGTGCTCCATCGCCACGATCACGCGCTTCGCACCGACCACCAGGTCCATTGCGCCGCCCATACCGGGCGTAAGCTTGCCGGGGATCATCCAGTTGGCCAGGTTGCCCTGTTCGTCCACCTGCATCGCGCCGAGGAACGTGCAGTCCACGTGGCCGCCGCGGATGATCAGGAACGAGTCTGCGGATGAGCAGGCGTAAGCGCCCGGGTACGCCGTAATGAAAGCGCCGCCGGCGTTCACATAGTCCTTGTCCTCTTTGCCGGGTTCGGGCGCCGGGCCCATTCCCACCAGGCCGTTCTCGGACTGGAGCGTCACGTTCACACCTTCAGGAAGATAGTTCGGAATGGCGGTCGGAAGACCGATGCCGAGGTTCACCACGTCGCCGTCCTTGAGTTCCAGCGCGGCGCGGCGTGCAATCGTTTCTCTGATTTGAGCTTTGTCCATAATGAGATAGATTTGATATTGTTATTTCTTGGTATTCATTCTCTTGACGAATTCCTGAGCGACGAACGAAGCCACGTCGTCTGCGTACGATCCGGCGCCGAAACCGGCATCGAATCCGAGCTCTTTGGCCAGTTCATGCGAGATACGCGGACCGCCGCACACCACAATCATCTTGTCGCGGAGATTCTCCGCTTCCAACAGTTCGATGAGTTCCGTCATGTTCTTGATATGCACGTCCTTCTGGGTCACGGTCTGCGACACCAGCAGGGCGTCGGCGTGCAGTTCCAGCGCCTTGGCGATGAATTCCTCGTTCGGCACCTGGCTGCCCAGGTTGTAGGCTTCGAACATGTCGTAGCGCTCGATGCCGTAATGGCCTGCATAGCCCTTCATGTTCATGATGGCGTCAATGCCCACGGTGTGGGCGTCAGTGCCTGTAGACGCGCCGACCACCACGAGCTTCCGGCCGATGTTCTGCCGGATGTACTCGTCGGTCTCCTTCATCTCCATAACCGTCGACTCTACTTTCGGCACATAGATCGAAGTGAAGTCCACAGTATGGACAGTGCTGCCGTAGCAATTGAAGAAGGTGTATCCGGGCGTCAGTTCCTGGTAAAAGACCACCAGCGGGTTATTGAAGCCCATTTCCTTAAGCAGCTGTTTGGCCGCTTCCACGGCTTCAGGACCGCAGGGAACGGGCAGCGTGAAACTCAGCTGCACCTTCCCGTCGTTCATCGTGTCACCGTACGGTTTTACTTTGGTCAAGTCCAAGGTCTTGTCGAAATCCTTGGCATCCATTGAATAAAGTCCGCCACTCATCTTTATTTCCTCCCTTTCATCAGGTCAATAAACGGATTGGAATATTGTTCGCCCTTCGGGACGACGCCGTCCAGGCCCTTGCCGCCGTTCTTCGGACGCTTTACGTCTCCGAACTTTCCTTTCTCCAGCGCATTGAAGAGCCCTTCCTTCACGAGTTCCTCGAGCAGTGCCACCGCGTTGTCGAGCACCAGCGCAGCACGCTGGCGGATGATGCCGCCCTCCTTGAACTCCACTTCCTCGCCGATATCCCGCAGGTTGTTGAAAATATAACGGGCATTCTCAATCGAGAGGTAGCGGTCGCTCATGAACGGCGTATGGATAGCCTCGGTGGGCATACCCAGCAGCTGGATGCCCTGGTGGGTCCAGATGCCGATGATATTGAACAGCGCGTCCTGGATATGGCCGCGGAAGATATTGCCGGTCATGAACTTCGTCGGCGGCATGTATTTCAGCGTAGCCTTCGGGAAGATCTCGCGCGTCATCTGAGCCTGCGCAAGTTCATAGAGGAAGCCGTTGGTCAGCATCGGATCCATTTCGAAGGCGTGGCCAAGGCCCATCTGTTCCTCGGGCAGGCCTGCCAGCAGAGCAAGCTGCTCGTTGATGATATCGGAGGCAAGCACGGTGTGCGCCGCTTCCACCGCATCGGCGGTGGTCAGGTAGTTGTCCTCGCCCGTATTGATGATCACGCCGGCAAAACCGTTGATCACGCGCGAGAAATACTGGTCCACCAGCGTACGCTGCATGTTGATGTCGCGGAAGAGGATTCCGTACAAGGCGTCGTTCAACATCACATCAAGGCCCTCGAATGCACCCATGATGGCAATCTCCGGCATGCAGAGGCCCGAGCAATAGTTGCACAGGCGGATGTAGCGGCCTACTTCTTCGCCGACCTTGTCGAGGGCGGCGCGCATGATGCGGAAGTTCTCCTGCGTAGCGAACGTTCCGCCGAAGCCTTCGGTCGTTGCACCGTACGGCACGTAGTCCAGCAGCGACTGGCCCGTGGTACGGATCACGGCGATCACGTCGGCACCTTGACGGGCGCCGGCCTCTGCCTGGACGACGTCCTCATAAATGTTGCCGGTTGCCACAATGATATAGAGGTAAGGTTTCGGGCCTTCCCCCAGTGTCTGCAGATAGGATTCGCGGCGTTTGCGCCGGGTGCGGATCCGCTCGATCGAGCCCGTGATCACGGGTTCCAGCGCAGCGTCCGCTTTCTTCCGGTCCGCTACTGGGACTTTCGTCAAATCCAGCGTGCCTTCCGCCACCGCCTCGGCGATTTCCTGCGGCATCTTTCCCGTCGCCACCATCGCGTTGCCGATATAGAACATCACGCCCTGTCCCAGTACGCCGGCTCCCTTGAGGGAATCAACAACCACGTTGGGCAGCGGTACCTGATTCTCATCGACCCCGTCAATTCCCAGCAGTCGGCAGATGGTTCTCTCCACGGCTACGGTCGTATAGCCATCAGCGAACGACTGCACGTCTTCGGCAATCATCCGCGCGAGCTGCCGTGCCCGGTCCACCTTCCGCTGGTCCAATCCAAGTTTACTCTTATTCATATTGTCGTTTCATTATAGTGTCAGCCAAATCGATCCAACGCGCGTCAATACCCAGTTCGCGCGCGATATTGAGTGCCTCGTGCGGCACTTCGTGGCTCGCCGTGCGGACGAGCCGGTAATCCATTTTCCGTCCTTTCGTGCCGGGGAGCAGCCCCTGCACCCGCCAGCACTGGCCGGCGTGTTCCACGGTATAATGCGTCGTCATCACCAGCGCCAGGTTCGGCTTGTCGGAGAGCCGCTGCAGCAAGGCAGCCACCAGCGCGGTGCCTTCCACGGGGTTGGTCGTGCGGGCCGGTTCATCTACCAGCAACAGTACCCTTCCCCCTTTTTCTACGGCCTCTACCGCACGGTCGATGCGTTGCATTTCCGCCGCAAATGAAGAAAGACCCGTCTTTTCGTCCTGCTCGTCACCGATGCAGAACCGGATGTCGTCAAACGGTGTCATCACGGCCGATTCCACCGGCAACGCAAAGCCGAACTGATAGAGGTACTGCAGCATGCATAGCGTCTTGAGTGCCACCGTCTTGCCGCCCATATTGGCGCCGATCACGGTCGCAGGGACACCGCATTCAAAGGCGAAGTCCACGGGCTGGAATTCTCGTCCCTTCATACGAAGCGACGCACGGACACCGGGATGGAACATCCCTTTGACTTCCGTAGCGGTTGCCGACGTGGGAATCACCAGTCCTTCGACATGCATCTGTACTGCCTGGGCCAGGACAATGTCCAAATCGGCGAGTTCATGCAGCGTACGCTGCAGAACAGCCGCATACGGCCGCAGCTTGTCGCTGATAACCTTCTTCAGCCGGTCTTCCTCATTGGCCAGGTCTTCCTGCAACTGTGCGTCGTCCGGATCGCTCTCCACGGCGGCGCGCAGACTGCGAAGCTCCACGGAATAGGAATCGTACAGGTAAAAAGTCCCGATCTTCAATCCGTCCGGATCGAGAATCCCGATGACCGTGTCCATGTCGGTTCCCATCGAGAGGGTCTCGGCCAGCATGGCCATGTGCTTGATCTCAAAAAACTCGATCTCATCGAGCGTGGCTCCGTCCGCCAGCGAGGCGAGCGTGCCGGAGATATCGCGGAGCGCCTGCAGGCGGAAGCGCATATCCTCCACCTTCCGGCGGTCGCCGACAACCAGGTCATAGGCCTTCCCCAACGTGGAGTATGCTGTGTCGATCTGTTCTGGATCGACCATCATCTCCCTGTCCAGCAAGACCTTCCGGGCATACCCGCTCTGCAGTTCGAGTGCATCGAACAGGTAGCGGATACCGCAAGGCGACTCAACGATTTCTCTAAACTTCATAATCGTTCTTTACAATGTCATAAACGGGCAATCCAATCCGTGCGGAAAGCTCCCTGCAGAGAATGTCCGAGTCAAGGACAATCCCGTTTGGGGCTTTCGGATTGACGCAGACGGCCAGCAGTTCACTCTTCAGCCGGACGGAAATCCGTCCGCCGCGCCGGATGAACGCGCCGTAGAGCTCCTGCGAACAGAAGATCTTGGTGAAGTCTCCCACCACCAGTTCGATCTCCCCCTCGCCCAGGCTGTTCTTGACCATCTGCAGCAGCCGGTCGGTCAGCGCGCCCTCCACTTCGATGACGCGGTTGCCCTTGAGCGTCGCGGCATCCACCGAGGAGAACGAGGACACCCGCAGTTCCGGCTCCGGCCCCGCATATTGCGGCAGGCGGATGAGCTCCACCACATAAGCCGTACGGTTCACCAGGTCGCGGATGTTGGCCGAAAAGGCCGCTCCGGTCGAGAGCACCATCGCCTCGCTTACGGCAGGCGATGCCGTACTCAGGCGCGACAGCGCTCCGTCAATCACGATCAGGTCTATCCCGAAATCTTTCAATGAACGCATCCAGCGTTTCAGCGCCGCCGCGCTGGAGGGGCCGCTCAGCAGCACCTTTCCCTCCTGCAGCGCCTTTGCAGTCACCACACGGCCCAAGGCCGTATCCTCTTCCCCCACATCATACAGTTCGGAGAGGGGACGCTTCTGGCGGAAATGCTTCTCGCTCGTAGCGAAGAACATCCCCTCCCGGACTGTGATCTCGGGTTTCGCGGTTCCGGTCACCTGGTCGGTGGTCTCGCCGTCGATCCCTATAGAAGTCACCGCCACGCTGAAGTATTCGAGCGGCAACCGTTTAAGGATGTAGTTGAGACACTCTGTCTTGCCGGCATTCTTCGCGAGGCCGACAATCGACACGCTGCGATGGCGGAGTATCTCTCCTACAAAAGGCATTATTTCTTGCGTTTTTTACTGCGTTCAACACGTTCCAGGTGAGCCGGTTCAATGGCCATGCCCTGTCCTTCGAGCAGGCCGGCCACACCTTCAAGCCGTTTGGTGCACTCGGGGCAGTGGCATTCCTGATGATATTCGGATGGCTCGGTGTAAGTGGTGATCACGCCCTCGAAGTTGCGGAGTACCACCTTGCCCGGTGCCTGCGAAATCACGTACTGCGGCATCACAGGGGTCTTGCCGCCGCCACCCGGTGCGTCCACCACGAAGGTCGGAACGGCATATCCCGAGGTATGGCCGCGCAGGGCCTCGATGATCTCGATACCCTTGGAAACAGGAGTACGGAAATGCTCCAAACCCATCGAAAGGTCGCACTGATAGATGTAATACGGGCGCACGCGCATCTTGACGAGCTCGTGGACCAGTTTCTTCATCACGTGTACGCAGTCATTCACGCCGCGCAGCAGCACGCTCTGGTTGCCGAGCGGAATGCCGGCATCGGCCAGGCGGGCGCAGGCAGCCGCCGATTCGACGGTCACCTCGTTCGGATGGTTGAAGTGCGTGTTGAGCCAGATGGGGTGATACTTCTTCAGCATGTTGCACAATTCCGGCGTAATGCGCTGCGGGCACACGACCGGGGTGCGGGTGCCGATACGGACAATCTCCACGTGGGGAATCTCACGCAGCCGGCGGATGATATCCTCGAGCCATGCATCGCTCACCATCAAAGCGTCACCGCCGGAGAGGAGCACGTCGCGTACCTCGGGGGTGTTGCGGATGTATTCGATGGCCTTGTCGATGCGCTCACGCGGGCTTTCGTCATCCTTCTGGCCGGCAAAGCGGCGGCGGGTGCAGTGGCGGCAATACATCGAGCACATGTCGGTGATCAGCAGCAGCACGCGGTCGGGATAACGGTGCGTCAGACCGGGCGTCGGGCTGTCGGTATCCTCATGCAGGGGATCGAGCAGGTCGGCAGCGGCCTGGTGGGTCTCAGCGGCCGTAGGAATGCACTGACGGCGCACGGGATCATACGGGTCGTCCGGATTGATGAGCGAGATATAATAAGGTGTGATGGCCATGCGAAGCGTCGTAAGGCACTTTTTCACACCCTCCTCCTCTTCCGGTGTGAGCTTCACGTACTTCTTCAGCTCATCGAGGGTCTCGATCCGGTTCTTGACCTGCCATTTCCAGTCGTTCCACTGGGCGTCGGTCACTTCCGGGAAAAGCTCTTTTCTACGGGAAACGTTCATAGTCGCTTATGCGTAAAGTTCTTCGAAAATCTTGCGGAGCTTCGGGCACTCACGGAGTTCTTGAAGCGTGTATTCGGCATGGCCCTTGGTATAGCCGTTGCCCATGATCATATTCACGTCCGCGCCGATGCCTTCCGCACCGAGGGAGGCCTTGGTGAAACTCGTCGCCATTGAGAAGAAGTATACAATGCCGTCGTCCTTCGTGCAGAGCACGGCGGTCATCTCCTGGTCGGGGACGTTGACGCAGTTGATGGTTACGTCGGCCATCTTGCCATCGGTCAGTTTCTCAACGAGTTCGTACACCTGGACCGGAGTCATGCCGGCTGCGCTTTCCACGATGTCGCAGAAGCCCAGATCTTTGATTCGCTGGGTCGAACGCGGGCTGTTGGCGATACCGATCACCTTGCCGGTGACGCCGACGCGCTTCTTCGCCTCATAGCAGCAGAGCATGCCGCTCTTTCCACCGGCGCCGAG
>Ga0310690_10012151_pt1 | contig 10589 bp, 5 predicted proteins | sample AusTroGonzalo_MG_2_FD_207661 | JGI IMG/M metagenome (GOLD analysis project Ga0310690, IMG submission 207661) | Bovine rumen microbial communities from tropical cattle in Woodstock, Queensland, Australia - Gonzalo_04 (v2) (version 2) | ecosystem: Host-associated > Mammals > Digestive system >...
TCTATCATTGGATGACGGGCTATCTGAACATGGTCGGAACGGGCGGTGCCCTGCCCGAAGGCCTTCCCGCCATCGTACGCTATTTCATCTTCGCACTAACCGGTATCGGCCCCCTTTGGTTCATTCAGGATCTCTGGATTTTCTCGTTGCTGCTCGTCCTCGTCCGGAAGATTGACAAGCGCGACCGCCTGCTCACCTTCAGTGGATGGATCGGCAGCATGTCGAGCATCACGGCAACGCTCGTGCTGATGGTTCTGGCGGCACTCTTCTGGTTGGTTGCACAGGTGTATGTGGAGCCGACGTCCTTCCCTGCTGCCGGACTGCTGAATCTCTACCGCCCGCTGTTCTACTTCGTCGGTTTCCTGACGGGATATTTCATCCTCTCGCACGATGATGTCACTGACGCGCTGGCCCGCCAGCGCTGGGCGCTTCTGCTCATCGGCGTCGCCTGTGCCGTGGTCTTCACAGTCACGAAGTTCGGTCAAGACTATACGATGCTGTCCACCCAACGACTGACGAATATCTTTGCCTGGTGGGCCGTGCTGGCGATGATCGGATGCTTCAAAGCGTGGGGGAACCGCACGTCGGCCTTCGCCCGTTACATGACACGCAGCTCGTTCGGTATCTACGTCGTTCATTACTTGCCGACGCTATTCCTTGCCTGGACGCTGAAGACCTACACGTCACTGCCCGCCTGGGTAATCTATATTGTGATGGTCGTGGCCATATTCCCCGTCTGCGTGGCCATTTATGAAACTCTCCGCCGCATCCCCTTCGTACGGTGGGCAGTGTTTGGAATAAAGAATAATAAAAAGGAAAAGAAAAAATGAAAAAGACTAAGAAACAGATAACCCTTTTTCTGGTGCTGACGTTCGTGCTCAGTTGGGCGTTTATGATTGGAGTAATCATGCCGGCTGCGCTCAAGTCACAGGCCAATCCCGATGACAAGATGGTGCAGGCCATCGCAGTAGCGCTGACGGCAAGCGTGATGTTCTTTCCCACCATCGGCGTGCTGCTCACCCGCTTGATTACCAAGGATTGGACGGACTGCAAGCTCCGCCTTAACCTCAAAGGGAATGCAGCACCCTACCTCATCGGGTGGTTTGGCCCTCTGGTGCTGACCATCCTCGGCACGGCGCTCTACTTCGCCCTCTTCCCCGGGCAGTTCTCGATGGACACCTTCATGGAGAAGCCGTGGGGCGCGCTCCTCATGCTTGTTGCGCCGCTGCTTAACGCCATCAACTGCTTCGGCGAGGAGTGGGGCTGGCGAGGATTCCTCTTCCCGAAGATGAAGGAGGGTCGCTCGTTCGTCGCCACCGCCGTGCTCGTCGGCCTCATCTGGGGCATCTGGCATGCACCCATCATCGCCGTCGGACATAACTACGGCAAGGTCGTAGGTACCGACCCGTGGTGGATGATTGCCGCGGCCATCGCCGCCATGTGCGCATTTTGCATCGTACTGACGTTCTTGTTCAGCTACATCTCCACAAAGGCGGACAGTGTCTGGCCTGCCGTGATTGCTCACGGCTGTGTGAACGGCTGCGCGGGGCTTGGCATCCTGTTCCTCGTTGATGCTAAAACGGCCAACGCATTCATCGGCCCCACGCCCGTCGGCATCATCGGCGGCATAGCCTTCATCGCCGCCGCCGTCTGGATTGCAGTCGCAATGAGTAAGCGCGAAAAAGCCGGATAAGCCTTATCTCAGTAGCACCTTTTTGCCGCTGATGATGAAGATGCCGTTCGAGGGATGGTCGTCGGTGCGGCGGCCGTCGAGGGTGTGGATGACGGACTTTGAGCCGGCGGCGGTCACGATGTCGATGCCGTTTACTTCAAAGACGGCCGTGATGTGGACATCGTGTTCGGGCATGAGGAAATAGGTGTACGTTGCCTCCGGGTCGTTGATAGTGACATCGTCTTCCTCGACCATCCAGCGCTTGAATATCCATTCGCTGGTAGGGTTGGCACGAAGATAGATGCGCTCGCCAGGCTTGGCCTCTGTGGAGGATAGCTTAGCCATTCCGTCCGCACCGACGGAGGTGAGGTAGATACTGTTCTTCTCCGGCTCGTCAGGATCGGTGCTGACGACAGCAATCTGAATGGCATTAAGCAGGCGTTCTCTCTTGTCAACCGTTGTCAGGCGGATGTTCGCGATATAGAAGACATAGCGTCCGGCCGGGATAAGGTCCTTCGAAGCGAGGTGCATGTGGATAAGCGTCCCGTCAAGGCCTCGAATGGAATCAAGCGACATAGAGTAAATGACGACGCGAGTCGAAATCCAATCGCCTTTACCGATGGCCACCTCGTGCGACGGAAGGCGGTCTTTATTCAGAAGGAAGGAGAAATCGACGCCTTCGCCTGTAAGCCCTTCGGTAATAGGTATGATGTCCATCTGAAGGGCGGTATAGCGGACGTAATCGTCGCTGCTCTGAAGGATAAGGTCGATATCCCACTCGTGACCCTTCACCACCTGATTGACCTCACAGAGCAGGGTGTCGGTATGGTTTTCGTAGCGTTCGAGTTCCTCTTTCTCTTTGTTCTCTTCCTCTTCAAGGCGGACGGCATCGTCGATGATGATGGTGGAAGGAGCCACGTTCTCGTAACGGCTGACGTAAGCAAAAGAGAACTCCTTCATGCTACGCGGCAGGGAGACTTCGATGTAGTGGGGACCGGTGCTCTCGTCGAGATAGGACCAGAGGGAATGGAAGAATGTTCCGTAGTTATTGTCACAGATATTGCGCATGGGACCCTCCTTGGGCTCCTGAGCATTCGTGCTGAAATTGCGTGCAGAAAGAGTTATCTGATTGCCGTTGCCGTCGTAGATGAAGAACTCGGCCAGGGCGAAGCAAGGATAGCCGCCTCCTCTGTCGTTAGACGTAGTTTCGGTGACGGTGAAGCGCAGCTTCTTCACCTCGTCTTTCAGGTGATAGACAGGCGAGGTATAGAAATAATGGAGCCTCCAGTCGCTGTCGGAGAAATCGAGATTATCGCAGAGTCCATCGTCGCGCGTCAGGGTGATGGGCAATGTGTCCTCAGCAGCGACAGGAAGGGGAGACAGCATTACTGAAATAGCAATAATGAAAAATGAAAGATATAGAGCCTTGTTTTTCATAATTCTGACTTGTTTATCTGTTGACCTCTTTACTGAATAACGACCTTCGTACGGTTCACGATATAGATTCCCGCGGGCAGGGTGACGGTTGTCGTACCGGGCATCACGTCAAGCATGCGGACGAGACGGCCGTCGGCTGTGTAGATGGGTAGCGTAGCGGCTTCAAGGGAAGTAATGGTGAGCACCCTTCCGCCTTCAACGCTGGAAACAGCCAGGTGGCTGTCCAGACCCGTGCCGAGTCCGAAGGATGCCGAACGGTTGTGTACCTTGTGTTCGTCGCCTCCGGCGGTAGCAATGAGGGCATCGCTCAGGGTGATGACGCGTGCACGCTCCTTGATGACGGCATCAGGACGAAGGGTCAGACGGAGCACGTTGCCTGCCGCAAGAGTGGTGTTCTCGTCGGAATAGATAAGGATGCGGGTGTGTCGTTCGTCAAGCGGCAGCGTTGTCACCGTATGCGAGAAACGGTTGTCCACCAAGGCAACATTCTCCAGCGTCATACCCTCGGGAAGAGTAAGCACAAACTCCATGGCGGTGTAGTCAATATCGTCGTCAGCATCCTCGACGGGCAGGAGCAGAACGTCCACATCCGTTGCCTCGCCTGTGCACGCTTCGAATCCGTTCACGACAAACTGCCACTCGGCAGGAGCCTGACGGCGATGAGCCTGCGTCTTTTCTTCGGCATTCATCACAAACTCGATGACACAGACAAGGTCGGTGACGGTGATGAATCCGTTCTTATCCACATCGGCCTGACGGAAGTTGAAGTCCTCAGGTTCCTCGCCCAACAGGTAGGCAAGCAGGCAGACGACATCGGAAACAGAATAGATGCCGTCGAAGTTGACGTCGCCGATAGATATATAAGGTGTATCATCGCCCAGGTCGAAGACTTCGATGTTGTCCATAATCCACGTCGTGCGGTCGTCAAACCACTTTTTGATCTGAGGCAACTGGTTGGCGTAATTTCTCCCGTCGCTCCAAACGTTGGCGTTCGTGATGTAAGAGCTATTGGCATAATTGAAGTAGTCCTCGGGATACTCCAGGAACTCATCATAGTAATTCCTCATGAATTCCATCCACACGCGGTACAGGGCTTTGCGCACTTCTTCGCTGTTGTTTTTCATAGCCATGAAGAAATTGTTGCCCGACTGCCCCGTCATCTTGCTGAAGATGTCGGTGGTGGCGTCGCGAACGAAGTACTGCGAGCTGTTCTCGTAGCCATAGGCCCAGTCGAGGTCCCAGACAGGACCGAACACGAACTTCGAGTCGGGGTCTTCGTAGTTCTCGCGATAGAGGAACGTGCTCTTGGGATGGCCGAGTTCCATGTTATTGATAAGGTCGTTGACCATGAAGAATCGGGCGAAAGCATCGACGTCCATCATCTCCTCGTAGCCGTCCTGGTTCATCAGCGCCGAAGTAAAGGCGTTGAACTGATCCTGAATGGTCTGGAAACGGATGTCGGCATCGTCCCAGAACATTTCTTCGGTGAGGTCGGGATCCTTGACGTTTACAGGCAGGGAGTACGGATTGGAATAGAAACGGTAGTTTTCGTCGAAGTATTGGTCGAGTTCAAGCATATAGCTGGTCATTTCGTCGGCATCGATGCTGTTGTTGCGAAGGCCGACCTTCTCGGTGAAGGTATAGCTGCCGCGATATTCGCCATTGATGTAGAGATCGACCGGGATGACGTGATTAGCCCCTGCCGTTCCTATCATGCGTGCCGCCTTCATGCCGATGGCGTTCACCATCATCGACCCGCGCTGGGCATTGGCGATGAGACACCAGCTCTTGCCCTTCGTCAGGCCGAACGGCTTGACCTTCTCGTTGAACTTGATGTTGTAGGGACTCTTGCCCCAAGTACCGGCCCAGCTGCTGTTGCCGCGGCCTTTGATCCAGATGCTATCCTCAAGGTTATCGAAGACGCCGTTACCGTCGAGATGGAAGTTGGCATGCAGATAATAGCTTTTGCTGCTGACCATCTGGCCTCCATCTATATCGATATCAATGCGAGGAACGCCTGGAGCACGGTCGGTGAGCCAATCGACACGGACGGTGTAGTCGTGTCCGTAGGGCTTCATGCCGTACCACCACTCTGCAGGATGGATGAGCTCGGAGGGCTTGATGAGTTCGGACGGCTTGATGAGCACACGCTCGCCACCGTTCACCTTGTAGAGCCGGAACTCAGCCAGCGAGAGATAGGGAAGGACGAAGCCGTCGGGCTGCTGCTTGGTATGCTCGGCATCCGTCAGTTCGAAACGCAGGTGGTTGTACGTGCCGTCGAGCGTGATGTCCGGCGACGTGAATTCACTATTGCCGGCTCCGGTAGGCATACCGTCCTCGACGCTGAATCTCCGTTGCGGTTTCCATTCGAGATCGTCGCCGGCCGCCCAGACGGTGAAAGCAAGCGGATTGTAATTACCTATATTCCGCGAGCAGTAGTAGAACCGGAACACGCTGATGGGTTCGTCGAGCACAATGTCCAGGCAGACATTCTCGCTCTTCTGCGTGTAGGTGCCGTTGGAGCCCCATGTGGACTGGTGGTAGGTGTTCCAGTCGCCGTCGAGCATCTTGTCGAGGTCTTCGATTTCGGGGTAGTTCGAGGGTTGGTTGGTGCTGAGCATGTCGGGGCGAAGGGAAATCTCTTCGATGGGTTCGTACCAGACCTCCTCGCTCCAGACTTCCTCGCTCCACTCTTCGTCGCTGAGTTTTTCCATGTCGAAGATGCTGTCGCCCGGCAGGGAAACGGTGTAGGTGATATCCTTATCGAAACGGGGACGGGAGACCTTCGACTGCTGTTCGACACTGCCGATGTAGACGCGGGCGTTGTCGTCACTCACCTGGAACGACGGGGTGAGACGCTTGCCGATGGCAGTCACCGGTATCACCATCGTGTCCGCAATCTCCGCCGCCGCGGCATCGATGGTCAGGTTCTCGTTGAATTTGTTGTTGAACTTGAACGAGGTGAACGACGGCAGCTCGGGACCGTAGTAGCTGACAGAGTCGATATTACTCTTGAAGTACGAGACGATGCTGTCGTTGATGAGCGTCAGCCGGACGAACGAACGGAGGTCAAGATTCACATCTTTGACGTACTCGGGCGGAAAGGCTTTGATGCCCCCGTCGTTGAAATAGATGAACAGTGTGCTCTTGGGCTTCTCCTGAGCGAACGCCTGAAAAGCGAACAATAATGAAAAAAGAAGAATGGTTGTCTTACGAAACATTATGTTTTTCATTTTATTTCCCAATTCCAAATTCCAAATCCCAAATTCCAAATTCCTATTTTTTTAATTTCTACCTGACCCTTACTTTCTTGTTATTGATAAGGTAGATGCCGGGTTCGAGGCTGACGGTAGTCGTTCCCTCGCTGACGTCGAGGCTCTCCATCAGGATGCCTCCGGCGTTGCGGATATCCACGTGCTGGGGAACGGGAGCGAAGATGCTTACCACCTCGCCGCCGACGATGATCAATTCCTCGGGATTGCTATAGACATCTTCCACATCGTAGGGGAACGGCTCCGGCTCGGAAAGGTCGAAGACCTCGATGTTATTCATAATCCATGTCGTTCGCTTGTCTAACCAGTTGCGGATGTCCTCGAGGTAGAACGCATAGTAATAGCCGTCCCCACGCCACAGTTCAGCGTTGTTCTGGAACGACGGGTCGGCATAGTCGAAGTAATCCTGGATGTAGTCTATCAGCTCCTGATAGCTGTCCTGCATGAAATAGTACCACACGCGGTAGTAGGCTTTTCTCGTCGCGACGCTGTTCTGGAGCAGGGCGCGGAAGAAACGCGTGCCGTTGCCGAAGCTGGTGTCCTTGCTGAAGAGCGATGTCGTGCTGCCGCCCTGGTAGTAATTGTGGTGATTCTCGTAGCCGTAGCCCCAGTCGAGGTCCCAGACGGGGCCGAACACCCACTTCGACTCCACTTCGCCCACATGCTCGTTGTAGAGGTACGTGCTCTTGGGATGTCCCAGCTCGAGATTAAGGATAAGGTCGTTCACCATCAGGAAGCGGGCGAAGGCATCGACGTCCATCAGGCATTCGTAGCCCGTCTGATTGACGAGAGCGTTGCAGAGGGCATTGAAGTCGTTCTTGATGGCCTTCATACGTTCCGAGGCGGTGGCCTTGAAGGGTTCCTCGTTCAGGTCGGGGTCCTTGACGTTCACGGGCAGGTAATAGACATCGGAATAGAACTTGTAGGTCTCGTCGTAGTACTGGTCGAGTTCGAGCAGCACGCCGTTCTCCTCGTCGATATCGACGCTGTTGTTGCCGGTGCCGATCTTCTCCGTAAAGTTATAGCTTCCCCTGTAGTTGCCGTTCAGGTAGAGATCGACGGGGATGATGTGGTTGGCTCCGGCCGTGCCGACCAGACGGGCGGCCTTCATGCCGATGGCGTTGGTCATCATGGAGTTGGTCTGGTAGTTCGACAGCAGCACCCAGCTCTTGCCCTTCGTCAGGCCGAACGGCTTCACCTTCTCGTTGAACTTCAGGCGGTAGGGCTTCTTCGGCCATGACCAGCTGCTGTTGCCGCGGCCTTTGATCCAGATGCTGTCTTCCATATCCTCATAGACGCCGTTGCCGTAGAGGCGGAAGCTGGCATGGCGCCAGGTGCTCCGGCTGTTGATGTCGCGCCCGCCATCGACGTCAATCTCGATGCGGGGCACCTCGAACGCGTCGTCGGTCAGGAAGCTGACGCTGACGGTGTAGTCCAGTCCGTACGGCCTCATCACGCAGGTGTTGTTCCAGTCCATCCGCGCCAGACGGCAGCCAGGCAGCGACGTAGTGTAGATGATGTCCTCGGTAAAACGGTGGCGGCTCACCTTCGACTCCTGCACCTCGTCGCCGACATAGACAACGGCGCCCTCCGTGTCTGTCTTGAACGAGGGAGTGAGGTACTTGGTAATGGAGGGAATGTCGAAGTGGAGGAATTGGGGGAGCGGGGTATCGGCCGGAAGAATGAGCTCAACGTCCCACGGCATCTCGTCGTTATACTTGTTATTGAACTTGAACGACGTCAGCCGCGGCAGCGCCGGCCCCGTGTAGCTGACGGATTCGTAGTCGGCTTTCGTATAGACAATCTCCGAGTTGTCGGCCAGCGTCAGCGTCAGCGTACCCTGCGCGTCGGTAGCCTCATCCACGACGAGGCTGCGGGGGAAAGCGTCGAAGCATCCCTCGCCCACATGGACGAACAGCGTATCAGCCTCTTGTCCCGTCAGGGGAAGGCGACCGGCCGCTAAAAGGACGGCACTGACAATGATGAACGTGACGATTCTACGCATGATACCTCTATTTTAGCCGACAAAAGTACGGTTTTTCTGTCACCCCGCCAAATTTCTTTCCCTTTTTTTGGTTTTTTGCCGCCAATGGCCTACTTTTGCACGTCAAAAAACGAAAAACCATGTTGCAAAAGCTGTTTGCCAAAGACAATAACCCGCGGGTGATGGAGCAGATTGCCGACCTGCTGAACGACGGCGGGGTCATCATCTATCCGACCGATACGACGTACGCCATCGGCTGCCACGCACTGAAGGAACGGGCCATCGAACGCATCTGTTCCCTCAAGGGGCTCGACCCGAGGAAGCATCTCTTCTCAGTAGTCTTCCCCGACATGAGCACCATCAGCGAATATGTCCGTGTGGACAACGCCTCGTTCAAGCTGATGCGCCGCAACCTGCCCGGGCCGTTCACGTTCATCCTGCCCGCCGGCAGCCGCCTGCCGAAAATCTTCCGCAACCGCAAGGAGGTGGGCATCCGCATCCCCGACAACCCCATCGCCACCGCCATCTGCAACCAGATCGAGGCGCCGCTCCTATCAACTACCCTGCCCTACGACGAGGACGACGACATCGGCTACCTCACCGAGCCGGAACTCATCGACGAGATGTTCGGCGACAGGGTCGATCTCATCATCGACGGCGGCACGGGCGGCACTGAGCCTTCGACCATCGTCGATTGCACCACAGGAGAAGCCGAGATTGTCCGCCAGGGCGCGGGAGAACTGATAGAATAAAGGATGATGAAAAGGGCATTATATTTTTCATTTTTCATTCTTCATTTTTCATTCCTTTCTGCCTTTGCCGGCGAGGACTGGACGTTCGACGTGGCGACCAGCACGGTGGTCGGCAGCGGCGAGCATGCTCCGTTCTGGCTGACGGCGAACCGCCACGGGCTGGCGTCGCTCAATCCCGGCAGCGCCTACCTGCGCACGTCGGCCACGCGGCAGTACAACAAGGAAAGCGGCTTCGACTGGGAGTTGGGCGCCGACATGGCCGTCGGCACGCTCGACGGTACCTTCGTCGTTCAGCAGCTCTATGCGGGCGTCCGCTACGGCTGCTGGCAGCTGACGGCGGGCAGTCGCGAGCACGCCTCGCAGGGCAAGAACGCGCAGCTCTCGACGGGCGGCATGACGTGGAGCGGCAACGCGCGGCCCGTCCCGCAGGTGCGGCTCGGCATTTACGACTATACCGACGTCCCCTTCCTCTTCAACCGCTGGGTCAGCGTGAAGGGCTTCGTCAGCTACGGACGAACGACCGACGACGCGTTCCAGCGCCGCCACGTCGGCCCCGCACGCTATGCCCTCTATACCCAGCGCGCGCTCTTCCACGAGAAGAGTGCCTTCCTCCGCATCGGCCGGCGCGACGTCACGCCCCTCTCGCTCGAACTCGGACTGGAGATGAACTGCCAGTTCGGCGGCGAGCTCTGGGAGCACGACATCCGCCTCAGCGCCACCGACGACGACCGTCTCGTCTATGCCAATCCCTGCCGGCCGGCCGACTTCCTCAAGGCCCTCCTCCCGCTGAGCGGCGGCGACGACTCGACGGTCTCCGACCAGAACAATGCCGCGGGCAATCACTTCGGCAGCCTCCACGCCATAGTCGGCTACGACGCCACGGACTGGAGCGCACGCGCCTACTACGAGCATTACTTCGACGGCCGCACGGGCATGACGCCCTGGAACAAGACGCGCGACATGGCGGGCGACGCCCACGTCTGGATTGCCTATCCCTGGTTCGACGCCCTCTACGGCCTCGAGGTCGAGCTGCCCCGCAACCCCGTCGTCACGACCGTCGTCGTCGAGTACAACACCACGCGCGACCAGTGCGGCCCCATCCACCACAGCTCCACCACCACCCTCCCCGCCAGCATCCACGGCTTCGCCTGCTACTACTACAACAGCAGCTATCCCTCCTATCAGCACTGGGGCATGACGGCCGGCTCGCCCCTGCTCTACAGCCCGCTCTATAACGACGACAACACCATCATCAACACCGACACGCGCCTCCGTGCCCTCCACCTCGGCCTCGCGGGCCGTCCGACGGCAACGATCGGCTACCGCCTGCTGGTGACCGGCGTCACGTCGTGGGGCTCGTACATGGACCCGCTGCCCGACCCGCAGACGACCTTCAGCACGATGGCCGAGGTGACGTGGCGTCCGCAGCAGTTCCGCGGCTGGTCGGCCCTCGCCGCCCTCGCCCTTGACCG
>Ga0310690_10012152_pt1 | contig 10589 bp, 3 predicted proteins | sample AusTroGonzalo_MG_2_FD_207661 | JGI IMG/M metagenome (GOLD analysis project Ga0310690, IMG submission 207661) | Bovine rumen microbial communities from tropical cattle in Woodstock, Queensland, Australia - Gonzalo_04 (v2) (version 2) | ecosystem: Host-associated > Mammals > Digestive system >...
GTAATTAAAAAGGAAAGTTTTTTGTAAATTTGCAGCCCAAAAGAATAAATAATATCGTTTATAGAATGAAAGTAGCAATTGTTGGCGCTTCGGGCGCAGTAGGACAGGAGTTTTTACGCCTGCTTGACGAGAGAAATTTCCCGATGGATGAACTTGTGTTGTTTGGTTCAGAGCGTTCTGCCGGTACCAAGTATACCTTCAAAGGTAAGGAACTGACAGTGAAACTCTTGCAGCATAACGACGACTTCAAGGACATCGATATAGCCTTTGCTTCTGCTGGTGCTGGCACTAGTAAGGAGTTTGCAGAGACCATCACCAAGTATGGCTGTGTGATGATTGACAACTCGAGCGCTTTCCGTATGGACGATGATGTACCCTTGGTGGTGCCTGAGTGCAATGCGGAGGATGCTTTGCAACGTCCACGCAATATTATTGCCAATCCTAACTGCACAACAATCATGATGGTGGTAGTACTCCAGCCTCTGGAGAATATCAGCCACATTAAGCGCATCCATGTCTCATCTTATCAGAGTGCGTCTGGCGCTGGTGCTGTTGCTATGGCTGAGTTGCAGCAGCAGTATAAAGAAATCGTGGAAACTGGCGAGGTGAAGACTATCAAGAAGTTCCCCCATCAGCTGGCTTATAACGTCATTCCTCAGATTGATGTGTTCCAGCCAAATGGCTATACCAAGGAGGAAATGAAGATGTATAATGAGACACGTAAGATTATGCATACCGATGCCAAATGTTCGGCTACGTGTGTTCGTGTTAGTTCATTGCGTTCTCACTCAGAGTCAGTATGGATTGAGACCGAGCGTCCACTCAGCGTAGAAGAGGCTCAGAAGGCCATCGCCGCTGCTCCTGGTTGTACTTTGGTTGACGATCCTGCCAATCTGAAGTATCCTATGCCCCTTGAAACAGCGGGAAAAGATGATGTTTTCGTAGGCCGTGTGCGTAAGGACTTGGCTGATGACAATGGTCTGACTTTCTGGCTTTCTGGCGATCAGATTCGCAAAGGCGCTGCGTTGAACGCCGTCCAGATTGGCGAGTATCTCGTTCAGAAGAAAGATCTTCCCTGCTTTGCATAAGTTCTTTGCGTGAGATAGCGAAGACAAGTACGTTACTTCGCACTTTTAGGATACAGAATCCTTGAAAAATTCTCTAGAGAATTTGGCTGTTACTCCGTGAGTTAGCAATCGTTACTCCGTGAGTTAGCACCAGAATTCTCTAGAGAATTTTTTTATTAATAGTATGGATGTCGTTTGAGAGTTGGTTCTTTGTTTTTTGTAACGCCGTAAGATGGTTTCCTTTTCTTTGTGGAAACAATTAAATTTTTAGTGTAAAACCGTCATTTTTTTTAGAAAAAGTGTGGCTCATTAAAACTTTTTTTGTATTTTTGCATCCGCAATTAATATATTAATTTATCTAACTAATTTTTTTACTAACTTTACTACAAATGAGAAAACTATCACTATTGGTAGTGAGCGCGATGATGTCGATATCATTGCAGGCACAGGAAGATGTGACTCACTACATTCAGAATGCCGGGTTCGATCAGGACCTGACTTGGCAGTCTGACGGATCAAAGAAAGAAATTATCGACACGAAGACATTGAGTGATCGTTCTATCGCAGGCATTGCTGCTGATAGCTCTGTTTATGCAACGGTCAATCCTTCTACACCTAAGCAGCGTTCCGATGGCCGCACATTAGATGCAACCAATGGTTTTATTGGTCGCATTCAGGGTTGGGAACTGGAAACGAACCAAGACTTCCCCAAGTGCGAGTGGGTGTATTTCGGCTCGCTGCCATATGCTCTTGGAACAACGGCAATCCCTGTGGCTGATGATGGCACAACCTATATCACCGTTCCAGAAAAACCTGCAGAGTTTACTGGTGCTGACAACCTGGGCTTTGCCTATATGCGTGCAGGCTGGGGTGGTCGTGCTATCTACAAGCAGACAGTTAAGTTGCCTTGCGCCAAGTATCGTTTGGAATACTGGGCTGTAAACCTGAATCCCAATGGTACCAATGGTAAGAACCTCTCAAAGGTTACCTGCCGTAAGGATACTTGGAACGACGAGACAGGTTTCTCTGATACCGAGTGGACCAAGCACTCAATCGAGTTTACACCTACAGCAGAGTTCAGCATGCAGTTTGGCTTCGAGTCGTCTGGTGGCTCGGGCAGCAATCCTTTCCTTTGTCTTGATGGTATCAAGCTTTATAAGATTGGTGAGGCCGACCGTGTAGAGTTGCTTTCTTCAGACATCAATGACCTGGCAGAAGAGTGCGCAAATTTAGCAAGCACAGCTACTGGTGCTGGCTATGATGGCTTGGCAAGCTATCTGACCGACTACGCAATGGAGATGGAAGACTTCATTACTGATGATGCCGACGAGATGGAGGCTGCTCTGAAGGTGCTTAATGCTCGCATGGTAGAGATTCGTGCCGCCATTGACGAGATGACGAAGATTGACGCTATTCTTGCCAAGATGGACAACCTGCTGCAGACTACCAACTTTGCTGGTAAGGACGCCTTTGATGCTGCCTATCAGAAGGTTCTGGGCTACAAGCAGAATGAACCAGAAGAGGGTGCAGATGTTGTGGCTCTGATTCTGGGAGCTGTCGAGGAAGCCAATGCTGCTATCGTTGCCTATTATCTGTCTCAGGATGCTTCGGAGGCTAATCCTGCCGACTACACCATTTTTATTCAGCATCCTTGGTTTATCAATGAGGAGGCCGAACCTAAATTGGTGGATGACATTTGGGAGTTCCCCTTGCAGTATGATTCCGAGACTGGTGAGGACCGCTATGTAGAAGGTAGTGCTTCAAGCCCCGATTTGAATGCAGGTGGCTGGGTTAATAATGGTATTACCGATGGTGACCATCGTTTGAACTGGCAGCGCGGTCGCAGCTGCTGGAACGCATGGGCCAATAACTTTACAGGTGTTGTTTCTGTTGGTCAGACGATTACCGACCTGCCTAATGGTTACTATACCGTATCTGCCGATCTTATCACTCAGACCGGTTGCTTGACAGACCAGCATGTTTATGCTCAGAGCACAACTGGCAAGAAGATTTCTTCTGCTACGCTGACCTCTGAAGGTTGGGATTATAACGAGTGGGAAACCGTGAAAATGACTACAGAGGATAAGGTTATTGTGGTTGACGGTAAGCTGACCATCGGTGCTGAGGGTACAGGTTCTGGAGAAGGCGCTGCAGGATGGTTCTGCGCTACCAACTTCAAACTCTACTATTTGGGCGCTGCCAGTGATGATGATCTTCAGGCTGCTGTGAAGGTTGCTTATGATGAGAAGATTGGCGAAGCAACAGAACTTGCTCAGTCAATGCATTTCGCAGCTGACAAGAAGGCTTTGAACGACTCAATTGAAAAGTGCGTTATTAATGGTCCGATGAGTGTTGAGTTCATGCTTGCATGCATTGACAGACTGAACACCGCCCTGAGCACAGCTAAGACCAGTGAGGATAAGTATGTAGAATACTTCCCCACTCAGGAGATGCTCGACGAAAATCCTGACCTGGAGAGCAGCAAGACGATGATTTGGGTGAACACTCTGCTGAATGGCGGAGAGGTTGAGGGTCATGAGGCCTTTGGCGTTTCAGCTCCTATTGCTCGTTTCGCTTATGACTACGTGATGAATTGGATTGCTTCTGACGAGGCAACATATACAGAGATGGATGCAACCGTTGATTTGTTGAAGAACTATGTAAATACCTACGCTCCTGCTTTCCGCAATGCTGACGTTGTGGCAGCTGCTTCAAAGGAGACAGGCAAGCAGATTCTTCTGAACCTCATGACAAACCAACTGAGCATCCTGACAAGTGGCATGCAGACAAAAGCTGTGGTTGATGCTTTGGTTCTGGAACTGAATCAGGTTGTGGCCGACGTTAACAAACAGAACATCTATGAAGATACTTCTGCTGACGACTATACTGCTTTCATCACTAATCCTAATGCCGAAGCACTGAATGGCTGGGACATTATTCTGGGTAATGGTGATGGTAATGGACAGAAGAGCGGACAGTGGTACGATGGTTCTTCTACTCGCTACTTCGATTCATATCACTCTCAGGATGTGACTGACGAAGCTACTGGTGAAACTACCCATATTGGTCTGATTGGCTTCAAGGCCTCTCAGCTGGTGAAAGACCTGCCTAATGGTACATATAAAGTAGGTGTATATACTCGTACTCCTGCCGAGGGTGCTTATATCTTCGCAGGCGTTGCCGATACAACCTTCGTTGAGATTCCTTTGAACTACTATGTCGATGAGGACTCTGGCGAGGAGGCTATTGCCAGCGATAAGTTCGGCCCGATGTGGGAAGAGGCAAAAGAAGCTTTTGAATCAGGCGACTACACCGACCTGCAGTATAATATCTATAATGCTAATGGTGGTCAGGGCCGCGGCTGGAAGCATCAGGTAATCGATAACATTGTAGTGACCAACCACGAGATGTTTATTGGTACAATGTGTGGCACTGCAGCCAGCAATACAGCTAAGGTGTTTGCAGGTAATTGGTATTCAGTTGGTGGCTGGACGCTGACACTCGTTCAGAATGGTGATAATGCCGGATGGGCAGGCCCAGTTGCAGGTATCAATACCCTTGAGGGACAGAAGACCGTTGCCGATGGCATCTATACAATCACTGGTATGAAGACAACCAAGCTGCAGCGTGGTATGAATATCGTGGTACGCAATGGCAAGGCTCAGAAGATTCTTGTGAAATAATAACATTATAGCCCTGTGCTCTCCAGCAGAGAGCGCAGGGCTTTCAAACAAAACATTCCAAAAACGGAGACAAACCTGGCAGTCCGGAAGGACGGCCCACCAAAAGAGAAAACAATGAGAGTACACCTTATTAATATAAACGCGCACGCGTGAGAGTTGTGCTCCACAATATATAGAATTCAAACCGATAACAGTATATAAAACAATTAATAACTTAAAAATGTATGAATAACCGCGTTACTGATTTGGCTAAGAAGATGTGTATAGCATTTTCTGTTGCCATGATTTGTGGGGGATTCACGGCATGTACTGATGACTACGACCTTGACGATGAAGGCAATTACCCTTCATGGTTGGGAGGTAGTATCTATGAAGCCCTGGAGAATCCAGAATCCCTGCAAAAGTCTGACAAGGTCGTCTTGACAGGTACTTTTAAAAACTACCTGCGCTTGATTGATGATCTGGGCTATGCCGAGACCTTGTCTAAGACAGGTTCAAAAACTGTGTTCGTGGCCAACGATGAGGCTTTCGAGCGTTTCTATGCCAACAACCCATGGGGTGTTAAGTCGTATGACGACCTGACCGTTTCCATGAAGAAGCAGTTGCTTTATGCTTCTATGCTGGACAATGCCCTGCTGGTTGAGATGCTGTCGAACATCTCGGGTACCTCTACTGAGCCCATCGTGCAAGGTATGGCTCTGAAGCACATCACCAGTGCTAATGTCATTGACACCATTACCCACATGAAGAACGAGGCCGACATGCCTCTTAACAATGACTATTGGAAGAAGTACTACACCAAGGGTATCCATCTGGTAATGGACAATACCCGTCCGATGATGGTACACTTCACCGAAGAGCAGATGACCACCAACGGTATCACCACCCGTGGCACCGACAGTGACTTCGAGGTTGTAACTGGTACAGCTTACAATCCTGATGAGCATTCTGCTTATATCTATCGTAACAAGATTGTCAGTGCCGATATTACCTGTAAGAACGGTTATATCCACCAGATGACAGATGTGCTCGTTCCGCCGGGCAATATGGCTCAGGTGATTCGCAACAATAGCGAGTCTTCTCTTTTCAGCCGCATGCTCGACCGTTTCAGTGCACCTTACTATGATGCTGGAACGACGAACAACTATAACGACTATGCTCAGACCAATGGTCTGCCACTCATTGACAGTATCTTCCAGATGCGTTATATCAGTGGCTATTCTCAGGGTAGCTCCTTGATGAAAGATCCTGATGGCGTGACAGCAGAGTATGGTTTGTCCTACGATCCAGGATGGAACAATTATGATAATGGCACGGGCGAGAACGCTCTCTGTGATGTGGCTGCTATGTTTGTTCCTACCGACTCGGCTTTGGCAGAGTTCTTCATTAATGGTGAAGGTAAGTTCCTGATGGAGGAGTTTGGTGTGAAGGAAGGTGGCGTTACAAAGAACGACCTTGCTCACTTGAAGCAGAATATCGACTCTATTCCCTTGCAGAACGTTCAGCAGTTGGTTGATAACCTGATGAAGAATTCTTTCGTTGGTACAGTTCCCTCGAAGTTCGGTCAGGTGATGGATGAGGCCAACGACCCCATGGGTATTTCGTTGGAAGTGCTCGATCGCAAGAACAGTCAGTATAATGTGAAGATTGCCAACAATGGCGTTATCTATATGCTGAACAAGATGTTTGCTCCTCCTTCGCTTGTGGCTGTGTCAGCTCCTGTTACCCTGAAGAGCAACATGCGTATTATGAATGTGGCCGTAAACGATGGTAAGAAGTCAAAGCCTCTGGATTTGAACTTGAACTACTATGCTTACCTGCTTGCCATGAGTGCTAACTACGCATTCTTTATCCCCACTGACGATGCCTTCGAACGCTACTATGTCGATCCCTCGTCACTGGCCGATGATGAGCCTCGTGCTCTGAAGTTCTACTATCAGAACAAGACTCCGTTTGTTTATTGCTCTGCTTGGAAGTGCCTGAAGAATTCTGAGGGCCAGTGGGAGATTGGCGACTCTATCGGTCGTGTAAATGCCAGTGCCTTCAAGTCTCAGTTCCAGGATATCCTGAACTACCACACTATCGTGTTGGCTGAGGGAGAGTCTCTGGGTTCAAATGGTAACAAGTATTACAAGACCAAGCATGGTGGAGAAATCTTGTTCGAGAACGGCGTCGTGAAGAGTGGTGCACAGATTGAGGGCAGTGTTCCTGTGTCTACTGTAACTCAGGTCTATAACCAGAAGAATGGTAAGGCTTATGCTATTGACCATGTCATCCAGGCTCCTCAGCGTTCGGTATTGGCTGTCCTGCAGGAGGATTCTGCTACGACAAACCGCTTCTCTAAGTTCTTGGCTCTGTGCACAGACACTGAGATGGACGAACTGATGATGTTTGCCAGCGATCGTCTGGCAGAGAAGAATGATGTAACCAAGAAGTTCCGTTATGAGGCCTATCACGCATTTGCTAACAAGAATGGTCTGACCGATAATGTGAACTATTTCAACTCATTCAACTATACGGTATATGCTCCCGATGATGCTGCTATGACGAAAGCTATCGCTCAGGGCTTGCCCACATGGGACGATATTAGAGCTATCTATGAGCCAGTGAAGGATCAGTATGAGTCAGAGAAGGCCGCTAAGGCTATCAGTCCAGAAATCCAGGCATTGCGCGATAAGGCATTGGCAATGGTGGAGACCATCAATGACTTCGTGCGTTACCACTTCCAGGATAACTCTGTCTACGCAGACAATGTGATTGAGGCTGGCGTTCATGCAACGGCTTGTACAGATACACTGGGTATTCGTCAGAGACTGACTGTTGGCGGCAGTAATGGTCGTTTGACTGTGACCGACAGATCGGGTCAGACCGTTACTGTTGATGCCACCAGTACTACTAACTTGGTGAATGTGATGACCCGCGACTATGAACTGAATAAGAAGTCGCACGTTATTAATAACTCTTCGTTTGCTGTGGTTCATCAGATCAGCACACCGCTCTATCCTTATGCTGACGCTTCACGTCGTTATGACAGTCGTTGGACAGGCGCAGAATCACGTGCTAAGCTGGCTGCATATCGCAAGCTGTTTGAGAGTCGTTACTACAACCGTTATGATGGGACTTTAAAATATTAAAAACCGAAGACTTATGAGACTAAGAAATATTTTAATACTTGCATTTTTTAATATTTTCTTGTTCACATTAGGTGCACAAGCACAGCAGGTGCGTATCTCGGGTACTGTGAATGATGACATGGGACCCGTCATGATGTGTAACGTATCGGAAATCGACAATAACAACCGTATCGTGTCGAACACTCAGACCGATTTCAACGGTAACTTCTCGATGACCGTAAAAAATGCAAAGAACAAGTTGCAGATTTCGTATGTGGGCTATCAGAAGCAGATTCTGGCCATTGGCACACGTACAAAGTTTAATGTAACCTTGAAGGATGTTACCCGTATTAAGGAGGTAACCATTACTTCAAAGAGAAAGTTTAATCAGGGTGGCTTGGCCATTCCTGAGAAGGAGGTGTCAGTGGCAGCCCAGACCTTTAACATGAGCGAGGTTGAAGGCTTGGCATTTACCTCTGCCGATGAGGCCTTGCAGGGACAGATTGCTGGTCTGGATATTATCTCAAACTCTGGTAACCTGGGTTCTGGTACTACCATGCGTCTTCGTGGTGTTACCTCTATCAATGGTAACTCTAACCCTTTGATTGTGGTTGATGATAATATCTTCGATAACCCTGACGAGAACTTCGACTTCCAGAATGCTAACGAGGAAACCTATGCTTCGCTGCTGTCAGTGAACCCTTCAGATATCGAGGATATCCAGGTGTTGAAGGATGCTGCCGCAACAGCCATCTGGGGTTCACGTGGTGCAAACGGTGTTATCTCTATCCGCACTAAGCGTGGTGCTCGTGGTGATGTAAAAGTGGACTACTCTCTCCGTGTGCAGGCCAGCTGGCAGCCTAAGGGTTACAACCTGCTGAATGGTGATGACTACACCATGATGATGAAGGAGATGTATTACAACCCCACTCAGAGTGCAAATGCTACCACCAATATCAATGAGATTAACTACAACCGTTCGTGGGCTGAGTTTGAGAATTGGAACAACAATACCGACTGGGTTGACGAGGTAACACAGACAGCTTGGAGCCAGTATCACTATGTGACCATCTCTGGTGGTGGTGAGAAGGCAAACTTCCGCGTATCAGCTGGTTATGACCACCAGAACGGTACAATTATCAAGCAGAGTCTTGACCGCTTTACCACAAAGCTGGCTCTTGACTATTTTGTGAGTGACCGTATTAAGTTCAGCACAACCTTCCCGCTGACCTATACCTCTAATAATCGTAACTATGACGATAACATCCTGGGACGTGCTCAGCAAATGGCTCCTAATATGAGTGTTTATCGTCAGAATGCGGATGGTTCCGATACCGATGAGTATTATGCTATGTTACCTCTGGGTGCAAGTGACGCTGCAGGTTCTTCTGTTGCAGGTACTGCTTCCAGCCAGTTGAAGAATGTACGTGACTTGGGTAACCCTGTTGCCATTGCTAACCTGGCTTGGCGTAAGGAGAAGACCTATCGTATCTCTCCTGAGTTTAAGCTCGACTATGAGTTGATGGGTAAGGACGATGAACACACGCGTCTGAAGTATACTGGTCTGGTATATCTGGACATCTTCTCAAAGAGTGAGCCCAAGTACTGGCCTGGTTCTTTGGAAACCAAGGGCTGGACCGATGGTAACTATAACCGTAATCAGGTATATGATTATAACTCTCAGGCAGTGACCACCCGTCACACCCTGACCTTCACTCCCCATTTCCAGAATGAGGATTTCTATGCCACCATGCTGGGACGTTGGGAGATGACTATTGGTAACGATAATAACCAGACGGTGGTGAATAGAAACACCCCCAATGGTATTACTTCTCCAACTGTTGATGTGAATATTGAAAGCATGAGTTCTGGCAATGGTCAGTGGCGCTCAATGTCTATGATTTATACTGGTCACTTGTCTTATAAAGAAAAGTATGTCATTGACTTCTCACTTCGTGCCGATGGTACAACCCGTTTTGGCGATGACAAGAAGTGGGGTTGGTTCCCTGGACTCTCTGCTCGTTGGAATATTGGTGACGAGAAATTCATGAAGTGGTCAAAGAGCTGGCTCAGTATGTTGTCATTCCGTCCATCTTGGGGTATCGTGGGTCGCCCGCCCGGATCAGAGTATGTACAGTATGCTAAATACAATACCTCTGGCGTCTATGGTTCTGTTGGCGATACACACAGTGTAACCTATTTGGAGGGCCTGCAGCTGAACAACCTGAAGTGGGAGCGTACCACGCAGTATAACCTCGGTGGAAACTTCGGCTTCCTGGATGATCGCATCACTGGTGACTTCAACTATTATTTCAAGCGCACCAAGGATCTGTTGATGAGTGGCGTTCGTATTCCTTCTTCATCAGGTTTCTCAAGTCTGGCATGGGCTAACGTAGGTGAGATGACCAATAAGGGTTGGGAGTTGAATATCTCTGCCAACCAGTTTGTGAAGATTGGTAAGAAGTTCTCTATTTCTGCCAACTTCAATATCTCTCAGAACTTCAACGAGATTGTTGATATGGACGAGAGCGTGCTGGAGAGTATTAACACTGAATGGGACTCAAGTAAGCGTGGCCAGTTCATGAACCGTATCCAGAAGGGTAATCCTCTGGGATCTATCTATGGTCTGCGCTATCAAGGCGTTTATCAGTACACCTATGAGTACCTGACAAACATGAAGACCAGCAACGGCTGGACTGGCAAGGAGTTCGAGGACTATATTAATA
>Ga0310690_10012154_pt1 | contig 10588 bp, 9 predicted proteins | sample AusTroGonzalo_MG_2_FD_207661 | JGI IMG/M metagenome (GOLD analysis project Ga0310690, IMG submission 207661) | Bovine rumen microbial communities from tropical cattle in Woodstock, Queensland, Australia - Gonzalo_04 (v2) (version 2) | ecosystem: Host-associated > Mammals > Digestive system >...
AAACTGCGCATCGGTGACAAGATGGCAGGTCGTCACGGTAACAAGGGTTGTGTGGCCAAGATCGTGAAGCAGGAAGACCTCCCGTTCCTCGCGGACGGTCGTCCGGTGGACGTGGTGCTGAACCCGCTGGGTGTGCCTTCCCGTATGAACTTGGGACAGATTTATGAGACGGTTCTTGGCTGGGCCGGCAAGAAGCTGGGTGTCAAGTTCGCCACCCCGATCTTCGACGGTGCCTCCATCGACCAGATCAACGAATACATGCGTCAGGCCGGGCTGCCCGAAAACGGTAGTACCCAGCTGTACGACGGTGAAACCGGCGAGCCGTTCCATCAGAAGGCCACGGTCGGTTACATCTATTATCTCAAATTGCACCACATGGTGGACGACAAGATGCACGCCCGTTCCATCGGACCGTACTCTCTGATTACGCAGCAGCCGCTTGGCGGTAAGGCCCAATTCGGTGGTCAGCGTTTCGGTGAGATGGAGGTCTGGGCTATCGAAGCCTACGGTGCATCCAACGTGCTTCAGGAGATCCTGACGGTGAAGTCCGACGACGTGGTCGGCAGAGCCAAGGCATACGAGGCCATCGTGAAGGGCGACAACATGCCGCAGTCCGGCATTCCTGAGTCCTTCAACGTGCTGGTCAATGAGTTGCGCGGTCTCGGTTTGGATGTTAAATTTGAATAAGACAATTAAAAATCATATCGTATATTATGGCTTTTAGAAAAGACAATAATACAAGAAAAGAATTCCAAAAGATCACCATCAGCCTGGCTTCTCCCGAAACCATCCTGAAACAATCTCATGGTGAGGTTCTGAAGCCGGAAACCATCAATTACCGGACCTACAAGCCCGAGCGTGATGGTTTGTTCTGCGAAAAGATTTTCGGTCCTACCAAAGACTGGGAATGCCACTGCGGTAAGTACAAGAGAATCCGCTACAAGGGCATCATCTGCGACCGTTGCGGCGTGGAAGTCACGGAGCGCAAGGTGCGTCGCGAGCGCATGGGACACATCCAGCTGGTTGTGCCCGTGGCCCACATTTGGTTTTTCAAATCCCTTCCGAACAAGATCGGCGCGCTCCTCGGATTAGCATCCAAGGACATTGACGCCATCATCTATTATGAAAAATACATCGTCATCCAACCCGGTGTGGCGGAAAGCGACAAGGTGAAGAAGAGCACGCTGCTCACCGAAGAGGAGTATTTCGACATTGTGGACAACCTGCCTGCCGACAACCGTCTGCTGGACGAGAACGACCCCAACAAGTTCATCGCCAAGATGGGTGCGGAAGCCATCTATGATCTGCTCTGCAAGGTGGATCTGGATGCCGAGTCCTATGAGCTGCGCGACCGTGCCAACCGTGAGACTTCCCAGCAGCGTAAGAAAGATCTGCTGAAACGTCTCCATGTGTTTGAGGCTTTCCGCGACAGCCGCAAGCGTGCCGAGAACAGACCGGAATGGATGATCATCAAGACGGTTCCGGTGATTCCGCCCGATTTGCGTCCGCTCGTTCCACTGGATGGTGGCCGTTTCGCCACCTCCGACCTGAACGATCTCTACCGCCGGGTCATCATCCGTAACAACCGTCTCAAACGACTGATTGAAATCAAGGCTCCCGATGTCATTATGCGTAATGAAAAACGTATGCTTCAGGAAGCTGTTGATTCCCTTTTTGATAATTCCAAGAAATCCAGCGCGGTGAAGACGGAATCCAACCGAGCCCTCAAATCCCTTTCCGACAGTTTGAAAGGTAAGCAGGGTCGTTTCCGTCAGAACCTTTTGGGTAAACGTGTGGACTACTCTGGTCGTTCCGTTATCGTGGTCGGACCCGACTTGCACCTCAACGAGTGCGGTCTGCCCAAGGATATGGCTGCCGAGCTGTTCAAACCGTTTGTCATCCGCAAGATCCTCGAAAGAGGTATTGTCAAGACGGTGAAATCCGCCAAGAAGATTGTGGATCGCAAGGATCCCGTCGTGTGGGAGATTCTGGAAAACATTCTGAAAGGTCATCCCGTGTTGTTGAACCGTGCTCCTACTTTGCACCGTTTGGGTATCCAGGCCTTCCAGCCTCGATTGGTGGAGGGTAAGGCTATCCGTCTGCACCCGTTGTGCTGTACGGCTTTCAACGCCGACTTCGATGGTGACCAGATGGCTGTGCACGTGCCCCTGGGCAACGCTGCCATCATGGAGGCCCAGATGCTGATGATGGCCTCCCACAACATCCTGAATCCTGCCAACGGTGCGCCCGTCACGGTGCCTTCCCAGGACATGGTGTTGGGTCTGTACTACATCACAAAGGAACTGCCCTCCACGCCCGAGCATCATGTGCAGGGTGAGGGCGGTGTCTTCTACGGACCCGAGGAGGTTATGATTGCCTATAATGAGAAGAAAGTCCATCTGAACGCCAAGATCAAATGCCGTGTGGATGTGGACGGTCAGGGTACATGCAAGATCATCGACACCACGGTAGGTCGTGTGATGTTCAATCAAGTGGTTCCCAAGGACTACGGCTATGTGAACATGTTGCTGACCAAGAAAGCCCTGCGTGACATCATCGGCGATGTGCTGATCAAATGCGGAAACAAGGCTTGTGCCCAGTTTCTGGATGACATTATGACCCTCGGTTACCGTATGGCTTTCGAAGGCGGTATGTCCTTCAACTTGGGCGACGTGATCATCCCGGCGGAGAAGCCGAAGCTGATTGCTGAAGCCAATGCCCAGGTGGACGAGATCACGATGAACTACAACATGGGTTTCATCACCAACACCGAGCGTTACAACCAGGTTATCGACGTATGGTCGCAGTGCAACGCCCGACTCTCCAAGATTTTGATGAAGGAGATCGAATCCGACCGTCAGGGCTTCAACCCGGTGCACATGATGCGCGACTCTGGAGCTCGTGGTTCTGCCGAGCAGATCCGTCAGCTTTCCGGTATGCGTGGTTTGATGGCCAAGCCGAGTAAGGCGGGTTCCACTGGTGGTGAGATTATTGAAAACCCGATTCTTTCCAACTTCAAGGAGGGCCTTTCCGTGCAAGAGTACTTCATCTCCACGCACGGTGCCCGTAAGGGTTTGGCTGATACCGCTTTGAAGACGGCTGACGCTGGTTACTTGACACGTCGTCTGGTGGACGTCTCCCACGATGTCATCATCACGGAAGAGGATTGCGGCACGTTGCGCGGCATGACTGTGAGCGCACTGAAGAACAACGAAGAGGTGGTGGAATCGCTCTACGACCGCTTGTTGGGCCGTGTCACCCTCCACGATGTGTATCATCCGCAGACGGGCGAGCTGATTATCAAGGCTGGTGAGCAGCTGACAGAGGAATATTGCAAGATTATTGAGGATTCTCCGATCGAGGAGGTGGAAATCCGTTCAGTGCCCACTTGTGAGGCCAAGCACGGTATCTGCCAGAAGTGCTACGGACGTAACCTGGCCACCGGCAAGATGGTCCAGATTGGTGAGGCCGTGGGTGTCATTGCCGCACAGTCCATCGGTGAGCCTGGTACGCAGCTGACCCTCCGTACGTTCCACGTCGGTGGTGTGGCTGGTAACGTGGCCGCCAACAGCTCCATCCAAGCCTCCTACGACGGTGTGTTGAGCATCGATGAGCTTCGTGCTCTGGAAAAGACCGATGCGCTGGGCAAGACCTATTACAAGGTGATTGGCCGTACCGCTGAAATCAAGATTATCGATGTGAAGACGGGTATTGCGTTGGCATCCTCCAACGTGCCGTACGGTTCTAACCTCTACTTCAAACATGGCGATGCCATCAAGAAGGGCGATCTGATTGCCGATTGGGATCCGTTCAACGCCGTCATCCTTTCCGATGTGGCCGGTAAGGTTGTCTATAACGATATTATCGAAGGTGTTACCTATCGTGTGGAGACGGACGAACAGACTAACATCCACGACAAGGTGATTATCGAAAGCCGTCTGAAGACCAAGAACCCGAGCATTTCCATTGCAGACAAGAATGGCGAAGTCATCAAGAGTTTCGACGTGCCGGTAGGCGCTCGTCTCGCTGTGGAGGAGGGTCAGGAAATCGATTCCGGTGAAATCCTCGTCAAGATTCTGCGTTCCTTCGGCAAGTCGGGCGATATCACGGGCGGTCTGCCGCGTGTGACCGAGTTGTTCGAGGCCCGTAACCCCTCCGACCCTGCAGTGGTGTCTGAAATCGATGGTGTGGTATCCTTCGAGAAGAAACTCAAACGTGGTAACCGTGTGGTGAAGATCACGCCGAGAAACGATGACGGTGAGGGTGCCAAGACGTACCTCATCCCGACATCCAAGCAGATTCTGGCGCAGGAGAATGACTTTGTGAAGGCTGGTACGCCGCTTTCCGAGGGTTCGCTTACGCCGGTGGACATCCTCAACATCAAGGGTGCCCAGAAGGTGCAGGAGTACATCATCAACGAAATCCAGGAGGTGTATCGTCTCCAAGGTGTGAAGATCAATGACAAGCATTTCGAGGTCATTGTCCGCCAGATGATGCGCAAGATGGAAATCGAGGATCCCGGTGATACCAAGTTCCTCCAGGGCGAGTTGATCAACAAGATTGACTTCCAGGAAGAGAACGATATGATTTGGGACAAGAAGGTGGTGGAAGATCCGGGCGAATCCGAAGAGGTGCGCCAGGGTCAGATTATCACAGCCAAGAAATTGCGTGATGTCAACTCCATCCTCAAACGTAAGGATATGAAGCTCGTGCAGGTGCGTGACGCGCGTCCGGCCACGGGTAAGCCTATCCTGCAAGGTATCACCCGCGCCTCCCTGCAGACACACAGCTTCATTTCCGCTGCGTCGTTCCAGGAGACCACCAAGGTGCTGACCGAGGCCGCCATCAACGCGAAGAGCGACGACCTGATCGGTATGAAGGAGAACGTTATCGTGGGCCAGAAGATTCCGGCCGGTACCGGTATCCGTTCCTTCCAGACGGTGGAGGTCGGCTCCCGCGAAGAGTACGAATCCCTCATGGCTTCCAAACTGGAAGAACTGATGGAAGGTGTTAACCAGTAAATTTTGATACTATGCCTGAACAGAAAATCGATATCAATCTGCCCGAAGAGGTTTCCCAGGGCGTTTATTCCAATCTGGCGATTATATCCCATTCCAACAGCGAGTTCATCGTGGATTTCGTGTCCATGATGCCTGGTGTGCAGAAGGGTCAGGTGCGTTCCAGAGTCATTATGACACCCCAGAACGCCAAGCGCTTGCTGAACGCACTCGCCGACAATGTGGCCAAGTTTGAGAGCCAGAACGGTATGATTGAGGATAACCAGCAGAGCACACTTCCTCCGATGATGGGTGGTGGCGGCATGGCGTAAGAATGAAACGTTCAAATTTCGCTATAAATAATGATAGGGTGATTGCTCCGGCATCACCCTTTTTGTTGTACTTTTGCACGCTGTTTTTGAACCCCGTCGTATGAGGGAATCTTTTCTGTGCGACGGCTTTTAGAAAAGACTGAGAAAGATGATCCAACTGAATAAACTGTCTGTAAATTTCACGGGCGACTTCCTGTTTCGCGACATTTCCTTCGTGGCTGGCGACCGCGACCGCATCGGTCTGGTGGGGCACAACGGGGCTGGCAAGTCCACCTTGTTGAAGATAATTCATCGCGAGATGGAGCCCGCATCCGGCACGATGGTGATCACCTCCGGATTCAAGACCGGCTACCTGCCGCAGGAGCTGGCCGAGACATCCTACAAGACGGTGTGGGAAGAGACCATGTCGGCCTTTGTGGAAGTGAAACAGCTGGAAAACAAGATACAGCGTCTTACCAATGAATTGTCGGTGCGTACCGACTACGAATCGGAGGAGTACGCGCAGCTGGCCCAGCAATTGTCGGATGCCAACGACCGCTACCAGCATCTGGGCGGCAACACCATGGAGGGCGAGGCGGAGAAGGTTCTGGTGGGTATGGGCTTCAAACGTTCGGATTTCCAACGCCCGATGGCCGAGTTCAGCAACGGCTGGCAGATGCGTGTTTGCCTGAGCAAGATTCTGCTCCAGAAACCGGAAATCGTGCTCCTCGACGAGCCCACCAATCATTTGGACATCGAATCTATCCAGTGGTTGGAGGATTATTTAGCCAATTATGACGGTTGTGTGATCCTCGTCTCGCACGACCGCGCCTTCCTCGACCGCGTGACTAACCGCACCGTGGAAATCACCTGCGGTACCATTCAAGATTATAAATGCAGCTATTCGCAATATGTGGAGCAACGTTTGGAACGCATTGAACACCAGCAGGCTGCCTACGAAAACCAACAGCAGCAGATAGCGCAGATTGAGCGTTTTATAGAGCGTTTCCGATATAAGGCCACCAAAGCACGGCAGGTGCAGAGCCGCATCAAGATGCTGGAGAAAATGGATAGGGTGGAGATTGACGACTACGACAGCAGTTCCATCACGTTCAAATTTCCGCCGGCGCCGCACTCGGGTCGCATGGTGGTGGATGCCAAGCTGCTCTCGTTGGGTTACGGCACGCTGAATGTGTTGGATAAGATAGACTTCCATTTGGAGCGTGGCGAGCGTGTGGCGTTTGTGGGGCGCAATGGCGAAGGAAAATCCACGATGGTGAAGGCCATTGTGGGCGAATTGGCCCCGCAGGGCGGACAATTGGAACTTGGCTATCAGGTGGTCATCGGCTATTATGCTCAGAATCAGGCTAAATTATTGGATCCGGAGAAGACGGTTTTTGAAACAATTGACGATGTGGCGGTGGGCGACATCCGGCCCAAGATACGGACCATCCTTGGCAGTTTCCTGTTTGACACGGAGGCTACGGAGAAGAAGGTGAAAGTGCTGTCCGGCGGCGAGAAAGCCCGTCTGGCGCTCGCCAAGCTGTTGTTATCTCCCTTCAACCTGCTCATCCTCGACGAGCCCACCAACCATCTGGATATGCCTTCCAAGGATGTGCTCAAGAATGCGTTGTTGCAATATGAGGGGAGTCTGATTCTCGTTTCCCACGACCGTGATTTTCTTCAAGGGCTTTCCACCAAGACGTACGAATTCAAAGATAAACAGTTGCGTGGCTATACGGGCGATGTGTATGATTTTTTACAACAGCGCAAGATAGAGACACTCAATGAGTTGCAGCGGAATACAACCGTTTCTTCCGGCAGTGGGGAGAAGGTCGTTACCAGCAACAAGGAGAGTTATGAGCAGCGCAAGGCACAGGAGGCCGCCGACCGTAAAAAGAAGAATCGTCTGCGCAAGTTGGAGGATGAGGTGGAGCAGTTGCAGCAGCAGGTGTCTGAAATAGAGGAGAAACTGGCCCAACCCGACCTCTATTCAGCCGAAATAGCCAGTGGTGAATTGTATCAGGCGTACGAAGCCGCCAAGCAGGCACTCGAAGAGAAAGAGATGGAATGGCTGGAACTGAGCGAGTAGGGGAGAAGGCTGTAATAATTATAAATGTAAAGTTATGAAACTGTTCAAGGAGATTTTCGCATACACCCTCGGCGGTGTGCTTTTTGTGGGTCTTATTCCTTTGCTGATGTGGCTCTGTTCCAGGAAGCCGGAAATGTGCCCGATGGCCGCTTGGCGTTTGATTCTTGGCATTTTGCTGATTATCATTGGATTAGCATTGAGTGTTTGGGCCATCGTGTATATGCGCCGCAAGGGCGACGGCAACCCGCTGGACGCTTTCGGGCACGAGGTGGCCCCGCGCACCAAGCACCTGATGACGGACGGGCCTTACAAGTTGAGCCGTAACCCTATGCTGACGGGTATCTTCATCTATTTGATTGGCATTTGTTTGTGGCTGTGGGCCTGGCAGGCGGTGATCTTCTTCGCGGTGTTTGTGATTATCATGTCGGTGCAGGTTTATACGGAGGAAAAACGCCTCCGTCGCGACTTTGGCGAGGAGTACGAGGCATACTGCCGCCAAACGGGTAGGTTTTTTCCTAAAAAGTGGTGAATATGCTGACGTTAAATTATATTATTCTAGTTTATTTAGTGATTATCAACGTCATCGCGTTCTTCGCGTATGGCATTGATAAGTGGAAGGCGCAGCACGATCGGTGGCGTATTCCCGAAAGCGTATTGTTGGGGATGGCAGCCATCGGGGGAAGTGTCGGGGCGTGGTTAGGCATGAAAGTGTGGCGCCACAAGACGCAACACAATAAATTCAAGTACGGCGTGCCGGCGATATTGCTGGTACAGATCGCGGTGGTAGTGGCGTTGTGGGTGATGATGAAGAAATCAGGTGCGTAGTAATTGGCGCACTGGATTTATAAAGGTGCGATGAGCTTATGATGCGCACGCACACGCCTCTCCCGGGTACAACATGGCGCAGCGATTGATGATATTGTTAGCCATATCGAACCCGGCATTGCAGACTTTTTTGTCCTTGTTTCCATCATAACCCATGTACAGGTGCATCGTATCGTAGCCGGAATTGACAAATTGGAGCAGTTTCCCGTCACGTTGGGCGGCGGCTTTTTTGTATTTCTCAATGTTCGGACGTCCTTTGCCCTGACGCACGTTCAACACTGCGTCGAGGGCTATCAGACAGCCCATCCAAAGCGTGTTGCCTGCAATACGTATATATTTCTTATCTTTATATAACTTTGTTTCAGGATCATACTTGGATTTTTCGATAATCTCCTGCGCATTGGCCACATATCTCCGGGCCTCCTTGATTGGGTTGTTTTCTTCCATATCTTTTGGTTTTTCAAACGACGGCAAAGATAGTGATTTTTTTAATATTAAAACCAAATAGATAATAAAAAATTATTACTTTCTTTATTTTTACAATTAATTGTTAATATTGAATTTGCAAGGAAGAGCAGACAAGTAGAAAGTTTTCTTATTTTTGCAAAAAAAACGAGGTATGAAAGCATCCGCACTTTTCAAGGAATATGTCTGGCTGGTGAGCACCATCAGTCGGGCGGGGCGCATCACCCTGCGCGAAATCAACGAACGCTGGCTCCGCACCGAGATGAGCGAGGGCATCGAGTTCAGCCGCACCACCTTCCGCCGGCACCGCGCCGAGGTGGAGGAGATGTTCGGCATCATCATTGACTGCGACAGTGAGAACCGCTATTATATTGACGACACGGAGTTGCTTCGCGAGGAGAGTGTGCAGAAGTGGATGCTTAGCACGTTGACCGTCAGCAATATCGTGAGCGAGGCCCGCGGGCTGCACGACCGCATCCTCCTCGAAAGCATCCCCAGCGAGAGCGAACACCTGCAGACCGTAGTGGAGGCGATGCGCGAGAACTGCTGCCTGTCCATTTGTTACCAACGATATGGTAAAACAGAAACCAGCCGCTGGATGGTAGAACCCTATTGTATTAAGCTCTTCCGCCGCCGGTGGTATCTGCTTGGGCGGCTGGAAGACGGCGCTTTCCTCACCCTCTCCTTTGATCGTATCCAGGAGATGCAGATGACGGACAGGACATTTGTGTTGGATGAAGACTTTGACGCACAGACCTATTTTTCAAACTATTACGGCATTATGCAGGGTGGAAACGAGCCAAAGCAGCGCATTGTGCTGCGGGCGTTCGGCAACGAGCGTTACGCTATACGTGACCTGCCTCTGCACCACTCGCAGAAGGAGGTGGGTGTGGGCGATGACTATGTTGATTTTGAGGTGCACCTGCATTCCACGAGCGATTTCTTGGCACAAATCCTCTCCCGTGGCCGCTGGCTGAAGGTGGTGGAACCGGAATACATTGCATTGAAAATCAAAAGAATGCATATGGAGGCGGCGGAGTAATCTCATGTGGTGGACGTCAGGAACAGGGTGATAACAGCCATTGGCTATTAGCTATTGGCCCTTTGGTATTATGAGAAGAAAAAAAACACTGGCCCGCTTTTTGGCGCAGTGGGGTGGTAATTTTGTCGCGTAATTTAAAAACGACAAGATTATGAAAGAGAAAAGCAAATTCTATCTGGACTGCCACTTGGCGGGTCGCAAGTATCATGAAGCGGACCTCGTATGGGACCGGCTGCGCGTCGGGATGCCGCTGCGCCTGGAACGCGAGGCCGACAACCGCTACGACCCCGAAGCCGTGCAGGTGATCCTCAATAGCAACGGTGAGGACTTCCTCCTCGGCTACATCCCCCGCAGCGACAACCAACGCTTGTCGCCCTTCTTCGATATGGGCCACGACGACCTTTTCGAATGTCGCATCAGCCGCATCAGTCCGGAGCTGCACCCCGAGGAGCAGGTACAGCTGACGGTGAGGATTCTGCCGCGAAATAATAAACAATAACAAGAACAAGTAATGCTATGGCAATCGACATTCATTTGCATGTTGAGTATCGTAGGCGTAAAAAAGGCAGGAAATCCCATTGGGTTCATTCTGAGAATGTATTCATCAATGACCGATTATATAGTGTTTTTAGTATTATGGGCCGGGGAGGTGATATTGATCCATTAATTCCTCTACGGGGGTTGCCAGGAGATCCGACATTGGAAACCTATAATGATTATAAGCAATGGGGAGGAGAAGCATTTGACGTTAGTTGGCTCACCACGCAGGAATTTGGAAAATGTCTTGACGCTGTTGATAGTATTGTAAAGGAAGAATGCTCTTGTGCCGAGGATGATTGGCTAAAGAACTATACCT
>Ga0310690_10012157_pt1 | contig 10586 bp, 26 predicted proteins | sample AusTroGonzalo_MG_2_FD_207661 | JGI IMG/M metagenome (GOLD analysis project Ga0310690, IMG submission 207661) | Bovine rumen microbial communities from tropical cattle in Woodstock, Queensland, Australia - Gonzalo_04 (v2) (version 2) | ecosystem: Host-associated > Mammals > Digestive system >...
CTGATAATCAGGAATTGAGCGCGAAAGCATATCGTCAAATACGGCTGAAACTTCGTCGTCAAATTCCCATTTCTGCCCGTCAGGAATAACTGTTTTGTCTCTATCTACCATCTGTTTACCTCATTTTATCCAAGATTTCATTTTTAACCGTCAGCGCGATTTGCTTCATCATCAATGGCGGCACCATACGCCCAAGACGTTCCCACTGCGTTGAGTAATCGCCTGTTAGTTTGAAATCGTCGGAAATACTTGTGATACGCTTTAACTCTGGAATTGTGAATTTTCGATCTTCGATCGGATGACAGTTTCCGGAAGCGCTCGCGCTTCCGTTCATCTGGCAAATCGTTCCTGAAGGTGTAAAAAAACTCTCTCGACGAAGATTAAAATAACTCCCGTTCATAATACTTGCGCCAGTGATCGGGTGCTTGGGGTTGCGCGGAATTTTTAAAAGGACCGAGCCCCACGCATATCTTTTCGCCATTTCAAAACACATCTCTCGCTGTTTTTCATCTTGCGTCAAATTCTCGAACGCATCGCGAAGCGTATAACAATAATCGAACGGTTTCGGATAAGTCGGATGTATATCGTATTTTTGAGAAAGGTCTTTTCTCACTCCACAAAAAATCAATCGTTCACGCGCTTGCGGTACGCCAAGCCAAGCGGCGTTTAGTAGCTTCGCGCGAACTTCATATCCGCACGATTTTAGCTCTGCAAGAATAAGTTTGAAATAACCTTTAGCCGTTCCTTTTACAAGACCGCTCACATTCTCAGCGATAAACGTTTTGGGCTGTAAATCGCGTACAAGCCGCGTATACTCAAAAAAAAGATCGTCCACGCGCTGCTTCTTGCCGTCTGAATAATCGCGCTTAGAGCCCCAGCCTTTTTCGCGACTCCCGCACGTTGAAAACGCGCAGCACGGCGGCGAACCGTCGAACAGGTCAATTTCGCCTTTTGATAATCCCGTAATTTGTAGGATATCCTCGGCTTTTACAGTGCGAATATCGCGTGTATCAAGATACGCGGAATGATTAAGACGGTAGGTCTTTTGCGCTTCTTCGACGAACTCATTCGCATAAACGACTTTAAAGCCTGCCATACGATAACCAAGACAAGAACCGCCCCCGCCTGAAAACGTTGAAACAACGTTGTAACCGTTCCACGGCAAAGATTCAATCTCCGCCATTGACGGGACTTTATAAGGCGGCTTCACCATTCATACCCGCATTTCGGACACTTGTTCGATGTCGAAATATCCTCGCCATACTCCTTAAAATCGTCCGGCGCTTCAGCTTCGGAGGAGCTTGCGCCCCCCCCCATATCAAAGCCGAACTCAGTCATATCAAGGTCAATTTCTTCTAGTTCCAAATCGAGCTTTTCAAAATCCCAGCCCGCCAGCTCGCCGACCTTGTTATCAGCCAGCCGGAACGCCTTCACCTGTTCGGGCGTTAAGTCGTCAGCGATAACGCACGGGACAGTTTTCATCTTGAGTTTCTTCGCGGCCTTCCACCTCGTGTGACCGGCAACGATCACGCCGTCTTTGTCGAGAACAATCGGGACGCGCCAGCCAAAGGCTTTGATCGAATTCGCGACGTAATCGACAGCCGCGTCGTTCAAGCGCGGGTTGTTCTCATACGGGATCAGCTCAGAGACTTTTCTTTCGATGATTTCCATGTTTACCCTCCTGAATGTCGCAACGTGGACGCATAATAAAAGCCGCCGAGCAAATGCCCGACGGCTTTCAAAGGGGGTCGTGTTGTTTATCTCTTGAATATGAGCGGGCGACGGAGAGAATGCGCCGCCCGCCTTCAGGAGGTAAACAGTGCCGTCTCGCGTCCCATGCGTGGCGACGGTATCATGAAAACACACATATGCGAAGAAAAACAGCCAGAATAAATCAAGAATAGCGCCTAAAACTTGTGAAGAATTTCAGCGGCGATTTTGTTCTAGTGCCATTTCTAGCTTCATGACTTTGTTCGCGAGATAGACGATTGTGTCTAAATGCCCGTTGTTTATGTTGAACAGACGTTCGACTTCGTTCTCTTTTTCTTGCAGTCGCCTTTCTAATCGGTCAGCACATTCAGCCGCGCGGACATACATATCGTTTTGCTGCTTTGCTTCTTTTCTCAGTTCTTCGATGTCTGAGATACTATCAAGGTCTAAATACTGCGCCATTTTATCCCCTCCGCGATCTTTTCTTCAGCTTCCGAACATTCTTCCGCTCACCTGAAAGCTGAAACAGCAGTTCCTCTTTCTCTTGTGCCAACCGCCCGGCAGTCAATTCGGCCAGCCGCAGTTCGGCCTCGGCGCGCGTTTTTTCTTCGCGCAGTCGGTCAAGTTCAGCGAGTTCCGCCGCGCAGAATAGGCGTTTAATTGCGGTCAACATGTTTCATCGCCTTTTCTTTGCGAGCATCATGGAGAGCCACCTGAAGTTCGCTCAACAATTTTTCTGCGCTTTCAACGTCATAATAAATCAAAAGCGTTGAGGGATGATCTGAGCCATCCTCCCAATAGTAATGTGATACAAATTTAAAAACGACAGGTTGTTCGGGGTGTTCCGAAGAAAATTCCACGCTCATTTCCTCATTATCGGGGAAGAATGGAACGTTTCCTTTCCTTTGATTGATTTTAACCATCATTTCACCGCCTCCGCCGCTTCGGTCAATATTGCCGCGAGTTTCAGTAGTCCTTCGCGCCCAAAATGAAGCCAACAGACGTTATCTGTATCATAAAATCCGTTATAACACGTCACTTCAAGCGTCACATTCCCGTCAACGTCAAATACCGCAACTGTATTTTCGTCTTTATCGCGAACGACTTTACAAAAAGGACCGCTTGACATACTCATTTCAGCGCCGCCTTGATTCTCGACCACAGCGTCCGTTTGCCGGGACTGCGCTGTAAACCGTTGAACACCTTTTTCAGTAGCGTCCAGAGTTCATCGTAAGAAAACATAATCGAATACGTCGGTTCTACGTCCTGCGCGGGCTCTACGTCCTCATAATCGAAGAACTTAAACTCTGCGCCGCCGTCACCAAATCCGAAAGTAATTCTTGTCTTCACTGTCATTCCCCCTTCAATATCTCGTCCCGTCCGTAGCCCATCGACACGGCGCGGGCAATCTTGTACGGTACATCGCGAACTGTTTCGCGAATAATGTAATCCGTCACCCCGAAAGCGTCAGCCGCGCGGGACAGCGCGCCCTCACGCCCCCAACCGCTTTTCACCGTCTCTTGCAGTACGATGTAACGTCTGTACATTTCCCATCGGTCTGGGAATTCGCGCTTGTACCACTTGACTGTACGCACAATCTCATCCCACGAAATCGCGCTCATGACGCTATCAAATTCATCAATCATCGTGTCTTCCCGCGCGATCTCGCGCCCTTCGCCGCTGCCGCTGGATTGAACTTTAGTCCCGAGGTCTTCATCGGGTGATGGGTGAAAGAAAAACGCGTCTTTGAGGTCGTCCCGCGACGGTTGCGGCACTTCGCCCAAGAGAGCAGGCAGGCCGCGCCAGCATTTACGCGCTATCAAGTCTATAATGCGCGCTAATCTCGTGATTTTATCAACGTCTTTTCGCAAGTCGCGGCCTCCTGAGTCATTCGTTATTGTCCAGTTTATTGTCCGAAGTATTATCCAGATACCACCGCGCAAGCGGCCACAACCATCTTCCCATGCGTTCGCGCTTTTCAAGGATCAGCGATGCGTCACCGTCATTCAGCGCGGCCTCATACTCGCGCACAAGTCGCGCAATGTGTTCGCGGCTTCCGGGCAAATCAAGCGAATTGCCGATCATTCTTCGTACTCCCTCACGCTCTGCCGCAAAATCACGGCATGGTCTATCGTCGAGTTGATCTGCTGTCTCAGGCCGCCGATTCTCATCCGTTCGCCATGCGCGCCGTATTCACGGCAGAGAAGTTCAGCGTGTTGGGCATAGGCAAAAGCGTCTTGCAGTGCGCCGATAGCGCGGACAAGTTCGTAGCGGATTTGGTCTTTCTGTGCTGAGTTCATTCTTCTGTTCGCTCCCAATTTTCAATACATTCACCAACTATGCGCCCAAGTTCAGCGATTTTTGCTTCCAGTATTGTATAAAACGAAATGGGAATTCCCGCCTCAAACGCTGTCTCTTGCGCGGCTTTTATTGAATCCCGCGCTCTGTTTAGCTCACCCAGAGCATCCCATAACCGCCAGAGCATTCGCCGCTTTGCTGTAATAGGCTTGTCGGAAAAGTCGACGTACTTCATACAACCGCCCTCCATCCCATTTTTTCACCCATCGCGATCAGCGCAAGCCCCGCCTCATGCGGTGATGGATAGATCGTCTGCCCACCGGGAAAATCTTTCGCGTATCTCGATTCCGACTTGCCCTTTTCTGTCTGCCGAATAACGCCATGCCCCGCGTGTTCCTCAACAACGAACACGATGCCCCTCTGTTCGTCGATATAGTCAGGACAATGCGCGTCCACGACTGGCGTATCAGCATTGACGAACGCTGAATCACCGATCTGTTGAATTCTCTTCTTGAACCGCTTCATTTTCTCCATGATTAGCGGCTTCATGACCTTGGTATTCATTTCAAGCGAAGACGCGACAAGGAAATACAAATAATTGTCATTCTTCGCAGCCAACCGCTGTGCAACTTCCGTTGCATGAAGAATCTCGCCCTTATCTTCTGGTGCTTCGTGTTCGCGCCATGCGATTACGATGTCATGACACGTCAACCCTTCCCAATACGCCACGCCCGTCGTTTCTAGCTTGCCGCCGAACATTGATTCAGTCTGAAACCGAACAGGCGATCCCGCAGGCTCAGACTTGATAACTGCCTTAACCCACGGCGCGAGGCTGACAGCCTGCACCCAGACAAGCTGACCAACGGAGGGGAAGTCGCCTTTGCCGGGATAATGCCAGACTTCATCAAGTTTTGTTTTCGGCATTAGCAACCTCCGTCAAGAATTCAGCGTTATCATGCATATTGCCGATGACTTTCCAACTCCACGTTTTTCGCGACGTAAGACTAAAAACAAGCCCGTCGCTCATATTTACACACCATCGACATTCACCGGGATGCCAAAACACGACTCCAGTATCATGCGTTCGCCAAGGGAGATAGTCCCTTTTGCGCAGAATATCTCCCTCATAAATTGCGCGCCCTTCAAAATTGCATACGCCAGTAAATTCCCCGACCGACTCAGGTTCAACCTCCCAAACATGACAGGCATCATCCTGAATCGCGACAATCCTGACAGACCGCTCGTCGAGTAGACTGCCGTAAATCCATTGCTTTTTATCCTTGCCGAAACCTCGAAATTTGATCTCACGCATTTTTTGCCTCCACTAAATCAGGATTATCGTGAATGTTGCCGATGACGGTTAATTTCGGCCCATCATCGTCGAATGGATTTAGACATGCCAAAGCACCAATACAGCAAGGGCCTGTCATCAAATCGACATCAAACTCTCCCGCTCGCCAAACAACAAGGGCATTTTTTTCTCCCTCAGTCCAATGCACAATGTCCCCCTCGTAAATCTCCTTGCCGTCGCTATCTAACAGCCCCGTGAACTGCCCGACGGTGTCTCTATCAACTAACCGATGATTTGTGTATTCATCTATGATGTCAGGATATACTGCATGATCCCAAAAAGAACCATACACCCATGCGCCATTTGGCATTTTCCCTCGAAACTTGATCTCACGCATCGCCCTTCACCTCCGCGCGGCTGTTCCATTCATTAGCCGCGCTCTCCATATCTTCAAATTCATCTGTCATGTTTTCGCAGTTTTCGCACATGACGTAATACCAGCCCGCTTGCCCCATCATGCGAACGTCAGTGCAACCGCAACGGCACTCCTGCAACTTCACTTTGCACCCTCCTTTTTAAAGCGCAACTTTAATATGCGCGCTATATCATCAATCAACTGTTCCGACCTATCCCGCCGCCCGCCATCAATCCACTCCCACGGGCAATGGAACACAAGCCAACCGCGTGCAGAATAGCCGTTCCCTTTTTCCATGTCAGCCAACATCGACGCGGCCCGATTGTGCCTGCCGTAGTTCCACAACCCGCCGTCTATCTCGATAGCAACGCGCTCATTCGGGAACGCTATATCGCTTCGCCATTTTCTATCAGGCGCGGCGAACAGATATTCAAATTCGTACTTCGCCCCCGTCTTCCGCGCTATCGTCTCTGCCAAATTCCGCTTTAAGAGTTCTCGTATAACGTTTCTGCCCATTCGTCTATGATTGATAAATACTGCCCCGTGAACCCAAACGAATACGGGTCGAGCCCTAGTTCTTCGCACAGCGGACGAAAGAATGAAGACCGAGGCGAACACCCTGCGCTTTCGATTTGTTTGATATTAAATCCCTTACCGCCAACGATTTTCGCGAGGTCTTTCTGCGCGAGTCCCAGCTGTCGCCGCGCTTCTTTGACCGCCGCGCCGAAAGCGAGTGCAGACTTTCGAGTTTCTGTGTCAAACGCGTTTTTATGCTTCTTGTGTGGTTTGGGCATTTTTTTCTTTTCGCCACGCTTTCACCCGATCACCGTAAGCCGACACAAAACCAAACAACTCAGGGCGCACCCCGTATAACTCGCACAAAGGGAAAAACAACAAACTTTTCGGTGTAACGCCGATTTTTTCAATCTTGCTTATATTCGAGTCGTAAGTCTTTACGCCGCGTTCTCCCAGCCGCTTCACGACATCAGTAATAGACCAATGCCGCTTTTCTCTTTCAGCCTGAAAAGTCCATCCAGATTTTCCCTGTGCAGTCGCATTGATCTCGGAAGTCGCGCGATCATATACCGCCGTCACAGCGCCGTCCGTGCTCGTCACCCCGAAACTGTAAGTTTTCGGTGCGAGCTTTTTTTCTAACAGCGCCAGCGTCCGCGCTGGATTCCGCATGATAACTTTCTGCAACTTCGGCAATGCACTGACAATTCCCTTCGGGATCGTCTTCCAATCTTTCAGATACAACTCGCCGACAGACCTATTCACGCCCAACGCGCAACACATCACGTTGAAACAGTGCGTCTTTTCAACAAAAGCCCGCATCACAACTTGTGCCTGTTTCGCGTTCATGCCATCGGGCATTTGCCATTCAAGCACGCCCCACAGAACGGGCGGGACTTGCTCTTTAGTTGAACCTTGAGCGACTTGAGTCATTCGTCTTCCGCCTCATAAATTGCCTCAAACTGTTCAGGCGTAATAATGCTGTTAATATTCAAGTCGCCTCGAACCGTCTTGACGAAAACAGAAACGCCGTTCCCTTCTGATTCGACTGTCACATTTTCTGATTCTGTGTATGTATGTTTCAGCAGTTGCCGAGTCTCGACGATCACGTCTAGCAAGTGATTTTTCAGTGTGTTATAGCGAGTTGTGTTTCCCCCGCTCCTTCTTACGTATTGAGTCGCCTGTTCTAGCGCGTGTCGTGCTTCTTGCAAATCTGAGAATACATCGCATAAATACGAATAATCAGTTGCCATTTTTTACCTCCGCGCGCTTATTCCAGTACATGACAGCATAATCCTTTGTCCCGTAATAAGCGGTCTTGCAATAGCAAGTCTGGCATTCAACGGCATAACTCTTTCCGCTGTTTGGCCCTTGTATACGGTCAGCGCAGAGTTCGATTTTTTCACTCCCGCAAAACGGGCACGGCTTTAACTTCTCGCTCATTCGTCATACCATTCCCGAAGATTCCAAAAGTACGCCGCCGCCGCAACGTTTTTCCCGTACCCGCCACTTCCGCCGCATTTATCGCAATGCACCTGAACCATGTCGCCGACCCAACGCATGATTAGCTCTCCACTCCCGCAAAACGGGCATTTTTTCAGCTTCATTCTTCTACCTCCCACGGCAACCGATACTCTTCATCGTAAGTCTTCCCGACAATGCCGACATATAAATCACGATAAAATCTCGCGCCTTGCCGCGCCTCGTCTCGTTCTTGAATGACTTCATCAAGCAGTTTTTGCAAATCAGCCGCATCTAACAGCCCCGTCATTTTTCACCCCTCCGAAAATTCCGTTTGTTATTTGTTCGCCCGAAACAGTGCCGCCGCCCATAATCCAAAAATCACGCCCACAAAAAACACTCCCGCAACCCAAAATTCTGCGATCAATTCGATCATTCTATGCGTCCTTTCGCAACATAGCCCAAAAACGCACGCTATGCTATCAAACTTTTCTAGCTCAATAACTTATACCTATCCGACCGACTTATTCAAAATTTGACGCGCTGACGGCGCAAATTCGCCGTTTTAATCATTTTGGGCGCGTCAATTTTTCGATTATCTCCACCGTCCGAAAGATCGGCTCAGCCTGCTGCGGAACAACCGAATTCCCGAGCGCCTTTAAACGCTTGATTCTGTGCTTCACACCGGTTGCAGTTCGCGGATGCTCAAAGTCTTTTTGCGCTTCGCCTGGTCGTCCTGGCCAGCCTTGCCACGGTTGCGGCGTTTCGCAGTCGGGATCAGTCCAGCCGTCGGGATAGCCCATTAGCTGTTCCACCCATGCGGGGTTCAGCTGTCCGACTGTAGCGCCGCTTTTTTGTCTTTCTTCGTGTGCGACTTGCGCGTTGATGTTGATAGGCTGCCGGGCTTTAACGCGACGCTGAAACAGCGATTCGCTCATCGCCCCTCTGTCGGTGTTTGCGTCTGGCGTCCGCCAGACGCTGCCCGAACAGCGTCCGCAAGGTTGTTCGTCATCGGGTTCCGGCCTTTCATTTTCGCCGTTTCCGGTCGCTGCCCCCCCCGGTAATCCCGCTGTGTCATGGTCGGCCAATATGTCGAACACATCCCGCCGGACACCGAGGATAAACAGCCGTTCGCGTTGGTGCGGCGCGCCAAACGCAGATGCTGGAAGAACGACTGCCCGGACTTTGTAGCCTTCATGCTCCAAACCGCTCTTGACAACGTCGAGCGCGGCATTGACCGCTCCACGCACGTTTTCAGCAACAATAAAACGGGGTCGTGCTTCGCTGATGATTCGGAGCATTTCAAACCATAGCCCGCTTCGCGTGACGTTTCCGTCTGCGTCGATAAGACCAGCTTTCCGTCCTGCGACAGATAAGTCCTGACAAGGGAAACCTCCGAAAATAACGTCAACTGTTCCGCGATAATCATCCCCGTTCACCTCCCTCACGTCAGATAGAACAGGCACGCCGGGGAAGCGTTTTTTCAGGATTTCAACGGGAAACGGCTCGATCTCGCAGAACGCTATCGGCTCAATGTCGCACGCCTGCGCTGCTAAATCCAGCCCGCCAATCCCGCTGAAAAGTGAAAGTGCTTTCATTCGTACTTCACCCCGATAAAATCAAGAACCTCTTTCATTCCCAAGCCGCCCTTGTCCCACGGGCGCAAGCAGTATTCCCAGATTCTCGGATGCGTTTTCTTCATGCGCTGAAAGCGATTTGGTTCTTTTTCCAGATGCGCGCCAAACATGCAGAACATACATCCAGTCCGCGAAACGCCTGTTGTCATGAGCTTCCCGTCCCCGAACATTTCACACTGTCCTTCTGTGTCGCCTTCAATCGGTGCTGGAACAATGTCGCCATAGACTGACGGGATTTGAAGCCCGTAGTATTTGATATAGCGGAGAACGTCTTGTTCTGTCCACGTCATCAGCGGGCGGGAAGATGGTTCGCCGAGTTCAAACGCATTGCAACCATATTTGATGTATGAAGTCTCTCGACGGCGGCCTTCATTCGCCATCATGCCGTTAATTCCTTTTCTGCCGCTTTTTCGCGTGTAAGCATGAAATGGCCGTTTCTTCATGACTTCGCAACACCGACACGAAATCTTAAAAGGCGCGTCTATCAATGATCGTGCAAGACCTTTCGCGCCGTATGCTGATTCTGTCCCGTCTTCTTCTTTGCCCGTTAGAAAACGAACAGCGGCTTTCCCGTTTGGGTTGTGTCTTAGTTCTTCGATTCTTTGCGCGGCCTCTTTTGAATGAACCGGATAGCCATACTTCGCAATGACCGAACGAAAATCCATCGACGGCCTCAAAAACTCGACATTCTTAAACGTCTTCACATGCGCGCGAACTTCGGGATATTCAAGCCCCGTGTCGCAGTACACGGCAGGAACTTCGGGATAGAGCTGGCGCACAAGGTGAAGCAAAACCGTCGAATCCTTACCGCCGCTGAATGAAACATAAACTTGACCGTTCCAGTGCTTGTACCACTCAATGATCCGCGTCTGCGCGATCATGACTTTGTGTTGCCAGCCGAGCGATTGAAGGCGTTTCAAGTCTTCGCGTGTATGACTGCCGAGATTCATGCCCTATCCCCTCAAATCCACCCTCAACGTCGATTCCCACGCCGCCGTTATATCTTCCGGCTTGACTTCGCACCCCTCGGTGATGATCGCCAGCCGTTCTTCGTACTCGTCCAGCAGTTGCGCGGCGTATTCCTTACCCGCTCGTTTCAACGTCTGCACGACCGTGAATTCGTGACCGCTCGGCATTGAGTGAAGTTCGTCAAGCTGGCGCGGCGTCACGCTGTGATCTTCTTCACGTCAGCGTCGTTCGTTCCCGCTGAAACGTCGATAATCTGCTCAGGTTTCCACGGATAGATCACGCTTCCCCGCGT
>Ga0310690_10012159_pt1 | contig 10584 bp, 11 predicted proteins | sample AusTroGonzalo_MG_2_FD_207661 | JGI IMG/M metagenome (GOLD analysis project Ga0310690, IMG submission 207661) | Bovine rumen microbial communities from tropical cattle in Woodstock, Queensland, Australia - Gonzalo_04 (v2) (version 2) | ecosystem: Host-associated > Mammals > Digestive system >...
TTACCGAAGTCGGCCCCGTCTGTATCGGACAGACCGAGAATACCGAAGCCGCCACCGGCTGTACGGTATTCATCGTACCGGAGGGCATGCGTGCCGGGCTGGATGTGCGGGGCGGCGGACCGGCCAGCCGGGAGACGCAGCTGCTCAATCCTCTGATGTCTGCCCGGCAGATTCACGCCATTTTGCTGGCCGGCGGCAGTGCCTACGGTTTGGGTGCAGCCAACGGCGTCATGCAGTATCTGGAGGAACATGGAATCGGCTTTGATACAGGCTATGCCCTGGTGCCTTTGGTGGCTCAATCCGATATTTATGACCTGTCCGTGGGCGATTCCTCTGTCCGTCCCGACGCGGCGATGGGCTATGAAGCCGCCCGGCTGGCTATGGAGTCTCCGAATTACCGGGATGGGAATTATGGTGCCGGCTGCGGCGCGACTGTAGGCAAATTTGCCGGAATGGACTTTTGCATGAAGTCCGGCATCGGCAACTATGCGATCCAAATCGGCGAACTGAAAATCGGCGCTATCGTGGTTGTCAATGCCCTTGGAGATATTTATGACTGGCGGACGGGAACACAGATTGCCGGTATGCTGAACGAGGACAAGACCGGTCTGCGCTCCACCCTGGAATATATGCGTGGCAATTATACGGTCATCGAGAACAAGTTTACGGGGAATACGACCATCTGTGTTGTTTTCACGAATTCCCGCTTCGACAAGGCTCAGCTTTGCAAAATTGCCGGAATGGCTCACGACGGATATGCCCGTTCCATCAACCCTGTACACACATCCGCCGACGGTGACAGTATCTATGCCGTATCCATTGGGGATATTGAAGCAGATCAGGACCTTGTCGGGACGCTGGCCGCGGAAGTAGTCAGCGAAGCCATTACCCGGGCCGTAACCAACGCGGACGGCGCATATGGATATCCTGCCATGCGCGATCTTCAGCCATGAAGTGATGCGTCCATCTGACTGCAATGAACATCCGGCTTATTGTTCCGTCATTTGACCGCCGGACCTGAACATGCCGCTAAAGTGACCCGTCCAGCACAGCGTCAATCACTGCCTTGCCTGCCGAAAAGCAATTGTGCATCGCGGTCTCGAAAACATCCACGGATTCCATACTGTCTTCCGATGCAATATGATCTTCGGATGCCGGTCCCCACAGCATTTCAGGCGTAACTTTTTTCGGAAAAACATCCATATTCACGCCTACGCGCAGGATAATCAGCCGGTCAAGCATGCCAAAGCTCTTTACTGCCTGCCCGACGGCGATATCCTCCATCTCCGAAACAGCAAACGGATCGGGACAATGATATGTATCAGCAATCAGCAAAGCGTTCAGATGACCATATTTGCCTTTCCAGTAATTATCACCGGTCACCGATGTACCTCGCAGAACCTGTGGCAGCCGGTCAGCCCACGCTTCATCAGGTTATTCTCCTTGGAGGAATCTCACGGTTTGATCTGTCGTTTGCAGAGATATGTCTTTTACCAGATTGTACACGCGGTCTGTGAGGTCCTGATCAAGCCGGACAACAGCGCTTTCGTCAAAGCTCTCATCATGAAACCACGTCGTTTCGATCCCGACGGGCATTTCCCTCGCATCAACCCGATGCCCGAGATCGAAATCCACAGCGGTGGAAATCACGAAGACATCCCCCAGGATGCCGTAGCCTTCCGCCATCCCGCCGCAGCCTACGGACAGGATATAGGCATCGGAGAAGTCAAATCCGGTATCTGAAAGGATGGCCGCAGTATTCAGGGCTGCAGTGACCTTTCCCTGACCGGCGAGACACAGCGCGATACCATCCTTGTAATACACCTCGATCGTGCCCGGGCACCCGTTTATGGTGTATGTATCTCCTCCCATGAGGTATTCTTCATAGAAATCCTGCGCTTCTCCGGGAAAATCCCCCTGTCATGGCGCCGACTTCAAACTTCGGAAGGATTAAAACCCGGACATGCTTCCTTTGTTCGGTTATCTGTGCGGCATACCCTGTCTGCATACCGGCGATCACCAGAGCCATCGCGAAAGCAGCAATCCGCCTTATTGTTTTTGATATCTTCATCGTAAACCGCCTTCCCGGAATTTGTTGCCGCAACTTCCGATAAAAGCAAGACCTCCTGCCGGCGCCGCCGGCTTTTTTCTGTCACTCCGTCTGCGTATCAATCGAATCAATCATATCCTGCAGCACATTGATCCGACCTTCCCATTCGTCATACGCTTCCTCTTCCTCGTCCGGATCCGGTTCTTCGGTCATCATCTGATCCAGGAGATCCAGGAGCCAGGAACGGGAATCAAATGCTTCTTCAAGATAATGATACATCTGCGCCAGACCGCCGTGGGAAGTTTCCCTGTATTTATCACTCATATCCTTCCCTGTCTGATACATGGTATCAATAATCACATCAAAAGATATTTTGCGGGTTTCATACAGAAACCGGGAAAGATTCACAGCGGAAATGGCACGCATGGCAGCCACTGCATTGCGCTCAATACAGGGAATCTGAACCAGTCCGCCTACCGGGTCACAAGTCAGCCCCAGATGATGCTCCATCGCGATCTCCGCGGCATACTCAATCTGGTCCAGGTTCAGCTGATACAGCGCAGCCAGCCCTGCGGCAGCCATGGAGCACGCACTGCCGATCTCTGCCTGGCATCCGCACTCGGCGCCGGAAATGCTGGCATTCGTCCTGATTACATTCCCGATCATCCCCGCCACAGCCAGAGCATCCAGGATCTCCTCCTCCGGAAACCCGCGATCCTTCTGCATATAATAGAACACCGCCGGAATCACTCCGCAGCTGCCGCAGGTCGGGGCAGTTACGACAATATTCTCACTGGCATTTTCTTCACTGACTGCATAGGCATATGCGGCGATCACCCGGTTCATGGTCACATCAGCGGCTTCGTTATAACAGCGCTTTTCATAAAGAATCTTTGACTTCCGGTCCACATTCAGTCCTCCGGGGAGGATTCCCTCCGCCTGGATTCCGCGTTCAATCGCGGCCTGCATGGCCTGCCAGACCGTGGATAAATATTCCCGGAACCCGTCTCCTTCCCGTTTCCGGATCCAATCCTTGAGTGTCATGTTCTCCCGTCTGCAGGCATCCAGAATCTCCTCAAGGTTTTTTTCGGGGTAAATCTCCCGTTCCTCATCATCCGGCTCATTTTCAAACCGCACTGAACCGCCGCCCACGGAGAAAACACGGACACTTTCAAGCACCTGTCCGTCCTTATAAGCCGTAAACAGCATCGTGTTCGGATGAGGAAGGTCTGTCGTCTCCGTGTCTGTGATAATTTCCGCACCCGGCAGTCCGGACAGAATCGCCTTTCCGGTACCGTGCCCTGCTCCCGTGAAAGCCAGAGAACCGTACAGCGTGACGCAGAACCTGTCCGCATCCGGATGTCTCTGGCCAAAACGCACAGCCGCGTTGTACGGACCAACCGTATGGGAACTGGACGGTCCATGTCCGATCTTATAAACACTGCGAATGCTTTTCATCTGTTACCTCTCCTCTGCTCAGATAAACTCATTCCATCTGCCTGTCAATCGAATCAATCTGTTGTTGCAGCAGTCATAAACTCATCCTTCCGGAAGCATACTCATCCGTTGCAGTGAAAGCACTGCTGTCCGGTCTCAAAATCAGTTTCACTTATATTGCTGCTTCAGTCTGACGAAGATATTATACCAAGGCAGCATGAATCCCGCAACGGAAAAAAGGCCGTGATCCGAAGACCAATGAAATTTTTCAGACGCCCGGCATGTCCCAACCCCTTGAAAAACAACAACTCTCATAGTATGATAAGCACCGCGGGCATGCCGGATCATGATATCCTGCCCAATATTGAAGAAATAAGGAGAATCACCATGCTGAAAAAGAACTATACCGACCTGCAGAAAGCCGAAGTGCTGAAGAAAGCCGCGGAGACTTCCGTTGCGGAAGCTTCCAGAAAGTACGGTGTTGATGAGAAGACCATCAGGAAGTGGAGATCTGCGGCAAATGTGGATGCTGAAAAGATTGAAGTGAAGAAAAACGTCCGCGCCGCCGAACGGAAAGTGAAAGAAAAGGTTTCCACCGCCAAGGAAAAAGCCGCCGTGAAGAAGATCGAAAAGAAGGCTGAAAAGCAGGAAGTCAAAGCAGCTGCCGCGGCCACAGTGAAGGATGACAAGGACGCCGCGAAGATCGAGGCGAAGAAAAAGACAAGGGCCGCCGGCCGGAAGGTCAAGGAAACCGTCGCCCCCGCCGCGGAAGCCGTGAAGAAGACCGCTGCCAAGGCGAAGGCCGCCAAGGTGAATCTCGTATTCGAAAGCGTGCTGGGCGGCGTCATCACGCCGGATCAGATCATCGGCAAACTGCCGAAAGAAGCCACTGACGCCTATGTCAAGATCGAAGAAAACACGATCTACTGGGTCGGCAAAAACGGCGAAATGGGCAGCGTGGATATCTGGTAAAACCAAAGCCTCTTCGGAGGTTTTTTTAATCCCTGATCATAATCGCCAGGTATACTTTAACATGAATCCGTTATATAATGCTTTGCGGATCCTTAACATCCGATCCACCAGGGAGGAAAAAAGATGGAAACAAAAGAACTGCAGGCAGTTGCAAATCCGATATACACAACAGCGAAGAGAACCGTATTGATGCTCAGGGGCGGGGCGATCCGGACGCGGAAAAACTTGCGCCTTATCTTGATTTGTCTGAGATTCTGAACAACAGCCGTTTAACCCCTCCACCGGAAGTCAAGCGATGCTACAGGGTTTCGCAGGAAGCCCGGTACGGAATCAATAATGAGGCAGCCTTGAGGAGTGGAAAGCCCGTGATTGTCGATCTGCCCTGCGGTTATTCGCCCCGGGGTTTTCGCGTCACGGATGCGGGAAAACGGTATTTTGGTTTTGACCTGCCCATCGTCATTGACGAAATGAAGGAAGCTTCAAAAAAGGCCATGACGGAACAGCAATGGGCGGCGTCAACGTTCGCCGCTGTGGACGCTACCAATTATGTTTCAGGAAGCCGGAGAGGAGATCGAGGCAATCTGCGTGGATGTCAGCCGGATGCCTTATGTGTCCTCTGCCGGTTTGCGTGTTCTGCTGATGATGTATAAATCACTGGAGGATAAGGACAAGTTTGAAATGACAGGTGTCAGTGAGGATGTACGGGAGATTCTGGAAACAACAGGGTTTGATCAGTTCTTGCTGAAAGAGTAAAAACAGTTCTCTCCCCTGTCCGGCTTATCCCGGAGAACAGGAAGTGTTTTTTCCGTTTAACGGACTTCTGCCGGCACATCGACACCCAGTTCATTCAGGGTTTGAAGGATTTCAGGTGAATCAGCCCCCAGATCCCGGGCTTTTTTGAAGTACTCCGCAGCCTTGGCAAGGTCCTTTTCAACCCCATAGCCGCAGCGGTATAATTCTCCGATGCCGGCATACCCGTATGCCTCGCCCAGGTCCGCTGCCTTCTGATAGCATTCCATCGCCTTGTCGTAATCCTGTTCCACACCCTGTCCGTTTTGATACATGAACCCTATATTAAACAGCCCCGATGCATCGCCCAGGTCCGCCGCCTTCTGATAGTATTCAAGCGCCTTACCGTAGTCCTGTTCCATGCCCAGGCCCATAAGATATAAATAAGCAATCGTCCCCCATGCCTCTTTATGCCCGGCTTCCGCAGCCTGCTGATAATACTCCAGCGCCTTCCCGTAGTCTGCCGCGCCGAAAGCTTCCAGGCCTGCCTGGTAAATCTCCTCCGCGGTCATCTCCGCCGCAGGTTTCTCCGCTGACGTGGCTTCCGTCACCGCGGTTTCGGCAAATGCAGTGCCGACAGCAGTGAAGCTCAGGCAAAGGGCCAGTACGAACAGCATCATCTTCTTCATGGGTTTTCTCTCCTTCAAAACAAAATATGATTCGCAAAAGGGGTCTAAAGCGGAACATGGATCTATATGATAAAAGAAGGAGATTGCAAGCTGCGGTATCAACGCGATTTGCAATCTCCTTTGATTTTCAGTCGGGAAACTTTTAGGCAAAACCCGCGATTCCTGTACAGGACTTTTTGCGGTTCAACAGGGAGAAATCCTTCCCGGCAGGCTTACCCGTTTTCTTATTTCTCGTCAGCGCCACGAAGTTTTTCACGCGCCTGACGGGCCAGTTCCTCTTCCATCTTCTCGGCTTCTTCCAGCTCTTTGGCGATGACTTCCGCATCGTAACGGACGATGACCGTGTTGTACTTCACCATCGCGTGGTCCAAAATACTCTCGTCGTTCTCTTCAACCAGAGCGATCAGGGCGATGTCACCCTCCTCCAGCTTTTGGGCTGCCTGCTCGATCAGGGCCGCGCTTTCGTCCTTCTTGTCTTCTTCCCCGGCCTTCCCAAGCAGAGCACCGGCAGCGCCGCCCAGCAGCAGGCCGACAGGACCGGTCAGAATGCCAATCAGGCCGCCCACCAGGCCGCCTTTCACAGCGCCGTTGGATTTGAGATACTCGGAAGAGAAATTATCGCACAGCTTGAGCACGCCTTCCTTGCGCTTTACCAGTGAAATCTGATAGATGGTGGTACCGTTGATCTGGGGGTTTTCGGACAGGGCAGCCATTGCCTCACGGGCTTCGCTCTCGTTGTTAAACAGGGCTCCTACGATGTTGTACATGTGCTGAACTTCCTTTCATGTTAATTTGTTGTCCGGTATATTTCCCGGTCTTTTTCTTTATTATACACAGAAGATGCCCGTTTTCAAGGGAGTGTTCCAGATTGTCAACATCTTTTTGTCATCTCAATATTCAAAATCACTCAAAGGTTTCCCCCACATTCAAATTCTCCGGTGCCGGAGTCAGTATACCGTCCGGTTTACGGATTCAATCCGAATTCCTTTGCCAGCGCTTCTGTCATCACCTTGACAGGAGCATCTGCTCCGGTCCAAAGGCTGAAATTCAGCGCCGCCTGATTCACAAGCATACCGAGTCCCGTGATGGTCTTCAGTCCCCGCCGGGCAGCTTCCTGCAGAAACTGCGTTTCCGGCCGGTTGAAAACAACATCGGCTGCCACCATTCCCGGGCGGAGTGAATCATAGTCCACATCCGGCTTTCCCGTCACATCCGGAAACAGTCCGATATTTGTGCACTGAACTACAATATCCGTTTCCTCAGGAATGCAGATCTGCCGGATCCAGGGGATATAGGCGGCTGTCGCTTTTGTTTTTTTCGATACAGAGGCTGCCAGTTCAGATCCCCTGGCCTCGCTGCGGTTAATGATGTTGATATGCCGGGCGCCGGCCAGCGCCAGCTCGATACTGACCGCTCTGGCAGCTCCGCCCGCTCCCAGCAGGGTCACGGTTTTCCCGGAAGGATCAATTCCGTTCTCCCGCAAAGACGTCAGAAAACCTTTTCCGTCCGTATTCTCTCCGATCAGTTTGCCATTTTTGCTGATCACCGTATTCACCGCCCCGATCAGCCGGGCGGCCTCCGTCAGTTCATCCAGCAGCGGAATCACCGCCACTTTGTGGGGAATCGTCAGATTAAACCCGCGGAATCCCATCGCCCGCGCACCCCTCACTGCATCCGGCAAATGATCCTTTTCGACCCGAACCGTCAGATAGCGGTAATTCAGGCCCAGGGCTTCGTAGCCGGCCTCCTCAATCACCCCCGTCGGGTTTTCATCCACAGGATCCCCGAAGCACGCCGTCAGTTCCGCTCTGTAAATCTTCTCCTGCCGCATAAACACAGCCTCCTTCATTTTATCAACAGAATCAATCATATCGTGATGCCATAGCCAAATGTCTTCCGGCTTACCGAATCATTGTACACGTAATACAGTCATCTGTTCCATCATGTCCGGGGCACAGACAAAGTCGAAGATCAAATTCATCCATATCTGAATATTCGCCGGAAAGAAAAAAAGCCCTGCTTCTGAATAAAGCAGGACAGTTTGCCGGTAACGCGGCTTATCCGTGAACTGAACTGATCTCCTCTTCCAGGGCTTCCTCGTCCTCATACTTTTCCGGAGCATGACCGTATTTTTCCGCCATGGTCATCATGCTGTGATACAGTTTCTGTGAAATCTTCATGCACTCTTCCCTGGCCGGTCCTTTTCCGTAGGGGATCAGTTCCCCGAAATGGATCTGCTTGTCCCATTTGTCAATATAGGTCGGACAGAACAGCGCGTCCTTCCCTGTCCGTTTCCGGTAGAATTCTCCGATGATCGCGAATCCCTGGCGTAACTCCGTCACGCTGCCGATAGAGTAGCTCGGCGTGCCGCATTCCGGGAAGATGATAATGCTGTTCCCTTTCACCATCTCATCCGTGGCTCTTTGCATCTCGGAAATCACGCCGGCCCAGCCTTGGGTCATGGGAACGGGATCCAACTGCCTGAACACCCTTTCCGCTCGTGGACTGACAATGTTATAAAGGCGGCGAATCTGCTTCTCATCCAGCCGCGGCATTGCCTTCCGTACGCCGGTCAGCAATTCCTCCATGTGTTCCCCGGGCTTCAGGATATCCGCATTTACCATGAATTTGAACTGGACCGGCAGGGAGATGACGGCAGCGATCGGGCCGAACAGCTCATAATGGTTGCAGCAGAAAATGATCGGCTCTTCCGGCAGGTCGTCCATGGAATCGCACCGGCAGTGCATAAACAGGGACAACGATCTGACGAGCACCCGCATCGTGAGATGCTCCATTCCGTTCCGGTGGCGCAGCGACATCGTTTTCATCTGTTCTACCCCTGTGCCTTTCAGTTCCCGGTTTTTTCCTGCAGGAAACGGATTACGTCGCCGACGGTTTCGAAGTTTTCCTCGCCGGTCAGCGTTACACCGTATTGATCCTGGATTTCAAACATGATCATGATAAAATCAAGGGAAGTAAGGCCCAGATCCGCCTTCAGACGGCTTTCGGTTGTGATGTTTGAAATATCCGTATCCGGCGCGGTTCTCAGCAGGATATCAATGAGTTCCTGAGGCATTCTGTTCACCTTACTTTCGAACAATCTTCAGGCTGGGACTCTTTTCAAACTCCTCGTGGCGAAGCACGATCTTCGCAGGCTGCATATAGGAAGGCAGCGCCTTCCCGATGCGCTCCGTTTCCTTCGTCACGTCCTCATCCGTAACTCCGGGGTTTGCCAGGACTTCCAGCTGAATTGCCGCCTTGCCGTTGATAACGCATTCAGAGCACAGGCAGTCCCGGATCAGGTTGCTCCGGTAATAGAAAGCTTCCACTTCCTCGGGCGATACGTTCTCGCCGTTGTCAAGGATAATCAGGTTCTTGATTCTTCCGACGATGTACAGGAATCCGTCCGGCTCAATCCGGGCAAGATCCCCTGTGCGCAGCCATCCGTCTTCGGTAAAGGCGGCGTCCGTTGCCTTCGGATCCTTCCAGTATCCGTCAAAGAGCATATCGCCCTTCACCTGGAGTTCTCCGTCCACAACGCGCATCTCCTGCTCCGGATACTGGCATCCCACGCTCGTGGGATGAAGCTCCATGCTCAGGTTGCCGCTGACCAGGTTAGCTGTCTCCGTCATTCCGTATCCGGCCAGCACTTCCACACCGAACTGCAGAAATTCCCTGTGCAGCTTTTCGGGCACCGGTGCCGCGCCGCAGATAATCGTCTTCAGCCTTCCGCCCAGCACCGCCGGTCCCTTGGCCTTCGCGATATTCAGCATGATCTCCGCCATGCCGGGCACAGCGATCATGGTCGTGGGCTTCACGCGCATCATTTCATTGAACATCATGTTCATGTTTCCGCAGACCGACACATGGTTTCCGGCATACAGCACGCTCAGCATGCTGAAGATCAGGCCGAATACATGGGTGAAGGGGAGCACCGCAATCAATGTCTGTCCGTACATGGTGCCGGGGCGGTAGGTTCCGTTCAGCGATCCGCGCATAATCGCGCCATGGCTCAGAATAACGCCCTTGGGCTTTCCGGTCGTTCCGCCGGTAAAGAAGACGGCCGCCCTGTCTGTCTTTTTCACCGCTTTCGCGTCGGCGGGGCTGTCATCCTCTTCTGTCATGCCGATGCAGGGAACCTTGATATTTGCAAGTTTCGGCAGCTGCTCCGCATCCGGGATCACCGCCCCGATTTCATAGAAGGGAATTGCCCCGGCCAGCACCTCCGGCTGCAGCACCGCGGGAAGCATCACCGCTGTGCAGCCGAAACTCGTAACTGCCAGGAACCACTCCGCCGCTTCAATACTGTTTCTTCCGAGAATGCCGATATTCGTTCCGGGCTGAATGCCCCTCTTCGCCAGCAGGCTCCGGCGGCAGCCGGTATGCTGAACCAGCTCCCTGTAGGTCACGGTACGTTTCTCGTCCGAAAGCGCTGTCTGTTCCGGATATTTTTCCTCCAGGAATTTCAGCAGGTCCGCGGTCGTAGGCAGGTACGGAATGGAACCCCGCTCCTCCGGAAGCAGTTTTTCGATAAAATATTGCACAGTTCATCTCTCCGATTTCTTAATTTGCGTCTCCTGTTTCCGGGAAACATAACTAAAATATTTTATCATATAAAGCGATATTTGTCACTTTTTATCAATCTCAATCAGGGCGGTCTCATTTGAAAACGGGGTAGGCAAACAAGAACAGCCATCATTTTTTTGA
>Ga0310690_10012160_pt1 | contig 10584 bp, 5 predicted proteins | sample AusTroGonzalo_MG_2_FD_207661 | JGI IMG/M metagenome (GOLD analysis project Ga0310690, IMG submission 207661) | Bovine rumen microbial communities from tropical cattle in Woodstock, Queensland, Australia - Gonzalo_04 (v2) (version 2) | ecosystem: Host-associated > Mammals > Digestive system >...
GTGTTGCAGCTCAGCACCATCAGTGCCGATGCGGCCATTAAGAATAGTTTTTTCATTTGCTGATATGGTTTAAAGGGTTTTGTTCGCTGCCCCGATACTGCCTGCAAAAATACAAAGTTTTTCTGATAGCGCAAAGAAATCAATGGAAAATGTTAAAATTCAGCTCATTTGAGGCCTTAACGTCACCACGTCACCGTCACCAACGTCACCAACGCCTGTTGGCTACTGTGTTTCCCTGATTTGCGTCAGCTGAAATTTCAGCCCACGTTCGCTTCCCCTGACTCTCAGGAGCCTCCAAAAAATGCTGCGGAGCCTCCAAAATTTTCTGTGGAGCCTCTTTATTTTGCTGAAGAGCCTCCTTATTTTGCTGAAGAGCCTGTTTATCCTCAAATTCTCTCGAGAATTCATCCCTTAATCTGCGTCAGGGCAAAATTTCCCTCTCGTTCGCATTTTTTTCTATTTCGTTCATTATTAGACAATTAGTGAATTTCTTTGGTGGCATGGTGACGTTGGTGACGGTGACGCGAGTGACGTTAAGGCCTCAAATTTGCAGTAAAAAGTGGTGGCAAGGAATTGAAGATGACGTAAGTGGCATGGTGACGTTAAGGCATAATTTAACTCAAGTAAAATTCAAAAATAATATATTATTATAATAATATATTTATTTTTGCGGTTTTTTTTGACCTTAACGTCACTCGCGTCACCGTCACCAACGTCACCATTCAAAGGTAGTATGATTTGTCTTTTTTTGCCCACATTCGCCTGAGGCAGAGTCGCGATTCGCGACGGTGCCCTCACCCTCTATGCTATGAACCAGTGCACCGATTTGGTGCAGTGCTTTTTAGTTCAAAACCTGGGCCCCGAATCAGGGAAGTGCCTTTGGAGCATACCGGTGCCCCGAATCAGGGCAGTGGTTTTAGTTTAGACCAGTCCCCCGAAACAGGGTAGTGATTTTGACCGCCTGCGTTTCTCTAAGGGGGCACCAAAGGTGAGCCATTTCGTCCACCCCTTGGCCTATGACTCCCTGAATCAGGGCATCATCTTTTGATAGTAGATTTTGCAAGAATTCTTGGAGGGGCGTACAGAAAAAAAACAAGGTTTTGTTTGGTACATTCATAAATTTTAGTAACTTTGCAACGGAAACACTAAAACTAATTGAAATGAAAAGAATTTACCAACTATTACTAACAATGCTGCTTGCGTTGCCGATGTGGGTGCAGGCAGACAACAACCTGACAAAGTTCCTGCCCAACGACCACGACGGCTGGCAGAACCTGACCTACGGCGTGGCCGACAGTACCGACTGGGGCAGCTGCGGGCAGAAAATGGAGATTGTTATCTCAGGCAAGTACATCCATTTGGCCTGGATGGAGGAAGAACAGCAAAACGACGGTATGTATCCGCTCTATTACCGTCGCAGCAGCGACTACGGCAAGACGTGGGAGGCTGCGAAGCTGATAGCTACGAACATCAACAGCTGGGACGACTCGCAGGGCTACAACAGCCACTGGATGTGGGCCAGCGGCAAGGATGTGCGCTTTGCCATTCCGTCGTTCGGTGGAGGCAACATGAGCAAGATGCGCTACATCTACTCTACCGACTACGGCAGCAGCTTCACCACGAAGGAAATTGCCGAGGGGAACCTTGGCTGGGCACGGTACAACAGGCCACACATAGCTTGTGATGGTAGCTATGTCATCATCGCTGCGAACTATGACGGCAAACCCATCGTGTTCACCTCGACTGACGGTGGCGCCACCTTTACCGAGAAGAAGATTGACGAGACCTACAACATCGCCGACCTGCAGGTGTCGGGCAAGCGGTGGACGCTCTTCGGAAGCAAGAACAGCGGCGATGCCTACGACCGATGGTCGCGTGTGTTTTTCTCTACGTCGAACGATGGTGGAAAGACCGTTTCGACCGAAAACCTGGCTCATGCGGCTGCCAATGGCAAGACCTACTCTGACGCAAATTATCTCACCGGCTGGAACCGTGCCACGTTCGACTATCACCAGCAGATGGTGCAGCAGGGCAACACGATAGACTTGGTCTACGTGGGCTCGCTGAGCGACGGCAATGAGGGCGACCCCAATCCGGGCTATGACTTCGGTCACACCATCCATCGCCGCTCTACCGACGGCGGCAAGACATGGAGCGAGGCGAAATATCTGCCCGAATCGACTGGAGGACAGAATGTCATCGCTGCCAAGGGCGACAATATTTATATTTACTCAGGGTGGAATGGAACGAAGCACGTCTTCTACTCGCACGACGGCGGCAAGACGTGGAACGTGAATGAGATGGCCACTAAAACCAACGACCAGTGGAACCCCTACAACGACTACAACCTCGTCATCGCCCCTGATGATGCCACTGGCAAGCACGCTTATCTGACTGGCGAGCGCGGATATTTCGTCGAGACGCGCGACGGCTTCAAGACCATCAACCGCATCTTCGCCCTGCCCAGCGAACAGTGGTACGGCTATGGCGACCACAACAACTGGGGCATGCGCGTGCTCGTCGACGATCAGGGAACAGAGCACTGGTTCATGCATTTCTCGCCGCTGTATAAGGCTTTCGAGAAATATTTCTGGTCCATCGTTTACAGGCGCAACGACCCAGTGGCCAACACGACTAACCAGAACATGGCCCTGAGTATCGAGGATCATCCCGACGAGTACGGGAACGTTCGCCCTGCTCATCTGGTGACCGTTCCGCTGACCCCGTCGCTCCAAGAGCTCAAGAAAGCGATCACCGTGGAGTGCTGGGTGCGCATCGACAGTATTCAAGGCTTCCAAATTGCTGCCCTCACCGACAAGTCCTATAATGGACAGGGCAGTAACTATGAGGGAGGCTGGTATATGGGCGTAGACCTCAGCTACAGCGGCGGCGATTTCGTCACCTTAGTCACCGGTATGACCACAGAGCTCAGCGTTGACGCCGTTGGCACGTCGTATTGGGACCGCAACCGCTACCGAATGCATAAAGACGGCCTCGGAATGTGGCACCACTTCGCCTTCACCTACGATTCGAGCGTGGAGAAAGACAACTTCCGCACCTATGCCGATGGTATGCTATTGGGTACGAAGACCCTGAGGGGCGACATCGTGCAGGGTCATAACTCCATCACCATCGGAAAGACGCAGACATGGGTCGGCGATTTCGCGCAGGTCGATAACTTCACCATTTGGGACCATGCGCTTACTGCAGACGAACTGCGTGACCATCTCTACAACGCCCCAACAGGCAAGGAGAACGGTTGCCGCCTGCTGCTTACCTTCGACGGCTCGCTGCAGGACCAAAGCCCTTACCACAACGATGCCATCGCCCTCACAAATCTTTCTCTGAAGGCCCACAACGGCATTCGCGCACCCCATCCCGAGTTCACCGCCACAAAGGACGTCACGGGCAAGATTATTAATCTGACCGATATGACTCAGGACGGCAAGGCCTGCTGGTGGATTCTGCCTGACAAGTGGAATCTGGGCGACCCTGAAAAGTATTCAACCAAGACGGGCGGTACCACCGTGCAGCATGATGTGCGCAACAGTGGCAGCCGCAGCTTCAACGGCCTCTATACGTATTATATGGCTGCTAAGGGCACGGGCAATTACAACGCCTATGCCGCCACCAGCCAACAGGTCATGGTGGGTGGTCTGAATAAGGTGTACCCCACTGAGGCCGCACCTAGCCGTGCTGTGCAACTGCAAATACAGGGCGGTTACTCGCTGTCTTATAATAACCAACCCCGCGTAGCACTACACTCGGATGCTGGCGATATTGAGGGTCGGTGGCTTATCGACCGTAAATTCGACATGAAAAACGTATTATCAGCAGATGATCTGCCTTACGCACTCTTCAACATGCGCGGAGCTGCCCTTGGCAAGTATGATGTCATCGTGGGCACCGACACGCTCAGACAAGCTTTTGAGGCAAAACTTGGCGACGGTTATCCCGACGTGTGGTTCCAAGTAAACGGCAACTCCAAGATGCGTCATGGCAGGTACCAGATGTACTCCATAGACTTTGGCAACAAATCAAATGTGCCTGCCTACAACACTCCCTTCCTGCTCTTCATCAGCGAGAAGAACGGACATATTGATGTGTCTTTCGACTTCCCGATTGTCAGCTACGGCGACGCCATCCCTAATGAGGTGCGCAACCTGCTCAAAGACTATGAGGACGGCTTCGTCTTCGATACCGACGAGTATGGGCCCATGCGGGCCTTCTGGCTGAATATTCCCTATATAGGCCCCTACAGCGAAGACCATCTGACATTCCGCCTCAGAAAAGACATCAATTCGGAGCTTTCGGATATTGACATCTTCTACAACTATGACGAACCGTGGGGAGCCTTCGACCCAACCTACTACAACGATGACGTAGTTGCGGAGGAACGGGCCAACGGGCGCTCTAACGAGCGCGACGAGTGGGATGACCTGATGAACGTACACCCAAATTGGAGCCCCGATAAGGCCGAATGTGCCATCAAAGATTATCTTTGGGGATGGTTCAAAGATACGGCTATAGGGTCAGTACCCGGCGTTGGCTGTGTATATGACATCAATAAAGTCTTCAATGCTACAGAGGAAGACCACGATATGGCCGCAATAAATCTAGGGCTTAGTATTATCGGTGCTGGAATTACGTGTGGAACCAACATTTCAGATGCGCTTTCTGTTGGGGCGACCTGGCCAATGTCCACTCTGTTCAGGGGTATATGGAATGGCATAAATTGGTATGCACAAGCAAAAACCTGTCTGGCGAAGGAGAAGAAACGTCGCAGTCTGAAGGTTGTGAGCAGCCACGACCCCAACGAGATGATAGGCCCGTGGGGACCTGACGACAATGCTCATTACATACAACCTATCCACCAGATGGGCTACATGGTCACCTTCGAGAACAAGTCGTCGGCAACGGCACCTGCCAGTGAGGTATTCGTTACTGACACGCTCGATGCCACGAAGTACGATCTCTCGACGTTCTCGTTCACCAGCTACGGCTGGGCTGATGTGGCATTCGTTGCCGGAGGCAGCATGACGCAGGAGTTCACACGCGACGTACAATACAAAGTGAATGGCCAGGACATTCTGGTGCGTGTCAGCGGTCAGTTCGACCAGCAGACAGGCATCGCCCGCTGGGCATTCGTTTCACTCGATAAGAACGGCAACGAGATTGACGATCCCGACCTGGGCTTCCTCGTGCCAAACAACGACAACCTCGACGGCGAGGGCTTCGTCTCGTTCATCGTCGAGCACAAGAAGAATCCTGCCAACGGCTCCACTATCAGCAACAAGGCCACCATCGTCTTCGATGCCAACGATCCCATCACCACCAATACCTACGTGAACACCTTCGACACCGACTATCCTACGTCGAAGATCACCAAGGCTGAGGAGAAGGGCGGCCAGATAGTGGTCACCATCGATGGCAGCGACAAGACCAGCGGCATCGACCACTACACGCTCTATGCCTTCATCAACGACAGCGACTCGGCCATTGTAGTAGCTTCCAACATTGTAGGTCCACAGGTATCCTTTGTTTGCGAGTCTGGCACGAAGTATGGCCTCTGCGTCATTGCTACCGACCGCGTGGGCTTGAACGAGCCTAAGGATTTGAAGGTTGAGAAGACCGTCACTACTGGCGGCTCAGCACCCAGCAGCACCTACGCCCTCAACGTGGCCGCTGCCGGCTATGCCACCTTCTACGACTCACAAAGCGCCTACAGCCTGCCAGCAGGCCTGAAGGCCAGCGTCGTCAGCAGCATCAGTGGCGGACGTTTGAGCTATCAGACGCTCAGCGGCGATATCGTGCCGAAGGCCACTGCTGTGCTCATCGAGGCATCGCAAAAGAAAGCTGCCACCTACACCCTGACCAGTACGACGGGCGGCACTGCCGTCGGCACCAACCTGCTGCATGGCAGCGACAACACTACGACGACTTCCGCTGCTGGTGACAACGTCTACTACAAGCTGGCCTACGGCCCCAGCGGCACCTCGCAGGCCAACAGCTTCGGCTGGTTCTGGGGCGCACAGAACGGCGCACCGTTCCAAATCGAGGGTCATCGTGCATGGCTGGCTATTCCGAAGGGAAGCGGCGCCCGTGGCTATCTTATTGATGGCAATGAAACAGCCGTGGAGGACGTTACCGTTAATCTTTATGACAGTCCCTTCACAGACTTGCAAGGTCGTCGTATAGACAAGCCCACGCAGCCCGGCATCTATCTGCAGAATGGTAAGAAGATTGTGGTTAAATAATTCCTTCTCATAATTCTGATACTTTCATTCATATAAGATACAAATATATTCCTTTCGAGATATGAAGACTTTCAAATTCCTATTCATCATATTAGCAGCAACGCTCGTCCTGACATCGTGCGAAAGTGAAAGCGACCCAGAACCGCAGCCGCCTACACCCACCACCAATGGTAAGTTTTTCTCCCTGAGGTGCGACATGCCCGCTGAGGCATCGGAGAAAACCATCTCGCTGACAGGTCTCACCACGGCCATCACCAGGCAGGTACAGGCCATCAGCACCAGCTGGCTCACTGTCACGCAGCTGCCCTACACCTCAGGCACGCCGAAGGTCTCTGTGGCCTGCACACAGAATTTGGAGAGCAGCCGCCGCGTCATGGACATCGTCTTCCTGGCTAACAACGACAAAGACACACTACTGCTCACCGTCAGACAGGACGGCTACACAGGGGGCAGTGGAGACGGCGGCATTGATGTGCCCACCGACACGCCTACCGACCAGCCTGCTTATGGCAGGATGGGCCGGTAGGCGCGTGCCGCCCATCAGGATGCTCCGCAGAAATTTTTAGATGCTCCGCAGCAGATTTTGGAGGCTCCTGAGAGTCAGAGAAAGCGAACGTGGGCTGAAATTTCAGCTGACGCAGATCAGGGAAGCACAGCAGACGATGGCCTTGGTGACGTTGGTGACGGTGACGTGGTGACGTTAAGGCCTCAAATTAGCAGAAAAAAGTGGTGGCAAGGAATTGTTCCCTCCCATCGCCTACCTGATCTGAGTCGGCGATTTGCCAGGTCAGCATGAGTGTACGTTTCATACGGTCATCCCCACACACTTTAAACCTGTTGCCCCGAAACAGGGAGTTTGCCGAAACTTACGAACTTACGAACTTACTTATTACGATAACTGCCATTTTTGAAGAGTTAAAATATCTAAAACCTCAATATTTATAAATATTGGCCTCAAATTCGAGGCTTATCGTAATAAGTAAGTTCGTAAGTTCGTAAGTTTGGAGAGTCTTTTCCTTTCCGATGTAAGCACAATTTTGTGCCCACATTCGCCTGAGGCAGAGTCGCGAATCGCGATGGTGGTTGACCCGACGAATTGTCGGGTCAGGTCTCGTCATCAATAAGTGGTTTTGCAAAGGGTGTCGCAAAACGCGATACCCTTCAACCTTCTTATGTATAATAATGTGTGTTTTTTCGGGCAAATTATCTATTATGTTAAATCTTTTTTTCCGTCAATTCCGACAGGCGGAAATGGTTATAGCTGTCCCCATATCTTCTCTTCTCGAAATTAAGACCACAAAAATACTAAGAATTTTCGAGTAAGAATGAATTCTCTCGAAAAAAATAGTAACTTTGCAGCTGTGTTTCGAATGAATTATGATTACTAACAACTAATAGAAGTATGAAAAAAGTTTTATTTTTGCTTGTACTTGTTTCAACAATGGGTATAAAAGCACAGACATTTGATGAGACTCAATTGTCAGGAACATGGAAAGTCAATAACATTACAGGAACGCTACCAATGCGGATTATTGGTTTCGAAACGTTAGTTTTGGAAGAGGCAATCATGGTTTGGGATGAAGAGTATGATGACTGGGACTTGTACCCAGGATTAATTAAAGGCATACTAGATGGTAGAGATAACCATTCACCCGGCCCCAAAGATGATTACCTGCTTGATTTCTTTATTAGTAATGGTAATAAGCTACACTTGATTGTAAATGATAATTATTCTCTACGTTTCATAATCGAAGAATTAACAAACACAACGTTAATTCTCAAAACATTTAGAGGGGATGGCAAGGTTACACTATTGAAAGAAAATGAATCTAATGTAAGTGGTGTCAGCCAAGATGACAATTCAGAATCTTCAACTTATAACCTTCAAGGGTATAAATTGAAAACAGTTAAGTCATCTGGAGTTTATGTACGAGATGGTCGTAAGGTTCTTTCCAAATAAAAATATCGTTGTAGGAGCTGCAGTTGATCCCGTTCGGTCGGATTTGAAATCCGACCGCAGTGAATATAAGCATTTGCAATGCGAAGAGAACTAAAAAATGAACTATGGCAGCAATTGCACTAACCAAGGAACTGTATTTCACCACCACCACCGTCATTGACTGGTTGGACATATTCACCCGTCCTCTCTATAAACACATCGTGGTGGAGTCCCTTGCCTATTGCCAGGAACAAAAGGGTCTTGAAATCTATTCATGGGTGTTGATGACCAATCATCTGCATATGATTGTAGGAACACATGAATCCCGTAAGATAGGAAATCGTGACGCGACCAGAGGACTATTTGTATAGTTCAGCTCGCAACTATGCTGGAATGGAAGGGCTGCTCAATGTTATAGTGGTACAATGAATACTTCGGATTACAAATCCTTATACTCACAGCGGCTGGATTACAAATCCAGCCGAACGGTTCAGATATCAGGTTTTTCACTTCAAAAGCAGGGTGAACGTTTCGTTCACCGTCGTGGCACCCTCCCGTTTTGGGAGAGTGCTGGGAGAACGTTTCGTTCGGTCAGGTACCGGTGTCCCGTTTTGGGACAGTGGTTTAGAACAGATTAATGAGGATGACATAACGAAACGTTACCCCATCGGCAGGATGGAGTCGCGAATCGCGACACCATAGAAAAAGGATGAGTCCGCAAAACGCGGACTCATAAATCAAGTGGTGTCAGAAGAGGTCTTTTGCCTCGTCGGTGAGCAGGCGCTCGACCTTGTCCCAGGGGATGACGCCCTCGAGTGCTGACCAATGCACTTCGTACATGTGATAGTAGAAGGCCAGGCCGTCTTTGGTGATGTAGAAGGATGCCTGCGGCAGCTCTTCGATGCCGTCGAGCTCTTCCTCGCCCAGGAAGGCATATTCGCCCTCGCAATACTTCTTTTTCAGCTCGTTGACGACGAGCGTCAGCAGCTTCTCGGACGAGGGATCCTTGAAGAGGAAGTCGTTGGTGACACGGCTGCAGTCGTCTTTGAGGAAGGTGGCGCCCACGCGGTTCATATAGCCGTCGCCGCCGTAGTAGTTGTCGTACTCGTAGAGGTAGGTGACGTACTTGTCGTTGTTGTCGACGATGCTGTACTTGATGTTCTCATTGAGCACGTCTTCCATCGACTCGTCGCCCTGGGTGTAGTTCTCCCAGCCTTCCTCCAGGTCGGAAGAGATCTTCTTGCCGAAGAGGTCGACGAAGCCCTGACCGTCGTTGCGGTAGTCGTCGAGGTCGTCCTCATAGGCCTGCTGCTCCTTCATGGTCTCCACGATGAAGTCGTAGATGCTGTTGCCCAGCTCCTCGTCGCCTCCAACGGGGAACTCGATGCTGATGGAGGCCTCAGCGTGTGAAGTGTTCTTCTCATACTTGAAGACCTTGGTCTTCAGCTCTCTCGTCTCCTCCTCATCATCGCTCTTCGACGACGAGGACTTCGTGTTGCAGCTCAGCACCACCAGTGCCGACATGCATATCCAAAGCAGATTCTTCCTCATGACGGTTGAATAACGGTTATTGGTTATTGTTTAACGGGGTTATTGGCAGCAAAGATGGCCATGCGCTCGTCAAGCTGGGCATATTGATGATCCTCGATGAAGGAGGTGCACACGCGCAGGCCCTCCTGATGCGAGCCGGTGGTGATGAGGCAGATGGCCGACACGCCGTAGTACATCAGCTCGCGTGCCAGCTCGCCGCTGGTCATGCCGGGATAGCCGATGGTGAAGTAGAAACCGTCGGCCACGGGTTGGTCGAGGTCTTTGTCGTAGACAATATAAAAGCCGTGACGGCAGAAAATCTCCTTCAGCTTGTGGGCGCGGTCGCCGTAGACTTTCACCTCCGAGCGGAAATCGTACTCACCATCGCAGGCAGCACGCAGCATGGCTGCCATCGCATACTGCGCCGAGTGGCTGGTGCCCGACGAGAGGGCATAGAGCATGCGCGTGGAGAAGACGAGGCCGAAGGGCAGGCCTTCGTAGCGCTCGGCCAGGTCGGGGAAGTGACGATGGAAGAGCTTGTCGCTGATGCAGGTGACGCCGATGCGCTCGCCGGCATAGCTGAAAGCCTTCGAGCCCGAGATGAGCAACATGTAGTTGTCGGTATAGCGGGCAACGGTGGGCTGATAGGGCGGCTGGAAGGGCACGCTGAGATCCTGTCGGAAGTCCATAGCGAAGTAGGCGAGGTCTTCCATCACGATGGCGTCGTACTTGGTGGCCAGCTCGCCTATCTGCTGCAGCTCTTGCTCGGTGAGGCACACCCACGAGGGGTTGTTGGGATTGCTATAGACGATGGCGCAGATGTTCCTGCCCTTTAGGTAGGACTCAATCTTCGGGCCG
>Ga0310690_10012161_pt1 | contig 10583 bp, 10 predicted proteins | sample AusTroGonzalo_MG_2_FD_207661 | JGI IMG/M metagenome (GOLD analysis project Ga0310690, IMG submission 207661) | Bovine rumen microbial communities from tropical cattle in Woodstock, Queensland, Australia - Gonzalo_04 (v2) (version 2) | ecosystem: Host-associated > Mammals > Digestive system >...
GGCAATCCCGCCTTCACGCTGGACGAGGACGGCTGCCTGCGCGCCGCGACGCTGACCATCACGGAGCAGCCGCAGGACTGGAGCGGCTTCTTGGGCGAATTCCCAAACATCTCCGTCATCGCGCAGGGCGAGGAGCTGACCTATCAGTGGTATTACCGCGACGCGGGTAAAACAAAGTTCCTGCCGAGCTCCGACCGGGATAATACCTATGATTCCTATCCGCTGACGACCGCGCGCGACGGGCGTGAGGTCTACTGCGTCGTTTCAGACGGCGCGGGCAATTCCGTAAAGAGCGAGAGCGCGTTTATGCGCTTCGGTCTTCCCGAAGACAGCACGCCGCTTGCAATCCTCACGCAGCCGCAGGACTGGACCGGCGCAATCGGAGAATACCCGAACATTTCCGTCGCCGCGCAGGGCGACGGGCTGACCTACCAATGGTACTGCCGCGACGCGGGCGGTAGCGGCTTCTACGCAAGCACTGACAAGGACGAAACCTATGACTCCTATCCCATGTCCGCCGAGCGGAACGGGCGCGAGGTCTACTGCGTCGTGACCGACCGCTACGGGCGCAGCGTCCGGAGCGATTCGGCGTTTATGCGGATGACGCCGCCCGCGCAGGCAGCGGAGCTGATCATCACCGCGCAGCCGCGGGACTGGTACGGCGCGGACGGCGAATACCCGAACGTTTCCGTCACCGCGCAGGGCGAGGGGCTGCGCTACCGGTGGTACTACCGCGACGCGGGCAGGACGCAGTTCTCCGCAAGCTCCGACCGGGATCATACCTATGACTCCTATCCCATGTCCGCCGAGCGGAACGGGCGCGAGGTCTACTGCGTCGTGACCGATCGCTGGGGAAACAGCGTCACGAGCGAGCACGCGTTCCTGTATCTGGCGGAGCCCGAAGTGTATCCGGACTTTTCGATCACCGCCCAGCCGCAGGACTGGTACGGCTACCTCAACGATTACCCGTCGATCTCCGTCGAGGCGGCGGGCGAGGGGCTGACCTATGCGTGGTACTACCGCGACGGCGGCAGCGGGAGCTTCCGACTGAGCTCCGACGCCGACAGCGCCTACGATTCCTACCCGCTTACGCCGGAACGCGCGGGACGCGAGGTCTACTGCGTGGTCACGGACGCCAGCGGGCGTCGGCTCACGAGCCGCACTGCGGTGATGAGCTTCCTCGCGCCGCCGGACGGAGATACCGGACCGACGATCACCGCCCAGCCGAAGACGTGGATCGGCGCGGCGGGCGAGTTCGTGAACGTTTTCATTACGGCGCAGGGCGAGGGGTTGACGTACCAGTGGTACTACCGCGACGCGGGCGAAACGAACTTCAAACGCAGCGCCGAAACAGACGCGTCGTACGATTCCTACCGGATGGAGGATATGCGCGACGGGCGCGAGATCTACTGCGTCGTGACCGACCGCTACGGGCGCAGCGTTACCAGCGACCGCGCGTTTATATACGCGCAAACGGCATAACGGGTGAAAGCGCGAGTTTTCTCCGCTTCGGAAAACACGGTGAAAGCATCATGCGCTTTGAAAACCGCGACCTCGCCGGTGAGCTGACGGATACTGTAATATAGTGTCTCATGTTTTCATAAAAGCACTGTTCAACAATAGATTTCTGTATTTTCCTTTGCATAAAAGATATTGAAATGTGTATTTTTAAAATCGTCGGTTATATTAAAAAGTGCGTTGGTGCGTTATGCTTCCGCTATTATCTGAAAGGCAACCACGAACACCGCTTGATGGATTAAAGTTCTTGCCGAATAAAGCCCGGGTGGGGTATGAGTTCTCATACCCCACCACTTTTGCGTTCAGGAAATTAAGTATCACTAAACCTTTTCGCCGCATTTGCTGTAAAAAATTAAGTAACGCTAAGCTCTGCGCAGCGTTTGCCGAGAAACACATCTATGCAAAACCTTTTACTTTTTGTTTGGCTTATCACTCAAAATATGGTATAATATTCTTAATGGAATCAGATATTTTCGGAAAGGAGGGCACACGATGGCACGTCTTCCGGATCAAGATCCTTTCGAGGCGTATATTCGCGAGACAGATCCGTCCAAGCGGGAGCGGAGTTACGCGTGGCATACGGCGATCGGTCTTCAGGCAGTCGACGGGCTGGAGCCGTCTGACTATCTGAAAGAAACCGCCGTCAAGAATATCGAGGGCGAGATTACCCTTGACGAAGCACAGGCGCTGATCGAATCCTACTACAAGACGGACCGCAAAAAGGACGAGCCCCGCACGGAAGAAGCGGATAAGGTATCCTCCCGCATTACGAGGATTCTTGCCGAAAAGGGCTTTACCTTTTCCGTTGCGCAGTATCTCTCCATCCACCGTCGGCTGTTTGAGGGCATTTACAAACACGCCGGAACGATTCGCGATTATAACATCACGAAGCAGGAATGGGTGCTGAACGGCGATACCGTTACCTACGGCGGCGCGGCGGAATTACGGGAAACGCTGGAATATGACGTCGCGCAGGAAAAAGCGTTCGACTATTCCGGGCTGTCGATGGATGCGGTCATACGTCATTTGGCGCGCTTTATCTCCCGCCTCTGGCAAATCCACGTTTTCGGCGAGGGCAATACACGCACAACCGCGGTGTTCTTCATCAAGTATCTGCAGTCGCTTGGGTTTCACGTAACCAACGACATTTTTGCAAAGAACGCATGGTTTTTCCGCAACGCGATGGTGCGTGCCAACTACAACAACCTGCAAAAGGGCGTCCGAGAAACGACGGAGTACCTAGAGCTGTTTTTGAGAAACCTCCTGCTCGGCGAGAACAATCCGCTGCATAACCGGACGATGCATATCAGCGGCACGCTTAAACAGGACTCTGCATCTGCCAAACAGGACTCTGGCAAGATGAAACAGGACTCCGGCAGCATCAAGCAGGACTTTGACGCTTTGACAAAAGCGGGCATCTCTGTCCGGTCTGCAAACAACGTCCTGAAACTGATGCGGCAATTCGGATTTGACGATCCGTTCGGAAGAATGGACGTTGCAAGCGCATTAGAAATCACGAAGTCTCCCGCTTCCGAACTGCTGAACAAGCTCCTGACCGTGGGCGCCGTCGTTCCGGTAACAGGATTCGGAAAGGGAAAATACAAATTCTCTCGCGCATTTTTCAATGCCGACTGACAAATAGCAGGTGGGACGTCATATCCCCCCTGCTATTCTTATGTTAGAATATATTTCTGCCCTTCCGCTCCGTCTTTTTGCCCGATGGGGTTATCCTGCGGTCGCAGCAAAAAAGCATACCCGATGCTTCGTTGAAGACCTTGAAAAGCGGTTGCCTATTTCCCCGACAGGGTATATAATGAAGAAGGATGTATGCTATGCCCGGTTGGACCGTTCTCGGCGCCGTACCCGTCGCGTGCAAGGAAGCTGAAGCAAGGCAAGAAACCGATTCCGGCAAACCGTGGTTTGACGAGGTGAAAACATGAACTATAAAGTGATAAACAGGGATACCTATTACCGCAAGGGTGCATACCGCCGGTTTACCGAAGATTGCAAATGCTCCGTCTCCATGACGGCGCGGATTGACGTTACGGCGCTTGTTGCGTATTCCAAAAAAACGAACACGAAATTCTATATCAATTTCCTGTTTCTCCTCTCAAAAGTCTTAAACTCCCGCGACGATTACAAAATGGATTACTGGTACAATACCGACGAATTGGTTTGCTATGACGTGATCCATCCGACGCATTACGTTTTTCACGAGGACACGGAAACCTGCACGCCGGTTTATTCCGAGTACTGCGAGGATTATGAAACCTTTTATCAAAAAACGATGAAGGATATTGAAAAAGCAAAAGAAACGCGGGAATTCGGACTGGACGATAAGAATCATCCGAATTGGTTTGACGCTTCGTATATTTCTTGGCTTTCGTATGATTCCCTGCATATGGAGCTGCCTGACGGATATTTGTATTTCCCGCCGATTGTCAACTGGGGCAGGTACCGTGAAGAAAACGGCAGACGGATGATGCCCGTCACCGTTCGGTTAAATCACGCAATTGCGGACGGCTTTTTGATCGCAAACGTCTTTCGTTTGCTGCAAAAGGAAATGGAAGCGTTTGCAGAAGGATAAGCAAGAAATCAAAGAATGGCTGCAACAACAATCCCTTGAATGGGGCGAATAAGAACGGAGGAACAACACGATGCTTGGAAATTTCAGTTACAAAAACGCGACCAAACTCTATTTCGGAGAGGATGCTCTGAATTATCTGAATGAAGAACTGCCCAAATACGGCAAGAACGTCGTACTGATCTACGGCGGCGGTTCGATCCGGAAAAGCGGCATTTACGACAGCGTGATCGCCATCCTCAAGGCGAACGGAAAGAACGTCGTCGAGGATGCGGGCGTTATGCCGAATCCCACGGCGGACAAGCTGCGCGAGGGCGTAAAGATCGCAAAGGCACACAACGCCGATCTGCTTCTCGCAGTCGGCGGCGGCTCCTGCTGCGACTACGCGAAGGCAGTCTCCGTCTCGGTCCACTGCGACGAAGATCCGTGGGACAAATACTACGCCCGCTTTGAAGAACCCAACTGCAAGATCGTACCGGTCGGCTGCATCCTGACGATGGCGGGCACCGGCTCGGAGATGAACGGCGGCGCGGTCATCACCAATCACGCGACAAAACAGAAGATCGGACACGTTTTCGGCGAAGACGTTATGCCGAAGTTCTCGATCCTCAATCCGCGCTTCACGATGAGTCTGCCGAAGCGTCAGATGGTCGCCGGTATCTATGATATCTTCAATCACATCTGCGAGCAGTATTTTTCCGGTGAGGACGACAACGTGAGCGACTATCTCGCCGAAGCGCTGATGAAGTCGGTCATCCGCAATTCGCTGATCGCGATCGAGGATCCCGAGGATTACGAAGCCCGTTCCAATATCATGTGGGCGGCTACCTGGGCGCTCAACACGCTGATCTCGTGCGGCAAAACGACCGACTGGATGGTGCATATGCTCGGTCAGGCGGCGGGCGCGTATACCGACGCAACGCACGGCATGACCCTTTCCGCCGTTTCGCTGCCGTACTACAAACATATCCTGCCTTACGGTCTTGCGAAATTCCGCCGATTCGCCGTCGAGGTCTGGGGCGTCGACTCCGCCGCAAAGAGCGACGAGGCGATCGCCGCCGAAGGGCTTGCGGCAATGGAGTCGTGGATGAGAAAGATCGGCGTCGCCATGCGCCTTTCCGAACTCGGCGCGACCGAAGAGATGATCGAAGGCATCGCCGACGCGACATTCATCCTCGACGGCGGCTACAAGGTCCTCGACCGCGCGGAAGTCGTGGAGATTTTGAAGGAAAGCCTGTAAAAAGACTTTCCTGCGCACCTGATTTCTGAGGATGAAGAGCAAGCCTCCATTTACATGGAGCTGCGTAAAGGCTGATCTCAAGCACAAATTCAGATTTGCGGAGGCGTTAGATTTTCAGATGGAGAAACTGGCAGAAAAAATGATTCGTTGGGCGGAAAGCAAACTTGGCAGCACGGAGTATGCGGGCTGGTGTCTTGCGTTTATCGAGGACGCACTTGAAATCAGCAATCATATCGAAGTATTCGGCGGAGATTCCGCAAAGGAATCCTGCGAGCTGTACTGGGACGCGCTGCGGGGCGGCGTGCCGGAACGAGGCGCGTTTGTTTTCTATAACTGCCTGTGTCCGGGCGAAAACGGCCCGGTCAACTGGGGACATTGCGGCATAAGTTTTGGGGACGGTCGTGTGATTCACGCGTGGGACAAGGTCCGAATCGACGACTATTTGGCAGTCGAAAAGCTGACAGCGCTGACCGGAGATCATCCGGAATATCTGGGCTGGGTGCCGCTCGAACGTGTGTTGAGTCAAAAGCCATTTTAGGAGCGTGTCAGGGGATAAAGATCTCGTATAAGACAGTTTGGTGCGTTTAGAAAAGAACAAGAAAAATGACCTACAAAAACATAACGAAAGCGACCTTCATCGACCGGCCGAATCGTTTTATCGCCCACGCCGACGTAAACGGCAAAGTTGAAACCGTACACGTAAAGAACACCGGGCGCTGCCGTGAACTTCTGATTCCCGGCGCAGAGGTGTGGCTGACCGCATCGGACAACCCACTCCGCAAAACCGCGTACGACCTTGTGGCTGTGCGCAAATCGAACGGCGTACGGTTCAATATTGACAGTCAGGCGCCGAACAAGGTCGCTTATGAATGGCTGAAGAAGCAGGATTTTGACCGGATCGTTCCGGAGCATACGTACGGAAACTCCCGCGTCGACTTCTACATGGAACGGGGAGAAGTACGGTTTTTGATGGAAGTCAAGGGTTGTACGCTGGAAGTGGACGGGATCGGTTATTTCCCCGACGCGCCCACGGAACGCGGCGTAAAACATATCCGGGAACTGATAAAAGCAAAAGAAGAAGGTTACCATGCAATTCTTGCGTTCGTGATCCAGATGGACGGCGTAACGGAGGTCAGAGCGAACGCGCAGACGCATCCCGCATTCGCCGAAGCGCTGGAAGACGCAACACGGGCGGGCGTGCAGATACTGTTTCTGCCCTGCCACGTTGCGCCGGACAGCATCAGCATAGTTCCTGAAACCCCAAACGTTGAAAGTAAAATTTAAAATAATAAAAATGGAGGAAAAGAAATGATGATCAAAGCTGTCAAATTCAGAAAAGACGGGTTTTATACCCAGCCCTTCGTCTTCGGCGGAGAGGAAGGAGCGGACAAGTTTGATCCGACCGTGCGTTATCGCGGGAGTCTGCAAAATTACCTGATTGACACCGGAGATGAGGTCATCCTTGTCGATACCGGTCTTCCTGCCGGAACGCCGGAAGAAGTACCGGATGAAAAGAGTCCGCTTTTTACCGGAAAGGATATCTGCAGTTATATGGAGGCGTTCGCCGCGCTTGGCTACAAGCCGGAGCAGGTGACGAAGATTCTGCTTACGCACAAGCACGCCGATCATTCCGGCGAGCTGCGTTCCTTCCCCAACGCGAAGATCTACGTGAACGCCGACGAAACCTCCGCGGCAGAGCTGCAGGGGTTTGACAATATCGTCCCCGTCGGCTTCACCGACGGCGCATATTACAACTTCCCGGACAGTCAGAAAATCGCGGACGGCGTTTACTATATCAAAGCGAAGGGACACACCAACGGCAACAGCATCGTGATCGTCGAGAACGACGGGCTGTTCTATATGCTCCACGGCGACATCACCTACGTTGACGAGGCGCTGTATGAGAACAAGCTGTCGGTGGTTTATGAAGACCTTCCTGCCGCCCGTGAAGCCCTCGACCGCGTCCGCGAATTCGTCCGCAACAATCCGACCGTCTATTGCGGAACGCACACGCCACAGGGATACGAAAACCTCGAAGCCAAGCGCGTGATGGATCTGGATCATCCCGTCCCCACGGTGCTTGCCGAGGTGGATTTCTCCGAGGCGAAAGCCAGCGGCAAATACGTCTGCTCGATCTGCGGCTACGTTTACGACCCCGCCGAGCATGACGGCGTCGCGTTTGAAGACCTGCCCGACGATTGGAGATGCCCGCGCTGCAAACAGTCGAAGGAGAAGTTCAATAAGGCGTGACAATTCTCATTTGGCGAGATAAGCAGGAAGGAATAACAGCAATCCCGGCAAACCGGAGTCTTTATCGGTGCTTCATCTGACCCTACCGGCGGTTTTCGTTCCTTATCAATAACCAAACTTTTTGCTTTCACTTTTTTCGCGTTTCTGCTTCAGCAGAACACGAGCGTCATTACGCGGCGGGCTGCCGCGTTCAAGAAGCCCTCCGGTTTGCATTTCTGCAAGATTTCCGGAGGGCCTTTCTCTTTCCTTTGCCGCCGCTTTTCTGTAGCTGTCCGAAAACGCGGCGCGGCTGCATAATTCCCCATTGTTTGCAGACAATAGAAACGCAAGAAAGATCCGCAAACGCGATCGGAAAAGGAGAGTTTACGATATGAAAGCAACCGGAATCGTTCGGCGCATCGACGACCTCGGACGCGTCGTCATCCCCAAGGAGATCCGCCGCACCCTGCGTATCCGCGAGGGAGGTCCCTACCTGATAACATTGAAACCGTCAGAAATTTTTTGTTTTTCTCTGTTAGATTTAGCCAATCGCGAGGGCTGGTAATTGTACATATCGCCGAACGCCGCCGCGCGGCGCTCCGCTGAACGTATGGATCCGCGAGGGCGGAAAACCGCCCGAAAACCGCCGCAAACCCTTGCGCCGCCGACCGACAAACCCGTCGCTCGCTAAAATATAACTTGTCATATTTGACAAATTAGATGCGTTTTAGTATGATAATTATGCGAATGTGATAAATTATAAATTGAGGTGTCGCAATGAAAATCATCGGAAACGAGAGCACGCAGGCCGTCCTGACGGAATTGGGACAGCGCATCAAGCAGCACCGCATCTCGCTCGGTCTAACGCAGGCGGAACTGGCGGAAACGTGCGGCATTTCTTCCAGCACGGAAACACGCATTGAAAACGGCGAAGATTCCAAGATGTCAAATTACATCAGGATTCTTTCCGGGCTCCATATTCTTGGAAACATCGACGTGCTGATCTTGGATCCACAGCCGGATTACAAGGCGCTGTACAAAAAAGTGAAAGTACGGCAGCGCGTAAGAGCACGCAAACCAAAGCCCCCGTCTGAATGGACGTGGGGCGAGGACAAGTAAGGGACGGAAAGCAGCGCCGAATTAGATAAATTTTGAGGGAGCCCGGTCTTTCTGGCGATATAATGAAACTGCTCCGGAAGCAGTTTGCGCAAAAAAGAGAATAGACCAAGAGATACGCAAGCAGCGCCCGCCGATCACTCGACGGGCGCTATTCTATATTCAAAATGTTTTAAATGCTCCCGGGTCGGCAAGGTCTGCCCTGATATCTGCGTTCATTGCAACAAGCGTACCGACCTTCAGGTTACACGCTACGACATAACGGAGTTTACCGTATTGTCAATGATCAGAAGGTAAAGCATACAGACGAAATTGACAATTTGCGTAAGGAAGAAATTGAAAGCGTCAAGCAGCGAAACTCGTTCATCTCGGCGATGAATGCCGAGCAATAGAAGCGGACATCTTGGACATCTATTGGACAAATAGTGAAAAAACATTTGGAAAAATAGCGTTTCGTTGTTATAATATACTTGTGCCGTATAATTATTGACCATGATAATTCGGCTAAACGCAGAGACTGCGTCAGTTCACGACAGGTGGGGATCCAAATGCTGCTTGAATACAGGGCGTTGCTCTCGATACTGCCGCCCTTGTTGATACTTGTGGGATTGGCATATTTCGTTGCGACGGATAAGCATATCCGGAAGATCCATAAGAAAGCCATGTTGATTACGATCGTGCTGATTGCGACGATGTTCGTACAGGACGTGCTGAGCTATTATCTCGTGAAAGTCGTATCCGCGCCGATGCTGCGGCAGCTCAACTGCACGTACGGTTACATCGTTTATCCGATCCAGATCATCATGGTATATTACTTCGTCGGCGGGAAGAGAAGGTATTGGCTGGCTTGGAGTTTGGTCGCAGTCAATGCAGCTGTCTTTCTTGTTTCTCTCTTTACGCCGATCGCGTTCAAGATTCAGGAGAATAATGTGTTTTGGCGGGGACCGCTGGGATTTACCAGTCACATCGTCTGTGTGTTGCTGCTGTTGGGACTTCTGTATCTGTCGATTCGCGAGCACGGAAGCCGCAGGGATTATGCCGCCATCCCGATCGCCTGTCTGCTGCTGCTCGTGGGAGCGATCCTGCTGGATTCTATGAAGAGCGAATCGGACATTCAGTATATCTCCTTTACGTCGGCTGCCAGCGTGATCAGCTGTATGCTGTTCTATCTCTGGATGCATCGCCAGCTGATCAATGAATACGAAAAGGATCTTCTCACGCAGCAGCGGATAAAGATCATGGTGTCGCAGATTCAGCCGCATTTTCTTTACAATACGATCGCGACCTTTAAGGCGCTGTGCAAAACCGATCCCGATAAGGCGGCGACGGTGGCAGAGAAATTCGGGCAGTATCTGCGGGAGAATCTGGATTCTCTGAACGACGAGACGCTCATTTCCGTTGAAAAGGAGCTGGCGCACACGCGCGTTTACGCAGAGATCGAGATGGTGCGCTTCGAGAATATCCGCGTCGAATATGATGTTCAGGACACGGACTTTATGCTGCCCGCTCTGACGATCCAGCCGATCGTCGAGAACGCGATCCGTCACGGCGTGCGGATCCGGGAAGCGGGCGTCGTGCGCGTCTGCGTCCACAGGGCAGACGGCGTTCACGAGATCGTGATCAGCGACAATGGGATCGGCTTTGACGCATCTGCTGCGGGCGACGGCGACGGGACCCATATCGGACTCGCGAACGTCCGTGAACGGATCGAAAAGCAGTGCGGCGGTACGTTGACGATCGCGAGCGAGCCGGACAAGGGAACGACCGTAACGATCCGCATTCCGGAAACGGAGATGAAAAAATGAACGTGATTTGCATTGACGACGAGAGAATTCTGATGGAGGATACCGTTTCCATGTGCCGCGAGCTGCCCGAAGTCGGCGAGGTCAGAGGTTT
>Ga0310690_10012162_pt1 | contig 10583 bp, 9 predicted proteins | sample AusTroGonzalo_MG_2_FD_207661 | JGI IMG/M metagenome (GOLD analysis project Ga0310690, IMG submission 207661) | Bovine rumen microbial communities from tropical cattle in Woodstock, Queensland, Australia - Gonzalo_04 (v2) (version 2) | ecosystem: Host-associated > Mammals > Digestive system >...
TTCTGTTGCTGCCACGATAGTTTTTGTGATAATTCCTCCTATTGAAGCCATTATAGAAAATTATCGTTGGGCTGATTTTATATGGGATTATCTTGTATGCTTATTTATTGGTGCTATTTTTGTGTCGGTAATTTGGAATTTAGGTGAAAAATGGAATTGGTGGTGATGTGATTGATTGTCTTGTTTTGAAAAAATAAGAAGAAAGATGTGTAAATAAACCAAAAGAGTAATGACCCAACAGGAATTTTTCAACCGATACACCTTCAACGTCCGCACCGACAAGATTGGCGGAGGCGGCTTCGGTGCCGTCTATAAGGCTTACGACAACACGCTGCATCGCGAGGTGGCCGTCAAGGTGAGCGAGGTGAAGACCACCAGCGACGGTCAGAAGACCTTCTCGCTGAAGGACGAGTTCGATGCGCTAAAAGGCCTTCCCGAGCACCCGAACATCGCCAATTACGAATACCTCTACTCCTTCGAGATGCCCAACGGGGTGTTCGACTATGCGGTGATGCAGTACTATCCCGATGGAAGCCTTTCGAAGGCCATCCAAGACGGACTTACCGCGGAGCAGAAGGAGGAGATAGCCACGCAACTGCTTGACGGACTCGACTTCCTGCACAGCCACCAGGTGGTACACCGCGATTTCAAGCCCGGCAACGTCCTAATAGTAAAGCACGGAGGCAAAGTGATACCGCTCATCACCGACTTCGGATTGAGCAAGTCGGCAAATGCGGCCGACGGCAGTGTGTTCTCCAACAGCTTCGGGGGCGGCACGGCACGATACAGTTCGCCGGAGCAGCTGCAGGGCAAGCCGCTGCGTTTCAACACCGACCTGTGGTCATACGGAGTGGTGCTCTACGAACTGTTTACCGGCCAGCCGCTTTTCAAAGCCGGATCCAGCGCGGCCAACTCCGCCCAAGCCGACCTGGAAATCTACAACAAGATCATCAACGGGGATGTGGGCGAACGATTGGGCGACATGCCGGAGAAATGGCGCAAGGTGCTTGAACGTTGTCTGGTGGTTGATCCCAAGAAAAGGGTGCAGAGCGCAGAAGAACTTCGAGCCTTGTTATCTTCGGAGAATTCTGTCCAAGAGGATCACACCGTGGAGGAAGATAGAACCTTTGTGGAAGAGACAAAACGAGAGCACACGGAACCGGTAATACCTGTCCAAGAAAAGCACTCGAATCTTTCAGCACCTGCACACAATCAGTATTCCGCGCCCGATTATTCGGTTACGCCTTACTCGTCCCGCAAACGGTTGCTGTGGATTATCGGCGGCGTAGCAATTTCATTAACGATAGCTGTTATAATACACCTAATCGTCTCAAATCATAACAGAAAGGAGTATGTCAATAGTGAACAAGCTTTCATTGATAGTCTTCATATGTTCCCACCAATTAATTTCGCAGACTCGCTCTACTGCCGTGTAGTAACGTTAGTATATGAGGATGGATCTCCCAAAATTGTGTTCTATTACATGTGGGACAAATATGGCAAACCGACAGATGATGTCGTTCACGAGACCCATTATTATGAGAACAAGCAGATATTTATAGATGGCAATCGAAAAGGAGATAACCGCGACGGTCTCTGGTATGCTTATTTCCCCGACGGCACTGTCCAAACCAAAGCTTATTATGAAGACGGTAAAGAAAATGGTCGTTATACTGTCTATTATTCTAATGGGAATGTCAGATATACTGGACTTTATAAATATGGTGTAAAGATTGGAAAATGGTATTTTTACAATGAAAACGGTACATTATCCAGGGTAACGACACCATAAGAATTAATGAACGAAGTTTAATGTTGCAGCTATATGAAAAGCTGTCATAGATTTCCAAAAGTGCTGAAAGCCCGACACGTGCTAACCCAGGGTGAACGCAGTGAGCCCTGGGAAGTAACGAACAAAACAACAAACGAGTATGCTCAACAAAACAATCAACGGCTACACCATCAAACGCCCTCTCGGCGAAGGCGGCATGGCGGAGGTGTGGTATGCCGAGAACAAAATAGGGAACCCCGCTGCCGTCAAGTTCCTGAAAAAGAAATTCTGTGAGGATGAAAACGTGGTAGCCCGTTTCGAGAACGAGGCCATGGTGATGGTGAAATTGAACAACATCTACATCCGCCGTGTCTATGACTATGACAAGGTGGACGACCGTCCCTGCATCCTCATGGAGTATTTGGAGGGAAAGGATTTGAAAGCCATAGTGCGGGATTGTGGTCGGATAGATTCCGTAACCGCCGCCCGTTACTGGAACGAGATTGCCTCCGCATTGGCATACACACATGCGAAGGGGGTGATTCACCGTGATATCAAGCCCTCCAACATCTTCGTGACGGAAGACGGCCACATCAAACTCTTGGACTTCGGCATTGCCAAGGTGCGAGATTCTGTGTCGGGCACACAGACAGGCCAGAAATTAGGAACGTTGGTCTATATGAGCCCCGAGCAGATTGTGGATGCCAAGCACGTGGACAAACGTACGGACCTCTACTCCTTGGCGGTCACGTTTGTGCATCTGCTCTCTGGCCGCATCCCCTACGACACGGACTCCAGTTCAGACTACGCCATCATGGATCAAATCGTGAAGCAACCTCTGAATATGTCGGGCGTGCCGTCGGCATGGCAGCTGTTTTTAAAACCTTACCTGGCCAAGAGGCCTGAAGAGAGGCCAGACCTGATACCTTTTAACAACGACAAGGCGCAAAAGGAAATCCAAAGCGGTGGTAGCCATAGCCCTTTTTCTGCATCAAGCGACGACACCTATGCGGAGCCTTCCAACAAGCTTATGGAGGAACTGAATGCCGGGAAGGATAGGATTTTCAAGGTCAAAGATATCCCATTCAAGATGGTTTATGTGGAAGGCGGCACGTTTGAAATGGGTTGCAGGTACAGGTTTTTCGGCGAAGCGAGCGAAGACGAAAGTCCCGTACACCAAGTCAAATTGAGTGATTTCTACCTCGCAGAAACACCGGTCACCCAAGCCTTGTGGAAAGCGGTAATGGGGAACAACCCGTCGAAATTCAAGGGGGATAACCGACCTGTCGAGTCTGTGAACTGGGGCAACTGCCAGCAGTTCATCCAGAAACTGAACCAGCTGTCGGGTATGAATTTCCGTTTGCCCACGGAGGCGGAATGGGAGTATGCGGCACGAGGTGGCAAGCATTACAGCAAGTACAAGTATGCGGGAAGCGACAATATTAGCGATGTCGTTTGGTGTTACGAAGCCAGCAGTGGTATGACATATCCGGTCAAGACCAAGCAACCGAACGCGTTGAGCCTATACGACATGAATGGTAATGTATGGCAGTGGTGTGAGGACTGGTATGGGAGATACAGTGACTCGTCGCAGTCGAACCCGAAAGGTCCTTCGTCGGGTTCTGCCCGAGTAATCCGCGGCGGCATTTGGAAAAACATCGCCAGCGAGTGTCGGGTGACGAATCGTGGCAGCAACGCCCCTGTCAACAGCGGCAATCGCCTTGGCTTCCGCCTTGCTTTAGTTCGCGAATAAAATGGTTATGGGTTATGGGTTATGGGTTATTGAAGCTGTCATAGATTTCCAAGAGGGCTGCAAGCCCGACATGTGTCAACCCAGGGTGAACGAAGTGAGCCCTGGGCCTCCAAAAGGGCCGAAGGCCCGACACGTGTCAACCCGGGGTGAACGCAGTGAGCCCTGGGAAGTAAGAAACAACAAAACAAACGAATATGCTGAACAAAACAATCAACGGATACACGATAAAGCGCAAGCTCGGCGAGGGCGGCATGGCGGAGGTGTGGTATGCCGAGAACAAGATCGGAAAGAAGGCTGCCGTAAAGACATTGAAGCCCAAGCTCTGCATTGACGAAGGAATCGTGGAACGTTTCGAAAACGAAGCCAAGGTGATGGTTCAGCTCGAACATCCCTTCATCAGACAAGTCTATGACTATGAACAGATTGAAGGGAGACCGTGCATTATCATGGAATACTTGGAAGGCGAAGACCTTAAATCCATGTTGCGGAAAGAGCATCATTTCACGGAAAACGCGCTCAAGCAATGGTGGAACCAGCTTGTTGACGCACTCAACTACACCCATCAACAGGGGGTAATCCACCGTGATATCAAGCCATCGAATATCTTCATCGACAAACTCGGCAATGTGAAATTATTGGACTTCGGCATTGCCAAGGTGCGCGATTCCGTGTCAGGCACACAGACGGGGCAGAAATTAGGAACGTTGGTCTATATGAGTCCCGAGCAGATTGTGGATGCCAAGCACGTGGACAAACGCACAGACCTCTACTCCTTGGCGGTCACGTTTGTGCATCTGCTCTCGGGCCGCATCCCTTACGACACGGACGCCAGTTCAGACTACGCTATCATGGATCAAATCGTGAAGCAACCGCTGGATATGACGGGGGTGCCTGCAGAGTGGCGCAATTTCCTGCAACCCTATTTGGAGAAAAAGCCGGAGAAGCGCCCCGAGCTGCGGGAGTTTGGCACCGAAAAAGAGACCATGTCTGGTGGCGGTGGCGGTGGCGACGATACGTTTGTGGAAACGGTAGTTCCTCCTAAGCCAAAGGTATCGTCGGAACCCATAAAACCACCCAAGAACATCCCGACGAAGGAGGATTCTCCAAAGCCTGCCTCGAAGTCCCGCAAACGTTTGCCATGGATTATCGGTGGCGTAGCCGTTAGTGTATTTGCAACAGCTATTTTTCTATGGTTAAATCGAACCGTAATTCCAGAAAACAGTTTTGGAAAATTCACTATTAATGGAGCGAGTTTCAATATGATACCTGTATATGGTGGCACTTTTGATATGGGCTGTAACGACGGGGATATTGGCGAGAAGCCCGTGCATAGCGTAACTGTAAGTGACTTTTGCATAGGAGAGACTGAAGTTACACAGGCATTATGGAAAGCAGTTATGGGGAATAATCCCAGCCGGTTCAAAGGGAACAATCTTCCTGTAGATAATGTAAGTTGGAATGATTGCCAATTATTTATCCAAAAATTGAACAATTTGACAGGAAAGAAATTTCGTCTTCCGACGGAAGCGGAATGGGAGTATGCGGCGCGAGGAGGAAGAGACGGAAAAGCATATAGATATGCAGGAAGTGATAATGTTAATGATGTGGCATGGTATCAATTAAACAGCAAAGAGAAAACACATCGGGTGAAGACCATGTTGCCAAACACACTGGGACTGTATCAAATGAGTGGTAATGTGAGCGAATGGTGCGAAGATTGGTATGATTCAGCTTATTATGACAATTCATCAAGAACTAATCCCAAAGGTCCGTCTTCGGGCTCGTTTCGTGTGTATCGGGGAGGTAATTGGCATTGGTTAGGAGGAATGGAAGTATATAGTCGAGGGTACGCCGTCCCTGGTGAGGTTGAAGATGAATTCTTCTTCGGTAATCACGGGTTACGCCTGGCCTCTGACAACATCTGCTATGGGAAACGTCAAGATCACAAATAGGACAAGCACCACTCTACTCTGCACGGTGATGCACCTTCTCGTTGACGGGCTCTGCGTCTGCTGCCTGTACATAACGGCGGGCGGATGCGGATTCTCATCCTTTGCGGGTGTTTTCATCACGTACAACGTGCTGGCTTTCCTGACACAACCCCTGACCGGACTGGTGGCTGACCATGCGCATCGGCAAAGCAACATCCTGATTCTCACGGCTGTCGCCCTTCTTTCAACGGCTGTCTTCGTGGCCTCGACCGCCGCACTGTTCCATGCACAAGCGATGGGTCTCTTTTTCTGCGTGGCCATCCTGCTGGGAATGGGCAACTCCCTGTTCCATGTATGGGGTGGCAAACGGGTGGCCTGCATCACCGGGAACGACATTCGCGCCCTAGGCGTGTTTGTGGCCACGGGTGCCATGGGGCTCGCCATCGGGGTGGTTTTCGCGTCGTGGTGGCTGCTCTACGGGCTGTTGTTGGCGATAACCCTCGCGACATGGGCGGTCATCCGCATTCCGGACGATATTCCAACCGACAGTCCCGATCCTGAGGCCAACACCTTAAGTAAAAGTTGGTGGACCTGCGGCGCGATTCTGCTGTTGATGGGGTTTGTATGCCTGCGATCCTTCCTGGGCGAAAGCCTAACTGCGGGAGTAACCAAGGGCAGCGAGATGATTCTGCTCATCGGAGGCTTGGCCATGTTAGGCAAAGGTCTTGGCGGATGGGTGGCCAAAGGCATCGGTCCATGGCCAACGATCATACTGGCCCTCGCAGGGACATTGGTCTGCCTCTGGCTGAAAAGCGGCACAGCATGGCTTTGGATTCCGGGCCTGCTGCTCATCAACCTCACCATGGCGGTGACGCTCTATTGGGGCAACCGCGTGCTACCCGGCAGGGAGGGGCTGGCCTTCGGGCTGCTGGCCGCCTCGCTGATGCCCGGCTATCTGTTGGCCCAGCTCTCGGGGTCTGACGTTGATCTTGCTCCGCTGATGCTGCGCCTGATACTGACCGTGGCAATAGAGGTGTGGGTGCTGTGGCGTCTTCGCGAGAAACGTCCCGACGTGCTTTGGTCTGCGGTGGTGGTCAACATCCTCACCAATCTTCCGCTGAACCTCTGCCTCATCTACGTCGGCGGCGGATGGGCAGCTCTGCTCGTCGGCGAGGTACTGGTCATCTTAGCGGAGGCCGTCTGGTATCGCTTCTTCACCTCCAGCTGGAAACTCGGAGTCACTTACAGCCTGCTCTGCAATGCAATCAGCTTCCTCTGCGGAGTGCTGGCACAACTGACGATTATTCTTATCAACATCATATTATAAACCCTTAAAATCAATCCACAATGATCAAAAATCTTTTAGACATCGCGCCAACTCCTGGCGAAAGAATTTTGAGATTCTTCGGAGCAGAAACCGCCGGAGGAGTCTCCATCGCACTCATCGTCGGTGCCATTCTTGCCGCACTCATTGCCCTCGGCATCTGTTTCATGATTGTGCGGCAGGTGAGGAAAAAGAGAGAGAATGCTGTTTCTGAAAGGATTTAAACAAGTATGACACAACTTGAATAATTATGGATACGGAACCAAAACAAGAAACATTATGCGAAGAAGATGTTAGTGAACTTTTTATACAAGCCGACCAATTGCAAGCTGAAGGCAACACTCCTCAACACAATTTCGGCCAGCCGTTTTTCCGGACGCAGGAAGAGGGGATCAAACCTTCAGCCGTCATCGGCGGGTATTACCTGATGGGAGAGGTGCTGCGCGATGTGCATATAGGCAGCACCTCGATTCTGATACGAAAGAAAGGCACCATCTGTCGTGTGAATTTGGTGGATGCGAGCGGGAACATCTGCACTGCTGAAATTGTAGGCTATGCCAGCCAGCACGGTGATAGGATTGTTCATAAGCATGAAATTCAGCAATATATCGCCGGCGACAAGGTGATTTTCATTGTCCGGCGTGCAGGGGCATGGCTCATCCCGCGGGAGCCGGTCGAGCCGGTCGAGCTGTTCGAGCCCGACAGCGAGGATGTTGCCACGAAACATGACGAGAAAGAGGCGGGCAAGAAACGCGAAAGGCTCTTCCATTGGATATTCAACTTTTTCTTCAGGAAATAAGTGCTAATCCATCGAACTGTATCGAATAATTTCGGATTATTGCAGGGTAAAAAAGTGAGTGCTACTGGTAGATTCCAATACGCTGTTCCCTCTATATATACAAACATCAAAAAAATGTTACTGTTAATCACCATATTAGCCCTTTTGAACATGAAGAATCCACAAAATGATTCCAAAAAGATTGATTTCGCTGTCGTGTGGGACGGCATCAAGCGCTTTGCACGAAAGGCGGGCCGCGCGGCGGCGCGGCCGGTGCTCCTGCTCTGGTTTGTGATGCGCAGCGACAACACCCCGCGCGAGGACAAACTGATGATCCTCGCCGCCATCGCCTATGTGGTGCTGCCCATCGACCTCATCAGCGCGAAACGCATCCCCATCCTCGGCTGGCTCGACGAAGTGACCTCCATCACCGTGGCCGTCAAGAAGATGGCCGACCGCATCACGCAGGAAATCGAGCGCGAAGCTGACGCAGTCCTCGACCGCTGGTTCGCCGAATACACGAATTTTGTGGAAGTCGAGGATTGAACCTCCATTGAGAGTCAATAGCATGAATAATGAATTTCAAACCGAAAAAACATGTCAGAAACAGCTACAACCAACAAGAACTATTTAACGGACCGCATCCGCGGAAGCCTGATTGGCGGCGCCGCCGGTGATGCGTTAGGCTACCCTGTGGAATTCATGGGCAGCGACGAAATCCTCGTGCGTTACGGCGGCGAAGGCATCACTCGGTTTGAACTCGGCCACAGCGGTTTCGCACTGGTGAGCGACGACACGCAGATGACGCTTTTCACCGCCAACGGACTGCTCAACGCTCGAAAACAAGGCATCTCGCTAAAGTATGGCATCGCTCGGGCCTACATTGAGTGGTATCTCACACAAACAGGGGAAAAGTCCCCGAAATTCAAGGAGTGCTGGATTAGCGATATTCCCGAATTGAACCAATGCCGAGCGCCAGGCACCACCTGCATGTCCTCGCTGAGCGACCTTTATCGCGGCAGAGAGCCCTACAACAACAGCAAAGGATGCGGTGGGGTGATGCGTATCGCACCGATACCACTTTACGCCGCTGTCAACGGCAGGATGACCGTCCAGGAGGCTGCCCTTTTGGCCGGGGACGCCGCGGAAATCACGCATCAACACCCGCTCGGGTTCATTCCCGCCGCTTTAGCGGCCTATATAATCCATCATCTTGCCTTGGACGAAAGACCTGACCGGCAGCTGTTGGAGAAGTATATCTGTGACGGAATGGCCCCCATAGCTACGCTCTATCCGCAGCATGCTGCAGCCGTAAAGTACATGGGCGAGCTCTGCGACAAGGCCGTTTCGTTGGCGAACGGAACCGGGCCGGACATGGCGAATGTGGAATCCCTTGGCGGCGGCTGGGTCGGTGAAGAGGCGTTGGCTATCGCGCTTTACTGCGCTGTGAGGCATTTCGACAGCTTTGAGAAAGCGATGATTGCTGCCGTGAACCACAGTGGAGACAGCGACAGCACCGGCGCCGTCTGCGGCAACATCCTCGGCGCGGCCATCGGCTACGAGGCCATCCCGCAGTTCTTCAAGGACGATTTGGAGATGCACGACCTGATTCTACATATAGCCGACGATTTGTATCGCGGGGAAATGACCAAAATGGATTAGAATATCTTGGTGGTGGATAACACTCTCTTTCCCGAAGATGTCGACAACGAAGATTAAAAACGTGTTTTTTATTTTTCAACTGATAGATTTCCGCAAGCAGTCCTCTCTATGCCCTATGTAGAGCCGCCATAAAAAGCCGCCATGATATGACGGCCCTACGTAAAACGGATTGTTAACTTAAAAAATGTATGATTATGAACAAGAATGAAAAAGAAAAAACACAAGTTTTCAATGTGATCATCCTCGACAAAAGCGGTTCGATGGGTTCTATCCGGGAAGCGGCCGTAAGCGGTTTCAACGAGACCTTAGCCGGCATCCGCAAGGCGCAAGAGACGTATGCAGACACGCAAACCCACTATGTGTCGCTCGTGGCCTTCTGCAGCTGCGAGATGAAGGAAATCTACGACAAGGCTCCCGTCACTGAGGCGCGTCCGTTGGAGATGACCGACTATCAACCCTGCTGCTGCACGCCCCTTTACGATGCCATGGGTTTCACCCTGACGAAAATGCAAAAGTACGTGCAGAATGTGAATGACGCGCTGGTGGTGGTGACGATTATCACCGACGGTTTGGAAAATGCCTCGAAGGAGTATACCGGCGCTGCGGTGAAGAGTTTGGTGGAGCAGCTGAAGGAGAAGGGCTGGTCTTTCACCTACATGGGTGCCAACCAGGATGCGGTGGAGGTGGCTTTCACGCTGTCAATCCGCAACGCCCGCAACTTCGACTACTCGGACTCCGGGGCTAAGATGGCGATGGCCAAGGACAGTTCCACCCGCATGAATCTTTTCAGAAGAGTACACGACTTCCATACGATGTGTATGGACGCGCCTATGCCGCCAGAGGAGAGGGCCCAAAGCTACTCCGCAATGGCGGACGAAGCTTTCGACGAAGAGGAAGGGAAATAATATTTTTTGTATCTTTGCCGCGTTTTAGGAGCGGCGGCATTCCTGCCGCATAACAACCGATAAGAGTAGCGACATTCCTGCCGCAAACAACTTAATAAAAACCGAAAACTGAATATGTCGCATTTATGAATCTTACCAGATAACAAATAAAAAGAGGTCTAAGAGGAGCTTACTACTACCGGGTTTCTGACCCATCGCAGTGAAAAAGCTCCTCAATTACCTCTTCTTTTTTTAGTATTATGGACAAAAAAACTTTGACAAACGTAGCCTTGCGCCATCGCGCCGTGTTTCTCGACCTGAACCGCGAGGACATCAACATGCATTCTGAAATTACCGTGCCCGTTGCGGCGTTCATCCAACTTCTGAACGAGAATGGTTTCTGCGCCAATGAGGAACTCCTTCATGCCCTGAACTCCGTCTCGCCCTACCGTCTTGCGGTGATTGCGGAGTGCATCAACG
>Ga0310690_10012164_pt1 | contig 10580 bp, 19 predicted proteins | sample AusTroGonzalo_MG_2_FD_207661 | JGI IMG/M metagenome (GOLD analysis project Ga0310690, IMG submission 207661) | Bovine rumen microbial communities from tropical cattle in Woodstock, Queensland, Australia - Gonzalo_04 (v2) (version 2) | ecosystem: Host-associated > Mammals > Digestive system >...
GCAGTTAATGTTTTCAATCTTCATATCAATCTCCAATTGTATCAACAACATCGTTGATATGAATAATATAGAAAAAATCCAGAGTTGTGTAAACCCTGGCTTTAATGATTTGTTTTTCAGATTACAATATACTAATTGCGTTTTGAAAGTTATTTTTCCAGAAACCAGGACTTGTATTCCGCATCAAGTCTTCACCATCAATATAGACTACTTTTTCATATTTAGTCAATGGACAGTTCTTATCTTGCAGATACTTACTCATGTTATGAAAAATACTTCCACGATGTTTAGAACCCAACCAGAAGAAATAGATGCTTTTCTTCTGTTGAGGTTCAATCCAACCTTCCGTCGTGCCTTGATCACTCGTAGCGGAAACCATGTGATAATCTACCATCAATTTAGTTCCCCATGGATTCCAGAACTTCACCTGAATTACAACACCTTTGTTATTCTTATCAGTGGCAATTCCATCCACACCATAGTCAGCACATCCTGTATAGATTGTAGGTGTCACATTATGCAGTTCTGCCATCTCAAGATGATTACCATCAACATCTCTTACTGTAAATGGACGCCCATCTTGAAGAAAACAGTCCAGTACAAACCATTCTCCGATCTGCCCGCGGAACCAGTATTTGATGTCATCAATAGTAGATGCTGGATTGGAATGCTGTGCAAATCGTGCGTATTTTTCAGCGTTTTTAAAAACCCATAGATTGAGTTTTGAAATGCTATCAACCTTTCTTAATGTTGTTTCTGCCTGTGGAAATGCTTTGAGGTAATCGCCAATTGTTTCTCCACGACCATTATATGCAAATCTTAGTTGATTGTTTGCATAAATAGGTGATGCTTTATATGCTTGATGTAATTGTTGTGCGTCTTGTACTGTAATCATGTTATATAATATAGAAAAAGAAGTAGGTATTGTCAACTACTTCTTTCTGATTTTTCTTTTTCAGTTACTTGATAACCGTATCTATTAGTTGCCATTCAATATCTGTTAGTTCAAAATACTGCTTGAATCGTTCATCTGTCCAAGGTTCTGTATAGTCTCCCATATAAGGTGCAAGTTTCGTTGATTCGTCCATACAGATACAAAATCTTACAAACTTTGTTAAATAGCTTTGCCATGCATTATATCGTTCTTGATCACTATTGAAGTTCAAAAAACGAACACAACTAGCTAAATTTTGCTGACAATTTGTTGCATAAACCATACTAACTAACTTATATAAAGCAGTTTGATTAGGATCATGTTCATTTCCTTGCAATCGTTCACGAGTTGGATAAATTCTCACAGTATATTGTGTATTTGGTGTTTTTGTCCAAATATTATTTAATGTTCCCAATGGATTTTTTGCAATAACTTTGTTATAAATGTTTTTAACAATTTCGTATTGATTCATGATTTAAATATAGTAAAATTTAGAATTAAATATCAAACCTGCTATTGAATTTAAAACAGCAGAATTCTGGGTCATCAACAGGTGTTCCTTGAAAAGATTTACCATCCTTTCCAAGCTCAGTAATTACCATATCACCATCATCAATGCCAAATACAGTATTCGACTGCTTACGATCTACTATTGTGAAATCCTGAATATGACTATTCATAAATGTTGGTCTTTCTCTTGTAGGGAACTGAAGCCATTTAGCTGGATGAATACATACCAACTTACCATCTTCTTCCCAATTTACAGATTCCATTATTTTTTCAAGAATCTTCAGATGCAACCCTGAATTAAATGGCGGATTCATTACAATTCCAGTAAACTTCATTCCTTCCTCAATTTTAAATGTATTCCAGTCCTCTACTATATGTATAACAGTTCCTAAACGGGACATCAATGCACTTACTCGAGGATCTTTTCTCATTTCATACCAGGTTTCTCTGTCAAGATAATAATGAACCTGTCGGCCTGCTTTACGAAGGGTATAAATCTGCTTATAGATAGAATTGATTTTTCCATTAGTCTTTTCAAACCCATCAATGTTACCTATCAAAGCGACATTACCCTTTGTATTGAGCACTTTACCAATTTTATACTCAATTTGCATCTGCAAAGAGCTTTTGGTGAAATTAGCTTTAATCAGTTTCTTATTCTTAACAGGCATATTTATAATATAGTAAAATTCTTAGAATTTGTAAACCCTACCAATATAAAAATAAGTTGTAGATTCCTCTACAACTTATCAGTTTAATGGAACAGACCTAATGTCTGTAGATCTGCTAGTTCCCAGGTTCTCGACAAGGCTCGGTCTGCGGAATACCAGGACATATCGAGGTCTGTCTGGTTCAATTGTGTTACTTGATCAAGTTCTGTTAATAACTGTTCCAGAATTCCGTTTTGAATGATTGAATCTTGGGTTTCTGTTCCAAACATGATTTCGTCTCGATGTTCTCGTATTAACCGAATCAGATAGAACTCAGCTTCTGACCAATCACCTGGTAAATCTGCCGCTTGTCCAGTGACATCACCCAAGGTTGGAGGTTGCAACTTTGTCATTGTTCGATCATGACCAATACGGAACACAGACACTGCCTCAGTACTATACATGACATTGAAGAATCGAATTAGAAATCTTGCATCTTCATCGAAACTTTCTTCTTCTACCATGCAGAATACTTCACCATACTTTTTTAATCTTGACTCAATCGGTAGTTCTCTTTCTCCTTTCATGAACCTTAATGCTCTTCCGTTCGTTTGAATCATCTTAACGATGTTCTCGGCAGTGTTATCAAACACCCTGGTTAACACACTTGTAATTGCAGATATATCTACACCAGCTGTCATCTGTCGAATATGCAGAATAACCAGATTACCTTCATAGTTCGTAATAGCCGCACTGAAATCACTTACTTTAGTATATTCCGTAAGAGTTCCATCTGGTTTTGCAAATCTTTTTCCAGTTTCTGCTGATGTATATGCTACCGGAATATTGATTCGTAGGAAGGCATCTCGCAATTGTTTTAATTCGTCACCTGGAAAACACGTAATGAGAATCTTTCGAAACAAACCATCTTCTTGTTGTCGTTCAAAGATTCGCACAACGGCATCGGTTATTGTCGCTGTATCTTTATTGTCCTTTACTTTTATTAGCTCTGGTTTGATTGGCAAAATCGCCGTTTCTTCCATTGCTTGGTTAATTGTAACTCGATGAATTACATCATTTGTTAGACCGCCTGGTCTAGGTCGTTGTGTTGGTTGAATCATATATCCTCATTTTCATATTCATAATATAGTAAAAATCTCTAGCTTTGTCAACTAGAGATTCACAGATTTTTCTTACGGATGTGCCCGTAACCACTCAGCTTGCCACTTAGGTGGCGTTGCACTTACCAGCCAGATACAATCCGCATACTTATCTAATTCCGACATATAAATCGGATCATTCTTTTCTTCTCGGTTATCGTGTCGTTCTTCACCTTGGATGTCTACAGTTCCATCAACAATCGTGTGACTCTCGTCGAATATCGCAATTGTTTCGTAGTTAACTGTTCGTAGTTGGCCTAAAACATAATTGTCACGAGTGGAAAGCAATGCATTGTAAGACTTATGAGTACTAATAATGAAAATAAACTGCGGGAGCTCAATTTCATTATTCAGTGCTTGCCTCAAATCATTCATTCCCCACTTTGGAATCCTGCTTGTTACATCAACAATTCCTCGCTGTTGACTTGTTACGGAACTATTGTCAATAAACACACAGTTATTATGATTCAATGGTTGTCCATCTAAGTGAGTTAACACCTCGATTAAATCTGAATAGAATTGGTCATTGAGGACTAATAGTGGAGTTGATAATGTGAAAACTAGTTTTTTACCTTCTTGTATTGCTTTCTTCAATCGTTGAACAATATAGTAGAAAATAATTCCAGATTTCCCATATCCTGTTGGTGCAATCAATAATCCTCTTTGCCGGGTCATCATCCAATCAGTCATTTGTTTAGCACCAGGCGGTCGGGTATCTTCTTCTCCATTCAGAATGTTTATCAACCATTCCATTTTTGCCATATGTAAGCTCCTTAATCATTATGTTTATAATATAGAAAAAATCCAGAGTTGTGTAAACCCTGGACTTTTGATTTTTTTGTGTCAGACACTACTTGTTAAGGTTCTTCAGACCGTTAAGGAAGAGTTCAAGAATCTGCTTCACAATCGGATTCTTAAGGAGTTCTTCCAGGCCTTCGATGCCTTCAATCTTGACAGTCTTCGGAGCATGTTCCGCTTCGAACTTGTCGATTTCAGCCTGAGCCTTGGCAATGTAGTTCTTGATTGCAGTCTTCGCTGTTTCGATTTCCGGCACAGTGTCAGCAAAGTCTTCACTGTTGAGGATGTCAACCTGCTTGTTGAGGGAGACGATTTCGTTCTTAAGGGTGTTGATCTGTTCCTGAGTCATTTTTAACCTCTTTGGTTTGTGGTTTGATTTATGTTGTAAATATAGTTAAATTTGTGAGAGTTATAAACCGATTGTCTTAGAATTTTTTATTCCAGACAACCGGCTCAGAATCATTTATTTCGTTACTTCAGTAACGGAAATTTCCTGAAATTCCCAACCGTATTCGTCGCAGTTAGATGTATCAATATCGATTTCGTCGTCTGTATAACCATCCGACTTCAGATCTTTAATTGCATCTTCTTTAGACATATACAAGTCTTCACACTGGCTCAGAGCCATTTCGTCTTGATAAGAGTTGATATAGCGAGCAAGAATCATGTTTTATCTCCTGTTTGATTGTTTGATTATATTCATAATATAGAATTTTATTTAATAATTCTAAATAGAAAATTAACAGAATTTTATAGTCCGTTATCCTTTCAGTTAGGAATATAAGTTGCAGGTGCACATTCCTGAATAGTAATAACCTTATTTTCATCAATGATCTTTCCACAATGTCCATTTATTGTATATTCACAATTTTTGGAAATCCATTGTTTATAATATTGACCATAGATCGGACCAGTCACGTCGGCATAACCGATCTTCTTTTCATAACAATACGTTCCGTCGGTCGGAGATGCAGGATTTTCTGTACAACCGACAAAGAACATTGCAACAGCGAAGATAGCGATAATTTTTTTCATAATGAACTCCTTTTGCTTAACAATTATAATATAGTAAATTATTTAATAATTTAACATAAAAGTTTAGCAGAATTTTAATGCAGTCAACGACGAAAAGCCGGCTACCCTTTCGGATAGCCAGCCCAATCGAGGTTAACAATTTCACTTTAGACTAACGACCATAGTAGTAAACATCATCGTCATCCCATTCATCTTCGATATGTTTTCCGAAATGACGTTTCGATGCAGTCTTCGCAGCCTTAACAGATTCCCCTACAGTTGTCTTGCCAGTTGTAGATTTCGTTTCAGCTTCATCATCGTAGACGTATCGATTCAGTTGATAGTCCCAATGACCTTTCCGCCAGTTACCGGTATAAGTTCCAGCATACGAGACACTTCCCCATTCATTGTATTCAGGAACAGTGCCTTCGAACTTAGTCAGATACTTAAGACCGTCGTAGTTGAACTTCACTACGTCAATAGTCTTGTCAGCCGGCTGGATAGGCATGTCACCAGCAGATCCACCGTTGTTCAGGATGTTCACCCACTTCTTCATCGGAACATAGTTACGGATGAGCTGATTCAGAGCAACTGCAAACATGATCTCATACGTCGTGATTTGAGATGCAGTTGCATTGTAACATTGATTAGACGATGCTTCAGTCTTATTAGAAATGAACATACTGGAATAGAATCCCTTAAGATGCACAGATTCTCCGAATTCAGATGCATGACACCATACTCCGATGAACCTGTTTACCTTAATTTTCTTGTAGTTCTGGCGGTTAATCGCAAACGAATATCCCGTCCCTGCAGGATTGAACAGACCCTTGTCAGAACCGTGTCCGCAACAGATGAGCGTATCGTGTTCCTGTTCAATTGCCTGATCAACAAGTTCCTGTGCGTTCAGAGTATCTTTGTTGATTTCCACCACTTTAACGTTGGGAATTCCGTTCCAGATATAGCGGAGCACTGCAGTATCAGTGTCACCCGAGTTAGAAAAAATTACTGTTGCCATTGTTTTTACCTCGATTGTTTTATTTTGATATTACAAATATAGTTTAATATTTAATAATTGTCAATGTAGAATTAACAGAATTTTTTATTCAGATATCCTTAAAGGATTATGTCTTCTATTTCAGGTGCAATAGCCAAATCACCGACATATTCGATACCTAATGCATTCTTCAATCGATTAGCAAAATCAATGATTTCCTCTTCGTCTATGTTGTATTCGTCATCTTCCGGATAGAATTTATAATCTATATCAGAATCATCTACATAGTCACTGTCGTTGAATTCATAAGATTCTGATTCACTGTCATTCACACTACAGATTGTAATATCTTTATCACTGTCTACTCGAACAAACGGATAAAAGTCTTCGTCACATACTACCCAGTCATGAAGTTTATATCCATTCTCATGATAGTTGAGTTCAACATCATATCCATCATCTTCAGCAATATCAAAACCGATTTCTCGGTTAATAATATCCGCAATCTGTTGTCTTGTGAACTCAGCCATAATTATCTCCGTTGTTTATATTCATAATATAGTAACTTATATAGCTATTGTAAAACAATTACTTCTAATTATTCTTAATCAATTATCCTTAGTAGATATTGTCAGCTAAATAAAAAACCGAGTGCCATTTGACACCCGGTCTTTCGGAGGTTAACATGAACTTTACAGATTAGCCATGAAGCTTGCTGGCAATTGCCTGAAGCAAAGACTTCACAGCCGGATTGGTGTCAATCAACTGCTTGATCTGTGCAATCTTTTCCGGAGAGATGTTGATGACAGGTGCAACAGTCGGGGTAGAATGTGCAACAGCATCAACAGCACGGGCAGTTTGACGAAGACGATCCGCAGTCGGCTTGACATGAGACTTGAACCACTGGCGGAGTTCCAACATCCTTTCCTTGACTTCGTGAATGTTCTGCAAGATTTCAATCTTATCCTGCATAATGACAATAGAGTCTCGCTTCGGAAGAGAGTTCAAGTGAGCCTTAAGACGCTTCCAACGGCCCTGGAGTGCACGGTAATCAGCAACCTTACTGTCAAACGAAGACGTGAGATAGGGATAAGCGGACCTGATTTGAGTGAGAGTGATTTGAGACATTTTTTATAACCTCTTGATTGATTGTTTATGTGTATAATATAGTTATTAAATTACCAGATGTAAATAACTACATTTTAAATTTTTCTTTTCAGTCGACCTTAATACTTACCGATGGTAATGATGTTTCGGTGGAGGAGGCGGTGGTGGTCGATGCCCAGGCCTGTGTGGAGGTGGAGTCGGTCGTAAGATCCTTGGGGGATAGACTCTCTGCCTCGGAGGTTTCTGTCGATGCAAACAGTTCCGATTCACACACCTGTCCGGAGCATGACGGTAATAGATTCTGCTCGGAGGTCTCGGATGATAGTACCCAGTGGAGTAGACAACATACCCTGTATTCTGTACGACATAGACAGTATCTACCGAATCATCTGTCTCTGATTCGTCTGGTTTCAAAAAATTCCCCGCAAATGCAAATGCAGTGCAGAATATAATCGTCATCAGTATCTTTTTCATGTTATTAAATATAGTATTTTATGTTGATTATGGAAATAAAAAATATCAGAATTATTTGGATCAGATATCCAATAATAGCATCTCTGTCTCTAATGCAGAGGTAAAGAGATTCCTATTGTCTGCTGTTACTAATATAGCCTGCTCACATAGAACCTTAAAAGAATCTGATGCGAAGAAGTTTAATAGTTTCTGTAGACCATGGATATAACCTTTACCGATTTCATAACCATCTAGATCACGGAATGTCATGATGAACACTCCACATCCTGTAATGTTTATGTCCAGAACCAATCGATCTAAATAGAATGCCTGGAAAGAATATGGTTCACGCAGGTTAACATCTTTAGCATCTGGTTTGCCGACCAATTCAAAATTAGAACAATATGCTTTATGGTTTAATTGAATTTCTATATTATTCTGTGATAAGTAATCGTTTATTTCACGCAACTCCATACTTATAATATAGAAAAATACCGGATTTTTGTAAACCCGGTTTTTAATTAAAGAACAATGTCATCCAGTTCAATATAATCTGAATTACCCATCAATTCAAACTCATGATTCATTATGTATTTATTGACAATCTCTAATGGAATACGTGAATGGCCATGTGTATTCCAGTATTCATAAAGCTCTGTAATCACAGTACCAAATATCTTTACATCGTCAAGAGTTAAATGATCTCTCATTTCATAGTCATAGAAACACCATAGCTGATAGAACTTATGCAAAGCATTGTCATACTCCTTGTTAAAAACGGTATCATAAGCTTCTCGGCGTAACTCATAGAGATTATCATAAAACATACCGACTAACCATCCATTCGCTGGTGCAGAATCTTTCCATGGTGGTAATGAATTTAAATAATCTCTTATTTCTGTTGTAAATTGTCCTTCTCTAATCATGTATTATTTATATCAGATGAAATACTTTAATCCGACATAAACCTGATACCTGTTAGGAGCAATCTCAGTTTCTACCAGATGTGTCGTAATGTCTACATATATTCCGCCATGATAACTCATCCTTGCACCAATCTCAAGAATATAATCCATATTGTCGATATGGTATTTTGCCTTCTTCATATCTATATCACCATCAGGAGTGGATAGATAAGTATCTTTGTGGAATGTCCATAGATTTGTCATTGCCATGTATGCCAGATAGAATACATCACCCATGTAGACAATACCACCACCAGCAATCGTCCACAGACCGTAATCATCTACAATGACATCATCCGTTCCTTCAGGATATTGGACATAATTGTCATAGTTGATATTAGTCTTACCGGTTAATCCAAAGGCAAAACCGTCATTGACGATATAAAGAACTTCTGCACCTGGACCACCAGCAAAAGCAATACCGTCATAGTTATCACCGAATCCACTATGTACGGACATATTAAAGTCCATGAATCCGGTCGTTTGGATCTTCTTCGAATCAGCAGCAAACGCAATGGACGATGCGATAATCAGAATGAATAGCACTGCGACAATCAAAGAACCGCCGAAATTTGTATCGTATTTAATCATTATTGCCTCCCTTAAAACGACATCCACATGTTGCCAACTCTCATTCCAAACTCAATTTCACCTGTAGAAAGATTCATTCTCATGTTCTTGTTCATATCCATACCAGGAGAAAATTCGCCGCGAGACATGTTATACTTTATGTTCACATCGGGATATTCACTCTTTTCCTGCTTGAAATCCGGTTTGTGAATCTTTATCGTATCTGCTTTGATTTTCGCAGAGATTGCTTCATTAGAAAGGTCAGGGAAGTCACAACATCCAACCAAACCAATTGTTATTGCAAGTAAAATCTTTTTCATTGTCATTCTCCGTTGATTATATTCATAATATAGAAAAAGATAGGACATTTGTAAATCCTATCTTCTGTATTTTTATATTCAGACTTCTGTTAATCTTGACACCCATAATCATCGTCTTGCACTATATCTTGCACAAAAACGATGTTCTGGGAAGGTTTTGAATCTATAGTTAAGTTATTAGGATTCGAGAAATAAACCATTATACCTACTGCTACAGCGATTAAAACCATACCATCTACGATACCATATCCAGTAAATGCTCTAGCAATGCCGAACAATATCATAATTATACAGATAATACAAATAACTTCGAACACTCATTACCTCATTAAAATGTAGGAACCTTCAATAATCCACCAGGAAATGGAATATCCAATATCTGTAATAACCATCCTAATTGTTCCTGACATTCTGGACGTTCATAATACAGGGAAGATCCTTCTGTTTCAACACCATAGATCCAGTCCCAGCATTCTTTTCCATCTTTAGAAGACGGAGCCCAAACCTGAGGTTCAGGTCCACCATGTTCCAGAAAAGCAAATCTTGCTAGGCAAACACCATGTGCATTAGCAACTCGTCTTGCCACTCCAGAAAATTCATCGTGGTCTTCGCCACAAAGATAACCTTTTGCCTCGTATTGTTCCCAAATATAATCCAAAGTAATCATAAAACTATATCCTCTAATTCGACCGGAATCGAATTATCTTCTTGTTCAATATCAAAAACTTTCAAGGTCATTTTCACATATTCATCATATTTCTCATCATCGACTGCTACCCAGTTGAATCCATATTCAGCATCAACCGTTTGCAACCAAACTACATCAGGATAATTACCATCGCATGTAAAGTTTGTTGCAATAGAATAACAATTCTTTTCTGCTAAATCGTATGCTTTATCAGTCCATACATATCGATAACGGTTCCATTTGATAAGACCATGACTCTTAAATAACTCTACTGTATTATCAATCTTTGACATATCTATAATATAGTAAAAAAATCAGAGTGTGTCAACCCTAATCGAGTTCAACACATTCTTTTCCATAGCCAGCCTTAAGTGCAGCTTCCATTCGCTTCGGAATTACCTTCTCTGCATTGCA
>Ga0310690_10012166_pt1 | contig 10580 bp, 13 predicted proteins | sample AusTroGonzalo_MG_2_FD_207661 | JGI IMG/M metagenome (GOLD analysis project Ga0310690, IMG submission 207661) | Bovine rumen microbial communities from tropical cattle in Woodstock, Queensland, Australia - Gonzalo_04 (v2) (version 2) | ecosystem: Host-associated > Mammals > Digestive system >...
CAAAGGTTTAATTCAAACAGCAACAATATTCCCACTAATGCCTATAAGAGAAGGTATGTGCCTCCTCACTTATATCCTTTCCTTCAGAGAAAAAACATATTCATTTATATATTAGGTATTACATAAATAGTTATGTAGTTATATAGTTATTATTATGGAGGTTATAACTATGGTATCTGTAGATACTACTCAGACAAGTTTCAAAATAAGATTAGATTTGTACGATAAACTAAGGCTACAAGCTGTAAAAGAAAGGAGAACTCAAGCTGAGATTATGAATCAAGCAATAGAGGAGTATCTTGAAAGAAATGACAATCAAACAAAATTAGTAAAATAAATTATGATTAAAAAATTATTGTAAAAAATAGAAAACGATATAGTAGTGAAAAGGATACTGGAATATCCTTCTCACAATAAGTAATTACTTAATATTATTTTTGTAATACAGTATTATTTATATGTTACTATAAAACTACATATGTATGTACACATCGTATACGATTTTGTATACAATTGTATACATTTTGTTTTATCTATTTTTATCCAATTTTTTAATCGTTCAGCATATTAAGAAGGTTAGAAAATGGCAAAAGAAGTATTATCCAAGAGGATTAAGAAGGAGAATAAGATTAGATTGCAAAGATTGGAGGCTGTTTCCAATGGTAGAATCACTTTAGATAAGTTACTTGAGGAAATTATGCCACAGTATGAGGCAATCTACTTCTCAAGAAATGATGTGTTAATCAAGACAAAAGAGGAATTAGAGGAATCTGAAGAGAAAACTAAATGCCTTAGAGAGAGATACTTCTCTTTAATAGCTAAAGAAGAGGAGGAAAGAGCTAAAAATCATATGAACTATGATGATGAGGATACTATCCAGGCATTAGAGTTTATGAAGGAGGATTATGAGAAGTATATCTCCAATTATACATATGACAAGCTTTCTGATGAGGGATTCAACAAATACTTTGAAAATGAAACTTTCATTGAATTTAATGTGATGGGAGCTTATGGATTGAAGTATCATAAGAAAGTTTTCTTAGATGGATTCAAGGAATGGTATTTGCAAAATCATTCATAAAATCACTTGATGAGGTTAAGTAGTGTATACACTGTATACACTTTCTCCGAAAGTATAAGGGAAAATTTTTGTATACATTTTCGTATACATCGCCCCTACAAGACCTTTTTTCATAAAGTGTATACACTGTATACATTTTATATTTTTTTATTATATTATATTATATTGATTTCTCTATTTTATTATTATTATTATATTATTGCTTTATTTATTGAATTGACTTTTTTCAATGGCTTAAAATGGGATTTGAATGATATTTTTGTCTTGAATTGGTATATCTCTCCTCTGATAAGAGTTAATTTTGATGTATACGATTTTGTATACACTACCTATGTATACGATTTTGTATACGATTTTTGAGGTTTTTTGAGGAAAATCTTGAACTTGAGAGAATTAAGTATGTATACGATTTTGTATACGATATTACTCAGATAAGGGAAAAGTATTACAAAAAGGGCAAAAATAGGCAAAAAATGTATACGATTTTGTATACACTACCTATGTATACGATTTCGTATACACTAAAGATTTTATTGAATTACTAACATATTGAAATATGACTAATGGAAAATGAGAGAGATGAGAAAGTATGTTTAACATTAGTAAATTTGAGGATAAGAAAAGAGCTGAAATTGAGCTTGAACTGGCAAATATAAATTATGAGATTAAGAAGCTTGACTTGGAGATAGCTGAGCTTGAGAAAAAGGAGGCAAATGCTGAATATGAACTTGTCGATAGTGGATTGACTGGAGAGGAATTTGAGGAATTGACAAATACTATTTTAGATAAGAAGCTTTCTGATGAGGATTTTGAAGAGATTATCGAAAGAATAGAATCAATGCCTAAAGATGAGGAGGGCAAAGTATCAATCGAAGTAGATGAGGATTTCGTTGTTTATATGGTTTTCCTTCTCGGATTATATGGATTGATAAAGAATGATTTGAGAAAAAAGAAACTAAAATTATTAGAAACCGAAATCGAAATCAGAGAGGATATGCTTGAATCCATAGAAGGAGAAAACTAAAATGAACGAAAAGGATACAAATCCTTACTACAAGGAGAGAAAAGTAAAGCCATTGCTCCGAAGTGGATTATCATTCGGTTTATCTAAAGAGGTTAAAGCTGATTTTGATGATTACCTTGAAAGAACCTATCCGAATATCTCCTTCAATCAAGCAATGAATCATATAATCTTGGATTTGCTCAATACTCGATGTTTAGAGAGAAAATACTTCAATATCGATGTAATAGGAGTATTTCCTATATATCAAGACTACGATAAACTTGAAGATTTCATTGACTGTAAGCATTTTGCCAGTAGAGATGTTTATTCTATCAATAGGAATGACTTGAGTACAAATGCTGATAGGTTTATGGAATTAAAAGAGTACCAATATCTCAATGAATCTGTAGTCATTTCCATAGAAGATTTGTACAAGGCTTATCGTATGGATTACTTTACTCATAAGAAGCTCAAGGCTTCGATAATTGCTTTAGATGAGTTTGAGTTTTTCTTTGAGGAATCATTGGAGATAAGTAATGCTCATTACACTATCGTTCAATTTAAAGTGAATAATTTCCTTGATGATTTCATTGATGGAATATACAAATCTCCTTCAAATAGAAAATGCCATATGGGAATCGGTTACTACTCCTATGAAGATGATTACAGATACTTTGTTTATGAATGGTATTTTGATAATGATATGGATTTTAAGATTAAGCATATAAGCCTCATATCTGAAGATGACTTCAAGGCAACAATTGACAAATCCACAAATGAAGAGCTGAAAGAGGAGTTTGAGAACTTGAATGCTCCAATTGATGAGGAGCAATCTTTAGAGGAAAGAGTTAAAGAGCTTGAACATCTCAACGATAAATTAAATGTGGATATTATGAAGATAACTGAAATGCTCCTTTACACTCAGCACGAAAACGAAACCTTGAAAACACAAAATCAGATATTGGATATGATGATAAAGGAGAATGAGCCTAAAGTTGAGAAATTCGATAGACTGGTAGAATTAGTGAATAAAATTGAGTTTTCTGAGTTTATCGATGATGAGGAGGATAGTCAATCACAGAGGTAATGTGGAATCTCATCTACTACCTATAGGTAGATGACTTCTCTCCAAGCATAGTGTAATAGGCATTTACACACAGAAATTATGTGGAAAATCTTTCTCTTTTAATCTCTCTTTTTTTCTTCTCTTTTTTTAAATTTTTCTTTATTTTTATTCAAACTTATTTTATATCGCTTTATATCTGAAAATACTAATTCTTTGTATGCTCTGTAAATTAAGAGCATTTTTAAAAAAGTTTACAAAAGGAAAGTTATATATAATAAAAAATAGAAATAGTAATACTAAGAATAAGTGATGATAATAAATTCATTACTTGGAGTAGTGATGTTTTCAGAGAAATAAGTTAAAAAATAAGAATCATTCGATAAACAATGTGTTTGGTTTTCAAGCAATGAGTAAAGTTTGTGATTTTCTTAAAAAGCTTCCACACAAATTAAGAAAAATTACAAACTACTCTCCATAGCTTACCATTTTTTCACATAGTTTTTTCTATCCATAAATTCACCATTTTTCATAAGAATAAAAAAAGAATAGTAAGTTACAATACTTTATCTGTAAGTAGTCAGTATATAAGTATTTCTATTTTTTCGGCTTACTACTATTTTTAACAATTCTTAGAGAGTTATACTGGATATTAATTGGTATGAATGGCTTAAATCAGTAAAAAACGCCATAAAACGCCAATTATTTTTTATGATTTTTATTATGCTGTTATTCATTAGGAGGCTTTTCATAACAGAAATAAGCTGATTTTTCTCCTATCGTTTCACTTATTCTTTAGATAAAACGAAAGTAAAGTGAATAATTATGAAAAAGCTCGACAAAAACGAAGTAAAAAGAAATATGATTACCTTCAAGGTAAGCAATAAGGAATTAAATGCGATTACATCTTATTTGATTGAAAATGAGATTGGTAATCGTTCAGATTTTATACGAACTTTAGTATTGAATAGCATAGGAGAAAATTAGGAAAATTGAATTGATTCGTACCATAATTTAACAAAAAAGAGAGATGTAAGAGCCGATTAGAAAAACATCAGCTCTTGAAAGTAAGAATAAACTTTTAGTTAATCTTATTTTTGTCTTTCCTATTATATAAAGTATGGTATGACTTGATAAAGATAGTTATGACAATTAATGATAATGAAACTTCATTAATGAATGAAGTAAGGGAAACAGTAGTGAAAGAGGCTACTGAGGAAATCAATAGGAAAGAGAAGAGGATTAGAGAATTGAAGGATACCTCCATCTACAAAGTACCGAAAACCTTGAAGGAGAAAGGCTACAGATACGATGATGAGGCTCTCTACTGTCCTTTACATACAAACTTCAAGGATTTCTATTTGAGAATATCAAGAGGTTTCAATGCCTATGAGTATCGCATAGGCTTATTTGATGAGAATGATGACTTTACAGTATTCTCCTCTTCCTTTGATGATAAGAAACCGATAACCTCCTCCAATAAGAGTAGAAATCAGATATTAGGCAAATCAATTCCTAAAATCAATGCAAAATTTTCCATTTATGAAAATGGAGAGAAGATTGTACCATTCGATAAGGATTATCTTGTCGATTCTTTAGAGGAGATTGCCATTGACTTAATCAATGTGAAGGATTTTCCTCAAGTGAACGAAAACTTCAAAGTATACGAAGAGAAAGAGGCTGAGGAAATAGCTGAGGAAACCTCTGAAGATAAAGGATTATCCTTCTCAGATTACTCCGAAAGCATACAATCAGAGGCATTGAAATTAGTAGAGCAAAATCATCTCTACGATAACATCAAGAGGACTGTAAGCTTAACTCACGAAGGAGATGAGGATTTAGTTTCCTCCTTGACTCTTGTCGGAGTATCAATCTACATCGGAGAACCTATCCATAGCTTTATCGGAGGAGAAACTGGTAAAGGGAAAACAGATTTAGTGAAAACAGTATTCCGAAACTTTCCTCAACATCACATAATAGAATTGGAGGAGTTTTCTCCAAGATATATCTTTTATGCTAAGGATAAATTCAATGATGACTACAATATCCTCCTCATTGATGATATTGACTTATCAAAGCCAAGCATAGTAGAATTATTGAAGAGATTAACTGACAATTCTAAGAAAGTGAAAAAATTAAGCACAGTAATAGAGCAAAAGGCTGTAGATTTTGAACTGAAGGGAAAATTCCTTGTAATCTTGACTAATGCAAAAGGAAATTCCGATTCGGAATTGAGCAATAGGCTCTATGACATCAATATCCTTCAAGATGAGGAGAAAGAGAAATCTGTAAAGAATAAAATCAAAAAGAATGTTTTATTCAAATCAAAGGAAGATAAGTATATTGATTTGTTGAATCATTATAATCAATGTGCTATCCAATACCTCAACGAAAAAGAGGTAAAGGTTTTCAATCCTTACAGTAATTTCTTAAATGTTCAATTTTTGAATAATAGACATATCCCATCTTTCTATAATCTAAGTGATTCAGTTACCTATCTGAATTATGCTCAGAGGAAATCAATCCGAATGAAAGATGTAGATTACCTCTTAGGTACTGAAGATGACATCTCAGAGGTTTTCGATAGTTGGAATATTGAACTACAATCTACAGACCTTACAGCTCGACAGCAACAAATCTTAGAATTGGATATTCCTCGATTTACTCTTGAGGAGGCATTTGAATATCACGATAGAATCCTAAGTGATTATGAAAAATCCAATAATAAGGTTTATAGGCAAAATCTGAGAGAAGAGCAATGGAATAAGCAAAGAATAGCTAAGGAAACAGAGATTCCTCTCAATTCTATCAAGTTTGAATTAGATGTGCATAGAGATGATAGGAATACAAAAACTTTAGTTGAGATGAGATTGCTTAATAGGTATAAGTGGAATGAGGAAATCTCAAATTCCGAATGGATTTATTATAAACCTAAGGAGGAAAACGAAGGAGAAGCCTCTAAATCTAAAAATAGTTATTGGTACGATGGTACATTTGAGATGTACCAATCAAATAATCCTTTAGAGAGTAAAATGAGTATTCTTATTAATTTTCTTTCATTGGTACAAATATTAATAAATGACTCTAAGGAAAATTTTATTCATTCTTTTTGTCTATCCTATGGAGATATTGAAAGTGATGAGGATATGTTTAATTTTATGAATGATTTTGCTACTCAATTCTCTAAGGCTTTTGCTGAGGAGGAATCTGAGATTCATATTGAAGATGTGCTTATCCATACAAAAAAGGTAGAGTTTTTTTCTGTCTTAGATAGTAAGGATTTTGTACCAACCTCCGAAAATGAAGGAAAATCCTCCAATGCTCCAATGGAGAAAAATCTCTTGGTACAATCCGAAAGTACCAATTGTACCAATACTGAAATCGGAAATGAAGAGTATAGAGTAGAGATTGTAAGGGATACTCCTAAAACTTCAATCATCGAAGATACAATCATTATGTTTTTAGAGGATAATGGAGATAAGAACCGAAGGGATATTGAGTATCATATTGCCGAAGGCTTTGAGCTTGATGTGGATTCGGAAGAGTTTGCTCCTAAGCTCTTGGAAATAGAATCAGCTCTAAAGAATATGGAGAAAAGGAATATCATTGAGAGAATCTCAGATAATTTCTCTTGGAAATATCATTTAGTGGAGGAGAATGCTTTATGACTAAGCATAAATCTCCTTCGCTGAAGGAATACTATCGAATCTATTATGATTCAAACTACTTCAGAGATGTAAGATGTATAAAAGATGAGAAAGCCTTTAGTAATGGGAAGAGAACTAAGTACAATACTGATGTTTTCAAGTATCCGAATAAGCCTTATATTGAGAATCATTGGAAACTCTTCTACAATTTCATTTTCAAACACAATAAGGGAGAAGGTACTCTTGCCAGTAGTTTAACTCACTTCAGAAATCTTCAAGACTATCAGACTGGAGATGATTCCTTACGATACTCCGATAGATTGTTTTTTGATTTTGATGTTGAGGATTCAAGGGCAAAGGCATTAAAGGAGGAGATTAAGAATGCCAATATCTCCAAGTTTGGAAAGGAAAGAATCTCAGCAATCAAGCATTCTCAAAAGGATTTTAGAAAATTTATTCTATATGATAATCTCTTGGAGAAACCTTTCAACGAACTTCAATTGATGATGTATTATATGGAAAGTCAAGGAATGAAACCTTATCCTATCTTTAGTGGGAGCAAAGGTTTCCATCTCCTCATCTTTTTTGAGCCTTTGCAATTGGAGAATGTATCTGAAATCACTACGAATCTGACTTCTCATCTGAAAACTAAATTGGAATTGGATTCTCTTGATTTGAATGTTTCCGATTCATTGAAGAGAGTTAAGAGAATCCCATATTCAAAGCACGAAAGAACTATGCTTTACACTACTCCTTTTGATAGAGATTTGTCTTATGATGAGTTATTGAAGATGATTAAGAGGAATACTGGAAAGCCTCAAATCTTCGATAAGGAGGAGTACATTGCTCCTAAGAGTTTCACTAAAGAACTTATTCTACTGAATCAAGACATTACAAGGCTTGAAATGGAGAAAAAAGAGAAGATTGAAGAGCTTAACAAATTGGAGAATGCAAATAGGAATCATCAATACTTCAGCAATAATTCAGTAAAAAAGGATACTATCTTCTCAGATATGAGGGAATTATGTAAGGTTCTCTTAGGAGAGCCTTCTCACGAATATAAGAAATACAATTCTTACAAGTGTCCTTTCCACGATGACAACAATCCTTCGGCATTGGTATATGATAAGGTTTTTGTCTGTAAGGCTTGTAATCTGAAGTTGAATTATTTTGATTTCATTAGGAAGCTTTTCAAATTGGAAAGTGATGAGGAGGTAAAGTGGAAAATGAGGAAAATCCTTGAAAAATTATAAGGATATAATGAGGATACCCCCCCATTTTTTCAGAAAATTAAAAAGGTTCGTTTAAATTACTTCAATGATTCATTAAAAGCATAGTAACACTTATAACACTATCGAAAGAATGGCTTGAGAAGTGATTAAATGAATCGATTTTCGGAGGCAAATTATGAGTAAAAAAAATAAAACAGATTTGCAAATTGAAGTAGTATCCAAGATGAGTAGAGAAGAGGTTTTAAACATTTTATCGGATAATATTCTCAAAATGAATAAGAAAATTCAAAGAGGGCAAATCAGAGATAATGAGAAAGAGAAAATAAGGATTCAGCAATTCAAGGCAATCGTATATGGCTGTAACACATTCAACAATATCCTCAAAGATGAGCAAATGGATATGGTCTTGGAGGAATTGGAATCCATAAAAAGAAGTATAAACAAATCCACAGCCGAAGAGATTGCTGAAGATATGAAAGTAGTAGAGGAAACTATAAGAAAACTTAATGAAGATGGAGGTAACTGATGTGATAACTCCTAAGCCAACGATAAGGGAAATCAAGGAATCTGAAATTGAAATCTTGAATAAGCTGAATAACAAACAAATCGTACTCTTCATTGATAAGGAATATGGAGAAATACTGGATATGGAAATTAATAAAAATTTCTCCTATGATGAGTTTGAGAAAAAGAATGATAAATTTTTTCAATATTGGAAATTTTTCACTTCTCAAGATGTATACAAATCTCAAGCATTCTACAAAGGATTAGGAATGGCTTATGTCAGAAAATTCTTTGAAATGGATAGATACAATACTATTGAATACATCACATCTCTTATACTCAAGCTCAATCATCTCATATTGGATTTTGCTCATACTTCTAAAATGTTAATTGAAGTATTAGGAATAGTGTTTGAGAATGTGGATTCCAATACTGATTTTAACGATAATCCTTTGCTTGATGGATATGATAAAATCATAGGAGAATTGTATGCCTCAGCTTACTTATGTAAAATGGATATTGATAACCTTTTGCCTATACTGGAGAGATATGATTTTGAAAGTTATGTGATTTCTCCAAGTATGATAAAAGAGTTTCAGATGGAGGGATATGAGGAAATATTGGATAGGTTCGATTTTGCCTTCAAACATTATAAGAAGGTAAAGGATAACTATACTGATATTGCTATTCCTATCTTTGAGAACCTTTCTGAAGATGGATTTGCCGATTTCAAAGAGCAATTAAAACCGAATAATCCTAAGCAAAATTTAGTATATGATATGAAAGAATTTAAAGTAAAATTGGAGAATTAAATAATGAATTACAATATTAGTAGAATAGAAAAAGAGAAGGAGAATACCTTGAGAAGCTTGAAGGATAGTCAAGTACAAATGTTTATGGAGAAAAATCACAGAGATTTCCTTGAGGAGCATATTCAAATAAATCCTCCTATGATTAACAATGATAAATGTTTGGAATACTTTGAAAAAGAAAAAGAGTACAGAGAAATATTCTTTAATCAAAGTAGTTTAAGAGGATATTATGCCGATAATGGAATCATAATGGCATTGCTTGAAAAATTAGGAGATATTGCTCTTCAATCCTATTTCAATAAGTTAAAATTAGAATATGCCACTATGCTTAATCATCTGAGGAGATTGATAGAGGATTCACTAAATCTTCTCATTTTGCTCAATGAGATATATTTCCAAGTCATAAACAATATCGATTATCAGCTCATCATAGTAAATCATAATCAGCATATGAAGGAAACTGAGGAGCTTGATTTCGATGATTTGGACTGGGAGGAGGATTTAATCGAAGAGGTAAAGAACGATTTGAAGTACAATAAGGATAGGTATGAGTTTTTCTCTAATTATCTTAAGAATGAAAGAATCAATCCACGAATCGTAGTGAAATATCTCTACAGCAATTGCCTCTCAATCATAAAGGAAATTGAAGAGCAATTTGATTTCTTAGATGAGATGTACTTTGAGGAAAACCTAAGGAATACAAAAGACCATTCTCCTAATGCTCATAAGGATATTATCAGATTCAAGGAATTTTATGACAAATCCTATGACAAGGTAAAGGAGGATTTCAATAAGTATAAAGAGTATATTGATAGACTTTCTGAAGATGGATTCTCCATTGCTAAGGAGGTTCTCCTCTCCGATGATATTGAATGGCATAGAGAATACTATTTGAAAGTCAGCTACAATATGGAAAATTTTGAGATTGAAGGTATGGAGTTTTTAGATGACATCTGAAGAGGATATTGAGAGCATTTCCTATTCATTAGGATTTCTCTATGAGCAAAAGAAAACAGAAAACGAACTGAGAAGAGAACAGATAGAGAAACTTGAAGGAATAGAGGATAAATTGGAATTGATATTGAAAGCAATTGACTTCTTAAGATTAGGCTGTTAAGAATAGTTTTTTCGCTTCAATAGGTACAATTCAGAGCCTATTCTTTCTTTATTCAACGATTTTATCTTGGATAAATCAATGGCTTAATATAGATGGATTGTACTTCTTATTCCTCTTTCTC
>Ga0310690_10012167_pt1 | contig 10580 bp, 25 predicted proteins | sample AusTroGonzalo_MG_2_FD_207661 | JGI IMG/M metagenome (GOLD analysis project Ga0310690, IMG submission 207661) | Bovine rumen microbial communities from tropical cattle in Woodstock, Queensland, Australia - Gonzalo_04 (v2) (version 2) | ecosystem: Host-associated > Mammals > Digestive system >...
GCAGCGAAAAGGTAAAGGACAATAAGTTCTATGGCGACTATGTTACCACTAAGGTAGATAGTAGAACAATTGTCAATCAGAAGTATGAGGGACTTATACCACCAAAAAATGGTATTAAGTTTACCATTAACACACTCTCAGGTGACAAGGTGACATTCATCATTGGTAAGTATTACTTTACTGGTGAGTATGAAGAGGAGTGGAACGAGAACACGGAATACACTCTTAGTTTCGCTTATGCAGGACATTTGTACGAAATCAATGTGGACGCTCTTGGTCAGTTGGTTTCTCTCTATGAGTGGTATTCTTATAGCGACTTTGAGGATGGCAATGAGCCTGATTGCACTTGGAGAAAAAGAAGTAAGGCTATTAAGTGGGAATTAATGGACATCTAAAAGACTGAAGATATGACATACTCACTAATTATCGAAAGGCATTCCGCTGACCCAGTTTATGTGAATGGCATTAAGACTTGGCCTGAGGTTACAAACTATCTTAGACATAAGTTAGATAATAGCGCCATTAAAGCAGAGATATACAAGTGGTCGAGCAATAATAAGTGTCTTGGACAAAAGTGCGTTAGGATGAATAATATTGTAGATATTGTTCTATCCCTGAGAGATAAAGAGGTTTTAATATAACCTCTTTTTTTTTATTTCAAAATAAATTAAAAATAATTTGAAATAAATTTGGTAGTTTGGCATAAAATTTGTATATTTGTAGTAGAGTTAAACATTAAACAATTTAAGATTATGAGTAAGACAGACGGAATCACAAGAAGTAGATGGAAGAAAGAAAGCTATAAGGGCTTTTCCATTATTGGTGTATGCGCAATTCATCATTGGTATAATAACTACCGAAAGTGTTATGAAATGAGCAGAGCCTACGAAATAAAGCGGGAAACCTATTACGAGTTCTGTAAGGAGGGTGACGAGAATAAGCCATCACAGGCATATACTCCATATCCTTACCCAAAGGACATTGCAACTATCAAAGACTGCATCGACAGATTTATTAAGGATGATACACTCTACTTTACAGATGCAGAGCGTGAGAAGTATGTATATAAGCCAAATAGCAAGTGTCATTGGGCTTATGGCTATGATAGTCTGATGAAACTCTTAAAGGAACACAAAAAGGCTACAAAGCGTATGCGCATCCTGATTGAAGACAGACTGGAGGATGCAAATTTCCACTATGAGAGTGGTTTGCTTTCAGAACTGAAATACGATGAATTGGAAGAGTTTATCGCAGATAATTTCCAATTCAGGGAGAAGTTTGAAATCATTACCTCAACTAAGAGAGGTAGGATTAAAGACCCTGAGAAGCTGAACGAAGTTATTCAGGCGGCTGTTGATGAAGCCTTAAAAAAAGCGGGTGTTAAGGACACAAGTGTTAGTGTGAAGTTTATAGCGGAGTGGTAAATATGAGTTGTAATAGATTCAAAAAGATTAAGGTTAGAGCACCAAAGCGGGTTAAAGCGAAAGCTAAACCCGCTAAGGTTGAAAGACCTCATACCAGTTTCAATATCTTCACAAAGGGTGGTAAAAATCTAACTAACGTCAAAACACCACGTCCAATGCTACTGGAAGAGGCACAAGTGTATTTTAATGCACTCTCTATTGGTGCAAATGATTAAAAATAAATTGAAAATAATTTGGTAGTTTAAAAACTTATTCGTATATTTGTAGCATAGTTAACAACATTATCAATTTAAAACAAGTAAGATTATGGCAAAAGTTACAATTATCCCACGTTATGTTGACACAATTATCGTTTATGATTCTGATAAAGAGGCTGTAAAGGCTCTTGCTAACACAAAGCACAAGTTTGATGAGAACGGAGAGTGTGAGTTGGCTATGGAGTTCTACAATGGCATTGCCTATGCCATTGATGGTAGCGGTCTTATTATGACCTATCCACTGGCTGAAAAGGTGCAGAAGTTCACCATCTTGCAGAATACCATCATTTCTTATGTTGGTGTCTATGATGGTGAGATTAATCAGCACGACATTGCCTTGAAGTATGGCCACTTGGCTTATTCAGAAGACAAAGCAGACCACGTTACCAAGTTCGTTGGCAATCAGCTCTATCGCCTTGGTGAAACATTTATCCTGATGGGTGCTGACCTGATGGAAAAGGTTGTGAAGATAGTTGAGGACTATCAAGAGGCAGAGCGACTGATTCACGAGGCTGCTATGGAGTTTGAAGAGAACCTTGATTGGCAGGAGAACGATGAGCGAGATTATTACCTTGTACTGGGTGAGTTTGAAAATGAGTTCATTGCCAAACTCGAAAAGGAGTACGATTATACTCCTGATGAGGACGAGGAAGACCCTGAGAATGAGCAGGATTTCATCGACAAGTGCAATGAGTTCACAGAGCTTGCTGCAAAGTATGCGCAGGACGCTGCAAAGTATACTCTCGACACACAGAAGTATACCTTAGACGCACAGAAGTTCGCTGAGGCTGCTCAGAAGTTCGCTGAGAGTGTTGCACAACTCTAAAGGAAATAAGTGGGGAAAGAGAGAGTTGAAAGATGGGGATAGGTATCCATCGCAAAGGACTGATAAGGATTGCCTTAAATCAAACCCAGTCACTCTTTCCCCATATTATAAACAATTTAAAATTAAGTAATATGGGAAATTTGATAGTAGCTTGGTGGTTTGCAGTAGCTCCACCTCAGTATGACTTGCTGATGATGCAGCAGAGTTATAAACCATCTGCAAATGCAGTATACGTACCGAAACGTAAACGTTAAACAATTCAATTATTATCATTATGGGAGTACAGAAAACGAAGTTAGACACTTGTGAGGTCGTATCTTTTGGATTAACAAAGGAGCAACACGACATTGCAGTAGAGTTGGTTGAGTATCACCCATTTTGGGCTGAACACACCTTAGAAGAGGTTGACCCTGAAATGGCAAATGTATGGATTGCTGATGCTTTTAGTGAGGGTAACGATGAGTATGCTCATTTCCTACAGAAAGCTATAGCTGATGGTGTAGACCTTTATACCCTGAAAGATGGCTTACAGAGTCTTGGTGAAGTAGCAATTTATTTTAACTAAAAGGACTGACAATATGGCATACGTTAAGATGGATTGGACTGAGATTCAGCCACTAATGGGTGAAGAGGGCTTTGAAGAGAATTGCATTGCAACAGAAAAAGCAGGTGTTTATCTTGTTGATGAAGACTGGCTTAATGAGTAGAAATTAAAAACTATGGGAAGAAATTTTGCAAGTGATAATAGAAAAGCCTTGAAAGCTATGTATAAGCGTTATCTGCTTAAGGAACAAGGCTATGAGGACGAAGTGGTTAACTCTATGACCTTTGACGAGCTACAAGAGTCATATAACCATTATCACGAAGAAGAATGCTATTAAAAAATTTAAACTTCTGATTAAAAATAACCCTGAAATTATTTGGTAGTTTCAGGGTTTTTTCGTATATTTGTAATAGAAATCAATTAAACAATTAAAAACAATAAGATTATGACAAGAGGAATTTATTTTATCGAGAACACTATTAACGAGTGGCATACAAGTATTAGTGGTTATTTTGCAACACAAGGTGATGCAATGAAAGCATTGGAAGATTGTTGCAATTGGTATAGTCATAAGGGTACTGGCACAATCTATTATCAGGAATATGGTCTTGGTGGTAAGATAACAAAAGTGTATGAAGTAAGATAATACGACTATGAAGAAAAATCAGACAATTAAGGTAGGTGACAAGATTAAGCACACTACATTTAGTGGTAAGATGTTTGAGGGTGTTATTACATCAATTGAGAAGTGTAACACTGGAGAGAAATATGGTACACCAGTTGAGAGTGCTATTGTTGGTGATGATAGATACACAATGTGTCTTGATAATGGCAAATGGTGTTATGGTAGTCAAATATTAAACTAATAAGATTATGAGTAAGAAAGCAATTGTAAACGAGATTAAGAGTAAAATTGGTAACCATCGTAATCTCGATATTGAGTTGCCAAATGGTGACAAGTTAAGCTGGGTTAGCCCCACACAAGTGATGATTTCTGTTAAGATTGAGGGTAGTCTTTTCAGGAATAAGCGTTATCCACTCTATTCAAAGGAAGTTGACATTAATATGTTGAACCTGATTAATAGTAATCTATGAAAGAGATTAGATATATAGTAGTATGTTTCTATGAGGGTGTTGGATACACCTATCAGGAAGACGATAAGGTGCATATTTTCTTTCACCACAATGCAGTGTGCTATAAGAAGTTTGGACACGCAAAGAACAGAGCCATAGACGTTGGAAAGCGTTGGGTATGCAATAAGGTGTGTGTCTTCAAGGTTGAGCTGGGTGAAAGACTCTCTTGTGACCAGTATAACGATTGGAAGTATGACAAGGAAAGAAATGTATTTGAAATCTAATTAAAAATAATCCTGATTTTATTTGGTAATTTCAGGATTTATTTGTATATTTGTAACATAGAAATCAAAACAATATTAGAATATGGATAGAGATAAGAAAGTTTTCCTGCTCGATAAGCAACATTATCGTAAGGAACATGTAGAAAACCTAACTGAAAAGGATTTGGAAGAGTGGGTTGCAGAGGAAGATTACAATGACAACTACACTATTATGAAAATTGATGCAAACTCTTATGCAAGTGCAGAGGAAGCTATTGAAGCCGAAATGCCTTATGAAGATACAGATGATTTTTATATATTCTCATTTGGATTTTAATTATGGAAGAGTTAAAAGGGTTAGTGAAGATTAAGATTGCCCAGTTGTTCAACTGGATGGACATAAGCGATGTTGCTAACCTCCAAGACAACATCATTGATGAAGTCTGTCAGGATGTAATGGACACATCAGATTATCCCCTTAATTTCAATGATAGCGATATTGAAATAGCTATAACAAGAGTAATTATTAATTTAACATCAATAGGCAAATGAATCAGGAGCAATTTATTTCCAAAAGAGAAGAACTGGAGAATATCATTCGTGCTAAGAGAAACGAACTCTATGAGCTTGAAAAGGAGTATGTGGCAACAAATCAGCCCTATCCAGTTGGCACAAAGCTAAAGGTTACAATTAGTGATGAACACACTATTAATAACAAGGCTATGTATGCTATCGTTAGAGGTTATGAACTCTGTGGCGATTCTGTTAAGCCAGTACTGGCAAAGATTAACAAAGATGGCTCAATGCATAAGACTGCTAACTATTGGCTTGGTTGGTGGAGAAAACCAGTCATTGAAGTGTGTAACGATTAAAAACAAAAAAAGAGTATGAGAAACAAGAATCTATTGGTTCAGGTTACAAGTATTGAACGGCTGGATGACAATGCAGCCGTTTTCGATAAACTACAGACCAACATCAAGTATGGTAGAGGTGATGAAGTTGCAAGGGAAATGAGTGGCTTTCCAAAGTCAGACCTTGACCCATATAAATATATTAACATATTGGATTGGGCAGTAATAAGTGGTGAGCGCATTGTTTTCGATAATGGGCAATATGTAATCACCAATAAGGAGAATAGTATAATCCTGCTCTATGAGTATCCTGAGGAAGAGGAAGAAGTGCCTGAGGTAACTGATAAGTTCGGTAATAAACTATCTGTTGGTGATAAGGTTATTTGGGTTGACCCTGACCCAGTAGGACGTGACCTCAATCGTGTCTATGAGGTGAATGATATTCACTCTGAGGAAACCATTTGGATTAATGATGAATTCTCTGAGGCTGAAGTGCCACCTCAGGAGTTGATATTGGCAAAGGTATTAGCTGAAGTTTGGGCTGAATAAAATGAAATAAAGTTGGGATAATATTTCTTTATCTCAACTTTTTTTTGTATATTTGTAATACAATTAAAAACAACAACGATTATGATACAGATTATTAAGATTAGTTACAACGATGACAAAGACGCATCAACAAGCATACAAGTGATGGTGTGTTCTTCAATCCCTTGTGCCGAAGAGGTCATCTTGAATGAACTGAACAAGGACTTCGAGGGCAAGTGGAAATCGCTTAAAGAGGCTGCATTGGCTTTGAACAAGGAACTTGAACATTGTGTATGGTTCGAGGATGACAGAGAACTTACTTGGATGGATAATGGTAAGGGAGCAGATTATCACATCGCTCATATCAATACAATTGAGGGAGTTAATACAAAGTTTCAAACAATCGGATAAGGCTATGCAGAATAAGTTAGAAAAAGAAATTAAGAAGATTGATAAGCAGCTTAAATGCGGTGAAACTATCGACCTGATATATGATGGCGATAAGATTGCCCAGTATGAGTTTACAGAGAGGTCTATTGACTGCAAGACCCCACTACAATGGCTTCGTGGCTGCTTGTGCTTTGATATTAGTTTTAAAGGTCGTGACATCAACAAGGTCACACTTAAATATAATAAAGCATAATTATGGGCGAAGACAGATATCCGTGGTGGCATCCTCAGTATAAGCCAATTGAGAGGAAGACAATGAAGCAGGTTAAGGCTGAGTATAATAAACACTTGCAGAAACATTCACTATCAAAGACAAAAGCAAGATAATGAAGAAAATACCAGTATTTCCTACCTATCGTCAGGAACTTGGCGATGGTAGGTATCGCATTATTAAGATTGCAGTCATTAATAAGACAAAGGTTAGTGCTTGCTGCAAGGAGTATAAGAATGAAAATGATGATAATCCAATGATATATCATCATTCAGCTAAACGTACCAGTAAGGGTGAAACACTTTCCCAGTTAAAACAACTGGCAAAGGACTATTATAATATTAAAGAGGAGGAAAAAATTAATTGTTAATAAGTGTTAACAAATTTTGGATTTCAAAATATTATTGATATATTTGCAACGTTAGAAACAACGAACACAACACAAAACGTTTAACGATACATTTGAGAGATACCAAAGGAGAACGTTAGCAATAACGATGTAGACAACTGGGCATTAAGTTCGTGCTTAATGTGCCTCTCAGGAGGCTTCGGTAGTGCAAATCTACCTCTCTCAACGATAACTACCTGATTATCAGTCAGTTAGGTAATGTTGAAAGATTTGTATTCGAAAATATAAATTTAAACTAACATTTTTGTGACTTACCAGAGGAGAACTTGTAGTAATACAAGATGTAGACAAATGGGCATTAAGTTCGTGCTTAATGTGCCTCTCAGGAGGCTTCGGTGTGTGCAAATCCACCAGTCACAACTAATAGATTCTTCTCATATTCAAAGGTTTTAGATTTCGATTTGTTGTCAGGGGATAAGCAATCAGGCTTATCCCCATTTCTTTATGTATATACGTACTTAAATAAGTACATATAGGGGGATACCCCAGGTTTAAGGACATAAAAAAAGGCTGGAAATTAATCCAGCCTTAATTTTAATCTTCCTCAAAGGTTATTTCCTTGATAATCACACTCTTTTCATCGTTTACGACCCCACTATATTTGCAGTCCCAAAAACCATCATCAAGCGCATTGTCAATTTAGTCTTGCTCGATGTTTGACATCAGTTCCTTCACACAATCAGCAAAATACTTTTCAGCCTTTTCTGTATTGGTAAAAGTTTTTGACTTGTCAGTTGACATATCACTCTTCGTAACAATCTCAACCAGTATAACTTCTCTTATCATAATAGATTATTGTTTAGTATCTTGCTAACTTATTAGTTCTCACCCAGCCCATATCTTCCTCTCTTGTACGATAGTGCTCATATTTCACTTTCTCACCCAGTAGCTTTGCAGTACGCTTGCACTCCAGTACATCCTGCCAAGTGCATTCCATTGTGGTACGATAACAGATACCATCACGATACCAATCAACAGAATAAATCTTTGTCTTCTTTATTAACTTCCTTTTCATACTACAAATATACAAATTTATTTTCTATCTGCCAAATATAAATCAGGTTATTTTAAGTACTTAATTAAGTACATATAGGGGGAGCCATCCATTTATAATGCCTCCCAGTCCTTAATGTTCTTCATTAATCACCTTGAATGCAGCCTCCAGCATTGCTTCACGTAGCTTCTCCTGAAAAGCATACCAAGTGTCATCGTGGTCAACAACTATATCTGATAGACCATTCTGTTTAAAGGCTTCATTAGCCAGCACACTTGAGGCATTGGTTATAGCCTCTTCAATTCTGTCATTTCCCTCGAACTTCATAGCCTTAGAAATCTGTTTTAAACTCTCTTACTTCCTTGAACTCACTTACATAGTGCTTGCAGTATGTTCTACGTGCAGCAGCACGACCTGATACAACACCCTCTTTAAAGTCCTTAATGCTCTCACACCAAGTCCAATGCTTTGAGGGGATTACAAGGTCATCATTGCAGGGTTGCTCCACCAATGACACCACAATGCTCTCATCAGGATAAACAACCTCACCATTAACTGATATATCACAGATAACCTCTGCAATGTCACAATCCATACTGGATAACTTTTCAATCACGTCCTTCTTATTCATAGCCTATATCGTTTTATGTTTCTACTACAAATATACGAATAATAAACGATATTACAAAATAAAACTCAGGTTATTTTTAATTGATACATTATATAGCAATATAAGCATAAAAAAAGGGGTTCTGCACCCCTTTCTTGTTTAGCCCTGATAGCTCTGCAATAGGGCGAGGGTCTTACCACTCGCACCCATTTTCTTAATGCTATCCTGCAAAATCTGACGAGCACGCTCTTTGGTTATCTCATACTCAGCACCGATTTGGTCAAGGAACATAGGTTCACAACCTATCCCAAATACCTTGCAGACGATAGCGATAGCCCTTTCGTCAAGCACCTTGCGCATTACTCTTGCGAGGTCATCAGCAAGCGAATCAAGGTCAGTATTAACGTTGATGTCACCTGACAACATATCGGCTTTTGTTGCATCGCAATCATCATCGTTGAAAGCAGCAACATCAAGGCTCTCACTTGTACTTAATTCAGTACATTGTTTGTTGGCGGGGAGAGCTACCAAGCGAGAGTTAGCAATTATACCCATAAGGATATATTTGCGTATCACCATAGTGGCGAACGTGATGAATCTAACACCCAGGTCAGGGTTAAACTCTCTTGCAGCCATAATCAAGCCTATGTTTCCCTCCTGAATCATATCCTCAAGAGGCATTATAGTACCATATGTACTTGCAACAGATACAACCAACTTCAGGTTGGCAGTAATCAGTTTCTCTTCGGCTCTGCGATTGCCAGCGTGAATCTGCTCAGCCAATTCCTTTTCACGCTCTTCTGAGAGGGTTTCAACGTGGCGAATCTCATTCAACCACTGCTCAACGGATTTTCTACCATAGTACAAGCCCATAGCGTTGGTATGTCCTGCACCAAATAACTTACTTCTCATTCTACTCATACAAATCAAGATTTTAGTTTTACAATTCACTTAACTTAATGCAACCAATGTGCCAAACCATTACTGACTGACAAATTGGCATAGTACTTTTTCAAGTACAAAATAATAGGGGATTGCTCCCCTATCATTTCAAAGAGTTGCGATAGCGTAGGTAACACCATTCATCGTTGCACTAACGATGCTCGCTGCATTCAAGGTGAAAGGCTTAACTTGGTCAGCCTTTTCAATACCTGCGGCAGCCTGACGCTTAGACTCTGACTCTGGTCTGAAAGCAGACTTAATCAAGTCTATTGTCTTCTCGTCCTCAACCAGCTTTCCGTCAAGGTAGTAACGAACCGAAGAGGTAGTACTCTTAGTCTTATACAGACGAAGATAGGTTGCACCCTTATGGGCTATCAGCTTGTTTGGTACAAGCCACTCACCCCAAGGCAACGGCTCTGCCTCGAAACGTTCGCCCTTACCATCCGTACCATCAGGAAGACGATTGTTAACTGCGTTCTCGTAGGAAGCGTTGTATTGAACACCTGACAGGTCAGTAATGCTCTGCAAGCGACCATAGTAAGGGTTCTTCTTACCACCTGCGAGTTTCTTGTTGATGTGCTCTGTATCTGTTGTATAAGATACTGACACAAACTGGCAGCAAGCGATGTTAGCTACTGCGTTAACGAACTCTGAAACAAGCATAGAAATCTTTTTCATAATGCCTAAATGTATTAAATGAAACAATAAGCAAGCCTATCGGATAGGCAAGCCCGAAAACTAATTACTAACTATATAATGTATCAACATTTCAAAGAGCAACTTGTACTAACTATTATGCTAATACTATGCCAAACTAACATTATGACAATTTGGCACATTTTTTTAACACCCATTAACAAATACTGACAAAATAATAACTGACAATATGACACACTGACAAAATGACAATAATTAACTTTGTAAATATTTCGGAAAACGCATTTTAAGGCTGTTTTCAGGCGTTTTCACTACCTTTATGGACTGCTATACTACACACACCATAAAAACCCAATACAGACAAAGGAAATAGCCCCTATGTGTGCCGTATATGCCCTCCCATATAGGGGTAGTATCGTAACCCGCCCCCCGATAGGGGATTTTAACGTTTTATATACAGCCCAACAGATGTGCGAATAAAATTTTCCAAAAATTTTTGTGTTTTCCAGGAAGGGGGGGGTCTCTTTTTCGTCAATGGGC
>Ga0310690_10012170_pt1 | contig 10578 bp, 6 predicted proteins | sample AusTroGonzalo_MG_2_FD_207661 | JGI IMG/M metagenome (GOLD analysis project Ga0310690, IMG submission 207661) | Bovine rumen microbial communities from tropical cattle in Woodstock, Queensland, Australia - Gonzalo_04 (v2) (version 2) | ecosystem: Host-associated > Mammals > Digestive system >...
GGGGACCCCATCGCAGCAGCACCTTTTCCGCGTCCGCGGCCGCAAAAGGTATAACACACTAGACCTTGCAGGCAAGGTCGTGTGCCACGGGGACGCCGTCCCCTTTGGATTCCCCGCCACGAAACCGTCCGGTTTCTTTGGATTCTTCCCTGCAGCGAACGGTCGAAAGGCCGCGCGTGATTGCCTTTCGCCGCTTCGCTGCCAAAGGAGCACCGCCCCTTTGAACTCCGCCAACGAAACAGATGTTTCTTTGGATTCTTCCCCGCAGCGAACGGTCGAAATGCCGTGCGAGATTGCCTTTCGCCGCTTCGCCGCCAACGGAGCGCCGCCCCTTTGAACTCCGCCAACGAAACAAGTGTTTCTTTGGAATCTTCCCGCAAAAAATCGGAGCGAGGCAAACCTCGCTCCAACATTTTTGCATCAAGGGGAAGACCTCCACTCTGAATTACCATCGCAAAATGGCAGCACCTTTTTGCAATCCCCACTAACGAAGATGGGAGCATCTCTTGTACATTGCCGTGAGGCAATGAAACGCTTGCAACACATTATTGATGTACACTGCCATATTCATTTATTATTTATTATTAATTATTATAAGAGACCGTTGCCAATAGGTAAAGGAATAGTCTCATGCGACTTTCATATCAATATTACAAGAACGGGAACTAAATACAAGCCAGTCACAATTGTGACCGGCTTGTTTCTACTCAAAAAACCTTGTAAAATTTAAAGGTTGAATATAGTTTTGAAGCGGTAAAAATGGGATACGTTTTAGCTTTCCAAAATTAGTATCTTCATTTAAGTCCTTGCCCTCATCTTCTTTCCGCCCATATGAACTATAATCAATATCCTGCCCACGTGCAAGTTTTTGCTTTCCCTTTTTGCTTAATATTGTTGGGGTTTCAAACGTGCCAAACCAACCTCCGTGGCTATTATACATCCTCCGATCTCGGGCAAGTATGCACTCGTATACAGGAAACAACTCAAAATCAATAATTGAGGGAGAATAGAAGCCTGGCTTAGTTTTGCTTTCCATAAGCGAATATGCGATTACCAATAATAGGTCTTTGTCCGGCATAACGTTTTTAAACGTCACTTTTTGGGTAAGCCGCGCCGAGGGCTCCCTTGGCGTTGGCGGTTTTTTCATTATTATGTTAGGATTGTCAACGAAAAGAAGTTTTAGCTCAGCTCTCAAACCAGACTCATGTACATAATCTGGATATCCTTCTCTGTCACCAAGAATGCCGACGTTCTTTCTTAGACCAACTGTGTTGAATGCATCGGAGTCGGTTATTTTAGATAACTGTGGAATACAGGCGTCCATTAGTGTGCCAATAATTGTACCAATTTGAGACGGCTCGAATGCAGTAAGTATCTCTTGTGGAATTGAGAGGATATTAAACTGAGCACCAATTAACGGAAGAAGGCTGTTTCGTAATTCCTCAATTTGCAAAGGAGTAACAGAGCGCGCAACGTGTTCAGCTATATAATGCTCATATTCATTTTGTGTCATAAAAGCCATTGCCTGATTTATACCTCGTTTCGATATTTAGAAGGAAGTACGTCATTTACTGTAATGCCTAAAGCGTCAATCCAAGACAAGAATTCAACAACATCCAGACGACGCTCGCGATTCTCGATTTTGGATATGAATGATTGACGCACACCCAATACAGCCGCAAGGTCATTTTGTGTAATGTTTTTGCTAATTCGGATCTGGCGCAGGGCAAGAATGATTGATATATAATCGTCGGAATAAATGCTTTTCATTTTGCCACCTCAGTTAAATTATATATTCTGTTATAGAATATCCCAAAACAGAATATTATATATTTTTCCGACCGCGGTCTTTACAATCGTGGGAATTGGTGTTATTATATTTATTAAGTTGAAAGGAGCGAAAGATATGCTTGATAGAGATAATAGCCAAACATCATTTGAGGCAATTTACAAACATTTGGAAGAGGTAATGCTTGCTAACTCGGGCGAAAATGAGTTTGAAGAAATATTCAAACTTTTGGTGCTTAAATTATGGGTAGAAATTAATGGCAATGATCTGCTCATAGTGTCTACAACACAAGAGGCAAATGCTCTCTTATCTAGAATTGATAGGGAATGGAGTGGCGTTCTTTCAGAGACTGCATTCAATATTTCAGATGAGCAGCTTTCTGTATGCGTTGGAATAGTTAATTCATATCATTTTTCTGCAGATGGTTATGAAGGGATAGACGGTATTTTCGAATATATTGTATCAAAAGAGAAGAAAGGATCCAAGGGACAATATTTCACTCCGAGACATATTGTAGATTTTTGTGTAAGGATTCTAAATCCCAAAGCGGGAGAGACTGTACTTGATCCTGCGGCTGGTTCAGGGGCGTTCCTTTACCATTCATATAGAAATGGCAATATTAATGGCAAAGACCTATGGGGATTTGATTTTGATAACACCGCTGTTCGTGTAGCAAGATTGTTGCTTCATGTAGCAAGAATCAATGGCTTTCATATGCATAAAGTTAACAGCCTTATCAAGAACAACGCCCAATGGCGATTTATTGAGAATTCATTTGGGGATATTTCCACAACAATTGAGGATATACTTCGAATTGAAAAACAGAAAGAGCTCTTTGACATTATTATTACTAATCCTCCGTTTGCAGGAGAGATTGTTGAACCTGATATACTTGATAGTTATGAAATCTCATTTGGTAGAAATAGAATTGAAAGAGACGTGCTTTTCGTAGAGAGATGTATTGGGTTGTTGAAACCAGGTGGCCGAATGGCAATTGTGTTGCCAGACAACATTTTCGGTGGGAAGGAAACAGAGCCCCTAAGAAAGCTAGTTTACGAACAATGTAGAATCGTTGGGGTAATTGGGATCCCTAGAAATGCTTTTATGCCGCACACATCTGTAAAAACCAGCATTCTGTTTCTGCAAAAGCGAACTATGGAAAGACACGCAAGTGAGAAGGTTTTCTTTGGCATCAGTGAAAAACCTGGAAAAGATGGCAGAGGAAGAGTGATTTATAGGACCACTAATCATGCATGGGAAAACGTCGATAGTGATTTAGATGAGATCTATTTAAAATTTGGGGAATTCATCTGTAAAGAAGAATTGGGGTGGTGAAGATGGCAATCTGTATCGAAAAAACATCTGCTGAATTAGGGCCGCATTTTATTCTAACACCAGAGCGTTACAATCCAAAACGAAGAATGGATTTACCAGATTTAGACGATGGTGTTGTTCTTTCTGAAATCGTATCATTAATTAATGATACGATTACAATGAAAAAATCATGCGATACACTTTGCTATCAGATTAACACTTCAGATGCACTTGGTGGGTGCTTGAGAATACCACCACAGAAAGAGCAGCTTAATAGCAATAAAAAAATCATAAAAACGGGAGATGTGATTATTTCACGATTAAGGCCATATCTTAAGCAAGTTGCATTTGTTGATGCAGTTAAGGAAGACGCTGCCGTCGGAGTGTCCACTGAGTTTTATGTATTAAGGGCAAGAAACCAAGAGTCGATAGCGTTTCTTGTGCCATTCTTGCTTTCCATTCCAGCCCAAACAGTGTTCGCTAATTCTGTTGAGGGAAGCCAGCATCCGCGATTCAAAGAAGAGGACCTGCTTCAACTTGTCATTCCAAGAGAGATTTATGACAGAAGAGGAATTATATCTATGCATATCGAAAATGCTATCAAAAGCTACAGAGAATTCGAACAAGCGCTTGATGCTGAACTAAAGGGACTAAATGAAAGCATGCAACAAATGTGTAAGATCGAACATGAAGAATAATGTGTGCGGTTAGATTGTTCAACTTTCTTTCAAACTCTTTTTATTTTGACGAGTCATTAAGCAGAAAAGGCTGGTTATATGCGTAACGTTCATATACAGCAATGGTTATTGCCGATTTCTACGTAATGCGGCGTTGCTAAGAAAAATTGTTTATTCTAATTCTGAAGCGAGGTGTTATTATGCCGATGCCTGGAGCCGGCGATCCGTACATTTACGAATGGTATGTGGGCTTAGAAAACGTAATCAAAATGTTAAATCCCGATTCTGGCATTCGTTGTGTCGTGTTTCAGCATGATGACTACAATACGATAGATGATGTCGTTGTTGAGTATACCAACGGAAGCGTTCAAATGTGCTACCAAGTAAAACATAATGTTGAAACAGCTGTGCCCCAAAGTCTAACTTTTGGAAATATGCTTGAATCCTCTGGAAATAAACGGTGCTTATTTGAAGCAATGTTCTGGGGATGGAAGGACGCCAGCGCCAAATCTGGCGTCGTGATAACGCCCGTCCTATTTACAAATCGCATAATTCACAATCGCCGGGTTAAACGGCACATTGATGGTAAACCGTATAGTGCATATGCAATTGATCAGTTTATTTCAAAGATACAGGACGTAATTGCAGATACAGAGCCCGGCGCAAGTATGGTGTTTTGCGACGATGATCTAGATTGTCAATGGAAAGAGTTGCGGAGTATTCTTCCTGAAGTTGAGTTAGAAGAACTGAAGTCGTTTGTTAATAAGCTCCAAATCAAAGGCAATGAACGAACCTTGAAAGAAATGAAGCACTCACTATTATCCGCACTTGGTTTAGTTTTCTCGTGCAATGAAAATATTGCGGAGGAGCTTTTTAGCAGATTGCTCAATGGACTAACAGAGTGGACGACTACCGGTAGGACAAGTAGAGAGGTAACAATAGAAGATGTGTACTCTGTGCTAGGAATTGGCGAAGACTCAGATGATAACCAACACAGGCTTGTTCATCCTTGTCCGTTCTTCGAAAGTCGACGTTCTTTCTGCGATGCAATAGTTAAACAAATGGAAAAGACGCCACACAAAGTTGTCTTTATCTCTGGCAATCCTGGCTCGGGGAAAACAAGTACAATTAGTTTCTTACAGTCAGAATATAACTTGTTTTTGCTGCGCTATCACACATTTAGGCCGATTTCCCCGGAACAGCATTTCTACAACGCTGATACGGGAGTGTGTACAGCTGAAGAACTGTGGGGGACTTTGCTAATTCAACTTCGCAAACGACTAAGTGGTCGCTTGGCTGAACTTCAAGTTCCTGTAAGTAATAAACTATTATCTATCGAGGAAAAACGTCGCCATGTTATGCGGCTGCTTGGAATTCTGGGAAAAGAGGCTTGCGCTACAGGGAAGAAAGAATACATTTGTATTGATGGAATTGACCATGCTGCACGAGCCAATATCCCTGTGACATTCTTGAATTCGTTGCCGCTACCTTGTGAAATACCAGAGGGAATTTGCTTTGTTTTGGCGGGGCAACCCGCAACGATGTATCAAGATCAGTATCCTCAATGGTTATCAAACGGTACAAATATCGAATACATCAGTATGCCAAAGTTAAATGTCTCTGATATTAAGCAATTAATTGCTTCGCGTGCCAAAAGATTTGAAAACGCGGCAGATGAACTTGCCGATTTGATTTTTCAAAAGACAGAAGGAAACAATCTTTCCGCAGTTTTTGCTGTTGAAGAGATTAATGCATTAGATTCATTAGAAGATGTGGTCTCAAAATTACAACAAAGTTTCATTGGAGGAGATATCCAACAATACTACACCTATATTTGGACACATATGAAAGCCGAGCTTTCCAAAACTATGATGAAGACATATTGCCCTGAAAGCATTGTCGCCTGCCCTATACTTTTGATGAATGGACGTGTCAATACCAGAATCCTTGCAACAGCGCTTAATTATGGAATGGATCAATCCGAATGGTCAATGCTGCTGGATCAGCTGTTCCCTCTAGTCGTTCGAATCAATGACGATGGGGAATATGGGCTCTTCCATAATGATTTCAGAGTGTTCTTGATGGGCGTTGTTCGTTCTTATCAGGCTCGCTATCAGAGCATTGCGTTATCTCTTGCGGAATACTTTCTACAAAACGACGAGGGAATCCTATCTTATATTATGGGAATCCCTTTGCTTCAGTGTGCTGAAAAATGCGAGCTGATCCCAAAGTACTTCACTACTGAGTTTGTAATCAATGCATTGGCTGAAGGAGTATCTCACACACGATTAGATGACTATGTTCATCTTTCTTATGATGCAGCGTGCAAGAATCGAGACTATGTTGGATATCGCAACACCTACTTGGCAGTAAAAACTCTGGATCAACATAAAAAGTATTATGATTACTATGGAAACGAGTACAAAACCAAAGATTACCCGGAGATAAGTACAATTGATATAGCTGAAATTCGAGCGTTACCAATTAATAATGAAAACCTTAATGAATATGATAGGGCACTTTCATTGTGCGAAAAACTATACTCTTCAGATAAAGAAGAGCACAAAGAACGCGCATTAAGGCTTTATGATAAGTGGTTCAGCAAGTGTTCGCCGGTATCTATTGTACAGCGTTGTGTGGACACTTCGCCTGAAGAGAGCTCATGGGAGATTAGACCAATAGAAGTAGTTTACCTTCTACAGCATTGGGGGAAAGTCGCTGCAAAAATAAATGCTCTCATACCGCCTGTTAACAAGGAATTATCAGACCGTGAATGGAATGCTGTCCTTTCTTTTGGCGAGCAATACTTTTCTTACTGTATTCAGCATAAAAAATATGACAGTGCAATCAATGCGATGAAATCTTACTACGTTAGCAAGGCAGTATTCTCAGAAAAACTGGAAGATATTTATTATGCAGGCGCTGCTTGGAATTTTATAGACATGCTAACTCGAGTGGAACAGAATCCCGAGAATCCGACATGGAATCTGTTAGCACGGTCTATGATAGTGACTTGCGACCCTACGTATCAGCCAAAGCGCTTCGACATAGATAGTGTTCCGGCGGTGCAGCATATCATAGACCAAACCAGTTTCACTCTTGTGCTTAAAGCGTTTTTGCTTGGTTGCATCGAAAAGGATAAAGACGATGAAGCACTAGTCAAGATAACGGACGAATACTGCGCAGGAATAAAAGACGAAAAAGCGCAAATAGGACAAGCGAAAATGCTGGCAAGGGTGGCAGTTTTGCTTGGAAAGTATTATTGGGTTGATAACCCGCGATCAACTATGCTTGAAGGGTGTGCGATATGGCTCTTGTCAGCATCTTTGAGCAGGTCGATCGATTATTCAAAGGCGCGCAGATTTCTTCTGTATACGTTGCTCAATTCAGTTGCTGTACAAACCTTTGGCGGTACTGAAAGTTTTGTCGATGCTCTTCAAGTGTATCTGTTTGAAGTGGGCCCTTTGGGGCGGGCTCATAAAACTACTATTCTTGATTATTTGGTTAAGCAAAAGAATTTTGCTATCATTAAAAGATTCATCAATGCTTTGTACGGAAAAGACTGTAGCAATATTTGCTTGGAGGAACAGAAAGCAGATATGCACGAACGGTTTCGCACATACGGCGAACTCGTTGAGCCAGAACTGATGCAGCAGTTTTCGCAACAGCTCAAATGGGATGTGGTTGGGTATTCAGGATATAAAGAGTATGCGCTGTATGCCCCATTAGATTGTTTTGAAGTTATTTCAAAGAACAATCCGTTCCGATGGAACGATTTGGGCATACAACTATATAACCAATCTGTGTTCGCCGAGCAATATGACAACCGTGCTGCGTACGATATTGATGTATGTATTACCGAAGCGGCTACAAGATGCGGAATTGCAGATTATTGGGAACTGAGAAAATGGGACGATGAGTTTAGACTCAAACCAGACCAAATCAAGGCTGCCCTTTTGGGGTTTGCCAGAAGCGCGTCTAGTCAAGAGGAACTCCAGGTTATCTGGATCCTGTGTTGTGGAATACACTCTTGGTATACATATAGTGAAAGAATATCGGCAAAAGATATTTATGATTCCTGCATTTTCCGCGCGCAAGAAATTGATGCTGATTTTGCTTCCTTCGTTTTACAAGTTACTCCGCAATGGTATTCCATCCTGGATCATCTCTCAGAAGACACTAAAGATTTAGAGGAAGATAATGCAGCTCAAGCTATCCGCAAAAAGGAACAAGAGGAGCTTTCGACGCTATATAAGAATTTATCAGTAGCTGAAGCTATTGATCATTTGAAGACTGTAGAACAAACTAGATGGGCATCCAATCATTATGCGGCAGTATTGGAGAGAATCTTGACTAGTAATGAGAATACCCAAGATCACCTCAGACTATTTCTACATAGCTTTAGCATTTACCTCCAAGGCAAAGAGTGGACGTATGAAAGATATGATTCAATGATTTCAACCATTCTGTCAGAACTGGGATGGGATGCTTTCTGGGCGTTTGCAGAGACAATTGGCACGCAATTGTCTGATCAAAGTTATCAAACATCTGTCAGGAATATGCAGCTGCTTTTAAAGCTAATGAACCTAGATGACTATGTAGGGATGGAGAAGTTGTTTAAAGCAGAATTACATACGCAGCAAACTTGGATTAGTGGGAATAATCACTTTTGTATTAATAATGAGCATGAAAGAACAAAAAGTCCCTTTGCAAATGTGCCAAATTCTTTTGCTGAGATGGCGCTCTATACTCTGTTGGAGCAAGTAGAAGCGCAGAATGCCAGAAAACTGGAAGCAGCCATATATGCCATCTATTTACTAGGCGCTCAGTTTCGGGCAATAATATTCACTATTGCGAAGCTATGGGAAGCTCTTTCCAAAGCCCAAGAAGAATGCCTGCTGATCGTTTTGGCGAAATGGGCAGCGGAAGGAACTTGGCCTAAAGAGCTATGTGGTTTCGTGATGAACATTTATAACAAATGCTCTGAGTTGCCTAGCAAATACTATCTTCATAGCATTTTACTTAAATTGGAAGCGCCTGTCATTGAAGTTGATACCATTTCTTATACAGCTCCTGCTATCAGGATTGAGCTTTCTGAAAATGATGTTGCGGTTGAGAAAAACTGCTATAGTAGCTTTCTCTCGCTAATAGAGCAATACAAAGGAAAGCGGGAGGGTGATAAGCTTAGAAGATGCCTAGCCGCATTTTCGCCGGTAGAACATTTTGTCGAGGATAGATTTGAAAAGTATGGCGATTTCCGTTACCCAATATTTAGTGCCGTGCCAGGGGAAATCTTCTATGGAAAAGATAAACGAGGAGAATGGGCAACAATACCATTAGCATACAAAAAGGCACATCTGATTTCACCAGAAGATCCATTTTTGCTGACTGAAATGCCTCAAATGGTGTTCGACAGTACGTGGTTTCCCGATACTACTTCAACATATGATGGAAATGGAACTTCTGAACTTGCGGCATCTGATTTAAAGCATATCGCACATTTTAACATTGGTGATGATGAAATCGTACTTGCAGCCAGCCTGTGGTATCCGTTTGGCGATAGAAGTGGCGCGGTCTATGTAGAATCTTCAAAAATCGATCTTCCAATTAAAAACCAAAGACCGATCACGTTTGATTTCTGTGTGGGTAACTATGGATTATTAATGTCCGAAGCGGGATTGGAAGAATCGTGGTTTACCACAATCGGGGAAGGCGGCCTAAGTTTGTTCAAGCGGGTTTGCGGTTCCGTTAGATTGTATTTTGGAAATTGCCAATTAGCACCGTCAAGCGTATGGGGGATTCTGTTGAATTGCAAACCCAAAGATAATAATCCATATAAATGGGTGAACAGTTCTGGAGTAGAGGTTTTACGTTTTGAACGTTTCGCTGCGCCCAAAAGAGAAATGATGCGGGGACCATACATCCGTCAGCCCATTCTGTTTAGATGGGTCTGCAAAGCAACGTGGCTTGAAAACGAACTGCAGAGAAAGGGCCTATGCTTATTTCCCTTTGAGCTCATAGAAACATATCCCACATGTGGTGACGAGTAAATCTATACAGCCCGCCAGACGGCAGCTGCGAAGATTTGCGTAGATGCAGCAACAGCAAACCGCATACGACTTCCTTTTTGCCAAGCACAAAGAATTACAAAGTGATCGTTGCGATTCTGGAAGTCGAAAACCCCGAGTAGTAAACTGATATGAAGAACCGGTGAAGTTTGAAATCTTCATACTTCGCCGGTTTTTCTTCCGATTGAGCGGTGTGTATCAACAAGTTCGTAATTGCCGAAAAATGAAAACATATCAGAACCAGCGCGATTCTTCTGTTGCACCTGCTGAAAGAAACCTGTATAATCTTAATTGAAACTAAGAGCGTTTCCTCATTGATAGCAATTCTCATGGAGAGGTTGAGTAAATGAAAAACCCGATGAGCAAACAGGATAAGCAGGCAACGAATCAAAAACGCCGCCACATAAAAAGGTCTCCCGCCGCATTCGAAGCTGCATTTCAGCAAAGGATAGGTTTGACGCCGACTCAATGGGTAAAAACCAAAATTGAAAACGGCTCAAGGAAAGATGACGTTAAGTATCTTTTTGAAATATGTGCTGAGGAAATTGTGAACGAGAACAATTGTAAGGCGCAGTGCTTTGAACGGTATTACGATCCCGGTATGGTAAAGAAAGAAGGGAAATCGGTGAGACCAAACGCCCCTAAGGTTTATAACAAACTTGTACGGGATCTTGTTCCCGAAATCATTGAAAAGAGCGGAAAGCGATGCGTTTGCGAAACGCTTTCTCAG
>Ga0310690_10012171_pt1 | contig 10578 bp, 7 predicted proteins | sample AusTroGonzalo_MG_2_FD_207661 | JGI IMG/M metagenome (GOLD analysis project Ga0310690, IMG submission 207661) | Bovine rumen microbial communities from tropical cattle in Woodstock, Queensland, Australia - Gonzalo_04 (v2) (version 2) | ecosystem: Host-associated > Mammals > Digestive system >...
AACATCTCCCACATTGCGGATCACGACCGCAGCGATCAGCGCACCCATATAGATCGGGAAAGACATGCCTGTCAGGGAAAGCAGATATGATATACCTGTACCGATGCCCACAGCCAGGATCAGCTGCAGCGCAGCCGGTGCGTAATGGATGAGCACTCGTTTTTCTTCCTTCCCTTCCGGATCCGAACCGGATATATCGTCCATTACCGCGGTCTTCACAAGATCTTTTTTTCTGATCAGGGAGTTGCCCAAAGGTCCGCCCATCAGAGATCCTCCGATCAGTCCGAAGGTGGCTGCAGCAGTACAGATGGTCAGTGCGCCGTTCACCCCGAGGTCTTCGAGAATCGGACCGAACGCGCCGGATATCCCGTGCCCGCCCGTCATCGGTACGGAGCCCGTACACATGCCTACCAGCGGATCCAGTCCGACCACCGTCGAAAGACTGACTGCCACGACATTCTGCAGGACGATCATGCCCGTTACCAGGAGCACCAGAAAGATGAGTGCCTTGCCGCCGGCCTTCAGTACCTTTAAATTCGCGTAAAATCCGACAGAAGTAAAGAAAAATACCATGCAGACTTCGCGCAGGGTATCCGTGAAAACGATCTCCACGATGCCCGCCGAATAGAGAATGCAGGTCACCGCGGCAAACACCATACCGCCCGTGACCGGCGAAGGAATGCAGAAACGTTTCAGGACCGGTATCTTATTATTTAAGAATGACCCCAGCAGCAGCGCTACTGCTGCTATTGCCAGGGTCTGATACATATCAAAAGAAAACGTCTGCATTCATCATGCTCCCTTGTCACCCGTCTTCACTGTGATGCCTTTCGAAGAATAGTACTCTGCAGCGCCCTTGTGGAAAGGCAGGGTAATGCCCTTTACAGCCTCCTCTTCCGTCAGATTCATCATGACCGGAACGGATGCCGAAATCTGATCGGCATTTGCGAACAGCGTCTCCGTCAGCTCTTCGACCGTGCCTGCAGACATTTTGTCGCTCGCCAGCAGGACCGCCTTGACGCCCACCGTATTGACATCCTCTTCCTGTCCGGTGTAAGTACCCGCCGGAATGGTAAATAAGCTGTAATGGTCGTACATCCTCTTCAGGGAGTCACCCTCGTTCCCGTCCACCGGCAGGATCCGTATCGGTGTCTGCGCGGCCAGCTTCTCGATCGCCGCGGTCTGAATGCCCGCAGTGCAGAAAAAGGCATCGATCTTTCCGGTCTTCAGCGCATCCGCCGCCTCGGTATAGTTCAGATAAGACATATCCGCAAGCTGATCATTGAGACCGTAGGCGGCAAGGATCTGCTTTGCATTCTTCTCCGAGCCTGATCCGGATTCTCCCACGCTGACCTTTTTCCCCTTCAGATCTCTGATGCTTTTTATATCCGAATCCGCCTTTGTAACGAACTGGCAGGCCTCCGTATACAGTCCCGCCACGGCACTGTAACCGGTTCGTGCCTCTCCGACAGCATCACTGATGACATCGGTCTGGGCAATCCCGAGCTCCAGATAGTTCTGCGAAAGAAGTCTGACATTCGCCTCAGAACCGGCCGTGACCTTTACATCGATATCCCAGGCACTGTCTTCTTCTTTCAGTACCTTTGCAAAGCTCTCCGCGAACGAATAATAATTTCCGCCGATCCCCGCCGCGCCGAAACGAGCCTTCTTATCGTTCACGCCGCATGCGGTCAGTGTGCACAGCAGGCAGGCCAGAAGCACAGTAAATATTATCTTCAAACGTCTTTTATTCATGATTTGTCCTCCTGAACACAAGTCAGGCCCCGTTGTTCTTCTTCAATAATTATTTGAATTATTTGAAGACCCAGCAGCTCGTATACGCAATCGCTTCATTGCCGTAATTATAGGCCAGCCCGTTATCCGTACAGACCTTCGCCACATACAGTCCCAGCGCTTCCATCGAAGAAAACATCTTATCCGGGAAACGGCACGGGGCATCGGGATAAGTACACTCTTTGCAGACCTCGCAGGCACCTGCGCTCATGGGCCAGACGTCCGGAAAATCCTTCCACAGACGCATTGTCATATCGGTGAATCTCTGCTTATGCAGCTCCGCTGCTTCGATCATCGCTTCAAAATCAAAAGAATCTTCCCTCGGCCGCACCGTCTGTACGATCAGCCCTCTGGTGTAATGCGTAAGCTTTTCCGAAAGCTCCGGCAGATCCGCGACTGCGGGCGGACAGCTCCACCGCCTGTCATAATTCGGGCATGCCTTCGGATTGCACATATCTCTTACGTCTTTCCGGAATTCCAGAGTACGCGGATCCAGCATGGAGAAATACTCAAAACCGAACTCCTCAGCAAGCTTCAAAAGTTCTTTGTCGTCCATTATCGTTCTCCCATCTCTTTATTGTCTCAGTTGTCGTGTTCTTATCATTGTCCGTCTTCCGCAGGATTCTCAGCCGCAGGATTTTCATCTGCAGTTTTTCCATCTGCTGTTTTTCCATCTGCTGTTTTTTCATCTGCAGATTTTTCAGCCGCAGAATCCTCTGCAGCGGTTTTTTCGGCCGCGGGGTCCTCTTCCGCGGGGTTCCCGGCTGTTATCAGCCTGTCGGACATATTTCTGCTGTAATAGGAATCCAGCGTCTGCAGCCACGCCATGATGACCTCCGGATAATGCGCCAGGATAATGCACTTCGCGTTGGTAAGCAGGGTCGCCATATAGGAAAGAGAATGCCTGCGCGCGTCATAGGAAAGACATTTGATGGCGTAAGTCAGCAGGTTCTCGATCGCGTTGAAGGTCTCTCCCAGGTTCTGTGTGTTCATACCGGTCTCAGGCATTTCCTCGATGTGTTTCCGCACGATCTTTTTGATATCCGTTTCCAGACTGCGGGTGCTTCGCTCATTGTTGCGCCATAGTTTCAGATAACAGCGTACCATCCTGAAGCCCTTGAGATCCTCTTTTGCGATCTTCCCGACAAGTGCGATCATGGCCTGACGTTCTTCATCCGTTCCTCCGATATACGTCTTCGCGAACGCGGAAAACGCGCTCTGATAGGTATCCACGAAGCGGCCCCTTCTCTCGCGGTCGGTCGGGTCGTCCCCATCTTCCGGATGGGAGATCTTCTTGCCGATAAAGACCATAAAACGATCCAGGAATTCGTCCTGTTTCGCATGGTACCACCACTCGTCATTCGTCTTGGCGCCGTTGGGATCGAACGGAACAAAGGACCGGGTCCTTCTCTCCAGATGCTTCGGTGTGAAATCCTCCGGATCGTAATGCAGATCCGGATTCATTGCGCGTATGCGATCCTGGACTTCCCCGATCTTTTCTTCGTATTCCTCCGAATGGATGTCCGGAAAAACAGTATCGTCCACCCCGTAACGCTTGAAGCCCCAGACCTCCGGCGCAAGTTTCGGAACGATATCATGGGGATTGACGGTATTGTGGATCGAAGGATAGGGTCTCCTGTCCTCTTTGGAGGCAGGCGCGGGAGCCTCGAAGGTGTACACGAAAATATCTCCCGTATTCGTTCTGTAAGCCGGTGCGTAACGGTCGATCCGGGCGCCGAGCAGATTGGAAACGCCTCCCACACGGCTGTAGCCCGTGATCCAGAATTTCACTTTTTTGCAGAGCTTCGCCTCGATCTTTTCCATATAGGTGCAGAGGAAGGCATCCGCGTAATGCATGCAGTCATTGAAACCGACGGCCGCTCCCTTCTTGTCCAGCAGCAGATTCGAGGCCCATTCATCCCCGTAACCGGCTCCGCGCAGTCCCATGACGATCAGTGAATAATCCTCGCCCCGGTCCTGTATGACCTTATGGGCGACCAGGATGCCGAGCGTATCGACGGTCGGCTTTTTCTTGTAGTCTTCGTTAGGTTCAAAATCCGTAAATCCCAGCTCGCCCAGGAGTTTTTCCGCATTCCGATAGACCCGGTCATAGTCCTTCGCCTCTGTCGACGGAAAACAGGCCATGCATAAAGCGTACGACATGGTCCGCAGGTGCGGGTTCAGGATCGCGGCGCTGCGCCTGAAATATTCGTCGCTGTAATAGTAATCGGTGGTCCGGTCCTGGACCAGAGCTCCGTCAGCGAACGTGACCGTCCCTTTGATGATATCCGCTTTTTTCTTTTTCATTTTTTCTCCTTGTATCCGATATGCCGTTCAGGCATAAAACTGTCAAAAATAAAGATCGAAAAAGTCTTCGCTGCCTCATCCAGTTCTTTCTGGCTCCTGATCGTCCACGCCGCGTTCACGGGATGATAGAGCGCCCTGCAGAGCCTGTATGAAAACTGATCTTTAAAATGATGATTATAGGAAATAAAATCCGGCGCGGCAACACAATTCAGCATCAGGTTCGTAAGCAGGAATTTCACGATGCCGGGCTGGTCATTTTCTTCTTTAAAACAGTTCGTGGACAGAAGCCCTCTCGGAATCGCCGGATCATTCTTTTTATACCAGGCGAGGACCATCGGATGGAAGGACTCCAGACAGACGGTTCCTTTGTATGTTTTCAGCATCCGGCTCGCATATTCCGCCGTCTGAAGATATCGTCCGTCCGGCTTGATTTCCATTACCAGAGGTACTTTGCCGCCGATGACTTCCAGTACTTCCTCAAAAAGAGGGATCTTCTCGCCGGTATTCAGAAGGGTCAGCTCCTGAAGTTCCTTATACGACACCTCATAGATCTTCCTGACGTCCCCGCACATTCTTTTAAGCGAAGCGTCGTGAAAGACCACAAGGCGATCGTCCGAAGTGAGCTGCACGTCGAGTTCGATCGGGAATCCGTACTCCACCGCCCGCTTAAATGCGGGAAGGGAATTCTCGGGAATCTCTTTATTGTCGAAAAGGCCGCGGTGTGCAACCGGGCACGCCTCGAAAGGCGCAAGTACCTCACGCCTCTTCGTATAAGGACGGATCGACAGCAGGTACAGAACGAAGAACACCGCAATTATGATTATGATCACGATAAGTGCAGTCATGTCATTTCTCCGGGGCATTCGTCAGTCGTTGACGTCGGAAAGCTTCAGCTTTTTGATCTTGCGCAGCGACAGGTAATTCATCAGCGCGGCAAAACCGAGGGTTATCAGCGCCGAATACAGGCATGACGGCCAGCTGATCTCGCGGACCATCTGAATTTCAACCCTCTCAATGGTACGCAGGATCACTCCCGCAGCGATATTTCCGATGACCAGGCCCAGGCCGATCCCCAGAAGGGTGGTCAGGATATTTTCACGCAGGATATACATCACCGTTTCCTTTACGGTAAATCCGTTGACCCTCATAACGGTCAGCTCGCGCTTCTTCTGGTTGATCTGGATGCGCAGGAGGTTGAGGAGGACCACAGCGGCCATGATGCCCGCCATGATGATCATGACCAGGATGACCGTATTCATCGCGTTTGCGATCAGTTCATATTTCGCCCTTTCTTCATCGGACGGCCTGAAATCCAGGAAGCCCTTTACTTCAGACAGTTTTGCCTTGATCCTCTCGGGAGAAGCGCCGTTCAGGCGTACCGCGAACGCATCGTGTACGGCACCGTCGCCGAATATCTGTTTTGCATAGTCATCCGACATGAAGAGCGACCGTCCCGCGTAGCAGTTATAGATTCCAGCGACCGGCACGTCGTGGTAGTTTCCCTTTTCATCCAGGATGGAAAGGTGGTCCCCCACTTCGAGCGAATAGACTTCCGCCAGTCTGTTGTATATGACAACGCCGGCGTCCGGGATCCTCATGATCGTATTCTTCCTGGTATCGGTCAGATTATAAAATCTCATGAGCGCATCCGGATCGGCGCAGACCACCTGGGCCGTCTCACGCAGTGCCCCGACTCTTGTGACAGTACCGAACTGATACATGGACATATACTCGCAACCTTCATAGGTGAGAATGTCCCTGATCTCCGCTTCCGCCGTCTCCGACCTCTCCGGCAGGAACCCGACGGTCGCGTCGTAGGCGATGATTTCTTCGAACTGTCTGCTGATAACGCCGTCCAGAGAACTCTTCAGCGTAAATCCGATGATCAGCAGCATACAGCAGCCCGCCAGGCTTACGATCGTGATCAGGACACGTTTGATATCGGAACGGATATTGCGGATAATGAGACCGCTGTAAAGAGATTTCTGCTTCGCGGAGTTCTTTGCTTTTTTCTTCTTCTCTTTTGCAAATGACGCCGGCACCTCGCCGCTCATGAGCTCTTTCGCAGGTTTGGATATAAGCTTTTTGCAGGCGATCCAGGAAGCGAAGGCCGCCACCAGAATGCCGATCACCACAGAAAGAACGGCCGGTATGATCTCGAACACTCTTTCAAAATGGATGCAGACATACGCCTTCTGTATGGTATCGATGATCAGTTTTTCCAGTACGAAATACGAAAGCAGAAGTCCCGCGACACAGCCGGTAATCGCGGACAGGCCGCCGAACAGAAGATATTTGTACAGGACTTCTTTCGCCGTAAATCCGAGGGCCCTGGTCGTACCGACCAGATTGCGCTGCTCATCGATGATCTTGCCGATCGTGGCATAGGCGACCAGCACGGCGATCAGAATAAAGAGAAGCGCGAAAGTATTGCCGATATTCAGGAACGACCGCATGGATTCGCTGATCTCATGCCAGGAAAGATTGGTGCTGCGGTCCATGATGATCCAGTTGCCGGCCTCATAGGCGTCCAGTTTCTCCTTCGCGTCCTCAAGCTCCGCCTTGCCTTCCTCGTATTTCTGTGTGTTTTCGGAAAGCTCGGTCTTTCCTTCGGCCAGTTTCTCTTTTCCGTCGTCGAATTTCTGCTTATTTTCATTGAATTCGTTTTCGCCGGATTCCAGTTCCGCCTTCGCGTCATTCAGCTTTCTGAGGCCGTCCTCATACTGTCTGAGACTCGACTCATAGGACGCTACGTTGCTCTGATAAAGAGATTTCGCGCTGTTGTATTCGGCTTCTTTGACTTTGTACTCGGTATAGCCGTCGTTGTATTTCGCGACCCCTTCCTCATACTGGGTAAGCCCCGCTTCATACCGGGCTTCCCCTTCCTTCCACTGTGCCAGCCCGTCGTTATATTGGGCCAGACCTTCCGCGTATTCGATCTCGCCCACGCGGATCTGATCATATCCGCCGATAAAGTTCGTCCAGAGTTCGTTGCCCTCCAGTGCCTGTTTGGCTTCCTCTCTGTACTCTTCTTTTGTGCCGCTTTCGTCCAGAAGTTTATCAAGGGCCTGATCCGCGGTCAGCGTATAATTTTCCGTAAGTCTTTTTATGGAATCGATTTCCGGCGTTGATCCCCACTTGGAATCCCATAAAAAGGCGAGGACAAGATTGATCGTCGCGGTATTGTTCTCCAGCTCGGACTCGCCCACATCCAGTTCGATGCGGCCGGCATTCAGCTTTTCATAAGCTTCCTGGAGCTTCTGACGGTTCGCCTCCAGCTCGGCACGCCCGGCATCGAGTTCGGCTTTGGCTGCGGCCAGCTGCGCGCCGCTTGCATCCAGTTCGGCCTTGCCGGCTTCCAGCTGCACACGGCCGTCCTCGAGCTTGGCTGCGGCCTCATTCAATTCCGCTTTGGCCGAGTCCAGTCTCGCTTTGCCCTCTGCCAGTTCGGTCTCGGAGGAGGCGATCTCCTCCTTTCCCATGTCGAGCTTGGCCTGTGCAGCCTCGATTTTCGCCTGCGCTTCAGCGAGCTCTCCCTGTTTTTCCTCTATCTCTTTTGTGCCGTCATCCAGCTTTGCCTTGCCGTCATCCAGCTTCTTTTCATTTTCATCGATCTTTTCCTGCGCTTCGGCTAAAAGCTCGTCGTCGTGGATCTTTGCCCGTTCCTTGCCGAGCGCCGACAGCGACAGGAAGATCTCTTCGATTTCATGTCCGTATTCCTCTGAAAATGTATCGAGCGTTTCGCCGGCCGTCGTCCGGATCAGCATCCCGGTATAATCCGCTTTCAGAGCGTCCGGATCGAACGCGTCCTTTGTCGTCATGACATTGGCAACAATGGAGTCTCCGTCATGAAAATGTTCGGGATGGTAGATAATGCCCGTGACGGTAAATTCTTTATTCTTTAAAATGCGTGTTTCGTCCTCGCTGTCGGCTTTGGTCGTTATGATCACTTTGTCGCCGACATGAGCGCCCAGCGTATCCTCAAGGGTATACTCGATCGCGCATTCGCGGTCAGTTTCAGGAACCCGGCCTTCCTTTACGGTGACCTTATCCATGCGGTCCGCCTGGCTTACGATATGGGCCACGGTATTGGCCTCCGGTCCCTGCACGACCATATCCATGGCAAAAATGCCTTCCGCGTCCGTCACGCCGGAAAGCGCTTTCACGGCATCCACATCCGCGTTCGTTATGCCCTTGGTGGACCGGATCTCCAGATCGCGGTATTGTGCGTCCCTGTAAAACTCGTTGGCAGTCATTCCGACTCCGTGGGCGCCGAAACGGCACGCCAGAAAAATGCCCACGCCCAGAAGGATAACGATAACGATGGACAGAAACGATATGAACTGTTTTTTGATATTGCGCAGCGCGTCTTTTCTTTGTGTCGGTTTCATATGAATTACCATTCAAGCTGATCCGCATGCAGCGGGTGAGCGTTTTTCCGAATGCTGAATACTCTTCCGTTCCTGAGTTTGATGACCCGGTCGGCCATCTTGCCGATCTCGGGGTTGTGCGTGATCATGATGACCGTCGTGCCGCGGGTCCTCGAAATATTTTCAATAGCCGAAAGGACTTCGATGCTGGTCTCGTAATCCAGCGCCGCAGTCGGTTCGTCGGCAAGGATCAGCTTCGGGTTCTTGACGAGGGCGCGCGCAATCGCGACCCTCTGCTGCTGGCCGCCGCTCATCATGGCCGGAAAACTTCCGCCCTTTTCTGCGAGGCCGACGAGTTTCAGCGTTTCCTCCACCGGCATCGGATCTTCGCTGATCTCAGCGATGAACCGGATATTGTCATAAGCCGAAAGGTTGGGCATAAGATTGTAGGACTGAAAAATAAAACCGATATAATGACGCCGGAACATCGTAAGCTCCTGATCCGAGGGATGTGAATAATCCTTCCCTTCCACCAGAAGTTTCCCTGTCGTCAGATAATCCATACCGCCGATGATATTGACCATGGTGGATTTGCCGCAGCCGCTTTCGCCGACGACCACCAGAAGCTCGCCTTTGTAAATATCCAGGTTGATTCCTTTTAAGACTTTGGAGATCCCGCCGGGATTCTGGAATTCCTTCTCGACGTCCACAAGCGAGATCAGGACCTCTTTTTCCTCTCTCTCCGGAACGGGAAGGCCTTTATCCTCAATGGTCAGAACGGTAAGCGCGGACATGTGCTCCACAAGTTCCCGTTCCTCTTCGTCGTAGACGCTTCCGTCCGTCTTGTTGATGAGCTGGATACAGCCGATGGTCTCTCCGAGGGCCTTCAGCGGCACCGTCAGCATCGTCTTCGGAACGACGCCCAGTTCCTCGAAAATAGTCCCCGGGAATTTCGGAGTCTTCGCGACGTTTTGGATCAGGCTGGATTGTCCGGTCTTCGTGACAATGCCTTCGACCCCTTCCCCGTTCTCAACGCTCATTTCAGATACGTCGGCCGATCCGAAACAGTACAGAGGATAGATCATTCCCGTATCTTCCTGCAAAAGCCAGATGGCGCCCGTTTCGCTCCTGATGACCTTCGCAATGATCTCCAGAGTACCCGAAAGCGCCGCCCCGATGTCATTGACCTCGAGGATCTGGTCCATGATCTCCCATACAGCTTCCGAAAAACGCTGTTTGTCTGATACCGTGCTGCTCATATGTCTGGTTCCTTCCTTTTCTCTATATGCTGAAGAGCTCTGTGTAGACCCGTTTACCGTTTCTTTCTTCGGATTTCATTACAGAGATCTTGTCTGCCGTCATATCGCCTTTCGGCGGCCGGACCGTTTTCCAGCTGCCGGAAAGCTTCCGGATCAGTGTGATATGGGGCGTGAATTTCTTCGCGTCATAACGGATGCCCGCGGCATCCAGCGCTTCGCGTACGCTTTTGACAGCGGCTGACAGCCCCTGATTGCCCTTAACGTCTATATATAAAAGGTCGCCGAAATTCCCCCAGCCGGAGAATGAAAGCCGGAACGGCTTGAACTTTACGCCGGCAAGCGCTTCCTTTATCTCATCCGCATTCTTTCGTTCGCCTATGAATGCCAGGGTCAGATGGAGATTGGCCGTCGGCACATAAGACCCCGTTACACCTGCCTTTTTGAGTTCGTGAAGCGTGGAGGTCACAGATTTTTTCAATTGATCCGAAAGGCAAATAGCTATAAACAATCTCATAGGTAATATTTTATCATCGGGAGCTTTTCTTTGCAAATCATAAAGACGGTTCATTCTTCTTTTGAAATGATATGAAGAGGTGCCTCCGTGGTGAAAACGTCTTTCAGAGGCTCGGTAATATATACATCCCCGTCCTCCGTCACCAGGATCATGTCAAAGTCCGCTCCGTTTTCGCGCCAGTATGCGGCGGATTTTTCCAGGCCCATGACGAAAACGGCAGTTGAAAGGGCGTCCGCCAGAGTGCCGTCCGCGCTCACGATCGACGCGGACACCAGGCCGCTGTCCGCGGAATATCCGGTATGCGGATCCAGAATGTGATGATACGTTTTCCCGT
>Ga0310690_10012173_pt1 | contig 10577 bp, 10 predicted proteins | sample AusTroGonzalo_MG_2_FD_207661 | JGI IMG/M metagenome (GOLD analysis project Ga0310690, IMG submission 207661) | Bovine rumen microbial communities from tropical cattle in Woodstock, Queensland, Australia - Gonzalo_04 (v2) (version 2) | ecosystem: Host-associated > Mammals > Digestive system >...
CCGCTCTTGAACGGACGGTACTGCTCAGGATGCATAGCCAGCTCGAAGAGTTCCTCGTTGTCCTTTCCATAGTCCCAGCCGTTCTCGTCCATCTCCTTCTTGAAGCCGTCGAGGGCGTTGGGGATAAGGGTATGCGGGTCGACGTCGGTAAATTCGCGTTTCTGCTTCGCGGCCAGTTCCACCAGCTCGGGAGCGATGGTGCCGGGAATCTTTCCCGACTTGCCGAGGATCATGCCCCAGATGGCGTCGTCCATCATGACATAGCGGCCCTTGCCCTGTTCCATCGTCAGGAGGTTCATCAGGGCAATGTTCTTGGTATACTGCGAGAACGGCGTCACGAGAGGGGGATAACCCACGCGCGGCCAGACATACTCTACCTCGTTGAACAGCTTCACCAGCATGTCGTCCATCGTCAGCTCGGGCTCACCCTTCTGGGCGCGCAGCTTGTCAATCATCTTCTTGATGCCGCCCAGATCGGCCATCATCGAACCCATCATGCCGCCAGGCAGTCCGCAGCCTAACAGCAGGCTCGACATGTGCTTGTTGGCGGGATTGATGAAGTAGCCCAGCCAGTCGTCGATGAACTCCTGCGTCAAGGTACGTGCCTGCATGTAGGCGTTCATGTTTAGGTCGGCCACCTCGAAACCCTCATTCTTCAGCATCGACTGCACGCTGATGATGTCCGGGTGTACCTTACCCCAGCTCAAGGGCTCGATAGCAGTATCAATAATGTCGGCACCATTGTTACATACCTCCAGAATCGAGGCCATTGAGAGGCCGGGACCTGAGTGGCCGTGGTACTGGATGATAATGTCGGGGTGCTTGGTCTTGATGGCCTTCGTCAGGGCGCCAAGCATGGCGGGCTGACCGATACCGGCCATGTCCTTCAAGCAGATTTCCTCAGCACCGGCAGCAATCACCTCGTCGGCAATCTGCGAGTAGTACTCTACGGTGTGGACGGGCGAGGTAGTGATGCAGAGCGTGGCCTGCGGCGTCATGCCGGCAGCCTTGGCCCACTTGATGCTGGGAATGATATTGCGAGTGTCGTTCAGACCACAGAAGATGCGGGGAATGTCCACACCCTGGGCGTGCTTCACCTTATACATCAGTTCGCGCACGTCGTCGGGCACGGGGTACATACGCAGGGCATTCAGACCTCGGTCGAGCATGTGAGTCTTGATGCCCACCTCGTTAAAAGGCTTACAGAAGGCGCGGACAGCGTCGTTGGGGTTTTCGCCTGCCATGAGGTTCACCTGCTCGAAGGCGCCGCCGTTGGTCTCCACACGACTGAAACAGCCCATGTCGATGATAACAGGCGCGATGCGCTCCAACTGATCCTTGCGCGGCTGGAACTTGCCGCTCGACTGCCACATGTCACGATAGACGAGACTGAACTGGATTTTCTTTTTCATACGTTAAAGATTTAGTAGGTAATAGTAATCAATAGTAATCGTTACACTTTATTGGCCTTCTTGCGCTGGTCGTGGTCGAGGATGACCTTTCGCATGCGCATCGACTGCGGAGTGACCTCCACCAGTTCGTCCTCCTTGATGTACTCCAGGCACTCCTCCAGAGACATGACGGTCTTCGGGATGATGCGCGCCTTGTCGTCGGTACCCGACGCACGGACATTGGTCAGCTGCTTGGCCTTGCAGACGTTGATAACGAGGTCGTTGTCGTGAACATGCTCGCCGACAACCTGACCCATATAGACATCCTCGCCCGGGTCGATGAAGAACTTACCGCGATCCTGCAACTTGTCGATGGCGTATGCAAAGGCATTGCCCGTCTCCAAGGCAATCATCGAACCGTTAACGCGGCGCTCGATATCGCCCTTATAGGGCTGGTACTCCTTGAAGCGGTGGGCCATAATGGCCTCGCCTTGGCTGGCGGTCAGCACATTGGTACGCAGGCCGATGATACCGCGCGAGGGGATGTCGAACTCAATGTTCGTACGCTCGCCTTGACTCTCCATCGAGGTCATCTCGCCCTTGCGGCGCGTCACCATGTCAATCATCTTCGAGGCAAACTCCTCGGGCACGTTGATGGTCAGTTCCTCAATGGGTTCGCAACGCTTACCGTCCACCTCTTTATATATAACCTGCGGCTGACCCACTTGCAACTCGTAGCCCTCGCGACGCATGGTCTCGATGAGCACCGAGAGGTGCAACACACCACGTCCGGAGACCACCCACTTATCGGTAGAGTCCTCGAACTGCTCGACGCGCAACGCCAAGTTCTTTTCTAACTCCTTTTCCAGACGGTCGTTGATGTGGCGCGAAGTCACGAACTTTCCCTCCTTGCCGAAGAATGGCGAATCGTTGATGGTGAAGAGCATCGACATAGTCGGCTCGTCGATGGCAATGGGGGGCAGCGGCTCGGGATTCTCCAAGTCGCAGATAGTGTCGCCAATCTCGAACTTCTCCAGACCGATGACGGCACAGATGTCACCACAGTCCACTTGATCGGTGCGCTGATGGCCCATGCCGTTGAAAGTGTGCAGCTCCTTGATCTTCGTCTTCTCCAACGAGCCGTCGCGGTGACTGATGGTCACCTGCTGGCCGTCCTTCAGCGTACCGCGATGCACACGGCCCACGGCAATGCGGCCTGTGTACGAGCTATAATCCAAAGAGGTGATGAGCATCTGCGGCGTACCCTCCAGCTGCTTCGGAGCGGGAATCACCTCCACAATCTTATCTAACAGATAGGTAATATCGGTAGTGGGATTGTTGTAGTCCTCGCCCATCCAGCCGTTCTTGGCCGAACCATAGACCACAGGGAAGTCCAACTGGTCTTCCGTCGCGTTCAGCGAGAACATCAAGTCGAACACCATCTCGTAGACCTCCTCGGGGCGACAGTTGGGCTTGTCCACCTTGTTCACCACCACGATGGGCTTCAAGCCTATCTGCAGGGCTTTCTGCAACACGAAGCGCGTCTGCGGCATCGGACCCTCAAAGGCGTCGACCAGCAGCAGACAGCCGTCGGCCATGTTGAGCACACGCTCCACCTCACCGCCAAAGTCCGAGTGGCCCGGAGTGTCGATAATGTTAATCTTCGTACCTTTCCAGTTAATACTGACATTCTTCGAAAGGATGGTGATGCCTCGCTCACGTTCGAGGTCATTGGCGTCAAGTACTTGGCTGCTCAGGTTCTGCCCTTCACGAAAGAGGTTTCCTGCCAGCATCATCTTGTCCACGAGCGTTGTCTTGCCGTGGTCTACGTGAGCAATAATTGCTATGTTACGTATATCCTGCATATATCTTTTGTTGAAATCGGGTGCAAAATTACAAAAAAAAAGCAAAATTTTGATGCTTGAAAGCAAATTTTTCACCTTTTGCTTTTCACTTTTCACTTTTTTTTGTACCTTTGCACCCGCATTTGACGAAGCCCCCGTCCGTGATGAAGGCGGAAAGGACTTTTGAAGGATGTTTAGTATTAACAAATTTAATTCATCAAACCATGTATTTAGACAAAGAAAAGAAAGTAGAGATTTTCGGCCAGTATGGCAAGTCGGCTACTGACACGGGTTCTCCCGAGGCTCAGATTGCCCTGTTCACCTATCGCATCAAGCACCTGACGGAGCACCTGAAGAAGAACCACAAGGACCACGCTACCGCTCGTTCACTGACCATGATGGTAGGTCGTCGCCGCAAGCTGCTGAAATACCTCTATGTCAACGACATTAACCGCTACCGTGCTATCGTCAAGGCTCTCGGCCTGCGTAAGTAATAAGGTACAGGAAAGTCAAAACACAAAACCGCGTAGGGAAATCCCTATGCGGTTTTATGTTTTTCCCCCTTGCAGATTACAAGATTCTTTGTACCTTTGCACCAAGAAAACAAAGAAACAGAGTATTCACCTATTAAAACTTTACGATTATGAAGAAGATATACAACATGCTGGCCATCTTGCTGACAATAGCAGCAGCCGCAACGTTCACCTCATGCGATTGGATGGAGGACGAAGCCATCGCACGCACACTCGAAGGAACCTGGAAGGGCAACATGTACGTCTCGTCCTACTACGACGGCTACACCTACACCGCCACCGCAACGGAAATTACCTTCCTGCGCGACCCCTCGCGCTACTCTACCGGCGACGGCTACTGGATAGACTACTACAGCGGCGCCCCTTGGGACTACGTGGCTAACCACATCCGCTGGACCGTCGACAACAAGCGCATCAGGGTCTACTTCGTAGAGGAAAATACTGAAGTCTACATCTACGACTATCGCCTCAACGACGACTACTTCAGGGGATGGCTCGAGGATGGTGACAACGACGTAGAATTCAGCCTCTACCACGTCACGTCGCCCAATTGGAGCAGCTACAACCGCTGGGGCTACGACGACTGGTACGACAGCTACTGGTCACGCCAGACCCGCTCGGCCGATGCCGCCAGCACAACGACGAACAAGACCGAAAAGCCCGCCAAGCCCGTGCGCATCATTGGAAACAAAAAATATTAAATAGGTAATTCAGGATAACACGCAACAAGAAACTACCGCTGGAGCCAATTCCAGCGGTAGTTTTTGAGGGTTACTTTATAAGCTTGATACGAACATTGTCCTTCTTGATATTCTTGCAATATTGGAAGGTAGCGTCGTTGTGGGCACTGATGTCGATATTGCGAAGGGTGATGCGGTCGATGGGCATTTCGGGCAATCCGTTAAACTCCATGGCGTAACCCGCATTGTGACAGATAACGTTGCGGATGTCGATATTGCGGAAGACTGGGGTCTCCTCAGTGATGGGCATCTTTGTAACCTCGGTTGACTGATTGCCTTCTGCCAGCACTTCAGCGACTGACTTGCCGCCGTAGTACATGTTGAAGGTGAGGGCATAGGTCTTGATGTCGTTCATGGTAATGCCGTCGACGAAGATGTTCTCGACAATGCCGCCACGGCCTCGGGTAGACTTGAAGCGCAGGCCGACATCAGTGCCAAGGAACTGACAGTTCTTGACATAGATGTTGCGCACGCCGCTACTCATCTCGGAGCCTACGACGAAGCCGCCATGCCCAGCAAAAACGGTGCAGCCATCGACTACCACGTTGGCACAGGGAACGGCACGTCGGCGCCCATCTTCATTCTTACCGCTCTTGAGGCAGATGCCATCGTCGCCGGCATCGAACTTAGAGTTCACAATCAGGGCATTGGTACACGACTCCAGGTCGAGGGCATCGCCATTCTGGGCATAGGAGGGATTGCGCGCGAGTACATTATCTATAATGATGTTCTCGCACATCAGCGGATGGAGGTTCCACGCGGGTGAATTCTGGAAAATAACATCCTTCAGCAGCACGTTCTTACAGTTGACGAGGCTAACCATCACGGGGCGCAGGAAACGCTTCACGGCCTGCCACTCCTCCTCGGTCTCGGCTTTGGGCACGTTCATGTTGGCCCCCTTCTCGCCACGCTCATAACCCTCGGAGGGCACCCAGTAGTCTTTCTTCATCTCACGGCCTCCGGGACGGGCCATGACCTCTTTCCACTGGGCATCGGTCACCTTGGAGCGCTTCACAGGTCGCCAATACTGACCGTTGCCGTCGATAACGCCCTGGCCGGTTATAGAGATGTTGGTCGCACCATTGGCGCTAAGAGGCGACTGGCAGCGACGGGTGTCAAGCCCCTCGAACGAGGTATTGATGATGGGATAAAGGTTTTCGTCAGCCGCAAACTGAATAACGGCGCCAGCCTCTAAATGCAGGTCGATATTGGAGCGGAGCACGATGGGACCTGTGAGCCAAACGCCACGGGGAACAACGAGATGACCGCCGCCCATCTTGTAGAGCTGGTCGATAGCCTTGGCAAAGGCATCGGTGCAGAGTACGTCGCCTGTAGGAACGGCCCCGAAGTCGCTGAGCGAGACCCTGGCATCGGGAATGACGGGGGCTTTCACTTCTGCCATCTTGAAGGGCAGGTTCTCGGTGTACCGTTTGTAACTCTTACTGGCATCTCCTTGAGTCGCCGGGCGTTTCTGAGCGCCAACGGCAAGGGCCATCACAACCAACATGGTGGTTAGTAAAGTCTTTTTCATTTTGTCTTAGTAATTAGTTATTGTTATTTGTTATTGCTTGATTTCTTGCAACGGTATCATGACGAAGTCGCGTTCCTGCATCAGCGGATGGGGAATCTTCAGGTCGGGCTCGTCAATAGTCAAGTCATCGTAGAGCAGGATGTCGATGTCGATCGGACGGTCAGCGTAGATTGTTTTTCTACGGCGACGTGTGGCGTGCGTCTTGTCCTTCCCCAGTTCGCGTTCTATCTGCTGCGTAGCCTTCAGCACCTCTCGCGGGGTCTTGTCTGTCTCACAACGTATAACGGCATTCAGGAAACGGTTTTCCGACGTGAAGCCCCACGATTCGGTCTCGATGAACGAAGAACGTCTCGCCACAGGCCCTACCCTATCACCAATAAGCTTGATGGCATTCTCGAGGAGCACCTGTCGGTCGCCCAGATTTGAGCCCAATCCGAGATACACCTGGTGCGACACCTCCTTATCCATCATTCTTTATTCATTATTCCTTTATTCTTTCTTGCATTAGCAAGCGTCACCCTATCGGGATTCCGAGCGGGCGAAGCGCAGCGCTTAGTCATCGAGAATCAGCAAAGCGTCGCCATAGCAGCCGAACTGGTAACCGTTCTTCACGGCCTGCTCGTAGGCCTCATAGACAATCTCGTAGCCACCGAAAGCCGCCGTCAGCATCATCATGGTCGACTCCGGGTGATAGAAGTTGGCAATGATGGCATTCGACAGACCGAACTCGTATGGTGGGAAGATAAACTTGTTGGTCCACCCGTCAAAGGGTTTCAGCATGCCGTCGGTACCTACAGAGCTCTCACAGGCGCGGGTAGTGCTGACACCGACGGTGCAGACGCGATGTCCATCCAGTTTGGCTTGGTTCACCTGCTCACAGCACTCTTCGCTGATGATGACCTGCTCAGAGCTCATCTTGTGCTTCGTCAGATCTTCCACCTCGATAGAATCGAAGCAGCCCAGACCACAGTGAACGGTCAGGTAAGAAAAGTTAAAGCCACGAATCTCCATCATCTTCATTAGCTCACGACTGAAGTGCAGTCCCGTAGCCGGAGCCGTCACGGCACCTTCGTTCTTGGCAAAGATGGTCTGGAAGTTCTCCATATCGTCGGGCTCGGCAGGGCGGCGGTCGACGATATAACGGGGCAGCGGGGCAGAGCCTAAGCCAAACAATTCACGTTTGAACTCCTCGTGCTCGCAGTCGTAAAGGAAGCGCAGGGTGCGTCCGCGGCTGGTGGTGTTGTCGATGACCTCGGCCACCATCGGACCATCTTCCTCGAAGAAGAGTTTGTTGCCAATACGAATCTTACGGGCAGGCTCCACCAGCACATCCCACAGACGCAGTTCCTGATTCAACTCGCGCAACAGGAACACCTCAATCTGGGCGTCGGTCTTCTCCTTAGTGCCGTAGAGACGGGCAGGGAACACTTTCGTGTCGTTAAAGACAAAAGTGTCGCCCTCATCAAAGTAATTCACCAGGTCGCGGAAGGTCAGGAACTCGTCGGTATCGTTGCCGTCAGTGTCTTTCCGGAACATCTCAATCGTCTGGCGCTTACGATGGACAACCATCAAACGCGACTGATCACGACTGTAGACACGCTCGATGGTGCCATCTTCATTGGTAAAGACTCGGTGAGGCGGATAAAGCGCCACCTGATCATCGGGGAGTTTGAATTTGAATTGCGATAGTTTCATCTGTATAATTGGCTTTTTGACTATTTACGATTTGACTTTTTCTTTATTCTTTATCTTTTAGTGCAGCGTCGAGCCACTGGGGAAATGAGTCGAACGTCTGGCAATCCTCAATACGGACATCGCCGAGACGGGTGCGACAGAGGGCAGTGAGGAAAGCACCACTCCCCAGAGCATGGCCGATGTCGCGGGCCAGCGAACGGATGTAGGTCCCCTTGCCACAGACCACGCGGATACTCATCTGCATCGTCTCAGGGTCAAAATTGGTCAGTTCTATCTCGTCGATGCGCACAGGCTTGGCTGCCAGTTCGACGTCATCCCCCTTGCGGGCCAACTTATAGGCACGATGGCCGTCGACCATCACGGCCGAAAAGAGAGGCGGCACCTGTTGAATCTCACCAACGAAATTGGCGAGCACGCTCAGGATCAACTCACGAGTGATATGGCGCGTGGGGTAAGTCATGTCGACTGTATGCTCACGGTCGAACGACGGGGTGGTAGCACCTAATTGCAGGGTGGCCGTATATTCCTTGTCGTGGAGTTGGAGTGTCTCTATCTGTTTTGTGGCCTTGCCCGTACAGAGAATGAGAACGCCTGTGGCCAAGGGGTCGAGCGTACCGGCATGGCCCGTCTTTATCCGTTTGACGTGCATCTTCTTCGAGATGAGGTAGCGGATATGAGCCAAAGCACCGAATGACGACATGCGGTACGGCTTGTTGATGTAGATGAATGCACCTTCCTGAAAGTCCATTTAGTCGACCATTGCAAGTGAGTGACCTGTCAGCAACAGTATAATAATAATGGTGCCGACGATGATGCGATAGATACCAAAGGCCTTGAAGCCGTACTTGGTAAGGAAGGCCACGAACCACTTCATGGCCAACAGTGCCACCACGAATGCCACAACACAGCCTAAGAGCAGCATCATGATGTTATGCGAAGTAGCCCACACGGCATCCTCCTTCACGAGGTCGAGCAGGTCGAGCAGCGTGGCACCTGCCATCGTGGGGACAGCCAGGAAAAATGAGAACTCAGCAGCACGCTTACGCGTCAGCCCCTGCGTCATACCTCCCACAATAGTTGCCATCGAACGCGAAACGCCGGGAATGACAGATATGCATTGGTAAAGACCAATGTTGAAGGCACGCTTCTCGTTGACCTTCTTCTCGTCAGTACCTTTATTGAACAGCTTGTCGCAAAACAGCATGAACACACCGCCAACGACCAGCATCACAGCCACCACCTCGACGCTATCGAGCAGCCAGTCGAGCAGACCCGACTTCTTGGCCAGCAGACCAATGGCCACAGCCGGCAATACGCCAATGAAGAGTAGCCAGTAGAAATAGTACTTATGCTTCAGACGCCGCCATAAAGAGGCACCCTTAAGCGGACTATTGTCGAACTGAAAGAAGCGCTTCCAATAAAGGCAAACCACCGAAAGAATGGCACCAAACTGGATGATGAACGTGAAGGCATGAACAAAAGGATCGCCTTGCTCTATGCCCAACAGGTTCTGCGTAATAATCATGTGCCCCGTCGACGAGACAGGAAGGAACTCGGTGAGTCCCTCAACGATTGCAATAATAACGGTTTCTAACCACGTCATTTACGTACCTCCTTCGCGCTTAGTCCTTAGGCTTGTGAACAACAGCATAAATCATTGAGACGAAGCCCAACAGGCATACTATTGGTGCAACGACAATACGTCGAGTGCTGAATATGTCCGGATTGTAGGCCTCCTCGGTAGAACTGTCCCCACCCATCAGGATAAAGCCGATAATCACCACCAGCATTCCTACTGCCAGCAGGATGAAGTTCATGCGACCAAATGCAAAATTACTCTTTTCCATATCTTTTTTTCTTATTATTTTTCAACGATTCACTTGCCACTGGGCAGGCCAAGAACGGTCAAATCTTATACAAGTCCCTCGCCCTCATCCGCAGGAAACGGTTCACGGAAATGTAGGAGCACAGCAACGTGATGACAAGTCCGAACAAGAAAACGGAAGTAGCCGTGATGGCCAGCACCTGCCAGGTGACAACTGCTGTCAGGTTTGGCTCATAACGATAGAGTGTCCAGAAGGCACCACCCAAAACCAGACAGGCCAGCAGAGCCGCTACAATGCCTACTATCAGACCGTCGCGCATGAAGGGTCGGCGGATGAAGCTCCACGACGCTCCCACCAGTTTCATCGTGTGGATGAGGAAACGACGCGAATAGACACCCAGCCTCACGGCATTGCTGATCAGCGAATAGCTGATAAACGTTAGCAACGCTGCCAACACCAGCAGCACCACGCTCACTTTCTGCAAATTAAGGTTTACCTTGTCCATCAAGTCTTCCTGATAGGCAACATCCGTCACCTTCGGGTTGTCGGCCAGTTCCTTGGCTATCCATCGAAGGGAGTCGCGATTGGCATAGTCCGACTTGAGTTGCAACTCGAGGGTTGCCACAAAGGGGTTCATGCCCAGGAACTCCGACGGGTCGCTTCCCATTGCCGCCGTCTGTTCTTTCAGGGCCTGCTCCTTGCTAACATAGTCGATGTTGCGCGCATAGGGACGATGGTAAAGGTCACGACAAAGCCGATGAGCATCGTTCACACTCACCGTATCGCCCAGCATGACGGTTACCGTCAAGTTCTCCTTCACATAATTAGAAAGGTTATGAGCCGTCAGCACAGAAAACACGACAAGCCCCAACAATACCAGTACCATCGTCGTACTGATACACAACGTAACAACCTGTAAACCATGACGGTGACGGGTCGCTTTCTTCTTTTTTCTCATTTACTTTACGTACGTAAAAAATCGAATTCGGCTGCAAAGTTACGATTTTTTTTGCGTAA
>Ga0310690_10012174_pt1 | contig 10576 bp, 8 predicted proteins | sample AusTroGonzalo_MG_2_FD_207661 | JGI IMG/M metagenome (GOLD analysis project Ga0310690, IMG submission 207661) | Bovine rumen microbial communities from tropical cattle in Woodstock, Queensland, Australia - Gonzalo_04 (v2) (version 2) | ecosystem: Host-associated > Mammals > Digestive system >...
CGTCTACGAACGCGGCAACCTGATCTTCGTCTTCAACTGGGGACCATGTTCCATCCCAGATTATGAGATTCCCGTCAGGCAGACAGGCGACTACCGCATCATCCTCACCACCGACGAAAGCGCCTTCGGCGGCTTCAGCAATATTGACACCAACGTGAAATTCCCCTCAGAAAAGAGGGGCGACCGCATTACGATGAAAGTATACAATGTGAGCCGCGTGGCGACAGTGTATCAGAGGGTGGATTAGAAACTATAGAAAAACTTGAACGAAGCCGCAGACAGTGCAAAATCCAGCGCAAAGCGGTGCTGAATGGTTTCGTCTTCGGCCTGTTCCCTTTCGTAAGCTATAGATCCAAAGCTGAATTCAACCGACCAGTGGTCCGTAACGTCAAAAGAAATTCCCGGTCCCAGGCCAACATCAAGCAAACCAAAATTCAATACCTCAATGTCAGTGGATAGGTCAACGAACAAGGTAAAGCGTTCGCCGATGTCGCAGATACTGTAACGGAAATAGGGACTGATTTCAAGTGACTGGGAATAGGCTTCAGCTTCCCTGATGGTGCCCATATACTCAATCCCGCAACCAACGGAGAATGGCACGGTAGAAAAGCTGTAGCCCACATCGGGCGAGATGGTGAAAGATTTGTAGCCCTTGTCGAATTGGGCATTGAGACCACCGCCAATATAAAACTGTGCCTGTGCGGAAGCGCATGCCGCAACGATGAACGCAAGGGTGAAAAGAAGTTTTTTCATGGTCGACTATCGGATCGTTTTGTGGCGACAAAGATACAAAAAAAAGCCGCCCGAACGAGCGGCTTTTCGTTTCAAATTCTATGATTTAGAAGTTGTAATAGATTCTGATTGAAGGAGAAGCAAGGTCGCAGCCCAACAGGAAACCTTCGGTAGGGACGTCTTCTCCATTCTTATAGAAATTGTGGTTATAACCAATCTTGCCAAAACGGAAAGCAGCCGTCCAATGTTCGGTAGCCATCCAAGCAATACCAGGTTGCACCATTACAGCATAAGCCAATTTACCATCCGGCGAGTAGTAGTCTATTAAACCGAAATCACCCGTCAGATCCAGGAACAAGGAAAACTTGTCGGCAATGGTAACAGGCACATAGCGGAAATAAGGCTGGAGGGACAAAGTGTTGGTGACAGGGCCAACTTTGGGGCTGTTGTAAGTATAACCAGCACCAATAGCCAAAGTGAACGGAGAGTTAGGGAACGAGTATCCCACTTCAGGAGCAACACTAAACTGAGTATAGTTTTTGTTGATGTCAGCTCCGAGTCCGCCGCCAATCCAAAGTTGAGCGTTTGCAGCGAAAATGCCCGTGAAAACAAGGGCTAAGGTCAAGAATAACTTTTTCATTTTTAATGAGTTTAGGTTAATAATTAGGTTAATGATTTGTTTAAAGTTTGTTCTTGTTTCAAAAAACGCTGCAAAAGTATCAAATATAATGCCACACTTGTCTTTTCATTGACAAAAAAATCTCTGAAAGAGCCTTATTTCTCTATAAAAGCGATGGTATCGCCCTTGCTGACGCGTTTGCCTTGGTCGGCAGTAGCTTCCACAATCTTTCCGGGCCAGAGGGCATAGACAGGTTCCATGCCATGGTCGCTGCAGATGGCGCAGAGCAGGTCACCTTCCTTGTAGACCTTGCCAGGGGCGGGAGCAATCGACTTGTCGTCGAAGTCGACTTCCCACAGCACGATGCCGCTCACAGGGGCGATGACGGGTTCGGCGTTGGGGTGACGCAGGGCGCGCAAGTCCGGAATCTTGGCCTCGCCACCCGCCTTCTCGAACTTGGCCTTCATCTTGGCTTCCAGCTCCTGGTTGAAGCGACGCTTGGCTTCGCCCGACTTGTACTCGCGGTATTGCTTCTCGTGCATCGCGAACTCGAACAGTTCCTCGTCGTCCTGACCACGGTCCCAACCTTCCTTCTTCATCTCCTCGATGAAGTGTGGCAGAGCGTCGGGATAGTTGTCCTGCGGGTTGCCTGTAAAGAACTCGAAGCCCTTCTTCTTGGCCAGTTCCACGATTTCGGGAGCCAAAGTGCCAGGCAGTTTGCCGGCCTTGCCGAGGATCATGTCCCATGCAGCAGGGTCGATGCTGGTCTCGTAACGCGGCTCGCCCTTGCTCAATGCGAAGAGGTTCATCAGGGCGATGTTCTTGGTGTATTGGCTGAACGGCGTCACCAAAGGCGGGTTGCCGAGTTTCGGCCAGATATCCTGCACTTCCTGGAACAGTTCGACGAGCATCTCGTCTTCGCTGAGTTCAGGCAGGCCTTCTTTCTTGCGGTTCATGTTGATGGCGGCGTGCACCGGCTTGAGGTCGGCCATCAGCGAGCCCATCATGCCGCCAGGCAGACCGCAGCCCAGCAGCAGCGAGTTGATGTAACGGTTGCGCGGGTCGATCCAGTAGCCGAGGAAGTCGTCGATGAAGCTCTGCGTCATGCTGCGGGCAGCCATGTAGGTCTTCATGTCGATGTCCTTCACGAGGAAGCCTGCGTCTTTCAGCATGGCCTGCACACTGATGACGTCAGGGTGGACGGTACCCCACGACAGCGGCTCCATCGCCACGTCGACGTAGTCGCAGCCAGCCTTGCAGACCTCGAGCATCGAAGCCATCGAGAGGCCTGGGGTGGTGTGGCCGTGATACTGCACCTTGATGTCGGGGTGCTGCGTCTTGATGTGGTTCACGATCTTGCCCAGCGAGGCGGGACGGCCCACGCCGGCCATATCCTTCAGGGCAATCTCTTTCGCGCCAGCCTCGATGAGTTTCTCGGCCATAGCGATGTAATACTCGGCGGTGTGCACCTGCGAGTAGGTGATGCTCATGGCGGCTTGCGAGATCATGCCAGCCTCGTTGGCCCATTGGATGGACGGGATGATGTTGCGCACGTCGTTCAGTCCGCAGAAGATACGGGTGATGTCGACGCCTTGTGCCTTCTTCACCTTGTACATCAGCTGACGCACGTCGGCGGGCACAGGATTCATACGGAGGGCGTTCAAAGCTCTGTCCAGCATATGGCACTCGATGCCGCCTTTGTGCAAAGCCGCTGTGAAAGCACGAACAGACGGATTGGGGTTCTCGCCATACAGCAGGTTGACCTGCTCGGCGGCGCCACCGTTGGTCTCCACGCGGTCGAAGCAGCCCATTTCGATAATCAAGGGGGCGATTTGCTCCAGTTGGTCCTTGCGTGGCACGTATTTGCCTGACGACTGCCACATGTCGCGATATACTAGGCTGAATTTTACTTCCTTTTTCATTATGGTTGTGTGTTTTATGCGATATTTGATTGAGACTGCAAAGGTACAACTTTCCCAACAATTAGGCTCAAAAAAATCAGTCGGTTTCGTATTCCAAACAAAAAAAGTTGTATATTTGCGTCGGTAATTAAAAGTTGCTCCCGACACGGATTTAGGGATAAGAAAATGAGAAAAATGACTTTAGCCTTTATGGCCGCAATGATGCTCATCACCATTGCCTCTTGCAAGCAAGATGTTTATGGAGATTTATTCGTTCCGAGGAAGTCTGTGACTTTCCAAGTGACTACTGAAGACGGACAAGTGCTTTCGAGTGTCAGTTTAAAGACAGAAGAACTTGATGCTTTCGACAATGATCTGATTGTAAATGGAACGCATCATTACTCTACTGATGCCGAGGGCAAGGTCACTATCGATGCTCCTTATTATACGACATCCAGCCTCTCGGAACGCACTACCAGATTCACCTTCACAGCTACAGATTATGTCATTTTTGACACCATCTTTAACTATTGGGAAGGAACCGTTGATATTGTTCTCCGCAGAGAATAGTTGAAACAAGAACAAGACAAAAAAACAGGGCGCGGCAAGAGTGTCGCGCCTTTTGCTTATGCTGCCGCCAATTCTCGTCCAATGGCATGAATTGTGTCGAAAAATCAAGGCCATTCAAATTTTTTTCATTTTTTGAAAGTTTTAGGTTAATTGTTTATTGGTTAAGTGTGTTTTACTGAATTATTTCAATTAAATTTCTTAAGAAGGCTGTTCATCTGGACGCCTACATCTCTTCTACTCAACGGGTGATCGGCATTGGAAAGGACGCTGTTGAAATAAACGACCCTGTTGGTTTCTGTGTCAATGACAGCGGTATAGAGGGCGTTGCCCACTTGGTCACCGGCGGTGTAGCGTTTGGGCTCGTCGAATAATGACCTCACGATGTTGCCCGCAAGCTCCACCATCTTTTCTTTGGCATAGGATTCGTCGCTCTGGATAAAGCCGTATGCATGCACCACGATACCGTAACGGTGTCCTGTGGACTTAATCAACTCGGTCAGCTCTTTGGGAACCTTAAGGCGTCGAATGTCGCCGGATTCGAGGTCCGAAAAGCCGTCTATCCATTTTGCGATGCCGGCTCCCGTGCCTTCATAGTCTGCAGCAACCGGATCGGTGAAGGGGTAGCGTCGTGACGTAAGCAGGTCGGTGAGCAGCTCTTCGGAGGCAGCGGCCAGCGATGCGTCGCGATAGCCGGAGCTTGGTGTGTCGAAATAGCAAACAATCGACTTGGGCTGAATCAGAGCCAGTTCATCGATTTTGGAAACGTTCGTGCCGCTGGCGGTATAAGTGGCGCCACACGATGAGAACATCACTGCCACGAGCAGGAGGCCCAATATGGATATCAAGATGCTTTTGTTCTTTTTCATGGCTGCAGTCCTTTATCAAAACAGATTCTCCAAAATCTTGTCATCCACCAGGTTGGGCAGGGTGACTTTCAGTCGCGGCTCGGCCTCCATGGCGCGCTTGATGGCGAAGGTGGCACCTTCGTTGCGGGCCCAGTTGCGGCGGGCGATGCCGTTGTTCACGTCCCAATGCAGCATGCAGTGGAGTCGGCGGTCAGCATCGGCGGAGCCGTCAAGCACCATGCCGAAGCCGCCGTTGATGACTTCGCCCCAGCCTACGCCGCCGCCGTTGTGAATGCTCACCCAGGTGGCACCACGGAAACCGTCGCCGATGACGTTCTGCACAGCCATGTCGGCGGTGAACGACGAGCCGTCGTAGATGTTGGAGGTCTCACGGAACGGGCTGTCGGTGCCGCTCACGTCGTGGTGGTCACGGCCAAGGACGACGGGACCGCTCAAGCGACCGTCAGCGATGGCCTTGTTGAACTCGGCAGCAATCTTGGTGCGGCCTTCACAGTCGGCGTAGAGGATACGGGCCTGCGAGCCCACTACGAGGTGGTTCTCTTGTGCGCCACGGATCCACTGGATGTTGTCGCGCATCTGTTGCTGGATTTCGGCAGGAGCCGTGCGGGCGATGTTCTCAAGCACTTCGCAGGCGATGTCGTCGGTGACGGCGAGGTCTTCAGGCTTACCCGAAGCACAAACCCAGCGGAAGGGGCCGAAACCGTAGTCGAAGCACATGGGACCCATGATGTCCTGCACGTAGGAAGGATAGCGGAAGGTGCCGTCGGCTTTCAGGATGTCGGCGCCAGCGCGGCTGCTCTGCAGCAGGAAGGCGTTGCCGTAGTCGAAGAAGTACATGCCTTTGGCGGTGAGCTTGTTGATGGCGGCCACATGGCGGCGCAACGAAGCCTGCACTTTCTCCTTGAACATTTCGGGATTCTCGGCCATCATGGTCTTGGACTCCTCAAACGACTGTCCGACAGGATAGTAACCACCTGCCCAAGGATTGTGCAGCGAGGTTTGGTCGGAGCCGAGGTCGACGTGGATGTCATGCTCAGCGGCATATTCCCAAAGGTCAACGACGTTGCCTTGGTAGGCATAGCTGCGGGCTTCCTTTTTGGCGAGGCTCGCGTTGACGTGCTTGAAGAGTTCCTCGATGTTGTCGTACACCTCGTCGACCCAGCCTTGCTGATAGCGTTTCTGCGTAGCTGCCGGGTTGATTTCGGCGGTGATGCTCACCACACCGGCGATGTTGCCGGCCTTGGGCTGGGCGCCGCTCATGCCGCCGAGGCCGGCGGTGATGAACAGCTTACCCGCTGTGCTGCCACCATGTTTACGTGCTGCGTTGAGCACGGTGATGGTGGTGCCGTGGACGATGCCTTGGGGACCGATATACATATAGGAGCCAGCGGTCATCTGGCCGTATTGCGTCACGCCGAGGGCGTTGTAACGCTCCCAGTCGTCGGGTTTGCTGTAGTTCGGAATCATCATGCCGTTGGTGACCACCACACGCGGGGCATCCTTATGCGACGGGAAGAGGCCCATCGGGTGACCGCTATACATGGCCAAGGTTTGGTCTTCGTCCATATTGGCGAGGTACTGCATCACAAGGCGGTATTGTGCCCAGTTCTGGAAGATGGCACCGTTGCCGCCGTAGATGATGAGCTCGTGGGGATGCTGTGCCACGGCGGGATCGAGGTTGTTTTGGATCATCAGCATGATGGCTGCGGCCTGTTTGCACTTGGCGGGGTACTCCTCGATCGGGCGGGCGTACATCTTGTAAGACGGACGGAAACGGTACATGTAGATGCGGCCGTATTTCTCTAACTCCTCGGCAAATTCGGGAGCCAGCGTGGCATGGAACTTGGCGGGGAAGTAACGCAAAGCGTTGCGGATGGCCAGCTTCTTCTCGGCCTTCGTCAGGATGTCCTTGCGCTTGGGCGCATGGTTGATATTCGGGTCGTAAGGTTTCACTTCCGGCAGTTCATCGGGGATGCCGGCGAGGATTTCTTTCTGAAAATCGTTGAGTGCGTTCATTTTATTTGATTTACTTGTTTACTTAATTTGGCCGCAAATTTAGGGAAAATTTCATCATTTTCCGCATTTTCCTTTGTGCTGTCTAAAATTTCCTTATTTTTGTCCCCGAATTGGTTCGCCAGTTCGCGACATTTTGAACTTTAGAAGCGTTATGCTTCCTTTCACTTGAGAACCTGGAAAATTTTCAAGCAATGTGTAAAAAGGAGGTGCATAACAATTCCGCGCTTTAGCGTGGGCTGTTATTGCATTCTTTTTACAGGTAGTTTCCAGGACCTTCAAGTGAGATGTGATAATACACAGCACACGCTTTTTTTGTTTGATTGTGCCGGAAAAACTCGAACACTAAATCCAAACAAAATAAAAAAATATGAACAACAAAAAAAGAATGAAAGCCTTAGTGCTTTCCTTGGGTCTGGCGCTGACGCTGCCCGTAGGCCTCTTGGCGCAGGGCACCACCTACAGCCCCAACTCCACCTTCTATGAAGGCAGCGCTGCTCGTCAGGACTACTTCGACAACAGCGAGAACCTGTCGGCCCTCTTTGAGCTGCTCAAGTTCAGCGAGAGCTCCGGCGGTAGCCGCGGTTCCGTCTCCGACTGGAACCTCAGCAACCAGCAGTTTGGCACACCCCTCGGCGGTGGCGTCTTTATCCTCATCGGTGGCGCCCTGGGTTATGCGGCGATGAAGAGAAGAAAGGAGGAAGACAAATGAAGAAGCTGAGCTATATCCTGATGGCCCTCGTCCTGGTTTTGGGCCTCGCGCAATGCAAGAAGGAACAACCTCAGCCGCAAGGCAAGAAGGTGTATATCACCCTTAAGGTGGATGACGGAGCGAAGCACACGGTTGACCCGGAAAATGGCACAGTGACGTATGCCGATGGTGATGTGATTTATGTGGGTAATGGTAGTAACTTTATTGGTTATTTAACATGCTCGGGAAGTGTGTTTGGTGGAACCATTGATGTGACAGGAATGGTTGAAAACACGAGTTATCTCCATTTCTACTTTGCTGGCGGTGCCGGACCAGACCCCACGGGGTTAACCACCAGCACAACGGATTTCACTGTTAATATTAGCGACCAGTCGAGCCAGCTTCCTGTGTTATCGTATACTTCAGCGGAATATGTGGGTGCAACCGCCTATAACTGCAAGCTTCTGAACCAATGCGCCTTGGTGGAGCTCACGCTGACCAGCGGCACCACTGCTGCTGTGGGCATTGGCGACAGATACACCAAAGCCACCATCAACTTCGGCGGCACCCCGGGCATCGCTCCCAATACCTCGACCACGGGTATGATTACCATGAAGTCTGGAAGTGAAACCAAGAAATACGCCATTATGCTCCCGCAAGCTGCGACTGACGGCGCTCACATCGCGATAGGCCCTGAGGGTTATACCCTCGACATTCCTGCGATAGAGAATAATGGATTCGCCAAGTTAAGCAATTCAAGTGCTGTGGCGAGCAATATCGTTTATCTTAATTACCTCACCGCGGATTACACGGCAACCAATGGTCAAACCCTTACGGGTACACTGGGCGCAAACGTGAAAGTTTCCATCGCCGATGATGCCACTGTTACACTCGATGGTGTAACCATCAACGGAACGAATAATTCGAGCTACGCTTGGGCTGGTTTAAACTGCAATGGCGACGCCACCATTATCTTGAAAGATGGAACAACGAACACCGTAAAGGGTTTTTATGAAGATTATCCAGGCATTCATGTGCCTTCAGGAAGCACTTTAATCATTAAAGGCGAAACATCTGGCACTGGAGAACTTTATGCCAGCAGCAACGATGATACTAATAATTCCGGTGCCGGCATAGGCGGCGGTTGGAATTTAGCTTGCGGCAACATTGAGATTAGAAGCGGAGTCATCCATGCTACGGGTTCTACATGTGCAGCAGGCATTGGCAGCAACAATCAAGCCTGCGGCAACATCACCATCTCTGGCGGAACTGTTACTGCCACTGGAGGCTATAATGCTGCCGGTATCGGTAGTGGCCATAGCGGTAATTGTGGTACCATCACTATCTCTGGTGGTACTGTGGCTTCTACTGGTGGTAATAGTGGTGCCGGCATAGGCAGTGGCAGAAATGGCAGTTGCGGTGCCATTACCATTGAAAGTACAGTAACCAGCGTTACTGCCACCAAGGGCGACGGCTCTACATACAGCATCGGTGCGGGCTACAGTGGCACCTGCGGCACGGTGACCATCGGTGGCGTTGTGGGTGCTATCACTACCAGCCCGTACACCTATGAGCCTCTACCTGAAGGCGCTCTCTCGGGGAAGTTCACCATCAACGGCAGCGGAGGAAAAGTGCGTTTCTCTCAAGGCAACCTGAAGTATAGCAATGGCACTTGGAGTTTCCATACCAACCAGTACGACAGATGCTTCACCTCCGAAGGAGATGTGACATCTTACTATGATGATTTAGGCACAATCGATCTCTTTGGCTGGGGTACGAGCGGCTACCCCCATGGCGCAAATGCTTCCGACCCGTATAGCACCAGTACAAATAATATGGATTATTACGCTTACGGTTCTGCCACTGCCAATCTTTACGATGGTAATGGAAAGGCTGACTGGGGCTACAACGCCATCTCCAACGGCGGAAACGCCGTGAACCAGTGGCGCACGCTGACGACAGCGGAATGGGTGTATCTTTTCAATAATCACACTAAAGGTTGGTCTACCGTTAATGGTGTTAATGGCTATGTGATTCGTCCCGATGGCGTCAGCACGGCTGTTGCTTCTTCTTACACAGCTTCAGAATGGGCTACACAAGAAGCGGATGGCTCGGTGTTCTTGCCTGCCGCAGGCTACCGGAATGCTACTTGGTTGTACGATGTCGGTTCCGTCGGGTACTACTGGTCGAGTTCCTACAGCACGTATTACTTCGTGTACTACGAGTTCTTCGACTCGAAAGGTGTGTATAGGGGTGACAGCGGCACTCGCTACGTCGGGTACTCGGTGCGCCTGGTGCGCGACGCCAACTAATCCCCTCGCATAAAAACCATCACAAGCGCCAGCCTTCGGGTGGGCGCTTTTTTGTTGTATCACAAAAAACCGGCTGTGGGGATTTTCTTATATCAATTTATCACTCATCAGAAATTGGAACAATCCGGTGAAGTAGATGCCATTCTCGTTGCGATACGGCATGATGTCGTCTTTGACAATGACAATCTTCTGGAAAGAGTCGTCAATACGCTTCAGCGAATGAAGTTCCTGCTCTCGCTTTTCTTCGTTCGGAAGGTCGTAGGCCGACTGGATATAATACTTCTCGTTGCCGTTGGTGGCAATGAAATCAATCTCATACTGCTTGTATTCCGATTTCCCGTCTTTCATTTCCCTGGTTTCAATCACGCCAACATCAACTGAGTAGCCTCTATACAAAAGCTCATTGAAGACGACGTTTTCCATCAGATGGGTTTGTTCCAGTTGCCTGTAATTCAAACGGGCGTTTCTTAATCCGACATCCACCGAATAGTATTTCTTGATGTTCTCGTAGTACTTGTTTCCTTTGATGTTGTACCTCCTGGCTTCGTTGAACAAAAAAGCCTCTTCAAGATACCCTATGTACTTGGCAACGGTGTCGTCCGTGATTTTGATTTTCCTTACGCTGGACAGTGTGTTGGTGATTCGTGTGGTGTTGGTCAGCGAGCCGACCGAGGAGCATAAAGCGTCGGCAATGGCTTCCAAAGCATCCCGGTTCTCCACACGGTGCCTCTCCACCACATCGTCAAGATAGGTCTTTTTCCAAAGCCTTTGCAAGTAAGTGGTCTTCTGCTCGTAGGTGGGCATTTTTCTGAGTGCCGGCAGTCCACCGTAGGTGTAATACTCCTTCCACAATTCATTGATGGATTCCTTCC
>Ga0310690_10012175_pt1 | contig 10575 bp, 8 predicted proteins | sample AusTroGonzalo_MG_2_FD_207661 | JGI IMG/M metagenome (GOLD analysis project Ga0310690, IMG submission 207661) | Bovine rumen microbial communities from tropical cattle in Woodstock, Queensland, Australia - Gonzalo_04 (v2) (version 2) | ecosystem: Host-associated > Mammals > Digestive system >...
TGAGACGGTCAATAAGATGCGGGATTTGTCTGATGAGTTGCGTAAGAATGCGCAAAAGACGGAAGATCGTCTGAATTCTAAGGAATCCCTGCAGAAAAACCAGCAAGAGTTGCAGAAAAAGTATGACGAATTGAAGAAGGATATCAACGAGCTGAAGAAGATGAACAACGAGCTTGAAGATCCGACTAAATTCAAAGATAATCAGGAACTGCAGAAAGATGCTGACCAAAACATGCAACAAAGTCAGCAGAATTTGGATAAAAACAACCGTTCCAAATCGGCGGAAAACCAAAAGAAAGCTGCGGATGACATTGAACAGATGGCCGAGCAGATGGAACAGGATTTCAACGAAAGTGAGTTAGAGAATATTACCGAAGATATTGCTACCCTTCGTCAGATTTTAGACAATTTGGTGAAGATTTCCTTCGATCAAGAAGAAGTTTTGAAGAAATCACAGAAGATGTCTTCGTATTCGTCGCTGATGTCGGATGTGATTCGCAAACAGTTTGAGGTGAAGCAGACGATGAAGCATATTGAAGATTCATTGGATGCTTTGGCCCGTCGTCAGGCTGCGGTGAAACCTTTTATCCAGAAAGAAGTGACGAAGATTCAAAGCAATATTGAGACTGCCCAGACAGAATTGCAGAACCGCAGACCCTCTGTGGCTTCCAAGAACGAGCAATTTGCGCTCACTTCCATGAACAACCTCGCTCTGATGCTTATGGAATCGATGAACGATATGCAGCAGCAACAGAAGCAGAGCCAGTCGAAGTGCAATAAAGCCGGTAATGGTTCCTGTAATAAGCCTGGTGGAAAAGGTAAACCAAATAAAACGTCTGCCCGTGAATTGCAACAGCAGCTTAACCGCCAGATGGAAGCGATGAAGAAGTCAATGGAGCAGCAAGCCAAGCAGGGACAGACGGGTAAGCCGCAGCAAAGCATGAGCGAGCAATTTGCCAAGATGGCCGCCCAGCAGGAAGCTATCCGCAAGATGTTGCAAGACTACCAGTCGGAGTTGAAACAGCAAAATGGGGTAGGGGACAAATCGCTTGATAAGATTATCGAAGACATGCAGAAGACGGAGAAGGATCTGGTGAATCGTCAGATTACCCAACAGACCATCAACCGTCAGAAAGATATTACCACCCGTTTGCTGCAGAGCGAGCGGGCGGATATGGAGCGGGAAAAGGATAAGGAGCGCAAATCGAATGAAGCGCGCCAGATTCCGAATATGAACCCTCCAAAAGACTGGAATTTCGACCGCGAGCAGAAGCAGCAGAATGAAATGCTGCGTTCTGTTCCTGCGAATCTGAACTATTATTATAAGGCGAAAGCGAACAACTATTTTTATAACATCGATTAATATTTTACGGCTATGATTGAGATATTGTTGACGAATTTAAACAAAACCAATTTCTATGAGGAGACACTCAAGTCCATTGAGCACATCTGTGACGAATATGGCATAGACCAGCATTTCGGCACCTTGTCGATGGCCAACCAGATGGTGTGCGACTATCTGGAATCACTGGACAGATTCATAGTCGATGTTGCGTTCAAAATTGAGAGTGATGAAGTGTCATTCGATTACACGATGCAGACTGGTGACTTCAGCCGGTTCTCCCAAAATGTTGATCAGGAGAACACGGGTATGTTTGTACTGAGCTCATTGGCGGATGATATTTCATTCTCCACTGATTATGACACACTTACTACCACTTTCCACGTGAAAACCAAAGTGGTTATCCAACGGGATATGCGGCATCAGGAAATCAGAAAAAACGTGTTCCATATTTGATGAGGAAAGTCTTACTTCTTTTAATATCCGTTTTTCTCTTCTCCATTGAGATTCACGCTCAATCCTGTAACGTTCTGTTTATTGGAAACAGCTACACGTACGTGAACAATCTGCCCGATATGGTATCGCAAATATATGCCACATCGGGTGATTCTTTTGATTATACCATGAGTGCTCCCGGTGGATGTACCTTCCAACAGCATTGTACCGTTTCCTTTCCCTATATCCAACAGGGTGGGTGGGATTATGTGGTGCTGCAAGAACAGAGCCAGCTTCCCTCATTTCCGATGAATCAGTTCATGCAGGAGTCGTACCCGTATGCGCAGGAGCTCTGTTCGCTTATCCACCAGTACAATCCTGATGCGAAAATTGTGTTTTACATGACATGGGGACGCAAAAACGGCGACCCGCAGAACGGGCAGTATTACCCGCCATTGAATACCTACGATGGAATGGACAGTCTGCTGTATGCCCGCTACATGCTTATGGCAGAAGACAATCACACTTGCGTTTCTCCTGTAGGTGCAGTGTGGCATTATATTCGCGACAACTATCCGGATTTGGAGCTATATCAGTCAGACGGAAGCCATCCTTCCTATTTCGGATCCTACGTGGCTGCCTGTTCTTTCTATACCTCTTTTACGGGCCAAAATCCGCTCAATATTTCATGGAACGGCACCTTGGACGGTAATACGGCCGATATTGCCAAAAACGCCGTAAAAAGGGTTGTTTACGATTCTTTATCGAAATGGTGTTTCATGGAGGATCCTATTCCACAAGATTCTACGGGAATCCACTCTTGGAATCCATCCATTTCTGTTTATCCGAATCCCGCCAACACCACATTGCATATTCAAATGTCAGACCTCAACGAGACAGTCTCTCTTGAAATTTCGGATATGAAAGGCAATATCGTCTATCGTCAGTCGGAGATAAAGTCCGACGAGTCTATCGATATTTCCACTCTTCCTAACGGATATTATTTGTTGTCTGTAATGGAAGGTGTACGTCGTTACACGAAAGTTATCACCATTTCCCATTCGCTATGATTACGTTTGAATACATTGTAGAGAGTCCGTTCAAGCCGTCGGTGCAACATAAGATTTGGTTGCAGAAGGTGATTCGCAAAGAAGGGAAAGTGCCCGGTGACATCTCCTATATCTTTTGCGATGACGAATATATGTTGGGACAAAACCAGGCCTTCTTGAATCATGACACCTATACCGATATCATCACCTTCGACCAATGCTTTGGCAGTGTCGTTTCGGGCAGCATCTTGATCAGTCTTGATAGAGTGAAGGAGAATGCAGACAAGTTTAGCAAGACATTCGAGAATGAGTTATTGCGGGTGGTCGTGCATGGCACTTTGCACCTTTGCGGCTATAAAGACAAGACCGATGAGGAAGCCAAGGTGATGCGACAAAAGGAGGATGAGTCGCTGGCATTGTTAACGAGTATAATTTCTTAATTCTCTTATAGTCAAAAAATTTCGGGAAGTTTTCACGTGAAAAGATGGAGAATCGTTACGATATAATAGTAGTGGGAGCCGGACATGCCGGGTGCGAAGCGGCGGTAGCTGCAGCCCGGTTAGGACATCAGGTGATGCTGGTCACGATGAACCTTGCACTCGTGGCTCAGATGTCGTGCAACCCTGCTATCGGAGGTATCGCCAAGGGACAAATCGTCCGCGAGATTGACGCATTAGGCGGTATGACCGGTATCGTGACAGATCATACGATGATTCAGTACCGGATGCTCAACCGCTCGAAGGGACCCGCCATGTGGAGCCCGCGAGCGCAGTGCGACAAAACCGCGTTCTCCCTCTATTGGAAAAATGTCCTCGAAAATACCCCGAACCTGCATCTCCGTCAGGACACTGTTACGGAACTGCTGTTGCAAGACGGAAAAGTGACAGGTGTCAAAACCCAGTTGTGCAAGACCCTCTATGCCCAAATCGTCATCCTCACCAACGGCACCTTCCTCAACGGCAGAATACATGTCGGGGAGGTGAACTTTGCCGGCGGTAGGATAGGGGAGAGTGCGTCGTTCACCCTTTCCGACCAGCTGAAAGATTGCGGCATCATTACCAAAAAGCTCAAAACAGGAACCCCGGTCCGTATTGACGGCCGGACAGTGGATTTCTCCAAGATGGAGGAGCAACCTGGGGAAGAGAATCCCGGACGTTTTTCGTTCACCAACACGCCGCCCCTGCACCGGCAGTTGAGCTGTTGGATTACCTATACTAATGAGCAAGTACACCAGGTTCTCCAGAAGGGCTTTGAAAAGTCACCCATGTTCCAAGGGCGCATTCAAGGGGTCGGACCGCGTTACTGTCCCTCTATCGAGGACAAAATTGTCCGGTTCGCTGATCGTACCCGTCACCAACTGTTCTTGGAACCGGAAGGCCGCCATACCAACGAATACTACCTGAACGGTTTTTCCTCCTCGTTACCGGAGGAAATCCAGGTGGAAGCCCTCCATCTTATTCCCGGTCTCGAAAAAGCGGAAATCTACCGTCCCGGTTATGCTATCGAGTACGATTACTTTGATCCCACCCAGCTACACTTTTCGTTGGAATCCAAGGTGGTGAAAAACCTCTATCTGGCTGGTCAGGTGAACGGCACTACCGGATATGAGGAGGCCGCTTGTCAAGGACTGATGGCCGGTATCAACGCACACCTTTCGTTGGTCGGTCAGGAGCCGTTAGTGCTCACCCGCTCGCAGGCGTATATCGGGGTGCTGATTGACGATTTGGTCACCAAAGGTGTGCAGGATCCTTACCGCATGTTCACCTCGAGAGCCGAATACCGCATTCTGCTTCGTCAGGACAATGCCGACTTCCGACTCACCCCAATCGGGAAACAGTTGGGCTTGGTGGATGCCGAACGGTACGAGGAGTTCCTTCACAAATACGATATCCAACATCAGATTTCGGATTATCTGAAGCATCATACCACCCATTTTCAAACGCTCAATGAATTGCTGGAAAAGCGCGAAACTTCCCCGCTGACCCAGAATGTCAAGCTGGAAAGTGTATTGCTACGTCCGCAGATTGCCATACAAGATCTTATCGACTACGACCCTGATTTTGCGGAGTTCCTTCACCAGATTGGCGCCGAACGCGAGCAGATCATCAATGCGGAAACCTATATCAAATACAGCAGCTATATTGAAAAGGAAGAGGAGCTGGTGCAGCATCTTTCCAATTTGGACGGAATCAAGTTGCCGCCGGACATGGATTACCAGAACATCAATTCCCTTTCGAAGGAGGCGCGTGAGAAACTTTCGAAACTGCAGCCCGCCAACCTCGGTCAGGCCTCTCGCGTCAGTGGCGTCAGCCCTGCCGACATCACCGCGCTGATGATTTATCTTAGGAATTAGGACTACTACTGAAGCGATATTTTTAATCAAGCAGATTCTTCGTACGACATAGTTTCCGGCTTCGGCAGGATGTGTCGAAGCGGGTCCAATTCCCCTTCCCATCGGGAAGGGGTGGCCGAAGGCCGGGGTAGGGGAACCTCAACGGCCGCAGGCCGTTGCCAAAAATAAGGATGGCCTTTCGGCCAATCTTTTATATTACTACCCCGCCCTTCGGGCACCCCTTCTAAAATAGAAGGGGAATTTCCTCGCTCCGGCACCAAGTGCCGAAAATAAAAAGACCGTAGTACGGAGTTTCCATTTCAATTTACAGCTAAGCATAAATAACTATTTTATCAGTACTCAATTAATGTTGTATAAAGTTTATTATTTATAACACACTGATAATCAACTATAAAAAAACAAATATCCCATTTTTCTCAAGAAAACCAAAAAAAAGTATCTCGCAATGAAAAATTGTTTTTAGGCGCAAATATCGTGGATTTTCTAAAACCATACTGATTAACAGTATCTTACAATCCTTATTTCTAAAAATGACCTTCGGCAAAAAATATTTTTGGCGGAGATGGGGCGTGCAATAGAAAAATGCGTAATTTTGCGCTTTCGCTTTGAACGGAAAAAATGAAACTTCAATAATCATAAAAAATCGCATTATGGAATTAAAAGGATCACAAACTGAAAAGAATCTGCAGACCGCTTTCGCCGGTGAGTCGCAGGCAAGAAACAAATACTCTTACTACGCCTCCAAGGCCAAGAAAGACGGTTACAACCAGATTGCCGCCATTTTCGAGGAGACGGCTGCCAACGAGAAGGAACATGCCAAGATTTGGTTCAAGCTGCTGCACGACGGCAAGGTTCCCGACACTGTCACCAATCTGAAAGATGCCGCTGCTGGTGAAAACTACGAGTGGACGGACATGTATGCCGGTTTCGCCAAAACCGCCAAGGAAGAGGGTTTCGACCATATCGCTGAGCTGTTCGCCATGGTGGGTGAGATTGAAAAACACCACGAGGAGCGTTACAAAAAACTGTTAGCCAACATTGAGGGCGGTCTCGTTTTCTCCCGCGACAATGAGATGATCTGGCAGTGCAGCAACTGCGGTCACATCGTTATTGGCAAGAAGGCTCCCGATGTATGCCCCGTTTGCGACCATCCGCAATCCTATTTCCAAATCAAAGCCGAAAATTTCTAACCCAATTTTTTAATCAACAACAAATCAATCCATTATGAAGAAAAAATTCGTTTGTACCGTGTGCGGTTATGTACACGAAGGTGATACTCCCCCGGAAAGATGCCCGCAGTGCAAGCAACCGGCCGACAAGTTCAAAGAACTGGTTGAAGACACTTTGTCTTTTGTCACCGAGCACGTGCTTGGCGTGGCCAAGGACAGTGACGAGGAGATGATCAAAGATCTGAATGCGCATTTCATGGCCGAGGCTACCGAAGTGGGCATGTATCTGGCCATGAGCCGCCAGGCCGACCGTGAGGGTTATCCCGAGGTGGCTGAGGCATTCAAACGCTACGCCTTCGAGGAAGCCGAACATTGCGCCAAATTTGCCGAGTTATTAGGCGAGGTGGTTTGGGATACCAAGACCAACCTGGAAAAGCGTATGATGGCCGAAAGCGGCGCTTGTGCAGACAAAATGCGCATCGCCAAGCGTGCCAAGGAGATGAACTGGGATGCCATCCACGACACGGTTCACGAAATGGCCAAGGACGAGGCCCGTCACGGACAGGGTTTCGAGGGCTTGTTCAACCGCTATTTCAAGAAATAAGAGCATCATTTCCGAAAAAAGAAACGGAGTCATCGTACGGTGACTCCGTTTCTTCGTTTGTCCACGGCATCATTTTTCAGGAAATCGTCATTATCCGTCTCACAAAACCGGTTATACCGTCTCACCTCCCCAAAAACGCAATTATTCTTCAACACTCTGATTATCAATACAGTAAGTTGCCGTGAAAGAGATTATTTTAACCTCCCTGTCATATTTTTGCTGCGACGGAACATATTTTAGCTGCGACGGATTAAATGTTCGGCTAAATATTGTAATTTTGCCGTCAGAAACTCATATAATTGAACGATTCCGTTATGAAAAGGTTGTTTATTACCCAATGGTTGATGTTAATTTCAATTCTGACTGTTGTGGCGCAGGTACCTACTCTTCCGTATACGGCCACTTTTTCCCCGTCAGAAGGTTGGGTGCTGAACAATGGTGCTGCCCAGAATTACTGGATATTAGGCACCTCTGGCAGTAACAATGCACTTCTTGTGACCAACAACGGCACCACACCCACCTATTCCTATACCCGGAGCAATGTTGCTGCCGAAAAGACATTTGTAGTCGGGGATGCTGACAAAATCATTGTCTCTTTCGACTTGAAATGTGGTGGTAAATACGACAAAGACTTTCTGAAGATGTTTCTGGCGCCTCCTTCTCAGACCTACGAGGGTGGAATCGCCTACTCGTGGGGTGTCAGTTGGGATTCCCTTTATGCAGCCAACTTCAGCGACCATTTCGATATGACCAACACACCAAACTATCCTTATATTATCAATTTGACAGATGGCAAAACAATCCATTTGGACGTTCGGATGAGCAATCCGATTGCAAATCCTGATTCCAATTCGATTGCCAAACTGGTTTTCGGATGGGTTAATGACTACGGCAGCACCTACGACCACGGAATACAGCCCGCACCAACCATCACCAATTTGCGTTTGAAAAAAGAAACCTGTACTCCTCTTACTGGATTGTCCGTCTCCAACATCCAGAGCCATTCAGTAGAGTTGTCGTGGAATATGCCTGAGGGTGGCGCCTCCAACTATATTGTCCAATATGCTAAAGATGGACAGAATTGGGATGACGCCTATATCACCACCGTGAACGTGCAGGACACGTCTGTGACGTTAACCGGTTTGCAGTCTATTACGAAGTATTGGGTAAGGGTGGCACGCAATTGCGGCAGCGACACCAGCGTCTGGATCAAACAATCGTTCTCCACGCTCTGCGAATATATTGACACCCTGCCGTACATCTGCGACTTATCTCTTGTCTCAAGTACTATGCATCCGATTCCTATTTGTTGGGAAAGAGGCCCGGGAAGCTGCTGCGACCCTGCTATTCACTATGGTGCTATCAATCTTTGGATTCCCAACACCATCTCGATGCCGCATTTGAACAGACAGCTCATTGATATAAATACCGTGGAGGTTTCCTTTTCCGCCAGAAGTGAAACGAACAATGGCACCTTGATCATTGGTGTGATGACCGATGCCAGTGCAGACTCCACGTTCGTGGCTGTTGACACGCTGAGCCTGACTACATCATACGAGACTTATGTGGTTCCGATAAACGGTTACACCGGAGTTGGTGACAGAGTGTCGTTCAAATGTATCGACCACAGCGACATATACGTGAAAGATGTGATTCTTGACTATACGCTTTCGTGCCCAAGGCCATACGATTTGGAATCCTCCAGCCCTACGTATAACAGTATCAATTTGAATTGGACGGGAACGAGCTCCTCCTACAATGTTTACTACAAAATGGATGGTGAAAATACCTATTCGGTAGCATCCAATATTACGGCGGGAGTCAGTCAGCCGTTCACCTTGTCGGGATTGGCTTCCAGTACCATTTATCAGTGGTATGTGGAGGCTCAGTGCTATGACAACACCGAAGCAGCAAGCCATGAGATCAGCTTTTTCGAGACCCTTTGCGACCCCATCAACCAACTGCCCGTGACGTGGGATTTTGAGTCCTATAATAATGAAACAAAGATGCCTTTGTGTTGGAAAAACATAGGTGATGCAGATATTAGAGAGGGGAATGCCCATAGCGGGACGCATTCAATGCGTTTATACAGCAATAATTCTCCGTGTTATGTTGTGTTGCCGAAAGTTGAAAATAATCTATATCCTATTGATAATATGCAAATCAGATTCTTTGCAATGAATACGGGCACGGTCAGCGATTTTCATGTTCAGGTCATCGGTGGAGTGATTACGAATCCAGAAAACAGTGCTACCTTTATTCCTAACGAAACAATAGATGTGATTGGTGCGGCAGGTGGAAGTTTCCAAGAATATACGTTACGATTATCCGACTATTACCCCAATGATGCTTATCCTGCGATAAAGTTCGTGGGAATTAACGGCACATGGCTTTTGATCGATGATCTTACTTTGGAGGTCGTTGATTCAACCCTTCTTCCAGCCTGTCCTTCGTTGACAACTTTGGAGACAACCAATATTGGTCAGACGACCGCCACGCTGAATGCTGCCTTTGCAAATCCTGAGAACATGTCTGTCTCTTCCGTAGGGTTCAGATGGAAGGATATTTCGGGCAGTGCCTATACGGAAGTTGATTGTTCCGTCTCGAATAACGTTTTTGCGACCGAACTGGACGGTTTGACTGCCAATACGACTTACGCATACAAAGCTTTTGTCACTTACTACGGAATAACAGTTCTTAGTGAGGAAACAATCTTCACCACCCTGCCCGAAAATGACACCATCGAAGACCATGTTGACGAGTATTTGCTCAACAGTATCAAACTCTATCCCAATCCGGCCAATGAGTACGTAAATCTACAATGTACAATGAACGATGTACAATTGGAGAGTGTTGAGGTGATAGATCTTTACGGTAAGGTTGTCCGTGCCGTTGCAGGGACGAATGATTATTCACCTCTACAGGCCCGCATCAATATTTCGGGATTGGCCGGAGGCATCTATTTTGTGCGCGTGACCACCGACAAGGGTATGGTGATAAAGAAATTCGTGAAGGAATAACTCTTTGTAAATAAGCAAATAATGATTCGCTATGAAAAAGTCTTGTGTAATAGGATGTTTGGTTTTAATGGCCGCACTGTCTATGCAGACAGGAAAGTTGGAGGCGCAAACCTCTTGTCCTCCCGTAAGTGGCATCACATTGTCGTCAGTGACTGAGCATACGGCCGAAATCACGTGGGTAGCCGGTGGAAACGAGACACAGTGGCTGTATTTAATTGTGGAAGGAGATTCCACCAGTCCGTCGGTTTCGAATGACGCGTGGATGCTAACCACATCCGACACGCTATATCTTGACTCGCTTTCTGAAGGTCGTTTTTACAGGATTTGGGTCAAAGCAAAATGTGATTCAAGTACCGTGAGCGCTATCAACCATGTCGATTTATGGACGGATTGCCACGGCATATCCTCTTTTCCGTACGTCGAGAATTTCAACAACCCAGAGCTTGGATATTATCACGTTCAACCGAGTTCCGGAAAGCTTCCCCACTGTTGGATTGACCAACAGTATGCGCAATACCTTGGCAGCAGCGGGATTCTGCGTTTTTCTGCTCTCCAAAACGGATATCGGTTTGAGATCCTCCCACGACTGGCAGACAATGTACC
>Ga0310690_10012176_pt1 | contig 10575 bp, 22 predicted proteins | sample AusTroGonzalo_MG_2_FD_207661 | JGI IMG/M metagenome (GOLD analysis project Ga0310690, IMG submission 207661) | Bovine rumen microbial communities from tropical cattle in Woodstock, Queensland, Australia - Gonzalo_04 (v2) (version 2) | ecosystem: Host-associated > Mammals > Digestive system >...
CAGCGTTTGTAGCATAACGCTCTTGAAGACCGTTGCCAGTATAATCACCGACACAAACGGCAACACCATTGTCAACTTCAATAGGCGTATATACGGGAGTAGATCCAGATGTATCTACTGTGCTTACGAGGCAGTCCCACAGATGCCCAGACAGAGTGCTTTCAAGCAGTGAACTCTGAAAGATACCATGGTTGCCGCCAGTCATTTGACCATCGATATAAATTGCCATAATTGCATTTCTCCTTTCTAATATTTAATAAAACATAGACTATTTTAGTCTAAATATTTTTCTGTAATTATGATCTTTTTTCTGCGAGAACCTTATCAAGGAAATCGGTCTTTGGTTCAATTCTCGCAAATGCGAAGAAGTCCTTCTTAGGCTCTTCGACTTTTTCTTCTTCATTCTTAGCGTGTGTAGCTTCAAAGTTAAGTTTGCCAGTTTTGGCATAAGCCAACAGCATAGCATCAGCCTTAGATTTAAGCTCATCAACAGTAAGATCAAAATGATTCTCTTGCTGTTTAAGGGCAATAAAATCTGCCTAGTCTGCAATGTTGAAGTAATCGGCAGAGTTCAAGATCTCCAGTTTGGTCGGTTCAGACTCATACTTGGCAAGCTTATCAGATTTCTCTGCATAATCCGCTTTCATAGCATCAAGCTTGTTAATCTCATCATTGGTTAAATACCTAGCAAAACATTCAACTCTATCACCCTTAAGAGAGTACACATCCTTCTTAACGGCATAACTCTGACGATAATGTTTATTGTTCCAGTAGTCATGCATAATAACAATCTTCTCGTCATCATATGCATCAATGTCATAATACGTTTGATCGGCTTCTCCATAAGTTGAATTAACTAACATACTAAGTGCATTAAGCTTATCAATAAGACTAACGCTGAATGTACGAGTAATGCCATCAATAGTAACGCTATAAGTCAATTCGTTCTGGATTTTCTTAGCCATATCATCCTGACTCTCTGCGATTTCAGTGTTTTCATCAACTTCTTCCTCTGATTCAACTTCTGGATCGTCATCGAATTCTTCAACCGGCTTAGTTTCCTCGGATTCTTCCATAACTTCTTCCGCAGCTTCTTCCTCAGCCTCTTCCATAGCTTCAGCTTCATTTTTCACCACTTCAGGAGTATCTTCGGTGTTTTCTTCAGCGGCATCTTCAAATTCTACCCCATCTACCGACTCCTCAGTGGATTCGTCAACTTCAGCAACTTCCTCTGTGAGCGTATCATCAACAACATCTGTTGCTTCTTCAACAACCTCTTCGGTAGTTTCTTCAATTCTTTCTTCAAATTCCACCTTGTCATTCCTCCTTTCCGTAGTATTTTTATGATTATCAAGCGAAGTAATAACTGCTTGTGTAATCTCACTAATCAATTCTGATTTGCTAAAAATAACAGAATTATTTTCTGCACTAAAATCCTCAAGTTGAATATGCGCGCCTTCCATGCCAGGTCTTACATCCTCGCCAGTATCCGGGTTTTTCCCTAAACAAGTCAGCCCCATAACTGTCACATCATCTAACATCAAGACTTTATCTTTCTGATTCCATGACAATTCATTGACCGCCAATTCAACGCTAACATCTGTACCATCCTTACGCTCAATTATCTCAGCAGCGTCTGTATAATCGCGTGGAATAGCGACGCGAGCAAACACGTTCATTCGATCATCATGGTCCGGATCTTTCTCCAATCGTGCCGGATCTGCCGTAAAACAACCAATCTGTTTTTCAATATATGTAAAATTGCCATCATCGTCGATTTCAATATCATGGCTAGTAAAATCACGAACGCCATCAATCTCGCAGAAATTTGCAAGCACTGGTTTATACGCCAAATTCTTGATTGCTTTCTTCGCAGCTTTCTCCGTCAAATTTGACCGATTGTTATTTACACCAGTGTGAAAAGCAAGAACATTTGCAAATAACATTGAATCATCATCACTGTCATCCTTCTCAAATAATGCTGGCATTTGTACACAAATCTGATAGCCAGATTCCTTTGAACTGAAATGCGCAAAGTTGTGATTTTCGCAGAACATTACAAGATCTTCAATTGTAAGTATTCTCTTTGACATTATTTCCCTCCTTTCTTTTAGGATTTCTCTCCAAAGAAAGTAGGAGAGTAATATAAAAAAGAGCAGATTGCTCTGCTCAGATCGACAAGTTATTTGTATAGTGTAGTTTCAAATTGTCACTTGAAAATACAATACTTTTATTATTTAAAAACATCCACCGATTACCTTGTTTGGGCAATTCTTCATAACCCAATTTTTTCAACATTTTTGCTGTGTCAGGATCGGTGGTGCAAATAAAATGTTTATCCATTTTATCACCTCTGATTTTTTTGATACAACCTATTAATTAAAGTTAATTATTCCAGTCCCACCAAGCCAATCAACAATAGGTTGTCCACCTTCTTCAGATGGCGGTACTATATTACAAGTAAGCGCCCTATAACCAATTATATTGCCAGTTCTATCGTTATTGGGATATGATCCACCAACTAAACAAGTAAAGTATATTTTAATCACTTCGCCAGTCTGATCGTCACGATCAACATCTACTGCTTTCCATAATGTCCCATGATATTCAATTTTATCGTCTAAAACAGTCCTAATCACAAACGGAATAGCGTAATTGTTTGCATATAGGATTCCAGTTATAGAATTGGCAACAACCACAGATGATAATAAATCTTCCCATGATAAATTTGTTACACATCTGGTTGGATTTTCTATTGTTCCATTACTTAAATCCATAACCATAAAAGGCAATTGTGTTACTGGTGTAACCGAATTATTGCTAGATAACGACTATGCCATAGCCAATGTATATAAATCGAACATAAACATCAGCCTCCTTAAGGTGTAGCAGATTCTTCTGCGCCGGGTCGTTTCCATGCATTATTAGAATTTAAAATAAATATTTTTCCGCTTTCAATAGACAATGCAATGCTTCCTTTATCAACTGGCAAACATGAAACACGATCTTCTCCTTGTTGTACGCCCATAGTGTTTATACCCGGAAGATTTTGAACATCGTCATCTGAGTCCATAAAGAATTGCATCTGTCTATCTCTACCAGAGGAATCTTGAGAAATCCAATACATATATTGTTCCCCCTTTGTTAATTAACTCTCAAATGAACTAGTTAAATTCTAATCTGTTTTTGACAGAACTGTAAGAGTAATCTACTTTCCTTTAAATTTATCAAAACACGTTGCAAGAGTAATTGTCTTGTCAACATTATTCTCGTCGGTATAGGAAATCGATGTACCAGCACTGTTCAAAGTTCCAGTAATATTAAACGTGTCATATTGAACACGATTATAACTATAATTCTGTGCCATAGCATGTTCTCCTTATTCTTTATAAAATTATGCTTAGTAATTCAAAATTATTCTTCGGGTTCTTCCGGTTCTGGTTCTGGCTCCAGTTGAATTGGATGCTCAAAGCATTCATGCCGAAGTTCAAAACCTTCTTTGGTCAGTAGAGCAATAGCGTCAGTAATATTATCAGAATCAACAGCAGCAGCACATGATCTGAAAAATTCCTTCTGTGCCTCGACATCTGTATCAAAGGTCTTTACTGGGGCAGACACTGTCCCATCAGCTTTATTGGCAATTCTTAAAACGACAAATTCTTTCACTGTTCATCCTCCTTTACTCACTTGTATTGCGAGTTCTATCGCCACTCGGAGATATCTCATCGTCATCCGCAGTAGGACGACCAACATTACCATCATTAGTTATGTTGTAGCTAGACTGTAACGGTATCATTAAATCGCGAATTCCAAGTGATGATTCAAACCGCAACTTATTAATTGCCCTGTATGGCGATCCGTCTACTGCACTAATTAAATCTGTCGCAGAGCCGCCGAGAGTAGCAAGTTCACGTTTCTCAGTTATAAATTCTTGTCGATTGAAGTCTGTCATCTTAAATATCTCAAGAATATATCCTTTTGATATATTCTGAGTAATATAATAATTAAGCCAGAACTCAAACCTATTTACCAAGGTCCAAGTATTATTGGTATCTGCAATTTGACCATACTTAATCGCAAGAGTAGATGGATTTGTTCCACCACCAGCTACAACAACCTCAGACACGCCTGAATTATTAAACAAATTTCTAATTGCCTTACCAAGAGTATCTGTGTCGGCGCTAGAATTTGATCTGTCGAAAGAAATTGTATCAACCTTCATTGGAGAGGTTACGGAACCAACAAGGTCTGGCGTCGCATTTTCGATTAATTGATTGAAATAGTTTGATAATTCCAAACTGATAGCAAAGTCGTCAACGTCACCAGAATTACCATTATCAACTAATGGAATTTGGCTAACAATTAATTTATAATTCTCAAGTTCCGATTTACTCTGAAGGATACTCTCAAGGTCAAGTAAGTCAAGAATGCTTGGGAACAGCGGCAAATACGCCGGTAATGGGAATGCAAACTCATCCTCTGGGCCGGACAATAGCACACAGGTGCGTTCCGGTGGCAATCTAAACCACTGCTTATTTCTGTCGGACTTAAAAGCGCGGTATCCATCAATAAATATTTTATCCCAAGTTGCAGCGTTGGTATTACCATCTATGCCAAGGACAAATTCACTATTATTACCAGAGTCAAAAAAGGCTGCATTAAAGTATGCGACCCACTGGCCAAACTGATCCTTACCAAGAATTCTCACGTACTAAACATCAAGCGGCATAAAAAACCTTGCATCTTCCTCATACATAAATCCAACAAAAAAGCCGTCACGAAGTGCAAGCACATGACTGGTGTAGCCCTCTTTCTTAATGTTGAATTTATTAAATTCAGAAAGAACTTTATAATAGTTTTTCCAAGATTTATCTGCATCAATGTCTTTAGAAAAATCATTCTCTTGAGTAATATTGAATGAGAATAATGGCGTAGATGCCTGATACATAATCATGCGTTGATACAACATTGAATTACGCCATAAGAATCTTGAGATTTCGCGAATAACATCCTGGTTATTTGACGGATTCTGCAAGTATGTTTTAATTAAATCCTTTGTATACTGAGTAAATGTTTTATTCACAGTTCGCATCGGATTTCTTTGGAGTATATCCTACATCTTTGCGAAGGTCATTGTTTGCGCCCTATCACGCTTATATGAAAAATCACCAGCCGTCGGACTAACGGTGGTGATTTTTGTATCATTATTTTGAGCGCCGCTATTAGCGACTGGTGTTGAACTTTTCTTTGCCATGCGGCACCTCCTTACTAAAATCTAGTTACTTTCTTTGGTTGGCGAATTGTAAACTGAGAAAAAATCTTCGCCATGTCGGACTGCTTTGGTTTCAATTTCAACTCAAGTTGACACGCACACCAATAATTATAAGCAATGGAAGAGTAACGGTCTTTTCTCATACCGGATTGTTCTTTGACACGAATATTACCATTCTTTACTTCGTGATCAAGTTTGATTAATTCATACTCTGCCATGGTTGTTTGTAAGTATGGCATTTTGACATATGCCTGATCAGTTGGTGTAAGTTTAGCAAACGGTTTATAAAACTTAGAAATGTCCTCTTCACACTCCTGATCCGATATTAAAAAACTAATTCTTCCGTTCTGAATGCCATTGCGAAGTAATACACAAATCTCATTGTTAAAATTGGCACTCGCCTTAACCGACCAAACCACTTTATTGGCATCCTTAACTTTACAACGGATTGCCATGTCTTCATCATTAATACATGTTAACGCCTTATATGTTTTACCAGTAGAAGAATCATACTAATCCTTGCATATATAATCAAACGCACCAATACCAAGACCGCCAGTATCCAATACCAAATCGGTACACTTGTACTCGTAAAGATATCGCATTATAATAATGCCAAGTTCATCGGTTGTTAAACCTTCAAACGTTTCGCCATAGATAATATTGGAGTGATAGCTTACATCATCCTGTTGGATGGCACTATTAATATATAACGCTGCTGCGTCATTCTTTTTTCTTTTGGTAGATCCCATAAGAGCAACGTCAACGGATAGTATACGTTTTTCTGTCGGCTAAACATTTGGAACTTTAATTTTATCGTTATAAAATTTTAGCGGTAGTAGAGCATTTTTTATCTTACGCTACTTATTTATCTCGTCGAATTTAAATAGATTGTCTCCGTCATCGCCAATCCACATACATTCCATTTCCATCATAAATGCCAACTCGTTGAAATCCGCCTCGCTCATTTCGTCACGAACCTATTCGCGAGAGAGTAAACCTTCTTTTAAACTTAACTGGTATGGCAATGAACAAACAAAATAACGCTTCGTATCATCAAAAAAATTTACGACATATGCTTGAAGCTTCTTCCATGCCCATGATGATTTGAAGTATGCACTACTCATATAAATTTCTTTATTACGTTCTTGTAGATGTTCATATTCCGGCTTATTTAAATAACGTGGCTGTCTTGGACTAGTTAAGAATTTACGAATAACCATGTTGAGAATGGTTTCATCAACCATACGAAACTCGTCAATAACAACAATATTCGCCCTGGCACCACGAGCATTATCCGTACTTGTACGCGTAGTAATCCATGACCCATTCTTAAACATAATAATAGCATCATTCTATCCAATGTTGCATTTTTCAATCTCGGAGCAAAGTATAGGAGATTGTCTCATAAACTCATCTTGAATTTTTAAAAGAACTCCGTTTGCCTACTTGAGCGTACCAGAACAAACAACAATTTTACTGCCGGGATATAGTATGCATCTAACTACACAGAACAAGGCTGTTAACCAAGTTTTTCCCAGACCTCTGGCTGCAATAAACATAAAATAATTATATTGCATCATTGCCCATATCAATATTTTTTGGAATAACTTCAGTCGTATCCCAAGCACTTCTTCAACATAGCGCTATGGATTCGCTCGGTAATATCCGGCTCTCCAAGCGACAGTTTCCATAGTTTTCCGTTCTTTATCCCGAGCAATTTCTTGAACGGATTGTTTTCTTTCTACCATTACCCATCATCCAATTTGGAACCAAAGATTTGATCAAACAAAGCCTCGGAATCCGAATCTTCATCATATTGTGGTTTATTAACAGTATATTTTTTCATAAACCTATCATATAACGGAGAGAATGCATTCTTTAATCCCATCATTTTGGATAAATGACCTTTGAAGAATACATCAACATAAGTTCCCATTTTATCAATGTCCTTAAAATCCCCTTCTGGCTCAGGAATAGGTTTTTCGTTTTCCCACTTTTGAATTAACTAACCAAACGTTTTTGCTTCGGTAAGAGCATTGGAATTATTTTGATTTGGTTTAAGCGCCATACTGGTCATCAGATCTTGAAGAGTTTTATCTAATTCTTTAGTATCCTTACCAGACTTTTGCGCCTTATCGATTTCAAGCTCTTTAAAGCAAATACGTTTAAACAATAACTCTTGCGCTTTATTTTCGCAGGCATAACGCTTTATCCAGTCCTGATATTCTGTTTCAAGAAAAATAATATCCTATGGAGAATATCCTTTGCCAAAACGTTTCTTGCCTTGTTTATATATGCGCGAATTTTCGTTTACCTCATCTGCTGATTCGAAGTCGTAGTATTCTTCATCAAATTCCGAATTCTCCCAATGCATACCTTTGAATTGTGGGAGCGACTTTAGCATTACTATGTAGGTACTAAACGGAGAACGTCTATTTTTTTCTTTGACTCCTTCGGCAGCTCCCTTCATACAGTTTTCGTAAATATCATTAAGATATGGTAAATCCAACATTTTTAAAACATTTCTGACGGATTCCTTTGTTTCATTTGGTTCATCCCTATCAGATTTTCTTTGTTCTACCATTTTCTATAAACACCTTTTGCAAACCGGATAGCGATTTGCAATAAATCTTTCGTCTAAATAAAAAGACTCATCCGCTTTTTGTGGATTTCCACAAACTGCACAGATGAGATATTTTCTATCCATTATTTTATTATATTCCTCGGCGAGAGTATTATACGCAGTTCTAATATTCGCTACACCAAGGTGTTTAACTTCTTCTGGCGTATACGCCTGTTTGAATCTTGCGATAGTAATCGCCTCCTTTTAATCATATTAATAATAGAATATGTCGGATTTGAACCGCATCTCAACATCCCAAATGTTGTGTGTTACCAAATTACACCACATACTCTATGATCCCGGTTAAACAATGTTAGCCGGGAAAAATTATTTCAACAGCGTACTACGCTGGAGACTACTTAATGATAATTCTCCGCAACAATATCCCACGCTTCATCCTCAGTCATCTTTTTATTGCTACGGTATCTAAACTTATGATGCCCATATTCATTGCAGGCACAAAACGTGAATCCGCAATTATCTTTATCCATACAAAGACAGTTGTTGAATTCATCGTCGGCATTACTAATTTCTCCGACGGGTTCATCATGAACATCATCAAATCCAAAAACGGTCATTCTATGAGCAGAATTATTCTCCAAATACTAATCAAGAAAATCCTCTTCGATAAAACTATAATCTGATTCCAAAGTTAAATACTCATCATTACCATCATACTACATTTTCCCAACGTACATTTCGGAGTCGTCATGGATTTCTAAATACCACGCCTCTTCATATCCGCCCCATTCTTCTGGCTCAAGCTGTCCGGCAACAAACTCGTAATCATCATCAGCCTTGATTAATATATTGAATAACTCCTAAATAGTGTCATAGTAACCAACCGCGGCTACCACTTTATTAGGGGCAGCAAAATCAATCATCTACTCGGCAATTGTATAAACATCTTCAATAATAATCTTTCTCATATTTTTCTCCTTGTAATCCAATTGTTGTTGCTCATTCTTCTTCTTCAAGTTCATCTTCCAGATCTTCGGTTGATTTAATAGCAAGTGTAAACTCAATGGGCATACCGCCAAATTTAGAAAAGCACTTATCAACGGTGATCGTTTGTTCTTCCTTATCGCCGTCAATATAAGTAATTACCTTGCAATCGTCCGATAAAAGACCTTTAATATTAAATTTTTCAGTTGTATTCTTTTTATAAGTATAATTCTGTGCCATAATTATTCTCCTTTTAATCCAATTAATAATTACTATTATTTATTCGATGTTTTAAAGTTCCTGAATTTCTCCATATTCTTGAGATGCTCCTTATCGCTGAGAAGAATTGCAAACGCCTCATCCCTCGAAAATCCAGCATCCATAAGTGTAGTCATTCTGTTCCAATCATATTTGGCGCTATAAACAAAGTATTCTTCGTTATTTACCAAGTCCTTGTATATAGAAAATAGTTCGTTACAAACGGCATAAATAGCCGGCTTATATTGCGAAATAAAACCGGAGATCGCATCCGACGAACTAAGTAGTCCTTGTAATAATTCCCCCATAAATAAAAAATCTCCTTTTAATCATAAACAGTTGTGGCTCAGAGTATTTCATCCATGCCACAATCTTCACCAATTATCTTGTCAACAACACCAATCTCTTTTCCTTGTTGCGCATAAAACCAATATTCATCTGCGTAAATTGATTCATAAAATTCCTCTGTCATTTTTGTATGCTGAAGGATATGCTGTTTCAGACGTTCTTCTCCCTCGTCAAAGAATCGCATTGTATCTTTTGCCTTCTTGCGAGAGTTTTCCACTGCAATTTCGCCGTCATGCTGAAGAAATGCACTGTTCTTAAACGCATACTTAACAGAACAGGCAAGATATATGTGGAAAGATGCGGAAGCTACTAAATCCATAGCAACCCCCCAAACAGGAGTGGAACTTGCCTCAATAACATCAACAAGAATATTAGCATCAAAAACATTGCCGCCAGGAGAACTAATATATAATTTAATTGGTTTTCTACTTGCAATCGGCAGATCTTTATCCTCTTTGTTCCACTTGATAATATACATAATATAATCTTCAATTACGCATTCGTTAATTTCATTATTAAGAAACAATGTTCTATCATCAAGATATTCACGATATAATTCATCGTATGCAGTATTGGAACTATTACTTGTTAATGCGGTTAAAACATCAGGTATCATTTACTCCCTCCTTTGCGCTTGCGGATTTTTGCAGTACTTCAATCTGGCGTTTAAGTTCTTCGATTTCTTGCTGCATAGCGCTTTCCTCGTTGGTACGACGATTCTTGCGATTTTCTTCAATTAGCTCAGAAAAAATGCGCTCAAAGTCGTCGTCCTGTTGAAAAATATACACAGAACGCTTATGGTCAGGATCGTCCCTATCCGGTTTAAGGTCGATCATCCTCGCACCACGCTGAAGAAGCTACCGCGCAATTTGCGCCTTACGGATCACTTTACCTTTAACTTCGCTTGTTTCTTTTGTTTCATACGGATTTTTTACTGTAATAATGTTCATAATCTATGTACTCCTTTATTGTTTATTAAACATGTTAGCATATAATTGACTTGTTTCACTACGAACGTCGGAATCCAACATTACACACGCAAACAATTTATTCCCTTTTAATTCATGACACATACGAACTAGCGGATTATCTCCAGACACATCAAGTAGCGATTGTTTAATATCTC
>Ga0310690_10012177_pt1 | contig 10574 bp, 10 predicted proteins | sample AusTroGonzalo_MG_2_FD_207661 | JGI IMG/M metagenome (GOLD analysis project Ga0310690, IMG submission 207661) | Bovine rumen microbial communities from tropical cattle in Woodstock, Queensland, Australia - Gonzalo_04 (v2) (version 2) | ecosystem: Host-associated > Mammals > Digestive system >...
CACCAACAATTAATGTAGATTCAAAACGTCTTGCTTCAGCAATTTTAATAACTTTTCCACTTTCGGAATCTTTACAAAAATACATTTCACAAGTATAAGGGCCCCAACCAATTTTGGTGTCAGATAAGTCGATACCTGGACAATCGAATACAGAATCGCGAATGTCTTTTGTGTCATTAACAACAAAGTAATTAAACTTGAATACTTTATAAAAAGAAATAAGAGGGAAATACCAAGCTGTTATAGAAAATGCAGGTTTTATCAATTCATAGAAATGATCATAAATGTATTCATAGTTTGGTACTGCAAAAAACAGCATCCATTCAATTTTATTTATCCATTGAATAACCATGGATAAAACAACAATGTAGAATCCTATAACAAAAATATACAAGAAAGATAATTTCTTGACATCTTCGGTATTGAACTTGGATGCAAATGAAAATTCTAATGTAAATATTAAACAAGCTAATGCAAAAGTATATTTAATTGGCCCCCAATAAGTTACGCTCATACCAGTTGCACCAATAAAAAATATTTCAATTAATCTATCTACTACGATATAAATTGAGAACATTAATAATATATATGTTGCAAAAGTGTTTCGATCTGTTTTTAATTTTTTCAAAAAATTGTCTATGTATTTCATTTTTTCCCTACTTTCCAAAATTTACAATTATACATATTTATTATCCTACAAAATTCAAAAAAAATCAAGAGTTTTGGGGAATAATCTTTGAAAAGATGAATAGTTTTTGATACTAGAAATAAAAAAATGGGGGCAATTATATTGATAAAGAGAAAAGAAGGATTTTTACAAGGAATGATTTATCTGATGATTTCACAAGTGGTTATTAAAATTTTAGGTATGATTTATAGTTTGTATTTAACTAATAAAAAAGGATTTGGCGACGAAGGAAATGCAATATGTGTAGCAGGATTTCAGGTATATGCATTATTCTTAGGTATATGTGCAATTGGTATCCCCAATAGTGTTTCTAAATTGGTTTCAGAATCTGCTGCGATAGAAGATCAAGAAGGTTGTCGTAGAATTTTAAAAGTATCATTGATTGTATTTACTACAATAGGATTCGTTTTTTGCTTTGTTTTATATAATGAAGCCGATTTTATAGCAAACAGAATTCTTTGTATTAGTTCTAGTAAAGATATTTTAAAAATATTAGCGCCTTCTATTGTTTTTTCAACGATGGAATCTGTATATAGAGGATATTTTAATGGAATAAATCAAATTTCGATTTCTTCCAAAAGCATTGTTTTGGAGCAAATATTAAAGACGATTTTGACATTGATTTTAGTAGAACAAATCGGAAAGTTAACAAATTATCATACAAATCTAATGGCCAAAGGTGCTATGTTGGCCGCAAGTATTGCAACTTTTGCAAGCTTTCTATATTCTTTTATAAAATATAAAATAACAAACTCTCATATAGAAAAAAAGATAGTAAAAAAACGGTCAGGTGAATTTCCAAAGTGTAAGTGGTATTTTAAAAAAATTATTGAAAATAGCAATACCAATCTCTTTAACAACGGCTATTATGATATTACAAAGCAATATTGATTCGATAACGATTATTAGAATTCTAAAAGAAAGAATTGGAGAGGTAGAAGCCAGAAAAGTTTATGGCATAATTACTGCTAAAGTGAATTTAATAGTAGGTTTGCCTTTAGCATTGAACGGTGCAATATCTATTTCCTTAATTCCAGAAATAGCTAAGAATATGATAAAGCGAGATTATCCGAGATTAGAAAGAAATATTAATCTTTCTATTTTCATTACGTTAATGATAGCAGTACCAACTATGGTATTTACTTTTCAATACGCTAATGAGATAATTCGATTTTTATATCCCAATGCTCCTAAGGGTGCAAAATTGCTAAAACTAGCATCCTTTACAATTGTGTTTTCGTGTGTTACACAGAATATTTCTGGAATTTTACAAGGTATAGGAAATAGTAGAACACATTTATATGCTGTTATAATAGGAATGCTTTTAAAATTGTTTTTCAATATTCTATTGATTTCTAATGCAAGAATTTTAGAACGAGGGGCAATGATAAGTACAGTTATTACGGATATATTTATTTTTCTCGTGATGTACTATCAATTAAAAAAATCTTTTTCCATTTCCTTTTCAATTGGGGGAAAGTTTATCAAAATGTTCTTATTATCGAATATTGGCATTTTTATCACAGAAACTGTATGTTTAAGAATTCCTTTAGGAGTAAGAAGGCAGTTTATTTTAGAAGCGATGACATTTATTTTGGTATTTTTATTGTTAGCAAGTCCCTTAATAAAAGGGCAATGGAAAGCGATTAAAAAACACAAAAATCACAAAAGTCTGGAAAGGCTTGATTCATAAGGAAAATATGAAAAGCATTGGTGCTATAAAAGCAGAAATATGAAAAAAATTAGAAAATAAAAGAGGGAATTTTTAGAAAATTGGCGAATATTCTTAGTGTAGAAGCAATAAGCTTTTACACACAATTCATTAGGAGGTAATTAAAATGAACAAAGCTGAATTAGTAGCAGCAATCGCTGCAAAAACAGGAGAAACAAAGAAAGCTGCTGAGGAAACAGTTAACGCATTCGTTAGCGTAGTAACAGGCGCATTAAAAAAAGGAGATAAAGTTCAATTAGTTGGATTTGGATCTTTCGAAGTTAGAAAAAGAGCAGCTAGAAAGGGAAGAAACCCACAAACTAAAGAAGAAATTAAAATACCAGCTTCAAAAGCTCCAGTATTCAAAGCTGGAAAAGCTTTAAAAGATGTTGTAAACAAATAATTTTAATTTGTGATATATAAGACTTGTCTTTAGAGGCAAGTCTTTTCTTTTTTTACTTGACACATATGTTCATGAGAGTTATAATATAGATAGATACATTACTAATGGAGGATGTTTAAATTATGGACGAAATGGAGAAAAGTATGATGGATGAGATTATTACAAAATTAGAAGATTTATTTAAAGAGAATCCACAATATAATATGAAGAAATTAAATAGTTATTTAAACCGTACGGGGGAATTAACTTTAGCTGTAAATAGAATAAAAGAAGAAATTCAAACAGAAAATCCTGGAATTTCTCGTGAAGAATTAATAGAATTAGCTAGTCAAAGAATAGCCACTATGGTTCAAGAAAGAGAAGATGAACTACAACAACCAAATAATGAAAATGAAACAAGAGAAGACTAAGTTGAATAGTGAAATACGAAAGATGATAGGGAGGTAAATTCCTTGGAAAATGTAATAACGAATGATGACAGAACTGCTATGGCAGAGGTAGATTACATCATTCATCACATGAATGAAAGATATTTGAATAAGATTCCTCAAAATGTGCAAGATTTTATTGCGATTTTGAAAAAGAAAACAGCCAAAGTGTATGTGGATCCACATATGCCATTAGAACAACAAGGGTTAAAAGAATTTACATTATATTTTTTGATGATTTTAAATCTTAAATATTGGTGTGATGATGCTAGAAGAAGAGATATTTTATTGATGTTAGAAAATAATCAAAAAAAATATGATGATAAAGTCAATCATATTTTTCATAATGCTGAATCTATAGAAGTACATGATGCTGTAGAAGATAGTAGACCTTTGAATAAACCTAAAAAAGTGGTTGTAGCGGAAACAGCTACATCCCCAGAAAAGACAGAAACTGTGGAAGAAATGCAACAATCTGTCAAAGTCGTTAAGACGGAAACAACAAATGCATTAGATGATTTGGAAAAAGAAGCAAGCGCTATGACAACAACTAAAGAAGAAAATTTCTTTATGAAATTTATTAGCAAAATAAAGAGTTTATTAGTCAAAAAGAAGTAAGCAATTTTTGCTTACTTTTATTGTATTTATAGAGGAGAAAACAAATTGTGAAAAAGAAATTATTATTTTTCATTCTTTTTTTTATTGTAATTATTGTTGCTATATTTAGTATTTTTCCTTTTACGAAAAATAAGAGCATACCCGATACTCTAGCAACTTCACCAGAATTCATAATCCATAAAGCTATTTATTATTCTAGCGCAAATGCGATTAGTAATACGACAAGTTATCAAAATCCAGAGTGGAATTTAAGGGTTTATCAATACACAGATATTGCTATTTATCTCAATCGAATGAACAGTTCAGAAAAAAGCTATATTACTAAAATTTATTTGGAAAATTTTATAGCTAGTTTGAAAAATGTAGATGTATATTATTTAAATCCAAATGATTTTGGTAATAGTGATTTAAAGCCAGACTATTGTATTGAAAAACGATTAGAGTATGTGGTTATTAATAGTGAAAATAAGGAAGACATGCAAAACTATAATATTCCAGTTTTTTTTCAAGATTGTTCTAATCCTATTACCTTAAGACTCGTAACAGAACTTTCTAAAAATTATCAAATTCCTAAAGAAAATACCTTAGCTTATAATGGGACATTAATTAGAGAATTAGGTTTCAATATTTTTAATTTAAATCAAAACATCAATTTTGATTTAACAGTAGAAACGAAAGATGCCATACATACTCAAAGTATTAGCTTAGAAATTCCTTATGAAGAAAACGAAAATAGTATACTAGATGGTGATATACAAGTAGAAAGGAAAGAAAATATTTCTTTTTAGTATTTTCATAGAAAAAAGTAAAAATTTACAGTTGATTTATTTTTTAGTTATAGATAAAATGAAATTAATGAATCATTGAAGGAGTAAGAAATGAAAAAAGAACATAATGAAAAAGCAATTATAATACTTACTATTTTCTTGTTTTTAATCTTACTCTATTTTTGTGCCCAAATATATGAAAAGATATGGAAAAAAACGATACAAGCTTCTTATGTAGAACAAATTGCTGTAGAAGTGCCAGAAATATTAAAAAACCAAAACCCCATTGATATTATTCAAATGATAGAAAAAAATAGGAATGTTGATATTAGGGAAGAAATGGTTTATGAAGAAATGGATTTAGAATATACAACACAATATGTAGACAATGAAGATTTGCCTAGTGGGACGATACATGTTTCTCAGATTGGTATGACGGGAGTTCAAAATGTTATTACAATTAAAAAATATAAAGGAGATGAATTAATTTCAGAACAAATTGTAGCTAGTAATATTCAAAAACCTTCTGTTAATAAAATTGTTGAGATAGGTACGGGAAAACGGAAAAAATAAATATGAATTAAAAGAAGAAGATGTTGTTTATTCTACGCCGGCTAGTCTTCCTATTTATCAAGAAGCAAATTTTGAGAGTGAAAAAATACTAACTATTCAAAAGGGAACAGAGGTAAAAGTATTAAAAGTGTATGATAATGGATGGAGTTATATAGATAGTTCTTATAGAAATGGATATGTACTTTCTGAAGCATTAAGTAACATTAATCCTATCAAAAAAGAACAAGATGGAAATGATGCATTAGAATTATCTAGAGAAGAATTATTAAGTAGATTAAGTTTTGATATGAATGTGGGAGAGCCTAGTGGATTAAGTTTAGAACAATTTAGATTGATTTTATCAGAAAATAATAAAGATAAAAATGAAATCTTGGAAGATAATGCAGATTACTTTTATTATGCGGAACAAGAATATGGAATTAATGGAGTATTTTTAGCAAGCATTGCTATTCATGAGAGCGGCTGGGGCACTTCCAGAATAGCATTAGATAAACATAATTTGTTTGGCTATCAAGCATATGATGATAGCCCTTATGACTCTGCTAAGCAATTTGAAACGTATGAAGAAGGAATCGATTTAGTAGCAAGAGTTTTGATAAAGTATTATTTGAACAGCAAAGGGACATCCATTTATGGTGGTGATGTGGCAGATGGAAGATTTTATAATGGAACAACAATACAATCTGTAAATAAACATTATGCAACCGACTCCAATTGGGCAAATGGAGTTTATGGCATTATGAAAGAATTATATAATAATTTATAATATAGAAATTTAAATATTGCGACAAAAAAATAGTATCTTATGAAATAATCATAAAAAAATAAAATTTTTTATAAAATTCGGTTGATATTTTGTAAATAATATTGTATGATTATATATGTATTAATTTATCGTGGATAAATAGGGAAATAACCCAAAGGAGGTTTACATATATATGAATTTGATAAAAAAAGTAGGAGTAGTGGTATTAATCTTTTTGATCTTGATAAGTCAATTTTATATCGTTAATGCAACAGCAGAAGAACCACAAGCAGAAGGAATTCCAACAGAACAACAACAAGAAGCGTCTTCAGAGACAGCGAATACCCTAAAAGAGGCAAAGCAAAATGTTTCTGATAAATTAAAAAAATATGTGGACGATTATGGTTCATACCCTTATGGAGTAGCGGCATATGTATTAAATACAATTAGAATTTACAGTATTCCATTTTGTTTTGTGGGAATCGTAGTAGGATCTATTTACCAATATATGCTTGGAATTAGAAAATTGGATGTAAGAGACAAAGGCTTTGCACTTATTGTTACTTGTGTAACAATATTATTGATTTGTCAGGTTTTACCTTTGATTTTTGCAATAGTAGTAAATGGTTGGAGGGGTTAACAAATGAAAGTTTTATTTGCAGTAAATAATGATAAGATTTCTGAAGCAGTAATTAAGAAATATCCGAAAGAATATAAAGAATTACTATCTTATAAAAATGTATATTATTTTAATGCAATTTTAAAAGAAATACAAAATGATAAAAGCTATGATAGAATTGTTATTAGCGAAGATTTAGAGCCTTTCGTTAATACGAATCATGACTCAATTGATAATTTTTTGTTTGGGCACTTAGATAAGATAAGTGATGAAGCACAAGGAAATGATGGAAAAGAAATTTCTATTATTTTAATTTGCTCTGAAAGAAGAACTTTTGGAAGTAGTATATTAAGTAGATTATTTAGTATAGGTATTTATAATGCATTGATTGGAAATGATAGAAACATGGACAATCTTTGTAAATTGATTAATAGACCTCGTACAAAGAAAGAAGCCAAAATATATTATCGAATTGATCAAGCTACATATGAATCTGTTGTAGATACTGGAGAAGTGAGCGAAACAGAAATTCAAAATATTTTAAATCATTTTAAGAAATTAGGAAAAAGTACAGATAGATATACAGATAGTTTCAACAATATTGCTGCGCAATATACGGATGATCAATTAAAACTAATTATTAATGTATTACCAATGAAGGTAAAAGCAGTGTTAGAAGAAGAATCTGATAAATATCAAAGCTTGATGGGTACTAGTGAAGAGTTTAAAAATAAGAAGAAAGCTGAAGTTACTGAACCAGGAATTCGTGTCAATACAATTGGTAGTGGAAGAGAAACAAATATTAGCGGACCAATTGTTATTCCTTCTGGAATCAAAAGATTTACAGGTACGAAAACGGTATCTACCAATTCTGTAGTAGCGCCACAAGAAAAAACGGTAGTTGCTACAGAGCCAACTGTTCAAGAACAACCAAAACAACAAGTGCCAGTGCAAAAACCAATTCCTGCACAACAGGTACCAGTACAAAAACAAAATCCGGTACAACCAATACAAGAAGAAGTGCAGCCTAGTAAGGAAGTAGTTCGCCCAGAAACTCAAAATGTTCCACAACAAAGTCCGGTTATTCCTAAAAATATGGGACAGAAACCAAATTCAATCCCACAAGATCCAATGATAACGAGAAAAGAAGTTGTAATGGAACCTCCAAAAACTGAAAACTTAGAAGAAGTTATGAGTCCAAAACAACCTGAAGTTTTACAACATGGTGAAACGAAAAAATATACAGGTACGATTTCTCAAGTGAAGAGAACTTTAATTGCAAGAAGAAAACCTGTTTCAACAGAACCAATAATTCAAGAACAGCCAACGATTCAAGATACTTTGATAGATGTGAGTGTTCCGGAAGCAGAAGAAAATGAAGAATTAGATGACTTAATGATAGATGAACCTAAAAGAGGAAGAGGAAGACCTAGAAAAATTCTTTCAGAAGAAGAACTAAATAAGCCAAAAGGAAAAAGGGGAAGGCCTAGAAAAAATGCATTAGAAGAAGAAAATGAAATAGATAATTTGTTTAGTGAATTAGGAGATTCTTCAGAAGGAAGTATGTTGCCTGGCTTAGATGAAACAGAAGAAGATAGCGGAATGCTACCAGGGCTAGAAGATGAAGAAGAGAATAATGAAGTATTACCTGGATTAGATGAAACCGAAGAAGAGGATGGAATATTACCAGGCTTAGAAGATGAAGAAGATACTAATGAAGTATTACCTGGCTTAGACGAAACCGAAGAAGAGGATGAAGCATTACCTGGACTAGAGGAATCAGAAGAAGAGGATGAAGCATTACCTGGATTAGAGGAATCAGAAGAAGAGGATGAAGCATTACCTGGATTAGAGGAATCAGAAGAAGAGGATGAAGCATTACCTGGATTAGAGGAATCAGAAGAAGAGGATGAAACATTACCTGAATTAGAGGAATCAGAAGAAATAGATGATGGAATGATACCAGGATTAGAGGAATCAGAAGAAATAGATGATGGAATGATACCAGGTTTAGAGGAATCAGAAGAAATAGATGATGGAATGATACCAGGTTTAGGGGAAACGGAAGAAACAGATGATATAGCAATTCCAGAAAAAGAAGAAGTAGAAGAGGATACGACTATTCCAGAACCAGAATCAGATGATATTACTGCAATACCAGGTTTGGATGATGTTGAAGAAGGAGAAGAAGTAGATGTCAATAGCCTCCTTGCAGATTTGGATGATGAAAATGATGCTTCTCTAGCTGGTGAAGACGATGGAATGATGCCAGGACTAGATGAAAACAAAGATAGTGTTGAAGAGATTTCAGAATCTGATGATACAGAAGAAACACTTCTTCCAGGAATGGGATTTGAAGATGAAGAAGATCCATTTGCTACTACAAATAAAGAAGAATCAAATGCTGTAGAAAGTATTAAACCACAAATTGATTATTCAATGTCAAATTTGAATAGTTTATTGAGCAAAGATAAAAAGATAGTGGCATTTGTAGGAGCAACGAAAAATGGTACCTCTTTCATTATTAATAATTTAGCTTTAATGTTTTCTATGATGGGAATTGATGTAGCAATTTTGGATATGACACAAAACAAGAACTCTTACTATTTATTTACAGATAGTCGAGAAGAGTTAAGAAAAATTGCTTACACATCTCTTAGTAAATTGGAAAATGGTTATGCAGAAGGTATTAAATTTAATAAAAACTTAACAGTATATACAGGATTGCCATCAGATGGAACCGTATATGAAAATGCTGAACCAATTTTATCAACATTAGTACAAAATCATTCATTAATATTAATTGATACAGATTTTACGACACCACCTGCTTATTTTGCAAGTAGCCAAGAAATTTATTTAGTACAATCAATGGATATATTGACAATCCAGCCATTAACAGCATTTTTAAGAGATTTGAAATTTAAGGGAGCTTGGGAACCAGAAAAGGCTAGAGTAATTATTAATAAAGAAGTTCCTATTAGAATTTTGAGTAATAAAACCATTATAGGCGGTATGTCTAGATATAATGGTCCAGATATGACTGTTATGACAGATTTATTTAATAAAGATATGGTAAAGGCTTGCTCAATACCATTTGATGAGAAAGTATACGCAAAGTATTTGGAAACATTAGCAACATGTAAATTAAGTATTAGTTCTCTTCCAAAACAATTTAGAGCTAAACTTCAAATATTAGGAGAAATGGTTTATCCAAGATTAAATAGCAAAACAAGTTATAATCCATCTCCAAATATGGGAGGAGATAATTATAATCCTGGCGGAAATGCATTTTCTAACAATACGAATAACATTTTAAATAAAATGAAGAAAAATATCTAAAAATAATAAAAATAGATATAAATAGAGGTGAAAAACTTGATAATCTTAATAATCGTTTTGCTAGTTACAGTTATTGTAACACTAATTGTATATAACATACATATTTATAAGAAAATAGAATCTTTTCAAAATTTAAATGAAAGAGTAAACAGTTTATCTGTTTTACAAGATTTTATGAAATTAACAGGCGAAGAAGATTCTGTTGAAAATAAATTAAAAAGAATGAATGATATTGTGATTGAGAAATATGATATTAAGTATTCTACTATCGTAGTTTTTGATGGTTCAGAATATGTTATTAAAGCATCTAATGTAGATCCAAAACATCATGAAACTTTATTAAATTTGCATAATGAAGAGATTTTTCAAGATAGCGTTAATACGGCAACACCTAAATATGTTACTATTGAAAATGAAAATGAAAAGTTGCCTTATCAAAAAGCTGAAATGGGAAGAGCTAAATCAGCTATGTTTTTCCCTCTATACATAGACAATATTTATATTGGATATTGGATTATGGAAAGTGGACAAATGCATGCATTTGAACAAACAGATACTACAATTATAGAAGTTGTTAAAGATAATATTATCTCTGTTTTGAAAACAGTTGCTTATCAAGACACAATCGAGAATATTGATAGAATTGATAAAAATACAGAATTACATTCAGCAGAATATCT
>Ga0310690_10012178_pt1 | contig 10574 bp, 11 predicted proteins | sample AusTroGonzalo_MG_2_FD_207661 | JGI IMG/M metagenome (GOLD analysis project Ga0310690, IMG submission 207661) | Bovine rumen microbial communities from tropical cattle in Woodstock, Queensland, Australia - Gonzalo_04 (v2) (version 2) | ecosystem: Host-associated > Mammals > Digestive system >...
TGGTACGTTTTGTACGCTTCTAATTTTAAGCCCCTCGAAAGAGGGGCTTTTTTCTGTCTCGGTTTAATCAAGCCGATGCAGGAAAAAGTCCCATTCATTATAACGCGCGCGCAAGGAACTTTATTTTGGTACAATAATAAAAACCTTGTGAGGATATTATGGCAAACAAAAAAACAAGCAAAAAAAGAATTTTATTAAAACTTTCCGGTGAGGCCTTAAGTAAAGACGGTCACCGTGGTGTTAGTGCTACTGCTTTAAAAGCAATTTCCGAAGAAATTGCACATATGTATAAAACTACCGGTTGCGGACTAGCTATCGTCATCGGTGGCGGCAATATCTGGCGCGGGGTGCGTGACGGTGGCGGAGTCATTGACCGCGTAAATTCAGACGGTATGGGTATGCTTGCTACCGTTATTAATGCCATTGCCTTACAATCTGCGTTGGAAGAATGCGGCGTACCTACCCGTGTGCAAACCTCTGTTAATATCTATCAAATGGCAGAACCTTTTGTACGCCGCCGCGCGTTGCGCCATTTAGAAAAAGGTCGTGTTGTTATTTTCGCAGGTGGTACCGGCAATCCATATTTTACCACCGATAGCGCCGCTGCTTTGCGCGCGTCCGAAATCGGAGCGGATGTGCTCTTAAAAGCCACACAAGTAGACGGCGTATATGATAGCGACCCGAAGAAAAACCCCAAAGCCAAACGCATTAAAAAGATTTCTTATAAAGAAGCCATTGAAAAACGTTTGCAATTTATGGATACGGCCGCATTAGCCATTTGTATGGAAAATCAAGTGCCTGTGCGCGTATTTAACTTACACAAAAAAGGCAACATCAAACGTGCTGTCCTGGGCGAAGATATCGGCACCTTGATTTATTAATATGGGCTTTTCATCATTGCTGTTTTTTCTAATAACTGCTTATATTGTCATAGCTACTCTTTATCTTGGAGCCGTGATATATCGATATCGCAAGCAATACATTGCCAGTATAAAAGACATAGTGGAATATGAGCGACATTATTTAGATGGCAAAGACGGGAATGCTTCTCTAAGTGACCCCAATATCCCCCCTGACGGTATTTATGATGATAAATTTTCACACGTAGAAACCCCACAGGTCACAAACACCAGATGGAATGAACCAAACTTTAGACCCGTAAAAGATCTTCAAGAGAAGCAACGAATAAAAAACATTTCTACCATCCTTCTTGATCAGCTGCGCGCGGCCGCGCTGATTTATATTGGGGTGTTTTTTGTCTGTTTAACTCCTTCTAACTTAACTATTGTGTTTTTATTGTCCGCTTTTTTAATACTATCCGTTGCCTTGCTCCCTACTACTTTTATAATCAAATATTTTACCTCCTATGAATGGCGGATTGTCCCAATCGCTCTGGTGTCCCTTTTTGCTGGGATAAAATACTATCTTTGTTCGGGTACTGTCACCAGCGCAGAGCTCGGCTTATTGTTTCTTATATTGGCTCTTACGACTCTCTGCAAAATAGGCATAGCACCTGATTTTGAATCCGCCCTATTTGTAAAAAACTCATTCAATAATCCCAAACATCGCTCAGACCCTGAAATAAATATCCCTGGCTGGTTGGCGCTTTTGTTTATCCTGCTGGCAGCTGGTGTTTTAATTTCCATTCTGACGGGAATTTTTCATTTTAGCACACTGTTTCCTCCTCCTCATGCAAGATAAAAATACATCCTATACTTTATTTGGTTTAATAACTCTCTTACTAGTAGCCATTGCTTTACTAGTCAGTGCCATAGTGGAACGTGTCTCAAAAGATAATTTTCCTGAAGACAAAGATTTTACTATTGCCGAGTCTACTTTTACCGAAACGGAACAAACAGAAGCCTTGTCTATGCCCGAGCAAAACACTTTTGGCGAACCCGTTATTCAATCTTTTCCCCAAGAACCCCAAACGATTATTCCGCTGAAAGCGACGGGAAACGACGAAGAAAACAAGTCGCAAACAGATCAAACGGACTCCCCCACTTCAGACAAATGTCCGAACGACCGCCTGCTTTCAGACGAGGAGTTAGCTGAAAAAATTACAGAAATTTTTATAGAAGTGTTTCCCAAAGTTATCAGCAAAATACTGGGACGCCTGTATACGCAACAAAACAAGAGTCATCAGATTGGCAGTATTGAATATGCAAAATTAATGCTAAGAACCGCTCCCAAAGAGGTAAAGATTGATGAAAAGCGCGTGGACGAATTGTGCAAGCAAGCACATGAATTGCTCCGCTGCAACCGTCGACCACAACAATACACAAATGTTCCACAAAATTCTTTAGAAAAATAACATACCGATTTATTAATTGCTATAATAAAGTATCTCACTAGTAGAGGAAAATATGGAAGGAATTAACGAATTTATTAACAAAGGCAAAACCGAAATGACCGAACACGTGGCCAAACTGCAAAAAGATTTAGCCACCATCCGCACGGGCCGTGCCAGTGCGCAACTTTTAGAGAATGTGCGTGTAGATTATTATGGTACTCCGACACCGATTAAACAAATGGCTTTAATCAATGTGCTCGATGCCAAAACGCTTGAAATACAACCGTGGGACATTTCTTCTTTAAACGAAATTGATAAGGCCTTACAAAAAGCAGACCTTGGTGCTAGTCCGGTTAACGACGGAAAAGTGATTCGCATTACGCTTCCTTCTATGACGGAAGACCGCCGCAAAATGCTGGCAAAAAACATTGCCAAAATGAGTGAAGATTTCAAAGTAGCGGTGCGCAATACCCGCCGCGATGTGCTCGAAAAAGTGAAAAAAGCACAAAAGGCCGGCGAAATTACCGAGGACGATTTGAAACGCTATGAAGCCGATGTGCAAAAAGCCACCGATGCTAATATCGCACAAATCGATAAATTGGTAGCGGACAAAGAAGCCGAAATCATGAAAGTTTGATTTGCTTTTAACAAACTAAAAACCCCGCGCCAACCGACGCGGGGTTTTGTATTTGGCTCGAATTATTATCTATAAATGAAAATCAATTCTTCCATCTTCTTTTGTTTTGATTTTTTGTTTAGGAGCAACAGATTGATTGGCAGTTTGTTTGATAAATAGATCTCCCAACAAAATCGGTTCTCCATAATTATTTGGTCCTTTATCTCCAGGCCAAAATAACAACAGCCATGGAAGTACATTTAGGGCTGCCCAAGCAGGGACGAGACCCTTGCTTATTATAACAAGTCCAAAACTACCAACAATCACCACCACCAACAACCAGGCAGATAAGTTTAAATCATGAAATCTACGACACATAACCATATATTTCAGCCATACCATGATTAATTCAATCCCCACGGCAAACAACGCGACAAAAATTTGTCCCCCTGTAGCACGCACATTAGGGTCCCATGAATAACCGGACGTCATTTTAGTTATGATTACATTCAATACAAAAATAATAATGAGAACTAATAGATATTCTAATCTTCCGGCTCTTCCCTTCCATAACAATAAATGCTTCATACCTTATCCTCCCTGTAAAAGATAAACTATTGTAGCTAAATTACTCTGCTTCGCCTTCCAGCATTTTTTCTTCGGCGATGGCGGCACGTTTGCGTAAATGATGTACCAAAATTTTCTTACGCAGGCGCAGAGACGAAGGCGTAATTTCAACCAGTTCATCGGGGGCAATATATTCTACCGCCTGTTCCAAACTCATTTGGCGCGGCGGAGTGAGCGTATAAGACTCATCACTAGATGAACTGCGCATATTGCTTAAATGTTTGGCTTTGCAGGGATTAACGACCAAATCATTATCGCGGGAATTTTCCCCCACGATCTGTCCCATATATACTTTTTCACCCGGTCCGAGGAACAATTCTCCTCCGTTTTCCAACGCAAATAAAGCATACGCAGTCGTGATACCATCTTCTTTCGCCACCAGCACACCATTGTGACGAATCGGTGCTAAATTAACTTTTGGATAATACCCGTGGAAACTGTGGTGCATAATGCCCGTTCCACGTGTACCCGTTAAAAACTCATTCTTAAAGCCGAGCAAAGCGCGCGCCGGAATCAAATATTCCAAACGCAAACGGTCTTCCCCTTCCGCAACCATATTTTCCAGTTTTGCGGCACGTTGACCGACTAGCGTAAATACCGCACCTTGGTGTTCTGATTTGATATCCAATACCAAATATTCCATCGGCTCTAAAATCTGCCCGTTTTCTTCTTTATAAATCACTTCGGGAGAAGACACAGCAAGTTCAAATCCTTCGCGGCGCATATTTTCAATCAGTACGGTTAAGTGCAATTCTCCGCGGCCGTAAACTTTAAATTTACCTTCGCCTTCTAATTGTTCTACCTTTAAACCAACATTGGTTTGCGCTTCTTTTTCCAAACGGTTTTTAAGGTGGCGGCTGGTGACAAATTTACCTTCTTTGCCGGAAAATGGACTGTCATTTACCATAAAGTCCATAGACATCGTCGGTTCATCAATGGAAAGAGGCGGCAACGCTTTGGGAAATTCGGGTTGGCAAATAGTATCGCCTACATCTACGCCTTCCAATCCGGCAATAGACACAATATCCCCTGCCTGGGCACTTTCCACTTCTTTCTTGCCCAACCCCTCGTACATTTCAATTTTGACCGCTTTAGACGGGGTTTGCGTGCCGTTTTGATGCAGTAGAACTACATTTTGCCCGCGGGTAATTTTGCCGGCCAAAATACGACCGATACCCACGTGTCCCAAAAAGTTATTGTAATCGAGCATAGTCACTTGCATTTGCAAGGGCTCATTGGGCATAGCCACCGGCGCAGGGACGTGTGAAATAATGGTGTCGAGTAAAGGCGCGATATCTTTGCCTTTCTCTTCCATTTTAAGACTCGCCCAACCTTCGCGGCCGGACGCATATAGAATCGGAAAATCTAATTGCTCATCGGTAGCACCCAATTCCATAAACAAATTAAATACTTCGTCCACCACTTCACTCGGGCGTACGTGGTCGCGGTCCATTTTGTTAATGACCACAATCGGGCGCAAACCCAGCGCCAGCGCCTTACGCAATACAAAGCGCGTTTGCGGCATAGGTCCCTCCACCGCATCCACCATTAAAATAGCGCCATCCACCATCTTAAGCACGCGTTCCACTTCACTACCAAAATCTGCGTGTCCCGGAGTATCGACGATATTAATGGTGTGTCCTTTGTATTTAACTGAAGTACATTTGGCTAAAATAGTAATACCGCGCTCACGTTCCAAAGGATTAGAATCCAAAACGGTTTCTTGAGCTTCGTCTTCCTTTACGGTAAATTGTCCGGCTAATTTAAGTAGAGAATCTACAACGGTAGTCTTACCATGGTCCACGTGGGCAATGATAGCCACATTGCGAACGTCTGCGCGCGTATTTTGCATAATTACAAATTTCCTAACTCATAAAAATATCCCGCTTGCGCGGGACCTGTTTTACAACAGATATACTATATTTTAGTATTTTTTGAGGTAGCTTGACCAAAAAATAATTCCCATGCTTTCAATAAGTATGGGAATTATAAGTTTATTTATTGAGATTTCTTTTCAACCTATCTACCAAATTTAAAAATTTCTCATACACTACGCCCGGTGCTTTTACTTTACACTGGCGATTATACTCTTCTCCGTCTGCGGAAGTCACAAAAACTTCCACTTTCACAGTTCGTCCGTCTTTAGTAGTAAAAGCCCCCGTCGGTGTATTCAATTTGTTGACGTAAGAACCATTAAAGGGGAATTTCGTATGCATAAACACGCAATCTTTTCCGATTTCATCCCCCCATTCCCAGTACAATGAATTCAATACATCTTTGGGATAAATGGTAATTTTAATAGAGGAAATTTCATAATCTTCATGTTTCCATTTTAACGGGCCGACAATACGATTAATGGCGGCGCCCTCACGAATCAAAGAACGATTACCGGTATGTATATCTATTTCCACCGCCTCACGAATTTTTGCAGGAGCGTTTTGAGCATTGTAAGTGTATGTCGTAGTCAATAAACCAGTCCTTTTATCTTGTACTTCTTTTTCTCCTCCCGGAGCTAATACAAACAAATGACTCCCTAAGCTTAAAGCAGACAGAGCTGCTTTTTTATCAACCGCGGCTTTCACTGTGTCTTCAGAAATAGACGGAGTAGCTTGCACAAAAGGAACACACAACCCTCCTAATAATACAGTCAATAACATTTTTTTCATTTTTTATTTCCTCTTTTAAATAAGATATCTTTATTGTAGAATTTTCACTCGTTTTTTCACAAGGGAAAAAAGGCCCACCGAACGCTGGGTCTAAAGACCTATATAAGAATAAGAAATTATTTATCGGTATGAATATACTTCGGATTTACTTTGCTCATCCCGGGAAAATCATCTCGGCAATCGTTATGTACATAAACAAAACGATTAGAAATTTTCCCTCTAAATTTTTTACCCTCGCTGTCCTTCACTATCTTTCCGCACACAGCACACAAATGGGTTGCCTCTTCCGCCGCTACGGCCGCCACATGCTGTCTATATTCTTCATCTTGAGCTGAAGAACGATTCACCGCTTCTGAAATAGCAATACTATCCGCTTGTGCTCTCCGATTTTTTTCTTCGGCAGTTAATATATGCGCGGCCTGTGCGCGAACCTCCTGATCTTGGAGAGCGGCTTGTTTGGCTTTGGATGCTAAAGGACTGTCTCCTTTTGACTTTTTATGCGAAAGGAATTCTTTTTCCGCGGATATTTCCTCATTTGTCACTGCAAATGGTATGCCATAAGCATACCCCACTTTCCGAGTAGAACAGAAGCTAAGCCAGCCTTGTGTGCGATGCGGTGAATTAGCCAACTGATTTGCCAGTTGCACGTCTATATCGTTAATAAGGCCATCCACATCATCACAAGTTAAGAAGGGGTTTTCATAGGTGTTTCCCATAACCGATTCAATTTTCGGCAAAGGAATAAATTTACTTAACGTATAGGTGGTACTGTTGTGCTCTGCCCCTGATCGTCCGGCATATTGATCGCCTAATCCCAACACATGTCCCATCTCATGCAAAGTAGCATAATAAGAAGGAAGAGGTCTTCCTTGAGATACACCGCCTCCCTTGATATGGTCCGGCTGAAAATGCATAGCAATGGTACTGCGGGCAGAAGTACTGACGGCATGGTCTCGGACCGGATATAACGTCGCACGAACTTTTATATCAATATCTTCCATAGCATAAGTATCACAAGGTCGGAATTTATATTGATTAATAAACAAGAGGTTTGAACCGTAAGACAAAATACCCAAAATATCTGAAAATTCCTTTTGCCGTTTTTGATCATAAATCATTTTAGCGGTTGTATCAAACCATTCATCAAAAGTCCCTTCGATAATGTCTTTGATGTCACTATAATACTGAAAACGCTTGTCCCCCTGGTAATGCACATCCTCCATATATCCGGTAGATTTGTTTTTTTGCTTTGATTCCAAAATGTCGATACAAATTCGCAATGGCTTACCAGAAAGTAATTTAGGAAACAGCTGTGCTTGGGCGGCCTCCGGATTTATTGTATCGGTTAACAATACCCATCCCGATGCAGAAGAGGCGCCTAACACGCAGCAGATTAACACCCACAAAATTCGTTTCATAAAATATCACCAAAAAAGATGAAAAGATACTTTTCTATAGTATAAAAGGAATTTTTAGTTTGTCAATAACGCTTGAGTTTCCCTTATACAAAAAAAATAGAATCTCCTACTTCTTGCAGCAAAAACATCTCAAAATAAATGGGTAAAACGCCACTACATAGAACACCCATATCCCTTGCGCAATCAAGCGTCCAGCGTGTGGTCCTATCCAACCTACCATAATCCCGGACAAAGATTTAATCATCCATATCAGCGGCACTAGACCGATTAAACAAAATACAATTCCTTTTACTGTCAAACCCGTCACAGAAAATTTAATCCAACGTTTTTCAACAAAACGTGCAATACAGAAAGCCAAAAGTCCGCCCATATTGCTATATCCGTTATTTACCATACGTTGGGGATCTACTAATAGCTTTCCGTCTAAATAATCCACAGGATATGATTTATAAGTAATATAAACGAGTGACAACACTACAAACACAATTCCGCCCAACAACAATTTATTTTCTCGCTCGGGATATTTCTCTACATAAGCTAATGCCTTCCATGTCAGCCATAATGAAAATACACCTACTAATAGCCCCACTATCACATCTTGCGCAGTATGTACCCCCAAATAGTTCCGCGAAAAACCCGTTAATAAAACGCAAAAAACACATAACCAAATTAACCATTTTATTTTATGCCAATAACTAACGGCCACTCCGCCATAAATAGTAGTTCCGATAGCCGTATGCCCGCTGGGAAAAGAATAGCCCGTGGCTGTTTTAATAGAATCTCCCGCCGGCACAATATGCGGATCTCTAATCCACGGGCGGTAAACACAAGCCGTCAATTTTATCAGCACATTCAGCGCCAAAGTAATGTTCAAAGCAGCCACAATAAATAGGCCTTTACGTTTATTTAAACACCAATAAATAAATGCCGGTACCAAAACCAGATATGTTATGGCAAACAAAGAAAGGGACTCTATATATGGCGTTAACGCGTCCCCGGTATTATTGCGTAAATCCTGCAGCCATAACAGATATGTTAAATCCATACTAATCTCCTGTAATCGTACGGGGTTTTTTATATTTTATAATTTATTCAGTCGTTCTCACTAAATTAGGCAATCAAAAAGCGCGCCCGTAAGGACGCGCTTTTTATTGCACAAATAATTCTATTTGGCTTGAGAAACGGCTACCGCAACTGCCACAGTAGCACCCACCATCGGGTTATTTCCCATGCCGATAAGTCCCATCATTTCCACGTGGGCAGGCACGGAAGACGAACCCGCAAATTGGGCATCCCCATGCATACGGCCCATGGTATCAGTCATACCGTAAGAGGCAGGACCTGCGGCCATATTGTCCGGATGCAAGGTGCGGCCTGTACCGCCACCGGAAGCAACGGAGAAATATTTTTTGCCGTTTTCAATGGCCCATTTCTTGTACGTTCCGGCTACCGGATGTTGAAAGCGAGTCGGGTTGGTAGAGTTTCCGGTAATGGAAACGTCCACACCTTCGTGGCGCATAATAGCAACACCTTCGTTTACATCATCGGCGCCATAGCATTTCACTTTGGCTTTATCTCCGTCGGAAAATGCTTTTTCGCTTACGATTTTCAGTTCTCCGGTTTTGTAATTATATTCGGTTTCTACAGAGGTAAAACCATTGATACGGGAAATAATATAAGCGGCATCTTTTCCTAAACCGTTCAAGATAACGCGCAAGGGTTCTTTGCGTACTTTGTTAGCGGTGCGGGCAATACCGATAGCACCTTCCGCGGCGGCAAAGCTTTCATGTCCGGCTAAAAAGCAGAAACATTTGGTTTCTTCGCGCAGCAACATGGCGCCCAAATTACCGTGGCCCAAGCCGACGGCACGTTGATCGGCCACAGAACCCGGGATGCAGAAACTTTGCAAGCCTACACCGATTTTTTCGGCAGCTTCGGCAGCGGTTTTGACACCGGATTTCAAGGCAATTGCAGCACCGACGGTGTAAGCCCACACGGCATTTTCAAAAGCAATCGGTTGAATGCCTTTTACAATTTTTTCCACATCAATGCCTTTGTCTAAGCAAATCTTGCGGGCTTCTTCTAAATCTTTAATACCGGCGGCTTTCAGCGCGGCGTTGATTTTGTCAATTCTTCTTTCGTATCCTTCAAATGTAATGGTCATAATTTTCTCCTTGGCTTACTCTTTGCGCGGGTCAATTTTCTTGACAGCTTCGTCAAAGCGGCCATAGGTTTTGACGTTTTCTTCAAAGGCCTTTTTAGCATCGGTGCCTTTTTTAATTGCGTCCATCATTTTGCCCAAATTGACAAATTTATAGCCGATAATTTCATTATTTTTATCTAAGCCGACTTCCAACACATAGCCCTCGGCCATTTCCAAATAGCGCGGGCCTTTGGCTTCGGTACCGTACATGGTGCCTACTTGACTGCGGTGACCTTTCCCCAAGTCTTCCATACCGGCGCCGATAGGTAAACCGTCATCAGAGAAAGCACTTTGCGTGCGGCCGTATACAATTTGCAAAAAGAGTTCACGCATAGCGGTATTGATTGCGTCGCACACGAGGTCAGAGTTCAACGCTTCTAAAATGGTTTTGCCGGGCAAGATTTCGGCAGCCATAGCGGCAGAGTGAGTCATACCGGAGCAACCCAACGTTTCCACGAGGGCTTCTTTAATGACGCCACCTTTGACGTTTAAGGTCAATTTGCAGGCGCCTTGTTGCGGAGCACACCAACCCACACCGTGGGTTAGACCGCTGATATCATTAATTTGTTTGGCTTTAACCCATTTGCCTTCTTCGGGAATGGGAGCCGGATCATGCTTGGCGCCTTTGCAGACGCAGCACATTTCTTTTACTTCCGGGGTGCATTTTTCACAACTCATGAAGTTCTCCTAATTAGGTAATATGTAAATCTTACCTATATATTTTAGCAAATATACTCCTAATAAACACAGG
>Ga0310690_10012180_pt1 | contig 10573 bp, 11 predicted proteins | sample AusTroGonzalo_MG_2_FD_207661 | JGI IMG/M metagenome (GOLD analysis project Ga0310690, IMG submission 207661) | Bovine rumen microbial communities from tropical cattle in Woodstock, Queensland, Australia - Gonzalo_04 (v2) (version 2) | ecosystem: Host-associated > Mammals > Digestive system >...
AGTTCGCAGATTTATCGGAAGGTAACTATGTTAGCAAAGATAAGTTTGACAATGAGGTAGCAGGTAAGGATAGTCAAATCACTTCACTTAATGATACTATTAAGGCAAGAGATAAGGACTTGAAAGACCTAAAGAACCAACTCAAAGAAGCAGGAACAGACGCACAGAAACTGACAGAGTTAGAGACTCAGCTAGGAAACTTACAGACACAGTATAAGCAGGATACGGATAACTATAAGACTCAGTTATCTAAGCAGGCATATGAGTTTGCAGTAAAGGATTTTGCTAACGGAAAGAAGTTTTCAAGTAATGCGGCAAAGCGTGATTTTATTAGCTCTATGATTGCCAAGGGATTGCAGATGGAAGGCGATAAGATTTTAGGTGCTGATGATTTTGTTACTACATACTCAGCAGATAATGCGGATGCATTTGTAGTTGAGAAGAAGGACCCGGAACCAACAGACCCAAAGCCACAGTTCTCTAATCCAGTTAATCCTAATACACAGACACCACCACAGAATGACAACCCATTTGGGTTCAATTTCATTGGTGTTAGGCAAAGACCAACTGATAATAAATAGTAAAGGAGACTAAAATTATGAGTACACCAGCTAATAATGGCGGAACAAACATGGCGGCTCTTAACTACGCTACAGAGTATATGAGAAGCCTTGAGCAGAACTTCCCTTGGGTGCTTAACTATGGAGCCCTTTATAGCACACCAAATAACGGAAGATTTAGATGGGTAAATAGCAAGACTATTGAAATCCCATCAATCAGCACAACAGGACGTGTTGACGCTGATAGAGATACTGTTGCATTTGCACAGAGAAACTATCAGAATGCATGGGTTCCTAAGACACTTTCAAATGAGAGAAAGTGGTCTACACTTGTTCACCCAATGGATATCGACCAGACTAACATGGTTGCTACTATTGGTAACATCACAAAGGTATTCAATGAAGAGCATAAGTTCCCAGAGATGGACGCTTATACTATTTCAAAGATTTACTATGACTGGACACATGAGAAGAACCCAGATACACAGGAGATACACGTAGCTGACAACACAGTTCTCACTACTGCTAATATTCTTTCAGTATTTGACTCACTCATGCTTAAGATGGATAACGGTAGAGTTCCTGCAAATGGACGTATTCTCTATGTACCATTTGAGATTCTTACACTTCTTAAGGAAGCTGAGAAGATTTCACGTTCTATGGATATTACAAGCGGTCCTAACGCTATTGATAGACGTGTCAACAGACTTGACCAGGTTCAGGTAATCGGTGTTCCTTCAACACTTATGAAGACACTCTATGACTTCACTGTTGACTATGAAATCGCAGATGGCGCACAGCAGATTAACATGTTCCTTGTTCATCCACTTGCAGTCATCACTCCTGTATCATATACATTCAGTAGACTTGATGCTCCATCAGCTATGTCTGAGGGTAAGTATGTTTACTACGAAGAGTCATTCGAGGATGTATTTATTCTTGGTAACAAGTCAAATGCTATTCAGTTCAACGTAACAGCAGGCGGCGGAACAGGTACACAGTCATAAGGAGTATGATATGATAACTCTTAGGAAAGAAAATCGCATTGTCAAAGTAAGTGACAACGAAGTAGAGAAATACATTGGTAAGGGTTATACTAGGGTTGAGGTGGAGCAATCTGCTCCACTTAAACCTCAGCCTGTACCAAAGACAGAGGAAAAGAATCTGTTTGGTGCTACTGATGTTGAGCCTGTTAAGGTTAAGGCTACTAAGACAAAGCGCACTAATAGGAAGTAGTTGAAAGGTGGTGGAATCAATGTACCTTACTTATACAGATTATCAAACAATGGGTGGGACGTTAGATGAAACCACTTTTAATACTTTTGAGTATGAAGCTGAGACTATTGTTAACTGGTACACATACAATAGACTTAAGAATGAAACTGAGTATCCGGAAGAGTTAGCTAGGTGTATGTATAGACTTATATATTTAGCTAAACTTGAGGCTGATGCATTACTGCTTGGTAGTCAAACCGTAGTCACTGTTGATGGCGAAGGTAATACTACCACAGTAACTACAGAGTCACCTATTAAGTCTCAATCAAATGACGGAGTATCAGTTAGTTATAACACAGTTGACGCTAACGACATATTCAGTATGCTATCAAAAAAAGGTAAAGACAGTCCACTTGCTGATACTGTATTTAGGTATTTGCAAGGAGTTCGTAACAGTCAAGGTAAGAAACTTACTTATAGAGGGTTATATCCAGATGAATAATTATCCAGAGTGGTGGAATACCACAGTAACTGTATATAATAAGTTTACTGACCCACAGACTAAAATAGTCAAATGGTACAGAACCGTGATAAATGGTGCTTTTTGGCAAGACGTTCACGAGAAAGTACAGATAGGGCAAACAGTACTAGAAACAAATAGTATTATATGTCGTATCCGTAAAGATGATAGATTCTTAGAAAAGTACCAATGGTTACGGAAGCCAAATGATGAAATGAAGAACTACTTTACATTAGGTAAAGGGGATATTATTATTAGAGGTGAAGTAACAGACGAGGTAGACGAGTACCGTTCCGGAAGTCGCTCCACTGATTTGATAGCAAAGTATAAAGAACTTCAAGGTTGTATGAGTATAGAAGAATCAGCTAATAATACGGGTTTGGGAAGAGGACAGGAGCATTATAAAGCACGAGGTATCTAGTTATGAGTACAATAAGTTTAAATCCTACAAAATTGTATTCTCAAAAAACGATTGAATTACTTCGTATGCTCAATGACCCGGATATGTATTTAAAGGCTAACCAAATAATTGCTGATGCAATAAAACCATATGTTCCAAAAAAATCCGGAGCATTACAGCAATCAGTAGTTGTAACACCTAAGGAAATAATATGGGGAACTGGATTAGACTACGCACATTATCAATATGAAGGTGTAGTGTATGAGAAAAACTATCCAATAACTAAAAATGGTGTTGTGGTAGGTTGGTACTCGAAAGGGTCAAAAACCCCTACAACACGTCCATTAGGCGGTTACTTTAAAGGGTCTTGGAATGGTTGGTTTTTTGGATATAGTACAGGTGGTTCAGTTAGTCAGTGGACAAAGATTTATGAGTGGCAGTTGAAATCTCAAACAAATATTGAGATAACTAAAATGCTTAGGGCTGAATGTAAAAGAAGGAGACTTAATGCATGAGTGTAGATAAAAATAAGGCAGTTATAAATTATCTGCTTCAATGTCAAGATATCTATAATAGCCCATTATACTTCAACCTAATAGATGCTACTAATAACACCATACAGATTCTTACAACTACAGAAGACAAGGCTTTATCAAAACCATTCGTAGACGGTAGTGTGCAGAAAAGATACACATTTAATCTTATCACATTTAAGTCTATATCGGATATGGAACTTGTTAAGCCAATGGGTACGAGCATAAGCACTGACGAATATCCTAATGAGAATGTGGATGAACTCTTTGCAGTTCAACAGCTTCTTGATTGGGTATTGGAACAGGATGACTTAGCAAATTACCCAGACTTTGGAAGTGATTGTATCATAGATAGTATAGATACAACTACTGACTATCCAAGATTTGACGGTATAAATACAGAGATAACTCCACCACTAGCAATGTACAGCATTTCAATAGTTATCGAGTATTTAGATATAAGTAAAGTAATTTATAATAAACAGTAAAGGAGATTAAAGCCATGGCAATAGGTCAATTCAATCTAGCTAATAGACAGAGAGCCGCACGTAAACTGCTTATCACTGTTGCAGAGTGGAAAGAAGGCACAAATACTGTTAGAGAGATTCTCGGTACACGTACTGAGGATTCATCTATCGAGTACAATGCTGATATTGAGACTATGACAGATATTCGTGGTATCAACTACACAGATGTTAATAGAACTCAGCCACAGCAGACTTTCGACCCATATCTCATTCTTGGTGGAAGTAGACTTGGTGCATTCCTCAATGATGTAAGACGTAGAAACGCAGTTACAGAACTTAATGATTTCACTATCTATATCATCACTGCTTTCGTAGGAACAGCAGGTGCATACGAGGCTGAGAAGCATGACGGTTGTACAATCGCATACACAGCTATCGGTGGTGACGCTAATGTAAATATGCCTATCGATGTTTATCTTTCAAATGATGGACTTGATTCAAATGGTAAGAGTACAGGCGCTCCTATCATCGGTACAGTTGATAAGCTTAGTGATGACTTCGTATTCAGCGCAACTACTGTTGGCTAATATGATTTTTATTTGGGAGGATAAAAAGAATGTCAAAAGCAACAATAAATAATATAGACCTTAATATAAGTGTCAAGCAGGATTATACCATAAATGGTAACAAAGATATGATAATCAAACTTAATCCTGGTGATATGCATATTATCACCAGACTTAACGAGATTATACCTCAGCTTAATGAACTTGAGACTAAGTATCAGGCTTTGTTTTCAACCGAACCTAACGAGGATGATGTTGATGGTACATTAGCTACATTCTCTACAAATTTCAAAGAATTAGATAATCAAACTAGAGAGTTAGTAAATTATCTGTTTGATTATGATGTGTGTGGCGTATGCGCTAACGGCGGTTCTATGTTTGATTTACAAGATGGCGAGTATAGATTTTCAGTTATAATCAATACACTGATGACACTATATGAAGATACCATCACAACAGAAACAGAGAAGATGCTTAATAAGATGAAGAAGCGTGTTGAAAAATATACTAACAGAGACCATAAGAGAAAAGGAAGTAAATAATGTTTGAACTACCAACTACTCTTACAATAGATGAAGAAGAGTTTGGTATTCGGGACAATGGAGATTATAGAATGGTGCTAGATTGCTTTGAAGCACTCCAGGACCCAGAGTTACCAAAACGAGAAAGACTTGTAACCGCCGTAGTAATATTCTACGACGGTTTTTCATTAGATAACGTATTTGATTATCTCGATACGGAGACTAAAATTAGCGAAGCTATTAGTAGGATGTTTGAGTTTTTCAGTTGCGGACAAGGCGATATAGGCAACAAATCATCGTACAAGCTAGTTGATTGGACACAGGATACTCATATGATAGCTAGTGCAATAAATAATGTTGCCCATATTGAAGTACGTAGTGTTGAATATATGCATTGGTGGACATTTATGGGGCATTATATTTCAGTTGGTGATAGTGTGTTATCTAATGTGGTTAGCATACGAAGTAAAATAGTTGAGGGTAAAAAGTTAGAGAAACACGAACAGGAGTTTAAGCGAAGGAATCCAGGATACTTCGTATGGAATAGACAGACGGTAGAACAGCAGGAAGCTGATATGCTGATTAAAGAGATTTGGAATAGTCAGTAGAAAGGAGGGCTAGGCAATGGCAGATGATATCACATTAAAGATGAATGTTGACACGAGTGATGCGGTATGGGCTATTGATAAATTTAATAGCAGTGCAGAGAAGGCATTTAAGTCCTCTAACACGGCTACTCAGGCGTGGGGAACTTCTCTTAATAAGGTTACTTCCCAAATGACAAAAATTGTTTCCAGGATGACTGACTTAGAGGCCGGTAAACTTCCGGAAAAAGAGGTAACACGTCTTAAAGATAAACTTAAGGAAACAAATGCTGAAATTACAAAAACTGAGAAGTACATTGAAAAATTAAGTAAACATCCTGTTGAAACTGCTGAGTATGCACAGTGGAAAACTATTCTTGCTAATGCTAATACCGAGTTAAAAAAAGCTGAAAGTACTCTTAGTAGTTATAATAAGCCTACTGCATGGACAGAGGAATTTAGAGGTACTACAAAAGAAATTTCTAAACTACAGGCCCAATTAGATGCGGCAAAATCTAAACTATACGCCTTTGAATCCGTAAATGTTACAAGTGGTGATAAATATGATAGCGCAAAAGAAGCCGTTAGAAATTTATCACTACAATTAGAGGATGCTAAGGAGCGTCAGCAGGAGTTAATAGACACCGGAAACCAATATGCAGACCAGGCAGGGTTTGATAAGGCTACTCAGGATGTGAAATTATATACGAATCAGGTAGAGCAGGCTGAGCAAGCTATGTATGCTTTGGAGGCTAATGGTGCTCAATTTGACACTACTGAATTAGATACGGCAAAAATAGATTTACAGGAATTACGAGATGAGGCTGAACAGGTAAAGACAGCATTACGTAGTCCATACACCGGAGATGGTACCCAAACAACTGAGTATCAACAATTAGCAGGCCAACTAACGGAATGCTATAATAAAGGCACAATACTTGATAACAAAATAAATGATGTAAATAGAGATTTACGTAAGACTACAGGTAGTTCATCAGCATTCAAAAATGGATTTGTAAATGCCGCTAACAATATTATTAGTAAGTTACGTTCAATCAAAGGTGAGACAGGTAAGACACAATCATCACATAACAAGTCATTTAAGAGTATGTTAACCACAGTTCTTAAATACGGATTTGGTATTAGAAGTATATTCCTGTTATATAAGAAAGTGCGAAGCACAATATCAACTGGACTTACTGAAATGTCTAAACAATTTAGTGATGTAGCTGATGATGTGTACACACTTAAGAATAGTTGGAGCGGTTTTAAGTCTAGTCTTGTTAGCGCATTTCAACCTATTCTTTCTTATGTAGTGCCTATATTATCAACACTTATAAATTATCTTACTAGCGCAATGAACGCTATAGCTAATTTCTTTGCACTGCTTACAGGGCAGAGTTATTATTATAAAGCTGTTAAGGGCAATGAGAGTGTTGCAGACAGCATAGGCGGGACAGGCTCTGCCGCAGCGGAGGCTAATGAAGAGTTAGCTGAGTATGATGACCTCATCGTTATTGACCAGGATTCAAGTTCTGGAGGTAGCGGTGGTAGTGGCTCTAGTGATGGCGATGCATGGAATTGGGAAAAGGTAGATGTTACTGCTAGTTCACTAGCTGACAAGTTGTCTAATATTTGGGATGTGTTCAAGAGTGCTTGGGAGAATAAAGGTCAGGCTGTTATTGATGCCGCTACAACTGCTTTCAATAGTGTGAAGAGTTTGCTTAGTACAATAGCAAGTACTATATACGATGTATTTGTATCAGGTACAGGACAGACTTGGGTAGAGTCAGTACTTACTTTGTTTACAAGTATTTTAACTACAATAGGATTGATAGCTAGTGCCTGGGAAACAGCTTGGAAGAAAGATGGCAACGGTTATAAATTAGTAGAGTCCATCTTTAATATGTTCACTGCCATAAATACTGCAATATCTACAATTCAAGATTCTTGGAATAAGGCTTGGAGTAGTGGTACAGGTGTATCTATTGTTGAGGACGTATTGCAATCACTTACAAATATCAACAATACGATTACAAACATAGCAACCAATTTCACAGAAGCATGGAATACTGCTGGAGTCGGTGATGAAATAATGGAAACTATACTTGATATAGTTGAGGATATCACAGACTTTATAAACCAAATTACTGAATCAACAGAAGAATGGTCTGCTTCCTTAGACTTTTATCCGCTTCTTGAAAGTGTAAGTGGAGTATTAGATGCCATTGAAGGTGTTATAGTTTCTATTAAGGAAATAGCATTAGATATCTACAATAATATTGTATTACCATTATCAAAGAAGATTATAGAGAGTTATTTGCCTACATTGTTAGAAGATGCTGAGACAGGTCTTAATTCAATTAGCACATTGTTGGATAGTCTTCCTTGGGATACGATTACAACAGCCCTTGAAAGGATATCAGAACTGCTAATTGAAATAGGATTGGCTCATATAAATGATAACCTGAGTTCAACCAGTGTAATCTTGGAAGAACTTGGTAGCATTATAGAGTCAACTACTTCAATTTGGAGTTCTTTCAAAGATATTATAGAGGGTATCTTTGGTATAGAATTTGATGACAGTTCATTTGAGTCGTTTAAATCTGTTATTGCTACATTAAGTTCACAAGGTAATTTAGCAAGTGTGTCATTGAAGTTAATGAAAGCTGGACTAGAGGCGATAGCAACAGTAATGGAAGATGTTGCGGCTGTCATTGATGAAAATAAAGATACACTTATAAATCTTGGAAGTGATATTTGGGAAGGAATTAAAGAAGGTTTTGAGACTGTATGGGATTGGACAGAGCCGATTCGTGAGTTCTTTAATGGCATTGTAGATAAGATTAAAGAAATATTTGGTATCAACTCACCTGCTGAGAATGTTAAATACTTAGGAGAAGATATTCTATTAGGTATCATACAAGGATTTAAAGATAAGTTTACTGATATAGGTACGACCGTATCTAATCTATATACTACATTCAAATCAAAGTTATCCGAGAAGTTTAAAAACTTTAGTATAACTGACATACTAGGTAATGCAGGCAGTATAGCAATAACTCTAACAACTACACTTGCAGGCGGTTTAACAAAACTTGCAGACTTTACATCAGTAAGCACATTCTTTACTAATGTGAAGACTAAGTGGAATAATCTTAAATCTACGCTTAAGACAACCTTATCTGGAGCATTTACAAAGATAACAGGAGAAGGAAGTACGCTGTCAACTCTTTCTACAAAGTGGAAAGAACTTAAAGAATCTTGGACAGATAAACTTGCTACTCTCAAGGCCACTGTTGGTGGACAGATGAGTCAAGTATCCGACATTACAACATGGAAGTCATACTTCAATGATTTAAAAACTACATGGTCGGATAAGACTGCTACGCTGAAAGCACAAGTTGGTGGTCAGATTGATACCATAGAAGATATGGTAGGTGATAGTGCATCATCTTGGAAATCAAAGTTTACGAACTTTGTAGATAAAGTTTGGAATGATGATACGGCTACAATGAAAGCAGAAGCAACAGTAGGTGGTTCAAGTGATGGAACACTTTCTAAACTTGTTAGTGGTGGAAGTTGGTATGATAGATTCACAGGATTTACAAAATTATGGGGAACTACATATACATCTACTATGAAAGCAACTGCTAATATCGGTGGTAGCACAGATGATTCACTTTCTAATTTTGCAAGTGATACAGGTTCTACATGGCGTAAAAAGTTCAATGATTTTACAGCATTGTGGGGAAAAACTACCACAGCAACCTTTGATGCCGCATATCATAACGCAGATACTAATTCAGCCGGATATCAAGCATATTGTAACTTGTGGAATAACTGGCAAGATAAAACAGCTACATTCACAGTCGCTTACAATGCTAACGCTCAAGAAGGTCTTACATCTATGGCTAACACAGTACTGAGAAAGATATACGATGCTATGGACGCTTCCGGTATTAAACTTAAGACTAAGGTATGGGCGGCTCGAGGTGGTATCGTTAATTATCCAGTGTATGCAGGTGAAGCAGGACAAGAAGCTATCATACCACTTGAAAGAAATCTTGGATGGATGGATAAGATGGCAACTGCTATTAGTGATAAAATAACTAATACTAAACTGCCAGATATTGTCACAGGTAACATATTACCATCGACTCAAGAATTTACTGCACTAATGAACGCAAGTACTAAGAACATAGAAACCCTATTAGATGTGATAATTAGTAGACTTGACGCTTTAGAGAGTAGTAATCACGAGCCTATTATGTTACAATTAGATAGTAGGACAGTTGCAGAAGTTGTTTGGGATGAAACAGAAAAACGATACAAACAAACAGGAATTAGATACGCTTATTAGGAGGTAGATTATGCCAACACCAATCTTTAGAGGATATTTTATAAGAGCCGTAAAGACTCAAGCAGTTATGCCAATGCATCTTATAGAATGGGACAGCTATAAAGCTACTCCTAATCAGCGTGAAGAAATAAAAGCATATCGTGATGATAACACACGAGATTTAACAAGAGTCACAGCGGAGGGTAAAAAATCTGTTATAGAATTTAAACTCCGCCCTATGTGGCTTGATGGTAAGATGGAATTTCAAGCGTGGTTAGGAGCCGCAATGGAAGATACTCAAGAAGCCCATGAACAACGTAAGGTGCAACTAGAGTTTTGGGACGATGAAGAGAACACTTATAAGACTGGATACTTTTATGTGCCAAACATAGAATATTCAATATTACGAGTAACAGAAGATAGTATTAGATATAAAGAGATAACTATTAAGTTCATAGAATACTAGGAGTATATCATGTTTAGATTCCTAAGATTACGAATATATAACGCTGAGGGCACAGCAGTTCAGTATGATAACGCAAAAGATGATTATTGGGGTATCGTATCAGGCACAGCTAGAATTGACAGAAGAATTATGCAAAGTGAATTGCGCTTTGGTGAGTACAGTGCTAACATGCTCCAAATACAGGTCTATGGGTTGCCTAAGACTGTAAATCTTAAGGGCAGAAAAATTATACTAACACTTAATTATGACTATGATATAGATAATTTAGTTACGGATGATGGGGATAACATTGTTAGTAGCCAAGGGAGCAATTTAATTGGTGCTTATTTTAGTACTACAGATTTGTTTACTGGTTATATCAATAGTTCTACTTCCGATGTGGTTAAAACAGATAGAGTG
>Ga0310690_10012181_pt1 | contig 10573 bp, 5 predicted proteins | sample AusTroGonzalo_MG_2_FD_207661 | JGI IMG/M metagenome (GOLD analysis project Ga0310690, IMG submission 207661) | Bovine rumen microbial communities from tropical cattle in Woodstock, Queensland, Australia - Gonzalo_04 (v2) (version 2) | ecosystem: Host-associated > Mammals > Digestive system >...
TTCGCTCACTGCGGTGGTGAGCGCCGCAGAACTGCAATTCATCAGCGAGAAGGAGGCAGTGAGCCGCATCTCACAGATTATTCACACTGTCGGTCGACTTGAGAAATGGAACGGTCACCTCTACAATTGGTACGACATCAGCACGCTGAAGGCTCTGCCTAACTTCTTTATCTCCACTTGCGACTCGGGCAACTTCGTGGCCTGTCTCTATGTGGTGAAGGGTTTCCTGTCCGACTTGTCCGACCCAACCGACTTGTCCGACGCGCTGTTGGCGAAGGTGCAAAGGTTGATTGACCAGACCGACTTCCGGAAACTGTACAATCCCGAGTTGGATGTGTTCAGCATCGGCTACGACACGACGAACTACACGCTGCTGCCGTATCACTACAACAACTTTGCCAGTGAGGCGCGTCTGACGAGCTTCCTGACCATCGCCCAGGGTGACGCTCCCTACAAGCACTGGTTCTGTCTCGACAAGACGCTGGTGCAGTATGAGGGTTACAAAGGCGTGGCTTCATGGTATGGTACCCTGTTCGAGTATTTCATGCCGCTCATCTTCCTGCCGACCTACAAGCATACGCTGATGGACGAGACCTACAGCTTTGCCATCCGTGCCCAGAAGTCATTTTTCCCGTCGCCGTGGGGCATCTCGGAGACGGCCTACAACGAACTCGATGACGCCCAGAACTACAAATACCATGCTTTCGGTGTTCCCTATCTGAAGTTCCAAAACACTACGCCCGACCGCATCGTGGTGTCGCCCTACAGCTCGCTGATGACCATCGGTATCGACGACCGTGCGGTGTATGAGAACATGCAGAAGTTCAAAGCCCTCGAAATGTACGACGACTTCGGATTCTACGAGAGTTATGACGAAGAGGATCATGTGCCCGTGAAGGCGCACTACGCCCACCATCAGGGTATGATTCTGGCCTCGCTGGCCAATTATCTCTGCGACCACTGCCTGCAGCGCTACTTTATGCAGGAGCCTGCTATGCGTTCCATGGAAACCTTGCTGAAGGAGAAGGCGCAAGTGAGGCCTTATATTGACCTCAAGGTAACGCAGTACAAGCGCTACCGCTATTCGAAGGTACAGACGGAGAGTGATGCTCGTGACTTCGATACCATTGCCAATGTGCCCGAGTTGGGCATCATCAGCAATGGCCAGTACACAGTGCTGATGAACGACCGCGGCAGTGGCTTCTCGCGCTACCGTAACATCATGCTGGACCGTTACCGTAAGATCTCCGCCGACCACTACGGCACATACGTCTATATCCGTGATATTCGGAAGGACCACCTTTGGTGCAACACCTATGCGCCGCTGGATGTGATGCCGGAAGGCTATCATGTGAGCTTTGCGAGCGATAAGATGACCTTCCAACGTGTGGACGATGGCATCGAAACGAAGACCGAAGTGACGGTCCTCAAGGACCGCAGTGCTGAGATACGCCGCTTGACCTTCACCAACAACAACAGCGAGGATGTCGACCTTGAGTTGACAACCTATGGCGAAGTGGTGCTTGCACCGATAGAGGAAGATGTGAACCATCGTGTCTTCAACGGCATGAAGATTACCTCCGAGTTCGACAAAGAACACGAAACCCTCGTCTTCAGCCGTCCGGGAAACTACGGCACACGCAACTATATGATTCATAAACTCTGGCTCTCCGACCCGTCCGACAAGTCCGATGTTGTGGAATATGAAACCTCCAGAGTGAAGTTTATCGGACGCGGCAATAGCCTCCGTCATGCCGACATCATCGACAACCGCCGTACGCTGACGGCTACCGTGGGTACCACCCTCGATCCTGTTATGAGTATGCGCCGCCGTGTGCATGTGGCTGCTGGCAAGAGCGTGGAAGCCTATGTCCTCACGGGCTTTGCAAAAGAGAAAGACCATTTGCTGCAACTCACAGAGCAGTATCAGAGCGGAGTGGATGTGGAGCATGCCTTCAAGACCGCTTCGGTGTTCAACAATATGCGCACCAGCATGTCGCTCCTCAAAGGCAGCCAGATGCGTCTCTACGGTAGCATCTCGAAGTATATGGCGCAGACTGCCACCCTCGGCAACGACCGTCAGGCCCTCTTGACGAAGAATACGTTGTCTCAGAGCGGCCTCTGGCGCTTTGGCATCAGTGGCGATTTGGCCATTCTCCTCATGGAGATAGACAGTATGGAGCGCAGCGGCTTCGCCAAAGAGATGCTGCGGGCTTTCGAGTACTACAAGGTTCACGGCATGCGTCTCGACCTCGTCTTCATCAACGATGCGCCACTTCATGAGCGCGAAGGCCTTTCTCACTTCATCCGCAATATGGCCAACACCGAGCACCTATGGGCAGAGCACAGCGATGCCGGCAAGGTGTATGTGCTCGACGGAAGCGATGTCACAGAAGCCGAGCGCATCTTGCTGCGCACCGTGGCGCGTCTCACCTTCAACACCGCCGACGGTATCACCGTTGAAGAGCAGCTCCGCCGGCTCGAAATCGCCAACCAGCACTATCAGGACAAGGTGGAATACCCAGTCCTCAAGCCCAATAGGGAATTCCGTGTCTGGAGCAACCTCGAGTTCTATAACCAGTATGGCGGCTTCGACCGCGAAGGGCGCGACTATGTGGTGACCAATACCAATACGCCGATGCCTTGGATCAACGTGCTGTCCAATGAACAGCATTTCGGATGTATCGTCAGCTCCACAATGGCAGGCTTTACCTTTGCCCACAATGCACAGCAGTTCAAGCTTACAGGCTGGAGCAACGACATAGTGCGCGACAATCCCGCCGAGATGCTCTTGATAAACAAGCAGCAGTTTGTCCCCGCTACCGCCCGTCACGGGCAGGGATGGTCGGCTTTCGATGCCGAATACGACGACATGAAGGTCGCTGTCCGCGTCTTCGTGGCCTGCGACAAGCCTGAGAAATACTATCAAATCAGGGTGAACAACAAAAAGGATGTGCCGATGGAGGTGCAGCTCGACATGGTTTACAAACTCGTTCTCGGCATGAGCGAGGAGCAGACGGCACGCTACCTTTACTCCGAGTGGGATGAGGCCTCCAATACACTCTCTGTCCGCAACGTCTACCACGCCATCTACCACAACCAGGTGGTACGTCTCACCGCCACCGAGCCCCTCACCGATGTCTCTCTCCACTATCCCAACCGCAAGCGTCTGGGCTTCACAATGAGCATCCCCGCCAAGGGAGAAAAGGAGTTCGCCTATGTCATCGCTGTTGATACATTGGACGGCGATAACGTATCAACGTATCAACCTATCAACGTATCAACAATCTCCGCTGAGTTCGACAAGGTCGTCGAATACTGGGACCGCAAACTCTCCTTCATCCAAGTGGAAACTCCCGACCGCTCCTTCAACAACATGCTCAACCGTTGGTACCTCTACCAAGTCTACTCCTCCCGTCTCTTCGCTCGTGCCGGCTTCTATCAGGTGGGCGGCGCCACAGGCTTCCGCGACCAGCTCCAGGATGTTATGTCACTCCTCTACAGCGACCCCGACTATGCCCGTCGCCAAATTCTCGACCATGCGGCACATCAGTTCCCCGAAGGCGACGTGCTCCACTGGTGGCACGAAAGCCTACGCATGGGGGCCCGCACCACTTTCTCCGACGACTACCTCTGGCTCGTCTTCGTTACCTACCAGTATGTCAAAGTCACCGGCGACCGCTCCATACTCGAAGAAATGGTGCCCTTCTGTCAGGCCGACCAACTGGCACCCGGCGAGGCCGAACGTGGCATGAACTATGCCGAGGGGCAGGAGAAAGCCTCCCTCTACGAACATCTCCGGCGCGCCGTCAACCGCGCGATGAGCCGCACCGGCGTCCACGGGCTTCCTCTCATGGGCTGCGGCGACTGGAACGACGGCATGTCTTCCGTGGGCATCGAAAACAAGGGCGAGAGCGTATGGGTGGCCTTCTTCTTGGCCGACCTCCTGCCCAAGATGGAGCATCTCACACAACTCATGCCCGGTGCCGACCTCAGCTACTGCGAGGAACTCTCCTCCTTCCGCTCCAATCTTGTCGACTCCATCCAAAGCCACGCTTGGGATGGCGCTTGGTTCCTCCGCGCCTACTTCGACAATGGCGACCCCATGGGCTCCCGCAACAATATCGAATGCCAAATCGACCTCATCTCTCAGGCCTGGTCCATCCTCACCGATGTCGCCACCCCCGAGCAGAAAGAGTCTGTCTTCCGCGAAACCGATAACCGCCTCGTCAACCGTGAGCACGAGATTATCCAGCTCCTCACACCCGCCTTCCATGCATCGAAGCCGTCGCCTGGCTATATCATGAACTACCCCGTCGGTGTCCGCGAGAATGGTGGCCAGTACACACATGGTGCTATGTGGTATATTATGGCTCAACTCAAAGAGGGTCGCTACGACCTCGCTTACTATCTCTATTCTATCATTAACCCCATCCATCGTACTCAGACTCTCGCAGATGTGCTGAAATACAAGGTTGAACCATTCTGTATGGCTGCCGACATCTACAGCAATCCTCAACATCCGGGACGCGGCGGATGGACATGGTACACCGGCTCCGCCTCCTGGGCATATAAGACTGGCGTCGAGAATATCCTGGGTCTCCGCAAGCACGGCAATCAACTCACCATCGACCCTCGTGTCCCCTCCGAATGGGACTCCTTCACCCTTCGCTACCGCTACGGCTCCTCCACCTATATCATCCACTGCATGAGACAGGAAACCGGAGCGACGGACAACGTCATTACGCTCGTCGACGACGGAGGTGTGCACGAAATAACAGCGAAAATGTAAAGAAATAATCATCTAAAATTTTGATAACATGAAAAAGTTTATGCGTTATGCCCTTCTGTCAGCGGTATTGTCGCTGACGGTGACCAGTTGCACGGTATACCATCCCCAGTCGGTGGACATCCCGTTGATTAATCATGCTGGCGATGTCAGAATCGACGCCTCCCTGGGAACCTCCGTCTTTATCATCCCAGATGCAATAAACATTAACGCTACGGGAAGTTTCGGCATCAACGACTGGCTGGCTGGCCAGGTGCATCTCAATTATGGTGGCGACAACTATTATGGACAGATTGCCCCCGGTGTCTATTTCCCTCTGGGACAGAATTCCGTCTTCGAAGTCTATGCCGGCATGGGTTATGGCGGCGCAGAACGTGACGACGTCTCTGCCGAATACTCCGAAAGAACCACTACCGGCAACAACTACAGCTTCAGTGGACACTACATGCTTCCCTTTGCTCAGGGAAACATCGGTTGGCATGACTTGACGGGTGCTCATTTCGATATCGCCCTGGGTATGAAAGTGGGCGCTCTTATGCCCGATTTCCATTATTATGAGGTCAATAATGGCGGCAACGAAATTGCTGGCTCTTCCCAAGACTATACCACCACCAATCTTCTTCTGGAACCGCAGGTGATGCTGCGCCTGGGTTCGCAGTCTATTAAATTCAACGTCAAACTCGGTTTCGCTTGGATGAACGACCTGAGTGAATCCAGCAACAAGTTTATCTACGACTATGTAACTGCCTCGGCAGGTCTCACCTTCTCCTTCTGACCGTGAGAAAAAGTCTGCTGCTACTTTTGCTATCTCTTGGGTCTGTGGCTTTTGCACAGACTAAGGAATCCTATGCCTTTGTAGAGCGCGACTCGACGCTCTATCTGGATTTCTACCGCCCAGACAATCCGCGTGCTGACAAAGCCTGTGTCGTTTCACTCTTCGGTGGTGGATTCTTCCAAGGGACACGCGACGGCAGGCTTCAGCGGCAGATTGCCACTCTGCTCACAGAGCGTGGATTCTCGGTAGCATGTATCGACTACCGGTTGGGGTTAAAAGATACGGCCCGATTGGCTACCTTCAGCGGAATCACTGGACGGTTAGACATGTTCCAGTATTGTATTGACATCGCCGTAGAGGATTGTGCCGCTGCGGTGGATTGGCTGTGTCGGCATGCGACGGAGTTAGATATTGATACGTCAAAGATTGTCCTCACAGGCTCTTCGGCTGGAGCCATTGCGGTGTTGCAGATGGATTGGTGCAGAGCGAATGGTCTGCAACCGGCAGCCGCGCTTCCAAAGGCATGGAAACCTGCCGCAGTAGTGCCCTATGCCGGTGCCATCATGAGTCACGGGAGTCCCACTTGGCGCACCCCTCCTGCACCTACGCTCCTTATGCATGGTACCGAGGATAAGATTGTGGCCTACTCGACCTATCCTCCCATTCTCACTTATGCCCTCTATGGTGCCAAACGAGTCTTCAAGCAAATGCAAAAGCAGGGTTATCCTTGTTGGATAGTGCGCTTTGAGGGCATCGGCCACGAAGTGGCTTCATGGCTTCCAGGGTCTGTCGATTTCTTCTGTGGATTCGTTAATCAGGCCCTTTCCGGACGCATCACAACTCTCGATGCCACGATGAAAGACTCCAAATTGATGCCTTCCAAGTGGAGTAAGATGACACTAAAAGACTTATATGGCCAATAAGATTGAAATAATGTCACCAGTAGGCTCCTTCGAGAGCCTGCAGGCAGCCATTCAAGGTGGTGCCGACGCTGTCTACTTCGGTGTTGGAAAACTAAATATGCGCTCCCGTTCGGCGGCCAATTTCACTGTCGACGACTTGGCTCGCATTTGCTCTGTGGCGCACGCCGCAGGCGTGCGCACCTACCTCACCGTCAACACCATCATTTACAACGACGAGATTGAGGAGATGCATGCCCTGCTGCATGCCGCTAAAGAAGCCGGTATCAGTGCCATCATCGCTTCCGATATGGCCGTCATCACCTATGCCAATCAAATAGGTGTTGAGGTGCATATCTCTACCCAGTGCAACGTCTCCAATATCGAGGCCGTGCGCTACTACGCCCGCTTCGCCGATGTCATCGTCACCGCCCGTGAACTGCCCCTGCGCCAGGTGGCGGAAATCACCCAGTTCATCCGCGACAACGACATCCGTGGCCCTCGTGGCGAACTCGTGCAAATCGAAGTCTTCGCCCACGGCGCCCTCTGCATGAGTGTCAGCGGCAAGTGTTACCTTTCGCTCGATAACTATAACTACTCTGCCAATCGTGGCGCCTGTCTCCAGCTCTGCCGTCGGGGTTATATCGTTAAAGACAAAGAAAGTGATCTCGAGCTGGAAATTGACAACGAGTATATCATGTCGCCCAAGGACCTATGCACCATCGGCTTTCTCGACAAGATTGTCCGTGCCGGCGTGCGAGTGCTGAAAATAGAAGGGCGGGGAAGGAGTGCCGATTATGTGCGCACCGTCACCGAGTGCTACCGCGAGGCCGTGGAAGCCATTAAGGCGGGCACATACACGAAAGAGAAGATTGACCATTGGATGCAGCGTCTCGCCACTGTCTTCAACCGCGGTTTCTGGGACGGCTACTACCTAGGCCGGAAACTTGGCGAATGGAGCGAACGCTATGGCTCCCAGGCCACCGAGAACAAGGTCTACCTCGGACTGGTCAAGAATTACTTCGGCCGCATCAATGTCGCCGAAGTGAAGCTGCAAACCGCCGAGACCCTCTGTGTCGGCGACGAGGTGATGGTCACTGGCGAGACCACCGGCGTCTACCGCGACACAATAAAAGAACTCCGCACCGACCGCGACCCTGTCCCCGAGGTGCATCAAGGCGACTGCTTCAGTTTCGCCACCAGCGAATTGCTCCATCGCGGCGACAAGGTTTACCGCGTGGACAAAATCATTGACGAATTCTAGAAAATGGCTAAAACGAAGACATATTATTTCTGTCAGGAATGTGGCTACCAGTCCTCGAGCTGGCTGGGACGTTGTCCCGAGTGCGGCAAATTCGGCACCTTCGCCGAAGAAGTGGTAAAAATGGATAGCGGAAAGCGCAAAGTGGAAAGTGGAAAGATGCAGTCGCTTCCAAAACGTATACAAGATGTCACCTATAGTGAGACCAAGCGTATCCCCACCCACTGTGGAGAATTCGACCGTGTCCTAGGCGGCGGCATCGTGCCGGGAAGCCTCCTCCTCCTCGGCGGCGAACCCGGCATCGGCAAGAGCACTTTGCTGCTGCAGACGGCACTGGCTATTCATGACCGGAAACTACTTTATGTTAGTGGCGAGGAGTCGGAACAGCAGATAAAAATGCGCGCCGACCGCATTGGTATCAACACAGAACAATGCTATGTGGTCAGCGAGACCGTTACGCAGCGCATCTTCGAGCATGTCGACGCTGTGCAACCTGATATCCTTGTTGTCGACTCTATCCAGACCATCTCCACCGAGGACATCGACTCTCCTGCCGGCAGCGTCTCCCAGATTCGCCAGTGTACTACCGAGTTCCAGCATTACGCCAAAACCACCGGCGTCCCCGTGCTCCTCATCGGCCACATCACCAAAGACGGCACCCTCGCCGGTCCCAAAGTGATGGAGCACATCGTCGATGCCGTCCTCCAGTTCGAGGGAGACCGAAACTACGGCTATCGTATTCTCCGAGCTCTTAAGAACCGCTTTGGCTCCACCGCGGAGATAGGCATTTTCGAGATGCTTGGTAGTGGTCTCCGTGAGGTACCCAATCCCAGTGAGTTCTTGCTGAGCCAGCGCGATGAGACGCTCAGTGGTGCCGCCGTCGCCGCCACCCTCGAAGGTGCGCGCCCCATGTTCATCGAGGTCCAGAGCCTCGTTTCCAGTGCCGTCTATGGTACGCCACAGCGCAATGCAAATGGTTTTGATATGCGTCGTCTGTCAATGCTCCTTGCAGTGTTGGAAAAACGTTGTGGTTTCAAACTCGGCGCCAAGGATGTCTTCCTCAACATAGCCGGTGGTCTCCGAGTCAACGACCCCGCCATCGACCTCGCCGTGGCTTGTGCTATTCTAAGCTCGAATGTGGATATTCCTATTTCGCCGCGCATCGCTTTCGCTGCCGAGCTAGGCCTCAGCGGAGAGGTGCGTCCGGTGGCACGTGTTGAGCAGCGTGTAGCCGAAGCCGACCGTCTAGGTTTTGAGAAGATATTTGTTTCGAAATATAATCTTCGTGAACTGGATAAAAAACGGTACCACATCGAGGTGGTACCGGCAAGTGTTATCGAGGAGGCTTTCCGCGCCCTCTTCGCCTAATCGCTCATTTTGCGCAGGTTGGAAATCTTCAGCATGTCGTAGCCGGTGCTCCAAATCTCGGTCATCAACACCTTGTGCCAAATGCCGCTGTTCGAAGTTTTCTCCCAAGTGCCGTTTTCTTGGCGGATGTCGGTGTCGTAGTTCAGCATGCTGTCAATCCAACTCTTGAAGACCAGGACGATTTTCACGTTGTCCCTTATCTCCTCGACGGTGTTGCCATAGGTGGAGCGGCAGAAATAACCCTCGATGGTGTTGGGCTCGCCCTCGTCGGGAAAAAGACCGTCGTTTTCGTAGCGGACAAGCACATTGTCATACGGCTCCATTTTCACCACTTTGAATCCAGCCTTGTCCTCACCCAATTCTTCTTCAAGTTTGATGATGAAGTGGGTTCCCAGAGGAATCTCCAGTTGGGTTCCAACACGAGTAGTACTGGCCTCGTCGTTCGACTCGAACATCTTGCTCATGTGCATGAAACATTCGTGTATGTCGAAATAGAGTGTGTCCACTCCATACTCATTGGCTTCAATGGGGAAGATGTCGCAAAAACGTCCGTCAATCTGGCCAAGCGATTGGTATTCTGGACGCAGGTCGTTCATGCTCATAAGAAAATAAGAGTGCATCACCGTGGTTAGGTGGAAGGGTGCTTCATGACTTCCATTGCCGCTTGAATAAACGGCGTCCATCATTGCGGAGAACCGGAAGCGGGCCGCCTCGGTGCGAGGATCGCTCTCGCCGTAGCCGTAATGGCAACCTATAAGGCGGTAGTAGTACATAGGTAGTTCCGTGGGCTTCTTTGCCAATACTTTGTCGGCCAACTCGATGACCTTCTCGAAGTCAGCCTTAGAGGGCTCCACGTCGCCGAAAAGAATCTTTTGGATATCTCCTTGCTCGTCGAAATGGCCGTAGGGGTCGAAGTCGGGCTGCAGCGCGTAGCCGTAGTAGATGCAGCGCACGTCGTTGATATCGAGAGTGGTGTCTCCCTTGGCCAGACGATCCAGCAGTCGTGGGTAATAATAGACACCCTCGGGGTCATTGATGGTGTCCCTGAGGAACTGGTAGTCTGGTGCCTTGAACGAGATTTCGTGGTCATCGACAATGATATCTTCGCCCTCACCATTCTGTGCAAGGCAGAAACAAGGTGCTAAAAACAAAAGTGTTGAGAGAAATAACTTCTTCATTGTACTATTTTTTTGGTGTGCAAATATACAACATTTTTTGTTTTCGTTTTTGTTTTCGTTTTTTTTCGTATTTTTGCAGCATGAATAAAGGTAACGAACTGAAGCCCAGAATCGGCTTCTTCGGTCGTCGCAATGTGGGTAAAAGTACGATGATTAACTGGCTGACGGGTCAGCAGATAGCCATCGTGAGCGACACCGCTGGCACTACCACCGATCCTGTGCGGAAAAGCATGGAGATTGGGGGCATCGGGCCTGTGGTGCTGATAGATACCGCTGGTATCGATGACGAGGGCGACCTGGGCA
>Ga0310690_10012183_pt1 | contig 10571 bp, 6 predicted proteins | sample AusTroGonzalo_MG_2_FD_207661 | JGI IMG/M metagenome (GOLD analysis project Ga0310690, IMG submission 207661) | Bovine rumen microbial communities from tropical cattle in Woodstock, Queensland, Australia - Gonzalo_04 (v2) (version 2) | ecosystem: Host-associated > Mammals > Digestive system >...
GACTGCATTGCGCCGCGCTATCGCAGTGCGGCAACGGGGATGACGGGTGCGTATGCATTTTTCTTTGGCTCGCTCGGACCATTCGTGCTCGGTTGGATGAGCGAGCATCTTTCCATGCGGGCGGGTCTTGCCTCGCTTTCCGTCTTTTTCCTGCTCGGCGCACTGGTGCTCTTGCCGGCTTTGCGGTGGACTTTCAAGCGCGACTATATCGTCGAGGAAGGGACAGGCAGACCATGAAGCGCCCCTTGCGAACGCTCTTCTACGGCATGAGCCACGAGCATGCGCCGGGCAAGATCGACTCGCTGCGCAAGCTGGCGGGCGACTTCGAGGTTGTCGCCGTGGTCGATGACCGGCCGCGGCATTCGCCTTCGTTCTTCACGTTCCCGTTCGATGCGACGGGTTTCCGCGTCATATCCGAGGCGGAGGCGCGCAAGTTGAACGGCATCGACGTCGTATTCGTCGAGACGGCCAACCGCGACTTGATGGAAATTGCCGGGTTCTACGCCGAGCAGGGCATTGCCATGCACTGTGACAAACCGTGCGGCGAGACGATGGAACCCTACCGTGCGACGGTTGAGCTCTGCCGGACAAGGAACGTGCCCTTGCAGATCGGTTACATGTATCGTGGCAATCCAGCCGTGAAGTGGATCTGGAAGTTCGTACGGGAAGGTGGCCTTGGCGATGTGCGCTTCATCGAGGCGGACATGAACCATGACTATCAGGCGGACGGATATACGGCATATCTTTCCACGTTCAAGGCCGGGATTTTGTACAACCTGGGCTGTCACCTCGTGGACATGGTTCTGCCGATGGTACACGGCGAGCTGAAGGACGTGCATCCGTTTGTGTCGGCGACGAGCGGCTGTTCGCTCCTTCGCTTTGCGGGGACGACCGTCATGATCCGCACCAGCGCGAACATGCCAGGCGGCGTCCTTTGCCGTCGGCTCCGCATCGACGGCACGAAAGGGACGATCGACCTCTGTCCGATCGAACGCTTCGACGGCCAGGAACTTTCCCTGACGCTGACCGCGGGCGAGAAAACGGAGACTGTCAAGTTTGGCGTGCAGACTGACCGGTATGCCGAACAGTTGCGTGATCTGGCGGCAATCGTGCGTGGCGACAAGGCGAACGATCAGGACTACGACCGAGACCTGAAAACGCATGAAATAACTTTGAGGGCTTGTGGACTATGAACCGGAACATCATCTTCACGAAGAAAGACACGGCTGAACTTCTGGATCGGCCGATGCCCGAGGTCAAACCCGGGATGGTGCGTGTCAAACTCGTGCGCTCGACCGTTTCATCGGGGACCGAACGCGCCAACGTGACGGGCTGCAACGTGGTCTCGATCTGGGATCCGCCGGATGCGCCCGTCGTCTGGCCGCGCCAGAGCGGCTACAGTTCGTCGGGCGTCGTCGATGCGGTCGGCGAAGGCGTGAAGTCCGTCACGCCCGGCGACCGTGTGGCGATGAGCTGGACGCTCCATTCCGAATATGTCGTCATCCCCGAAGACCGCGTGTACAGAATGCCGGACAACGTCTCGTTTGAGGCGGGGGCACTCGCGCATATTGCGACATTCCCCATGGCGGCAATGCGCAAGTGCCGCCTCGAACTCGGCGAATCGGCGATTGTGATGGGGCAGGGCATTCTTGGGCAGCTCGCGGTGATGTTGCTCAAGTGCGCGGGCGCGACGCCCGTCATCGCGGCCGATCCGATTGCCGAAAAGCGCGAACAGGCGTTGAAGATCGGGGCGGATCTGGCGCTCGACCCGACGGCGCCGGATTTCCGCGCGAAGGTACTCGCCGCGTGTCCGCTGGCCGACAGCGGCATCTATACGGGAGAACACGCTTCCGGGGTGAAGGTCGCAATCGAGGTTACGGGCGTGGGCGCGGGGCTCAACTCCGTCCTGGACGTGATGGCGCCGATGGGGCGCGTGGCGCTCCTTGGCTGTACGCGCAGCTCCGATTTCTCGATCGACTACTACCACAAGGTGCACGGGCGCGGCGTCGCGCTTTTCGGGGCGCACACGTGGGCACGTCCGACGGGCGAATCTTCGCCCGGCCTCTTCACGCACCGCGACGATGCCCAGACGTTCCTCAAGCTGCTTTCGCTCGGGCGCCTCTCTGTCGATGGCTACGTGGCCGATGTCCGCTCGCCTGCCGATTGCGGCGAAGTCTATGCTCGCCTTGCCAAGGGCGGGGCCTTCCCGATAACCCAATTCGACTGGGCTAAGCTATGAAGAATTGTTCACAGATGTTCGCATTGTCGATGGCCATTCTCGCCGGCGGCGCGTTCGCCGCCGTCGTCGAGAACGACACGCTACGCGTTGAATTCGACGAGTCGAACGGTGTGCTGGCCGTGGCGGACAAGCGCACTTCGCGCACATGGAAAACCCTTGCCGACGATCATCCGATTACGGTTGCGGACGTTCATGTCGTCGGTTCGCGCATCACTTTCAAAGGGAAGGCAGATGGTGTCGCGGGCGATCTCGCCGGAGAGGTTGCGCTGGATGGCGAGAAGGTGTTGTGTTCGATCGACGCGCCGGAGACGACAGCATTTGCATTCGGTGACAAGCACCTTGTCGGTTGGCCGGCGGGCTTCGTGGCGGAGAAGGGTGACAGGTTCCTGCTCCCGCACGGATCCGGGTTTTCGTTCCCTGCGGAGCAGACGGACATGGGCGCACACTTCGAACATCGGATGCAAAGCTATTCGCGTGCGTGGCGCATGGGACTTTGGGCGCAATACACCGAGCGCATCGCCGCCGACGGCGAGATTCTCGGCGCGGGCGGCTACATGGCTGTGGTGGAAACGCCATGCAACACGATTGGGTTCTATGTGAAGCGCGCCAACGGCTTGATGGGCTTTTCGTGCCTGTGGGAACATGACCTTGGCACATGGGGGCACCGGCGGCAAATCAGATTCGAGTTCATGGACGACTGCTCGCCCATGGCCGTGGCGCTCCGCTATCGCGACGAGATGAAGCGTAGGGGCTATTACAAGACGTTCGCCGAGAAGGCGAAGGAGCGTCCGAAGATGGCAGAGAGCTTCCGTCGTCTTTCAGGGTCGCCGAGCGTCTGGTACTGGGCGATCGAAGGTGACAAGGCGGGCGTCTGCCGCTACCTCCGCGAGAAATGCGGGTTCACCGATTTCCTCTTCCAGTTCGCTCGGCGCAGGGATCTCGGCGTGTGGGTGACGCCCGAGGAGGTGAAGGCGTGCGCGGAGGCGGCTCCCGGCGTACTGCTCTCCGAATACGACATGTATTTTGACACGATGGAGCGGAAGTATCTGCCGCTGATCGAGTACGTACGGCCCTACTGGTCGCTTGAGGCGGCCGACAACGACGACATCGTCTATAACGCCGCCGGCAAGGCCGTGCGCGGGTGGAAGGTGGCGCTGAAGGGCGATGCCGACGGAATGGGCAAGGGAATCGGGTGCGCGGCGATCTGCGAAAAGACCGTCTGCGGCTACGTGCGCAAGGGGCTTTCCGCCGCGATGTCCAAATGCCCGTGGTACACGGGACGCTATCTCGACGGGATGGGCTGCCTTCGTCCGACCGAGTGCTATCACGCGCGGCACCGGATGAGCCGCCGCGAAAGCGTGGAAATGCGCCGCAAGATGCTGGCGATTCCGGGCGACGAGTTCGGGCTCCTCGCCGCGACGGAGGACGGACAGGACTTCCTCGCCTCGGTCTGCGACTATTTCACGTGCGGGTTTTCGGCATCGAACGACTACCGCGTGGACGGCGGACGGTGGATGTGGAAGATATACGACGGCGAGCCGCCCGACGAAATACGCCGCGGTACGGATGAGAAGACGCGCCTTCCGATCTTCGAAATGGTTTACCACGGTTGCATGGTGGCGTACTGGGACTGGTGCGACTACAACTTCAAGTTCCCGAAGATCTGGTGGAAGCGTGACTTCTTCAACGCGCTGTGCGGCACACCGCCCCTGTATTTCTTCAACGAAGAGACGTGGAAGCGCTTCCGCGACCAGCTGAAGGCGAGCTACGACATAACGACGCCGATCGCGAAGGCGACGTATTCCGTTCCGATGAAGGCGTACCGTATCCTCACACCCGACCGTACCGTGCATCGCGTCGAGTTCGAGAACGGTGTCGCATCGACGGTCAATTTCGGCGACAAGCCGTTCAAGATGAAGGACGGGCGCATCCTGCCGCCTCGCGGATTTCTCGCCCTCGACCGCGAGCCCTTCACACCGTGCCTGCTTAATATGAGTTCGAACTAGAATCGCCATGCAGGAAATGAAAAGGAGCAGGAGCAAAAACAATATGAATACATCAAGGCAAGGATTTCTAAATGGCGCGACTGCGCTTGGTATATTCACTGTGGACGCGCGCGTCATGGGATTCATCGTTTTTGCCTGTGTCATGGCTGGGGTCGCAAGTGGAACCTCGTCTGACGTGAAAGCGGCTAAAATCTCCGAACGGTTCGGCTTTGACCCTATCGATTCCTCCCGCTTCGTCCAGGCAGCGCTTGATTCCGACATTCCGGAGATCATTATAGACAAGCAGGCCGGCGACTGGCACGTCACGCCGCTCAAGGGCAGGTCGAACAAAACGATTGTCTTTGAGGACGGAGCCTATCTCGTCGCAAAGAAGGGGGCGTACAAGGGTCACGACAAATTGTTTTCGTTCGTCAAGTGTACCAATGTGGTTATCAGGGGCATTGATCCCGACAGGTGTGGCATCCGGATGTATCGTGACGACTACAAGGACCAGTCAACGTACATGAAGAGCGAATGGCGCCATGCGATCTCGCTTCTGAGTTGCGAACACTTCAGTCTGGAGGGGATTGAAATTGCCGAATCCGGCGGTGATGGGTTGTATATCGGCCGCCGTGGAACGCCGTGCCGCGACATAACCGTGCGTAACTGCCGTTTCGACAGGAATTACCGCCAGGGAATAAGTGTCATTTCGGCTAGGAACCTACTTGTCGAGGACTCGATCATCGCCAATACCGCCGGCACGCCACCAGCGGCTGGCATAGATTTCGAGCCCAACGGCAGCGACGAGATTCTTGAGCACATCGTGTTACGCAACTGCATAATCACGAACAACTACGGCAAGGGCGTGTATTTCGAGCTCGAACGCTACCACGACGCGACACCGAAGGTGTCGGCGAGGCTCATCAACTGCAGAATGTCCGACAACGAGTCGGCTTTCACCATAAATCAGGGCAAGCATCTTCTGGACCGGCCGGTGGAGGATTTTGACATCTGCTTCAAGGGCTGCACGTTCGAAAGGAGCCGCGGCTACGGCCTCTACATAAGTCGCCGTCCGCTTTCCAGCGGAATTGTCCATTTTGAAGACTGCGTCGTCTCGTCAAACTGTCTGGAGCGGCCTAACGCCCCGGACATGGTACTTTCGGCCTTCCCCCATTACGGATTTCCGATCGACGGATACGTGTTCAGGAACATGACCGTGGTACAGCCCAGGCAACGCAGCTTCCTTATGTGCCCGATTTTCGCACCTAGGTCCGAGGGCGCTCCGTGCACCAGCCTCGACGGGACCATCCGGGTCCTATCTCCGGGGTTCGAGACAAATGTGGTTTACCGGGCCGTCGACCCGGGCACATGCGCGGCGAAGCCCGTGAAGTTGCTGCCGCAGGGCGAAGTTTCGCTCGACGGCGCTGAAGTTGTCGATACGGCCCCTGGGAAGTCGGTCCCCTGTCAGGCGGTCCTTGTTTGCGGTCGATCGTACATTTCTCGTCCCTATTACGTATTCTACGCCGATACTCCGAAAACCGTGCATTTCAATTATGTACGCAACAAGGGAAAGAACCTCAAGGGGCGTATCCAGCTCTGCAAATACGATCCAAAGATCAGGAAACCCGTTCTCGGCGCTGTTCTGGAAACGCGCAAGCTCGATCACGAGGACGTCGAAGGCGAATTGACGTTTACCGTTCCGAAAAAAGGCTTTTACATGCTCATGGTTTGTACCATGATGAAGGGTTTTGGAATTACCGGTACGGATGTGCCGATGGCCTTGAACGTGAGCTACGACATTCAAACCATGACGGGATCCAACGGTTCGATGCTTCCGCACGATCATGTCGGGCGCGTCTTTTTCCTTGCTGGACAATCCCCGGTGTCGGCCAACGTGATCGGTGACGGATCGGGCCACTACATCGGGTGCGAAATCCGCGATCCTTCGGGTCGTATCGTCTTCGACGCCCCTGCGTTCTCCGGGGCACGCCATTTCCGCATAGACGCGCCGGCGGCCGGAATGTGGTCGCTTGCCGTAAAGTGTCCACGCGATGGCTGGTACGAACAGTACAGCCTTGGACTTACCGGCGTTTCCGGATGGTATTTCCTCTGCAAGGAAAAGTACTGGATTGTAAAACAACCCCAAAACAAGTCAATGGAGGTGCTATGAAAAGAAGAACGATACTCGCCGCTTCGGCGGTATTCTCGCTGGCGGCGTGCATGTGTCGGGCCGAGGCATACGATGCCACGACCGGGTACGTAACGCTTTCTAGGCAAGGCACAGGAGGCTTCACCGGTGCCGACGGGTGGTCTGACGGTATGCCTCCCCATTCGGGCACCAACTACTACATTTCGGCGACGGGTTCGCTGCACTTCAACAATGCAAATGCACTGGGAATGGTTTTCCCTGGCGATCGCCTTGTTGTCGAGGGGAAGATAGAGCACAGCGTCGGTTGGGGCGGCAAGTTCGGCTGGGGAGAAGTGGAGTTCCTGCCGGGGGCCATCTACTACTACTGGTCGCCGGGCGAGATCACCAATGGCAGCTGGACGGTGAGCGCGACTGCCGAGAATCCGTTCCTGATCCAGTACTCGCGCGACGATAACCCAGTAAACTATCAGTTCACGTGGCCGCAGTCGTTCTCTTCTCCCGAAAGCGGCTATGCGAAGATCATGCTGCGTCCTGACAAGACCGACACCGAATACGCCAAGTTCCAGCTGACCGGGTCGTGGGAAGGCTACAAAGGCACGTTTGAAATCACTTCGGCCCACAAGTTCCAGAGGTATCTGTCGTTCGTCTGCCCCGGGACCTTCAAGGTTGTCGGCGACGGTACGTCGCTTCAGTTTGGCTCCGGCAGCACGGCCGGCCGGACCTACGAAATCGGAAACCTCGCGATAGCCGACGGGGCGCTTGTCGAGGTATACCAGTCCATCGTCTGCCCCGGGACGGTCTCGCTGTCCGGGGGCGGCTCGTGTCTGCGTTTCAGGGGCAATGCCCAGCAGTCGATCATTGGCGTGCTGAGCGTGGGGGCCGGCGCGTTGCTGTCGCTTTCCGACCCGGCAGGCTATTCCGGCGCCGACAACAACACCGTTTTCGTGACCAACCGCCTGGAATTTGCCGCAGGCGCGAAAGTGTATCATTCGCTTTGCGCGAAGGCTCAGACGGGATATGTTCCGGAGGCGGAACTGCTGTTTGTGCTTTCCCCCGAGGCATACGCGGCCGGACTGCCGGATTTCGATAAAGTTGAATTCGTTGACCGGCATGCCTCCAGGACCTCGAATGGACCTTTACCACGCACGTGCATAAGGGTGGATGAACAGGCAAACGGAGGAGCGAAGATATATATTGTCCAGCGCGAGATAGTGAATCATACCGCAGTCGACAACTACCAGGCCAGTTCGCTGGACGAAACCAGGAGCGGGGAGGTGGCGAACCTGTGGTCCAACGGACAGTTCCCGAGCGGCGAGTACGACTACTACGCCACGTGGCTCTCCGGCATTGGCAGCACGAGCGTGTCGTTCCTGAAAGACGACCAGAAAGTATTCAAGGGCGGCCTCCTGTTCCTGAACCAGGAATCGACCACCATATTCATCGACATCCCGGACGTCACGATCAGCAACCTGTGGCTTTCGTCCAAGGCCTACATTCGCCCGTGGACAAGCAGCTTTGCGAGAAGTTTCACACTGCGTGGACGCCTGTCTGTGCCGAATGGGGGGATCGGACGTGTGCAGATCGGCGACGGACATACGCTGACCATCGAAAGCGACTTGGGTGGAGAGGGAACGTTTCAGACGAAATACGGAAACGAATCGACGTACACGTCGAAGATCCCCCAGAACCGCCACGGCACGATAGTCCTCGCCGGCGACAACCGCGCCTTTGCCGGCAAGTTGCATATAGGCATGCCGTCAGGATTCAATGATCACGCGGGCGAAGTCGTTCCCGGTCCCGACACAAACATCACCGTCAAGGTTTCCGATGGTTATGCGCTTGGCGGCGAGTTGCCGGAATTCACCGCCGATGCGGTCATCGTCAGCAACCATTGCCGGCTCGCCATAACGGATGATGCGTGCTTCTCGGCGATGACGCGTGGGTGGTATTTGCCGGATTTCGCGTATCTGAAGGTCGAGGCCGGCAAGGAAGCGGTCGTTTCAAACTCCGTCACCTACACGGCAATCTCTCGCATTGTCAAGGAAGGCGGCGGCACGTTGGCTTTCTGCAGCGCAGCAATCGTCGAGGGAAGTGGAGCCGAGTTCGTTGTCCAATCCGGCGGCGTCAAGGTGGGCGTGTCCGGGGCCTTCAACGGGCTTGCCGTAAAAGTCAATCCAGCAGCCAAGCTCGTCATTGACGGCACTGCCGTGGGGAACGACCTTGCGTACCGGGGAATTGATTTTTCGGGTGTGGGAACTTCGCTTTCCGGAGATGGCTTCATCGCCGTAGAGATAGACGCCCGCCATCTGGCGTTGGCGGATGCTATCGGAAAGGAGTTTTCCGTTATGACGCTTCCGGAGGCTACCGTACCTGCGATGGCCGCCAGGTTGAATGTATATCTGGTGGCGGCTGACGAGACTCGCCACCGTCGGATTGCCGTTCGTGCAAATGGTGACGGAACGAGTACGCTCACGGCGATCCCGGGCATATACGGTCTTTGCATCTCATTCAAGTAACCTACGGGAAGTTAAATGGTACGCCAAGCGAAGTTCGGTAGAGCTAATAGAATGAAAAGAATCTGTACGGTAAAGAAGGAGACAGGTCGATAGGAAAATGGTATAATCTGCGGAAACACCGCAAGAAATGAGAAATCCATGACAACAGGAAAAGTACTCAATGGAACGTCGTATGCGGGAAATCCGCACGTACGGTTTGATGAGGGAGAAGTCGCATCATGCACCGCGGAAGCTTTGCTTCGGAGGGAACCTTGCCGAAGGCAACCGGAAGGGCGTGCAAGCGGGGGCGCGGCAACGCCGAGGCGTTCAAGTCGCTCTTTCCCGTGCTCCAGGGGCAGCGCAGCATCTTCCAGGACCTTCAGCCCACCTCGCGCGGCAAGCCTAAATTTCAGGGCGCGCGCGTAAGGTGACAAGGCGCGGAGCTGAAGGGGATTCCCGAAAAGGGATTGCTCAGAAGCTGCAACATCGGGCAGGTCGATCTGATCAGGCCGCGGGCGGCGATTGCGAAGAAGTCCGGCTACGGAAGTCGCCGATGCTCTCGGAATCATGAAGGGCGGTGATGTAACGACCGCGATCGGGAACCTTGTCGAGGCGGGGTTTCTGGCCGAAGCTGGACAGATAAACCCTGAAGCGGTTGTGGATTTATGCGGACCCGATTGGAACTTTCGAGGAGCCCCTTGGCGGCATCTTCAGTTGTTAAATATTGCGCGACAAGGTCAGCATGGTCTTGCCATAGGCCGCCCGAAAAGATATAATAGCGCCATGAAACGCACCATGACAGTGTTGCTTGCCGCCGCCGTCGCGCTGTCCGCCGAGGCGCATTATCGCGTGTTGGGGCCGGACCTCGCCGCGACGCATTTCCGCACCTTTGCGGCCAACGACACGGAGCACTATACGAACGCGGTAAGCAACGCGGAGGCCTTCCCGTTCATGAAGGACCGCATGCCGCGGTTTGAATGTCCCGACGCGGACATCACACGCACGTGGTACTTCCGCTGGTGGACGTTCCGCAAGCATCTGCGCCGTACGCCGGAAGGATGGGTGATTACCGAATTCCTGCCGAACGTCAGTTGGGCGAAGACGTATAACACGATCGTCTGTCCGGCGGGGCACCACCTGCGCGAGGCGCGTTGGCTTGCCGATGCCGCAATCGCGGAGGATGACATCCGTTTCTGGCTGAGTTCGACCAACTCCACCCATCGCTGGAACTACTCTTCCTGGCTGGTGACGGGATTGCGGGAAATCGTTTCGGTCACGGGCAACCGGGCGCTGGCGGTCCGGCTGCTGGACGACGCGATCGCCTATTATCGCGGATGGGAGAAGGGACGCGAATGGAAGACGTTCCCGTGGCGCAAACCTTACAGAATGGGCGCGGACGGCACGGGACTTTTCACGTCGAACGACGATCGCGAAGGCAGCGAGATGTCGCTGGGCGGATGTGGGCACCGTCCGCTCATGAACGCGGCGATGTGGAGCGAGGCCAAGGCTATAGCCTGGATTGCACGGCTCGCCGGACGTGAAAGCGTGGCGGCCGAGTTCGAGGCCAAGGCCGCCGCAACCGAGAAGGGGATCAAGGAGCGGATATGGGATCCCGAAAAGACCTTCTTCCTGGTGGGTGGCATACGGGAGCTGCATGGCTACGCGCCCTGGTATTTCGGCATGGCGCTTCCGTCCTCCTTCGG
>Ga0310690_10012185_pt1 | contig 10570 bp, 12 predicted proteins | sample AusTroGonzalo_MG_2_FD_207661 | JGI IMG/M metagenome (GOLD analysis project Ga0310690, IMG submission 207661) | Bovine rumen microbial communities from tropical cattle in Woodstock, Queensland, Australia - Gonzalo_04 (v2) (version 2) | ecosystem: Host-associated > Mammals > Digestive system >...
CTTGAACTGGCACAGGAGGAATTATGATACTGCTGATTGACAACTACGACAGTTTTTCCTATAACCTCTACCAGCTTGTCGGCGAGCTTGACCCGGACATCCGTGTCATCCGGAATGATGAAATGACCGTCGCGGAAATCCGTGAGCTGAAGCCTTCGCGCATCATCCTCTCCCCCGGGCCCGGACGGCCGGAGGATGCAGGTGTCATCATGGATGTCGCAAAGGAGCTCGGAGCGGAAATCCCGATCCTCGGTGTCTGCCTCGGGCATCAGGCAATATGCGCGGCGTACGGCGCAACCGTAACCTACGCGAAGCAGCTGATGCACGGAAAGCAGTCGACAGCGAAGCTTGATACCGAAAGCCCGCTGTTCCGCGGCTGCCCCGGGAAAGCCCCGGTCGCCAGATACCATTCGCTGGCTGCCGACCCTGAGACGATGCCTCCTGATTTACTTGTAACCGCCGTTACCGACGACGGCGAGATTATGGCGGTACAGCACCGTGACTATCCCGTCTACGGCGTTCAGTTCCATCCCGAATCCATCCTGACTCCGGACGGAAAGCAGATACTTAAGAATTTCATTAAAGGAGAAAAACCATGATTAAAGAAGCCATTGCCAAGATTGTGAACAAGGGAGACCTCACCTACGACGAGGCCTACACCGTAATGAACGAAATTATGAGCGGCGAGACGAGCGCCACGCAGAACGCCGCATTTCTCGCAGCGCTGTCAACGAAGAGCGCCCGCGCTGAGACAACCGATGAGATTGCGGGATGTGCCGCAGCGATGCGCGCCCATGCAACACAGGTGAAGACCGATATGGACATCTTCGAAATCGTCGGCACCGGCGGTGACAACGCGCAGAGCTTCAACATCTCCACCACCTCCGCAATCGTTGCGGCAGCCGGCGGCATGAAAGTCGCAAAGCACGGCAACCGTGCCGCTTCCTCGAAGTGCGGTACGGCGGACTGCCTCGAAGCGCTCGGCGTTAATATCCAGCAGGATCCCGACAAATGCGTCGAGCTCCTCAAGAAAGTCGGCATGTGCTTCTTCTTTGCCCAGAAATACCACACCTCGATGAAGTATGTCGGCCCGATCCGTAAAGAGCTCGGCTTCCGTACCGTATTCAACATCCTCGGTCCCCTCACGAACCCCGGATCCCCCACGATGCAGCTGCTCGGCGTTTACGATGACTATCTTGTTGAGCCCCTCGCGCAGGTTCTCGTAAGCCTCGGCGTAAAGCGCGGCATGGTTGTATACGGCCAGGATAAACTCGACGAAATCTCCATGAGCGCGCCGACCACCATCTGCGAGATCAAGGACGGATGGTACCGTACCTCCGTTGTAACCCCCGAGGATTTCGGCCTCAAGCGCTGCACGAAGGAAGAACTTGTCGGCGGTACACCTGCGGAAAATGCGAAGATTACCGTCGCCATTCTGAACGGCGAGAAAGGTCCGAAGCGTGACGCCGTACTGATGAACGCCGGCGCATCCCTTTACATCGGCGGAAAGGCCGCAAGCATGAAGGAAGGCATCGCTCTTGCTGCCGAGCTGATTGATTCCGGCAAGGCGCTTGAAACCCTGAACAAGCTGATCGAAATCAGTAATCAGTAACCTCCTGAGCTAATTGAGTGAGTTCAATAACCAGCACACCCATCAGTAACAGTTAGGAGCCGCCATGACAATTCTTGAAGAACTTGCCGCATATGCAAGGGAACGGGTTGCGGAAGCCAAAAAACACATTCCGGAAGAGGAAATGAAACGGTTGGCGGAAGCGCTTCCGAAAGGGGATTTCCCTTTTGAGAAAGCACTCCGAAAGCCCGGCATCTCCTTCATCTGCGAATGCAAGAAGGCATCGCCCAGCAAAGGCCTGATTGCCCCCGTCTTTCCGTATCTCGACATCGCAAAACAATATGAAGCCGCCGGCGCGGACTGTATCTCGGTTCTGACCGAACCGAAATGGTTTCTCGGAAGCGACGCGTATCTTAGGAAGATTACCGAAGCTGTTTCCGTTCCGTGCATCCGTAAGGATTTCACAGTAGATGCGTACATGATTTACGAAGCGAAGGTGCTCGGCGCATCGGCCGTGCTTCTGATCTGCTCCATCCTTTCGGAAGAACAGATTCGTGAATATATCGGAATCTGTGATGATCTCGGGCTTTCCGCCCTCGTGGAAGCGCACGATGCGGAGGAAATCCGCATGGCGGTACGCGCCGGAGCGAGAATCATCGGCGTCAACAACCGGAACCTGAAGGATTTTTCGGTGGACACCGGCAACAGCGCAAGACTTCGGGAACTTGTTCCCGATAACGTAGTATTCGTTTCCGAAAGCGGTGTCACCTGTCCCGAAGATATCAAAAAACTCCGCGAAGCAGACGTTGATGCGGTGCTCGTCGGCGAAGCGCTGATGCGTGCCGAAGATAAAACGAAGATGCTCCGCTCCTTGCGGGAAGCCGCCGGTCCGTTGATCAAACTTTGCGGGCTCTCCCGTCCCGAGGACATCGAAACCGCGAACGCTCTCCTGCCCGATTACATCGGATTTGTCTTCTATCCGAAGAGCAAACGCCATGTGAACTACCCGAAGGCAGCCGAACTTAAGAAGTTTCTTAATCCGCGTATCAAAGCGGTGGGCGTGTTCGTAAACGAGTGCCCCGAGGTTATCGCGACGTTAATTAACAAAGGCGTCATCGACATAGCGCAGCTCCACGGAGACGAGGATAACGCCTACATTGAGCACTTAAGAAAGCTGACGGACCTGACCGTCATTCAAGCATTCCGCGTGAACAGCCCGGAGGACATCCGGAGGGCGGAACAAAGCGCCGCGGACCTGATTCTTCTCGACGCGGGCATGGGCACCGGAACCGCCTTTGACTGGAACCTGATCGGAAGCATCCGTCGCCCCTATCTTCTTGCAGGCGGCCTTTGCCCCGACAATGTAACGGAGGCTGTTAAAACCCTTCGCCCCTACGGCGTGGATGTGAGCTCCGGAATTGAAACCGGTGATGTAAAAGACAGAGAGAAAGCGGTGGCATTTGTCGCCGCGGTAAGAGAGGTAACCCTATGACAAATCCGAACGGTCGCTTCGGCGTGCACGGCGGCCAGTACATTCCCGAAACACTGATGAACGCCGTCATCGAGCTGGAAGAAGCCTACAATCATTACAAAAACGATCCCGAGTTTAACCGGGAATTAAGCGAGCTTTTCAACGAATACGCGGGCAGACCGTCGCGCCTCTATTACGCCGAGAAGATGACAAAGGACCTCGGCGGCGCGAAGATTTATCTGAAGCGTGAGGACCTGAACCACACCGGCGCACATAAGATTAATAACGTGCTCGGGCAGGCACTTCTTGCGCGGAAAATGGGAAAGACGCGTCTTATCGCGGAAACCGGTGCCGGCCAGCACGGCGTTGCAACGGCTACCGCTGCTGCCCTGATGGGCATGGAATGCGTCGTGTTCATGGGTGAGGAGGACACGAAGCGGCAGGCACTCAACGTGTACCGCATGCGGCTCCTCGGCGCGGAGGTCATCCCGGTGAAGACCGGTACGGCGACGCTGAAGGATGCCGTTTCCGAAGCGATGCGCGAGTGGACGACACGGATTTCGGACACGCACTACTGTCTCGGCTCGGTTATGGGCCCGCACCCGTTCCCGACGATCGTACGCGATTTTCAGGCAGTCATTTCAAAAGAGATTAAGGAACAGCTTCAGGAGAAGGAAGGACGTCTTCCGGACGCCGTCATCGCCTGCGTGGGCGGAGGCTCCAATGCCATCGGAAGCTTCTACAATTTCATTCCGGACGAAAGTGTCCGGCTGATCGGCTGTGAGGCTGCCGGACGCGGCGTGGATACCTTCGAAACGGCTGCGACCATTGCAACGGGAAAGCTCGGAATCTTCCACGGCATGAAGTCCTACTTCTGCCAGGACGAGTACGGACAGATTGCACCGGTTTACTCCATCTCCGCCGGTCTCGACTACCCGGGCGTCGGCCCCGAGCATGCGTATCTGCATGACATCGGCCGCGCGGAGTACGTTCCGGTTACCGACGAGGAGGCCGTTGAAGCCTTCGAGTACCTCGCAAGAACCGAGGGCATCATTCCCGCAATCGAATCGGCGCACGCCGTTGCATATGCACGTAAGCTTGCGTCGACCATGAACAAGGATCAGATTATTGTCATCACAATCTCCGGCAGAGGCGACAAAGACTGTGCCGCGATTGCCCGCTATCGGGGGGAGGATATCCATGAGTAGAATTCAGAATGCATTTGCAGACGGAAAGGCTTTCATCGCCTTCATCACCTGCGGGGACCCGGACCTTGAGACAACCGCCAAGGTCGTTCGTTCCGCGGTAGCGAACGGAGCGGATTTAATTGAGTTAGGCATCCCTTTCTCCGATCCGACCGCGGAAGGGCCGGTTATTCAGGGGGCCAATCTGAGAGCGCTTAAGGGCGGCGTTACCACCGACAAGATATTCGATCTGGTGCGCGACCTGCGGCGTGACGTGACCGTTCCGATGGTCTTCATGACCTACGCGAACGTCGTGTTCTCTTACGGTGCCGACCGTTTCTTCGCAACCTGTAAGGAAATCGGCATGGACGGAATCATTCTCCCTGACGTGCCCTTTGAGGAGAAGGACGAATTCCTTCCCTACAGCCGCCGGTACGGTATCGATTTCATCTCGCTGATCGCGCCTACCTCCGAGCACCGCATTGCGAAAATCGCGTCGGAGGCGGAGGGCTTCCTGTACATCGTATCCCGCCTCGGTGTAACCGGCGTCGGAGGAGGAAACGGTGTCAGCGCAAAGAAAGGAGAGGCTTCCGGGAACGTGCCCGTCGACCTCTCTTCCATGGTTAAACTTGTCCGCGAGAATACCGATATTCCCTGCGCCGTCGGTTTCGGAATTTCCACCCCCGAGCAGGCACATGCGATGGCTGCCGTCTCCGACGGAGCGATTGTCGGCTCGGCCATCGTAAAGATCGTCGAAAAGTACGGCAGAGACGCTGCCGGCCCGGTAGGTGAATATGTTAAGTCAATGACCGAAAATCTGTAGAAGCAATCATTTTTAAACAAAAAAGGGACTGTTGCCTTTACTTCCCGGAAGAACCCCGGGGAGGGGCAACTGTCCCTTATTATTTCTTCTTGCTTATTCTTTCTTCACAGTTATGTCACCGGTTGCGGTCCGAATCTTACACGGTACGCCGCTGTCCGAACTATCCGCCTTAATGCGGCCGGTGCTTGCCTTCGCGTCGACATTAACGTCATGGGTAAAGAAGCAATCCACATCTCCGGTAGACGTTTCAATCGAGATGCTCTTTCCGATCGTGAGCTTCCTAAGCTCCATATCGGAGGTGTTTCCCTTAATCGTCACCATGTCCGCCGTAAGCCCATTAACCGTAACATCGCCGGTGGAAGTCCGGATGCTTACATCCGTTGCTTTCATTTCCTCGATTGAAACCTCCGAGGTACTGACGCTTATATCAACGGTATCAAATGTGAATCCGCTTTCTAACGTCAGGTCTCCGGTACTGTTATTCACCTTCAGCATTTCGTACTGCTTTCCGGGAACGGCCACAGTGATTTTCGGGCTCTTGAGGGTAAAGACAAAATCGTTCCATTTGCGGTCCTCACTGTAGCTGATCGTGAGCGTATCGCCGTCGACCGTTACCTCACGCTTCGAGTTCTTCAGTACGTTGAAATCGACATGGAACCTGCCGTCCGTCGATTCGGTAATGCGAACATCCGCGGTTCCTGCTTTGATCGTTATCTTCTGAATGTCCGCCTCTTTCGTGATGCTTTCCTGCTCGAATTTGCGGGTGTCAAGCCGCGTAAAATCCCACCCCAGAAGGGTCATCATCACACTGAACAGAATCGCTCCGCCGGCAATCAGCACAAGCGCGAGACCGGTGAAAACTTCGGTTGGTTTACGCATATTCCTCCACCCCCTTCTTCTTAACGAACAGATGCTTTACCCCGACAGCTATGCGCTTTGTCAGGAAGGCTACAGCCTTTGTCATCCACACGCTCAGGTAATAGAAAAAGATTGCCAGTCCGGCTACCACCATCGTTGCTCCGATCATCGCAAGCCCCTGGAACAGGTGCCCCGACCAGATCGTGTAGGAACCGAGCATACCGCCTGCAATAACTCCGGCGCACATACCGATGAACGATGCCCAGAACGCGATAACAACGCTCCACAACGTAACGATAACCGCGAATACAATCGCAAAGAAAGCGATAATCAGCGAAAGCCAGATCGGTGATCCAAGCACAAGGAGTATAATCTCCCACGCCTTCATCCGGCGTTTCGGCTGCACCCTCTCCTTTACGATTTTTGTAAGCGGGGTGTCCGCTATCGTCTGCAATACAATCGGGCCGACCGGTCCGACCGCTTCTACCGCTTCCTCTTCCGTGAGGCCCTCTTCCATGCGGTCGTCAATCATTTCCGCGTAGAAACCCACGCGTTCTTCAATGTCACCCTGCGGCAGCCCTGAAAGCTCTCTTCGGAGCAGACTCAGGAATTCCTGCTTATTCATGCCGCCCATCCTCCTTTGTTACGAATTGATAGATCATCATCATTTCTTTCCAATCCTCAAGAAACGCTTCTATGCGCTTCAAGCCTTCGGGGGTAATCCGGTAGTACTTTCGAAGCCTGCCGTCATGTTCGGCAGAGCGTACCGTCAGCATTCCCGCCGTCTCGAGGCGCTTCAGGATTGTGTAAAGCGTTGACTCGGAAAGCTCGGCATAGGGCTTCAGGTCTTTTATGATCTTGTACCCGTAGGAGTCTTCGTCCTTGATCGCTGCAAGCACGCAGACGTCCAAAAGGCCGCGTTTCATCTGTCCGTCCATGGTATACCTCCTTTCATGGAATACATCGTAACACGAGGTATACGTTTTGTCAAGTGACTTCAGTCACATTTTTCGCATAAAAAAGGGTGTGACTGCTGCCACACCCTTCCGGAAAGAATCTTCTGTACTATTGATTGTCCTTAAGCTCCGCGAATTTTGCCTGCATGGTCGGATTGTCCTTCGTCAGCTTCTTTACGCTCAGATCCTGGGCCTTGTCATTTGCAAGACGAAGCTGCCGCTCGGAGCCCAGAAGCGCATCCTTCACCTTCTGCAGGTGGTCGATCGTGTTGTCGATTTCGGTGATCGCCTTTTGAAATTTGTCGCTTGCGAGGCGGTAGTTGTTGCTGAATTTCTCCTTGAAATCCATGAGGCTGTTCTCGAAATTCGTAACATCAATGTTCTGGTTTCTTATCTGCAGAAGCTCCTGCTTGTAGGACACCGAATTGAGCGCAGCGTTTCGAAGGATTGAGATCAGCGGAATGAAGAACTGCGGGCGGACCACATACATCTTCTCATAGCGGTAGGAGACGTCGACGATGCCGGAATTATACAGCTCGCTGTCCGCCTCAAGAAGCGACACCAGAACGGCGTACTCGCACTTCTTCTCTGTGCGGTCCTTGTCGAGTTCCTTAAAGAAGTCTTCATTCTTGTGCTTGGTCGCCGTCGTGTCCATCTCGTTCTTCATCTCAAACATGATCGAGATGAACTCCACACCGTCCTTGCTCTCACGGTATATGAAGTCGCCCTTGCTGCCGGAACGCGCGTCGTTGTCCTTCTCGAAATACGCGCTCGGAAATGCCGTGGCGCGCAGTTTGTTAAACTCGGTCTCGCAGTGCTGCTCGAGGCTTTCGCCGATCATCTTGGTGGACTGACGGGCCTTGAACTCCTTGTAATAAGCAATCTCTTCGTCCCTTCGCTTCAGTTCGTCTGCATATGCCTCGTCCTTACGCTTCAGCTCGTCTGCAATTGCTTCATCCTTGCGTCTTAACTCGTCTGCAAATTCCCGGTCCTTCTTCAGCACAGCCTGCTCCATCGCATTGGCCGCATTGGTCTTATCGAACTCCATCTGATTCTTAAGATTCTGAATCCGGCTTTCCTTCTCGGCAAGCGCAAGCGCATTCTCGGAGGCAAGCTTCGCGATCTCCGCCTGCTTGGCGGCTTCGTAGGTCGCGAGTTTGGTCTTAAGCTCCGCTATGGTCTTATCCCGGTCGGCTTCTGCCTTCGCAACCGCGAGAGACACCGCAGTCTCCTTGTCGGTCTTCAGCTGCTTCTCGCGAAGCTCGATTTCCTTATGGAATTCCGCGTCGTGCACCTGCTTTACAATCGCCGCATAACCGGATTCATCAACCGTAAAAACTTCTCCGCACTTGGGACACTTAATGGTATTCATAAACGGTCTCCTTTCAGTAAAATAATGATTCTACTGATGTAGTATATTTCTGTTCATGAGATATTTTCGACTATTTATTCTATTATACCATAGACGAATCCTTCTGTCACTCTGAAATCTGAGACATGCCCGGTTCCTGTACATATTTCTCATACCTGCACTGCTCGTAAACTTTCTTTCCGAGCAGTGTAATCGCCTGTTTCGGACAGGTGCTGATACACCGGTAGCACATAGCGCACGCTCCGAGGCTGACTGCCTTTCCGTTTTCAATGCACAGATTTCCCATCGGGCAGTTCGCGGCGCAAAGTCCGCACCCGACACAGGCATCGCTGATCTTCAGTTTTTTACTGTAGCCGGTCGTTTTCCCATAGAACCAAAGTCTTTGCCCGAACAGTCCCGCCAGGTGAGCCGGGAAGCTTAACCCTTCTTTCGGGTAGTTTCCTCTTTCTTTGATAGCTGCTACCGTTCTTTCGATCTTCGCGTCTGCTTCCCGGATGATTTTCTGATTTGTTTCTAACGATTTCTTCAGCATTTTACTGTCACAGACCGCATCCGGCATACGAATTTGCATCCCGCCGAGGATTACGGCGCCGTACTTCTTCAAAATACGTGCCAGACATCCCGTTCCGTCACCGGAAAATGCCCCCATGGTTGTAATCAGGAAAACTCTTTTTTCTTTCCAGAGTTCCGCATTTCTTTTGACAAAGTCTTTCACCATATACGGAACGTTTGAAAACTGCGTCGGGTATGCAAGGACTACTTCCTCGCTGTTACGAATGGCTTCGACTGCTTCCTTTCCTTCAATCGGGACACACCCTGCTGCTTCATCAAGCCCCGAGAGAAACTTTTCAATGCAGTGCTTTGTATTTCCGGTACCGCTTAGATATACTCCTGTCATTTCCGCCTCCTCACACATTTACCGAGCAGAGAATCTGCTCGACTTCCTCGCTAAGATGATCTGTATCCACCGCGCCTTTGATTGTAACGACGGAAGCAAGCCCGTGGACCAAAGCCCACAGGGCGATTACTGCCTTTTCTCCCTTCTCCCCGATTGCCTGCTGCGCGATGGATTGAAACAATATAAACGGAGGATAGGTTTCCGTTTCGATATCGTCCCTTGAGAACAGAAACCGATAGTACAGAGGGTTCTCATAGAAGAACAGTACGTAACTTTTCCCCAGCTCAAGCAGCATCCGTTCCGGCTTAGTGCAGCGATCCGCCGTCTCCCGAAGCGTCCCGTAAAACCGGTCTGTGATATAGTCTCTTACGGCTGTCAAAAACGCTTCCTTGTTTTTGAAATGCGCATACGGAGCCGCCGGACTGACACCGACCGAGTCCGCCAGTTTTCGCATGGAAAGGCTCTCCGTCCCGTACCGGTTAATGTACATAAGCCCTTTCTCAATCAATTCCTCTTTTAGATTTCCGTGATGATAGGTATCCGTTTTCATATCGACTCCTCCCATTATCTTAACACTGTTTAGATTATACACAACAATCTGAACACTGTCAAGATGTTTCATAAAAAAATGAAGAGCCAATCCTATGACCGGCTCTCCCATACTTGTCTGCGTCGCGTCGCAAGCTTAGAGTATCATGCATAAGCCTTACTTTCCACCAACCCGGGAGTGCGTTTTCCGCGGAAAATGCCACCTCAGAATGCGCGTGTCAACATGTCTCAGCGGAAAATGCCGAAAGCTGATGGTTTATACTTTTCAGACCATGTGAGGCCAGGGCTTGTTACACTAAATTCGTTCTTTTGTGTAACAACATCTACCATTACCGCTTACTTTCTAGATCAGATATCCATAACATCAGCTTCCACGCTACCAACAAATGTAAAAGTCCCTTCACTTCTTTGCTTGGTTTCCAACAATGAACCTGTATACATCATCTCAAAGAACATTACACAGCAATTATACTCTCCCGTTAATTTATCCCCCACCAAGGTCTTGATTGCTTCGATAACATAATCCGGTGCACCTGTATCCAATACAGCACCCAGGTCTTTCGTCTTCTCAGGAAGGAAATTTACCAAAGAGCATGAATCATCATAGTACTTGATTCCAAAACTTTCCCCAAGCAAAAATCTGCTCTCTGATTCGTCAGTTGTATCACGGAATCTGATAGCTTCTATGAATGATGCCTCATCAACGCAGTTACCTAACCAAACTGAAACATATCCTGTTTTCCCATAATAACCATTCATTATGCATCTCTCCTTTGTTCAACAATTCTTTTATTTTGTCTAACAAGGTTTATAACGCTTTATTCGGGATTTACCCGTTTCTATGAATTAACCATCCATTTCCCGGAGGTATTTCTTCAAATACTTTTTC
>Ga0310690_10012187_pt1 | contig 10569 bp, 6 predicted proteins | sample AusTroGonzalo_MG_2_FD_207661 | JGI IMG/M metagenome (GOLD analysis project Ga0310690, IMG submission 207661) | Bovine rumen microbial communities from tropical cattle in Woodstock, Queensland, Australia - Gonzalo_04 (v2) (version 2) | ecosystem: Host-associated > Mammals > Digestive system >...
CGGCGAAGGGGTCCAGCAGCAGATGGTCCGGTTCCATGTGAACATGATGAAGCTCGAAGCGGTGTTCATCTCCCATGTCCATGGGGACCATATCTTCGGCCTCCCCGGCCTCCTGTCCACGTTCGGAATGGGCGGCCGCCAGGCCCCCCTGCATATCTACGGGCCCGGGAACCTGCGCCCGCACATCAACTTTTTCCTCTCCTACAACGAGTGGCTTCCCTTCGAGATCGTCTTCCACCAGGTGAACACCCGTTTCCCGGAGGTCGTGATGGAGACCCGGACCGTGGAGGTCGTGGCCTTCCCGCTCCTGCACGGGATCGAGACCTACGGCTATATCTTCCGGGAGAAGGAGCCCCTGTGGAACGTGCGGAAGGAATGTATCGGCCGCTACGGGCTCACCCTCACCGAGATTGGCACCCTCAAGCGGGGTGAGGATGTGGTGCGGGAGGACGGAACGGTGGTAACCTGTGCGGAAGCGGCCTACAAGCCCTATTCCCCCCGGAGCTATGCTTACGTGTCGGATACGGCCGTTTTCCCGGGAGAGGCCGAAGTGCTCCGGGGAACGACGGTCCTTTATCACGAGACCACCTTCCTCCAGGAGCATGCCGACAAGGCCTCCGCCCGTTTCCACGCAACAACCCTCCAGGCCGCGCAGGTGGCTGCCGATGCCGGCGTGTCCCGCCTGATCGTCGGCCACTACTCCTCGCGGAATACCGACCACCATCTCTACGAGGCGGAGTGCCGCACCGTTTTCCCGGAGAGTTACGCCGCATCGGACGGCGACGTATTCGAAATCTGAAAAAAATCCGTATCTTTGAAAACGTATTGATTTCAAGGATATGAAGAAGGTCCTCATCGCCATCGCCCTGGTCCTGGGACTGTCCGTGTCCGCGCAGCAGGAAGGCCGGACGCCCCAAGACCGCTATATCGCCCGCTATAGTTCCATTGCCGTGAACGAGATGTACCGTTCCGGCGTCCCGGCCAGCATCACCCTGGCCCAGGGGATCATCGAATCGGCCTCGGGCCAGTCGACCCTGGCCGTGGAGGGCAACAACCACTTCGGCATCAAGTGCCATAACAGCTGGAACGGCCGCACCATGCGGGCCGATGACGACCGCCGCGGCGAGTGCTTCCGTGCCTACGATTCCGCCGAGGAGAGCTTCCGGGACCATTCCGATTTCCTCCGCTACCGGGACCGTTACAAGTTCCTGTTCGATTTCCAGACCGTCGACTACAAATCCTGGGCATACGGCCTCAAGCAGGCCGGTTACGCCACCGATCCGGCTTATGCGGCGAAACTCATCAAGTGCGTGGAGGACTACGACCTCTCGCGCTTCGACCGGATGACCGTGGAGGAGGCCCTGCACGAGGCCGGCCAGGAAGCGGAGCAGCCCGTCGAGCCGGAGACCCTCCCGGAAATCCCGGATTCCCCGCTCCGGATCGAAGCCGGGGAAATCTACGCCGGGGCCGAAGGGGAAGAATACCGCTTCTCCCTGTCCCGGACCCTGTACTCCCGCAACGGCGTCCCCTTCGTCTATGCCATCGAAGGGGAAACCTATCCTTCCCTTGCGAAGAAATATCACCTCCTCACCTCGGAGATCTACCGTTTCAATGACCTCCCCAAGGGGGCGGAACTCCATCCCGGGGAGATCGTCTACCTGGAGCTCAAGAAGGCTTCGACGGTCAAGGGACTGGACAAATACATCGTCGGCGGGGAAGGGGAGTCCTTCCACGCCATCTGCCAGCGGTTTGCTGTCCGGGAGAAGTCCGTCCGCAAGCTCAACAAGCTTCCGGCCGGTTACCAGCCTCGGGAAGGCGATGAGATCCTCCTCCGTCCGGAGTCCAAACTCAGCAAGCTATGGAAGAAAAAGCGGTAGGGAAGGGAAGGGGCTGGCTGGTGGCCGGCCTCGTCCTGGGCGCCCTGGCTCTCCTGATGCTGCTCGGCGTGCGCCTCTGGCGGGAGTACTATGACCGGAAAGTGCCCAATTTCAAGGGAACCCTGGAGTTCTACGTCCGTCCGGGCATGGAACCCCGGGCCGTTGTTGATTCGCTCCTTTCCAGCGGGGTCGTCCTCAGCGGGAAGAGCCTCCGGCGCACCCTGGAGCCCCTTTCCGCCATGCAGGTGGGCCATTATACCGTGGACGCCCGCTCCTCCAGCAAATACGTGGCCCGGATGCTCGCGAACGGCTGGCAGACGCCCGTGAACCTGACCCTGTCCGGGACCATCCGCACCCCGCAGGTGCTGGCCCGCAAGATCGGGTCCCAGATGCTGGCGGACAGCGCCGCCGTGGCGGATTTTGCCCTCTCGGCCGATTCCCTCTCCCGGTATGGCATCCCCCCGGCCCTGCTGTTCACGATGGTCATCCCCGACACCTACCAGATCCTATGGACCGCCTCCGTGCGCGATATCTTCGACCGTTTCCGGAAAGAGGCCGATGCGTTCTGGACCGATGAGCGCCGGGCCCTGGCCAGCCGGCGGGGGCTGACCCCGGACGAGGTCTCCACCCTCGCCTCCATCGTGGACGGCGAAACCCAGTACAAGCCTGAACAGCCGACCATCGCTGGGGTGTACCTGAACCGCCTCCGCATCGGCATGCCCCTCCAGGCCGATCCCACCGTGGCCTACTGCTACGGATACAGCCTCAACCGGATCCTGACGCGTCACCTGGACGTGGATTCCCCCTACAACACCTACCGGTATGCCGGGCTGCCTCCGGGCCCGATCAGCTGCCCGCCGAAAAGCTGCCTGGAAGCCGTCCTGAACGCGCAGCAGCACGACTACCTGTATTTCTGCGCGGATCCTTCCTTCAACGGTACCCACCGCTTCGCGGCGACCTACCGTGAACACCTGGACAACGCCCGCGCCTTCCAGCAGGCGCTGAATGCGCGGGGAAAACGCTGAGCCTATGATGGACCCTGAACTGTTCCGGAATTACACCGAGGAAGGCCGCGAGCTCATCCGGAAGGCGTATGACGTGGCCGAAAGCGCCCTGGCGGGGGAAGTCCGCAGCGACGGGAAGCCCTTCTTCGGGCATCCCCTCGCCGTGGCGAAGATCGTTTCCGACGAAATCGGCCTGCCGCCCGAGTGCGTCGCCGCCGTTTTCCTGCACGAGGCCACCCGCGGCGGGAAGGTGGACGTTCCCATCCGTTCCCTGAAGCTGGACGAGAGCGTGTACAAGATGGTGGACGGGCTCAACAAGATTTCCACCATCAAGCCCCGGGACACCCGCCTGGAGGCCGAGAACTACAAGAAGCTGATCATCCAGTATTCGGCCGATCCCCGTGTGACGGTCCTCAAGCTGGCGGACCGGCTGGAAGTGATGCGCTCCCTGTCGATCTTCCCCAGGGCCGACCGCGAGCGGAAGGTCCTCGAAACCCTCATGCTCTATATCCCGCTGGCCCACCAGCTGGGCCTGTACAACATGAAGCGGGAAATGGAGGACATCTACCTGAGCTATGCCGAACCGGAGCAGTACCGCCTCATTACCAACAAGCTGAAGGCGACCGAGAAGGACCGGGAAAAGCTGATGGCGGAGTTCATCGAGCCCCTTCAGGTCAAGCTCTCCGAGGCGGGCATCCGCTACAAGCTCAAGATCCGCACGAAGGCCGCCTATTCGATCTGGTGCAAGATGGTGAAACAGAAGGTCCCGTTCGAAGGGGTTTTCGACGTGTTTGCCATCCGTTTCATCATCGACTGCGACGGGGAGGACCATGCCCTGGAGAAGGAGCTGTGCTGGAAGGTGTTCGGTTTCGTGACGGAAGAGTATGAACAGGATACAAAGCGCCTGCGCGACTGGGTCACGAACCCCAAGCCCAACGGCTACGAGAGTCTCCACATTACGGTCAAGAACAAGGACGGCGCGTATGTGGAGGTCCAGATCCGCACCCGGCGGATGGACGACGTGGCCGAGAACGGTTTCGCCTCGCACTGGTCCTACAAGGGGATCAAGCGCCAGGAAACCCTGGACAAATGGCTGACCTCGGTCCGCTACGCCCTGGAGCATCCGGACGAGAACAAGGACGACCTTCCGCAGCCGCCGTCCAAGGAAATCTGCGTCTTCACGCCCACCGGTGAACTCCGCATCCTCGCGGCCGGATCCACCGTCTTGGACTTCGCCTTCGGGATCCATACCAACATCGGCGCCCATTGCGTGGGGGCCCGGGTCAACGGGAAGGCGGTCTCGATCCGCGAACGGCTCCGCACCGGCGACGTCGTGGAAATCCTGACCGCCAGGAACCAGCACCCGGCCCAGGACTGGCTGAACTGGGTGGTCACGTCCAAGGCCCGTTCCAAGGTGAAGCAGGCCCTCGCGGCCCTCGAGCAGACCCGGGCCGTGGACGGGAAGGAACTGCTGGAGCGGCGCCTGAAGAACTGGAAGCTGGAACTGCCCGACGACATGTTGACGGAGCTTCGGAAAAAGCTCAATTACCCGTCCCTGACCGGGTTCTATGCCGCGGTGGGTGAGGGCGTGGTGGATGTGAACAGCGTCAAGGATTTCATCCTGGGCGAGGCGGAGCGCCATGCCCAGTCGGTGGAAGCCGCCGAGGCGGCCCTCTCGTCCCGCTCCACCCGTTCCGTGGAGTCCAAGGACGACATCCTGGTGCTCAATGCGCACAATGTCAAGGGCATCGACTACAAGATGGCCAAGTGCTGCAATCCCGTGTTCGGGGATGACGTCTTCGGCTTCGTCACGCGGGAGGACGGCATCAAGATCCATCGGATCACCTGCCCCAATGCCGCCCGCCTGCTGGAAATGTACCCTTACCGCATCCAGAAGGTGAAATGGGCCGACACCCCTTCCAGCGGGACCTTCCAGGTGGCCCTGAAGATCGTGACGGACCTGGAGAGCGCCGTCCTGAACAAGATCATGGAGGTGGTGGGCCAGTTCAAGGCCTCCATCCGCTCCTTCAACGTGAACGAGAACCAGCGCAACGGCACCTACGAGATCGCCATGAAGATCTCCGTCCCTTCCAACCTGGAACTGGACAAAGTCCTCTCCCAGCTGCGTGCCGCCAAGCACGTGGTGAAAGTGACCAGGGTCTAAGCCTTCCAGACCTTCAGGTATTCCTGGAGGGCCCACATTTCGTCGCGGAACTTCGCGGCGGCGGTGAAATCGAGGTCCGCCGCCGCTTTCTGCATCTTGCGGCGGGCTTCGTCGGCGGCCTTCTCCACTTGCGGGCGGGACATGGCGCGGATGACCGGGTCCTGGAGGACGGCGGCGAGGTCGGCGGCGATGTATCCGTCCACCCAGGCGGAGGAGCCTTCCCGGCGGGCGTCGTGGCCGAGGCCCACGGAGACGGTCCCGCGGCCGAGGTCGGAGGGATTGGGCACGTAGGTCGGGGCGGAGACGGAGTCCTCCGCGCTGACATGGCCCGTGACCGTGTTCCGGAGGCGCGGATTGAGGGGCTTGCCCAGGGCGGAGCCGGAGAGGCCGCCCCCTTCGTTGAGGAAGCCGCTGACATGGGTCGTATCCTCCTTGGAGGTGACCAGCTCGGACATGAGGATGTTGGCCCGGACCTGGACCTGCTGCGGGGTGATTCCGTGTAACTGGTTGTATTCCTGTTGTTTCTGCCGGCGCCGGTTGGTCTCCCGGATGGTTTCGTCCATGGACTGGGTGATGGTGTCGGCGTACATGATCACGAGGCCGTTCACGTTGCGGGCGGCCCGACCCGCGGTCTGGGTGAGGGCGCGGCCGCTGCGGAGGAACCCCTCCTTGTCGGCGTCCAGGATGGCAACGAGCGAGACGGTGGGAATGTCCAGGCCCTCACGCAGCAGGTTCACCCCGATCAGGACGTCGAACAGGCCGTTCTTGAAATCTTCGATAATCTCCACGCGCTCGGCCGTGTCCACGTCGGAGTGGATGTACCGGCAGCGGACCCCCATCCGGCCGAAGTAGCTGTCCAGCTCTTCCGCCATGCGTTTGGTGAGGGTGGTCACCAGGACGCGCTCGTCCACCTCCGCCCGTTTGCGGATTTCCTCCATCAGGTCGTCCACCTGGTTCTGGGTGGGCCGCACCTCGATGGGCGGGTCCAGCAGGCCGGTGGGCCGGACGATCTGCTCGACCACAAGGCCTTCCGATTTCTCGAGCTCGTAGTCGGCCGGGGTGGCGCTCACATAGACGGTCTGTCCGGTGACGGACTCGAACTCGTCGAAGGTGAGGGGACGGTTGTCGGCCGCGGCGGGGAGCCGGAAGCCGTATTCCACCAGGGTCGCCTTCCGGGAGTGGTCGCCCCCGTACATCGCCCGCACCTGCGGGAGGGTGACGTGGCTCTCGTCGATGAAGCACAGGAAGTCATCCGGGAAATAGTCGATCAGGGTGAAGGGGCGCTGTCCGGGCCGGCGGCCGTCGAAATAGCGGGAATAGTTCTCCACCCCGGGGCAGTAGCCCATCTCCTTAATCATCTCGATGTCGTACTCCACCCGCTGCTTGAGGCGTTTGGCCTCCAGGGTCTTGCCGATGCTCTCGAAGTACTCGACCTGGGCGATCAGGTCGTCCTGGATCTGGAGGACCGCCCGGGCCCCCTTCTCCTTCGAGGTGACGAAGTTCTTGGCGGGGTACAGGTCGATTTTCTCGAGCTCCTCGAAGCGGGCGCCGGTCACCGGGTCCACCAGGGAGATGCTGTCCACCTCGTCGCCGAAGAACTCGATCCGGGCGGCGTAGTCGGCTCCGCCCAGGAAAATGTCCACCGTATCGCCCCGCACGCGGAAGGAGCCGCGTTTGAAATCCGTCTCCGTGCGGTAGTACAAGGCGTCCACGATCCGGTACAGGAGGCGGGTCATGGACAGGGACTCTCCCTTCCGGACGGTGACGGTCTGGTCGTGGAAGTCATCGGGGTTTCCGATCCCGTACAGGCAGGACACCGACGAGATCACGATGACGTCCCGGCGCCCCGACATCAGGGCCGATGCCGCGCTGACGCGGAGCTCGTCGATCTTGTCGTTGATGCTCAGGTCCTTCTCGATGTAGGTGTCCGTGACGGGGATATAGGCTTCCGGCTGGTAGTAGTCGTAGTAGGAGACGAAGTACTCCACGGCGTTATCCGGGAAGAAGGCCTTGAACTCGCCGTACAGCTGGGCCGCGAGGGTCTTGTTGTGGCTCAGGATGAGGGCGGGGCGCTGGAGGCGCTGGATGACGTTGGCCATCGTGAAGGTCTTCCCCGAGCCGGTCACCCCGAGGAGGGTGACCCCGCGGACGCCTTCTTCGAGGGCCTTGCACAGACCGTCGATGGCGGCTGGCTGATCCCCGGAAGGTTGGTAGTCGGATTGGAGTCGGAATTTCATGGCAGCAAAGTTACGGAAAAATGCGTTCTCCTTTTGTCAAATTGGAAAAAATGATTAATTTTGCAGTATCTATGGTGTGGAGTCACCAGGGTAAAGCATATATTAAAACTTAACATAGCATTATGAAAAGTCTCAAGTTTATCGGAATCCTTGCTGCGGCAAGCCTTCTTTTCTCCTTCAACGCTTTTGCGCAGGAGGATGCCAACCGCGATGCGGACGGCAACGTGGTTCGTGGTCCGTACGTGACCAACGGCACTTTCGACAACACGTTCATCCAGCTCGGTGCCGGTGTCAACTCCTTCCTCGAGAAGGGTTACGGCCTTGGCAAGATGGGCATCGCCACCGACCTGAACTTCGGTAAGTGGTTCTCCCCGTCCCTCGGTATGCGTCTGGGCTGGCATGGCCTGCAGAACTCTTCCAAGAGCGGCAAGGTCACGAAGGCCGGCATGCACTATTTCCATGGCGACTTCCTCTGGAACATCTCCAACAGCATTGGCGGCTACAAGGAGACCCGTTTCTGGAGCTTCATCCCTTACGCCTCCATGGGTGTCCTCTTCATGGGCCAGAACAACGGTAAGATGTTCGACCTCAAGCACGCCGACCAGGAGTATGCCGCCGGTGTCGGCCTGCTGAACTCCCTCCGCCTCGGCGAGCGCGTGAACCTGAACATCGACCTCGGCCTGATCACCGCCCGTGGCGCCGCCTACAAGATGAACGGCTTCATCAAGCGCTATGTCGGTATCCCGACCGCGACCCTCGGCCTGCAGTTCAACCTCGGCCGTACCGGTTTCGACCGCCTCGCTTCCGTCATGCCCGTGATCGTTCCCATGCCTTTCACCGAGGCTGAGTACAACGCCCTGAAGGACAAGGTCGCCGCCCTCGAGAAGGAGAACGCCGCCCTGAAGGACAAGATCGCCAACCTGGAGAACCAGCTCGCTCCGTTCAAGAACCTCGTCGACGGCCAGACCTACCTCTTTAAGAACGGTCGCTTCACCGCTGTCGAGGCGAAGGTCGCCTCCCCGGCTACCGTCTACTTCGACCTCGGTTCCTCCAAGCTCACCGAGCGTGAGAAGGCCCACCTCGAGTTCTTCGCCAACAACGTGGTCGAGGATGGCACCAAGCTCCTGCTGACCGGCTCCGCCGACAAGCAGACCGGCACCGCCAAGGGCAACCAGAAGCTCTCCGAGCAGCGCGTCGAGACCGTGAAGGCTCTCCTCGGCAAGATGGGCGCCAACACCGCCAACATCGAGACCGTCGCCAAGGGTGACACCGACAACGTGTTCGACACCCCGGCCAAGAACCGCTGCGTCATCATCGAGGTGAAGTAATTCATCCCGTCGGAAAACAAAACCGGAGACCTTTCGAGGCCTCCGGTTTTTTGTTGGGGGAGAGGGCGGCTACTTTTTGAACAGCCGGTTGTACAGGCCCAGGAAGCCGGCGCCGTGGCGGGCTTCGTCGCGGGCCATCTCGTGGATGGTGTCGTGGATGGCGTCGTAGCCGAGCTGCTTGGCACGGGTGGCGATGGCGAGCTTGCCTTCGCAGGCGCCGGCTTCGGCTTCGTAGCGCTTCTTGAGGTTGGTCTTGGTATCCCAGACAACCTCGCCGAGGAGTTCGGCGATGCGGGCGGCATGGTCGGCCTCTTCGAAGGCGTAGCGCTTGAAGGCGTCGGCGACCTCCGGATAGCCTTCGCGCTCGGCCTGGCGGCTCATGGCGAGGTACATGCCCACTTCGGAGCATTCCCCCGCGAAATGGTCCTGGAGGCCGGCCCAGACCTCCGGATCGCAGCCCTTGGCGACGCCGAGGACGTGCTCGCAGGCCCACTGGGGCTTGTCACCTTCTTCTTTCAGCTCAACGAATTTTTCGGGTTTCGCGTGGCATACGGGGCACTCGGCGGGCGGGTTCTCGCCTTCATGGACATAGCCGCAAACGAGGCATCTGAATTTCTTTTTCATTGTGTTATCGTTTTTTAGTGTTTCCCGCAAATATAAGTTTTTTCCGCAGGACTTGCAACAGGCGTGAAAAAGATGTATCTTGCGATATGGTACCTTTCTTGAGGCAGGTCGCCGCGCATTACCTGGCGGCGGACATACAGGATACGTGTTTTGTCTTTCCGAACCGGCGTTCGGCCGTTTTCTTCCGGAAGCATCTGGGGGATCTTCTCCGGGAAGGCGGGGCAACCCGGCCGATGCACGCTCCGAAGTCCCTGACCATCAATGACTTTTTCTACAAAGTCTATGGCGGGGAAGTGTCGGACCGCATCCGACTGCTGCTGGAACTGTACCAGTCCTACCGGGCTGTGTATCCCAAGGCCGAACCCCTGGACGAGTTCCTGTTCTGGGGCGAGGTGATCCTCGCGGACTTCAACGACGTGGACAAGTTCCTGGTGGATGCGGGAAGCCTGTTTACCAATGTCGCGGACTTCAAGGGCATCCAGGACGACTACAGCCACCTGTCGGAGGCCCAGCGGGAGGCGATCCTGCATTTTGTGAGCCATTTCCACGACCGGAGCGGCCGGCTGACCGTCCGCCTGGATACGGACGAGGCCACGGTGAAGGCCCGTTTCCTTCAGATCTGGAACATCCTTCTCCCCCTGTATACCGACTTCCGCAGGCGCCTGAAACAGAAGGGCATGGCCTATGAGGGGATGGTCTACCGCGACCTGGCGGACCGCCTTGGGGGCGGGGCCTCCGTCTCGGATGTCCTGTCCGGGGTCTTCCCCGGAACCCGCCGGTACGTGTTCATCGGCCTCAATGCCCTGAACGCCTGTGAACGGAAGGTCCTCGGGCGGATGCGGGATGCGGGGCTCGCCGAGTTCTGCTGGGACTTCGTGTCGGAGGAGATTCGGGATCCGCGGAACAAGGCCTCCGTGTTCATGCGGGACAATGTCCGGGAGTTCCCGAATGCTTTCCCGGTGGATCCCGAAGGCGTCGGGCGTCCCGTTTTCCATGTGGTCAGCGTCTCCTCCGCCGTGGGGCAGGCCAAGCTCGTTCCGGAGATCCTCCGCCGCTGTGACGTGGACGATCCGGTCCGGACGGCCTTCGTCCTCCCCGATGAAAACCTCCTGATGCCGCTTCTGAACGCGATCCCCCCGGAGTACGGCAGTATCAACGTGACCATGGGCTGCCCCCTGACGGGCGGGGCTATCTACGCCCTGATGGGCGCCGTCACCGTCCTGCAGCTCCGCCTGCGGGAGAAGGCGGGCGGATGGTACTTCTACCACCGGGCGGTGCGTTCCATCTTCTCCAACAGCCTTTTCCGGGCCGTCCTGACCCCGGAAGAGGAGGCCG
>Ga0310690_10012188_pt1 | contig 10568 bp, 7 predicted proteins | sample AusTroGonzalo_MG_2_FD_207661 | JGI IMG/M metagenome (GOLD analysis project Ga0310690, IMG submission 207661) | Bovine rumen microbial communities from tropical cattle in Woodstock, Queensland, Australia - Gonzalo_04 (v2) (version 2) | ecosystem: Host-associated > Mammals > Digestive system >...
CATCAGGAAGAAGATCAGAAGACAACGCTCACAGCCCCATTAGGTGCCGAAGCAGAACAGACGATGATGGAAATGGGCATGGAATCGGATATGTTAATCAGTGATGACGAGACCATGCTGGTGGGTGATGACTTTGTCATGGCCGAAAGTGATTTCAACAGGCTGAAAGAGGAAGAGAATAACAATGCCTTCGTAAAGATTGAAAATGATCCCCGTATTACAAAAGTCGGTCGATTTATCCGCAAGTATAGTATCGACGAACTTCCTCAACTCTTCAACATCCTGAAGGGCGACATGTCCATTGTTGGTAACCGTCCCTTGCCGCTGTACGAAGCCGAGAAGCTCACTGTAGATAGTAGCATCGACCGTTTCATGGCTCCTGCTGGCCTCACAGGCCTCTGGCAGGTAGAAGAACGTGGGAAAGGAGGCAACATGTCTGCCGAGGAGCGCAAACAGCTTGATATCACCTACGGACAGACCTACAATTTCAAATTAGACATGAAAATTATCTTCCGTACACTTTTCTCCTTCGTCCAGAAGGAAAATGTATAACAGAAATTAATGTATGACACTTATATGAAAACATTGTACAAGAGACTGATTTTCACGACACTCATGATTGCTATTGCTGGTGGCATCAATGCGCAGTCAAGGGCTGACGACAGTGGCATCAGTGCAGGATTCTTTGACTCTAGCGCAGAACAGGACATCTATTTCTCCACCTTTAAGCTTCCTCCCCTTGCGGTGTTGTTTGAGAATGCCAAGTCTAATCCCCAGATCTTAGATTTAGCTAAAGCGCAGGAAATTGCACAGGCAGAAGTTGCCAAGGAGAAAAAGCACATTTTTTCCTATATTTATGGTCATGCCAGTTATAGCTATGGTAAGACCGATATGTGGAGTAACGGCTCTGACACCTATTCACCGCTGTTCCAACAATTTCAAGGCCATGAGCAGAGTTATTGGAATGTGGGCGTCAACCTCAACGTTCCTTTAGAAGATGTATTAGATTTGGGTGCGGCAGTCAGACGCAAGCGATTGGAAGTTGATCGGGCCCAATTAAAGAAAGACCAGGCATATGACGAATTAAAGTTGCAGATAGCCACACTCTACGTGCAAATTACTAATAACCTGTCTGCCTTGAAGACTGCCGGTGAGAATGCTGCCATTTATCAAGGAGCTAGCGCTTTGAATGAACGTCAATTCCAACATGGTAACTTCGACATTGAAGAATTTGCCTATACTGGACTGAGAGGACAAGGTGCAGTAGATACGTATCAAGGATTACTTACCCAAATTACTATCGATATTATCACGTTGGAAATTCTAACCCACACCCCCATAATCACCAACTCCACTACGGAAGTCACTTTGGATGAAGACGTCACAAAATCTCAAAAACAGATTGAAAAAGAAAACAAGGAGGTAGAAAAGCGCATCCAAAAGGCTGCCGAAGAGGAGATAAAGCGTGAAGAGGCGGAAGAGAAAGCAGCACTCAAACAATTGAAAGAAGACGAAAAGAAAGCCAAGAAAGCCGAAAAGACCAATAAATAGATGAAATAAAACCTTATAAGAAATAGTTAAATTATGGATATATTCAGATATATTGTCAGGTTTCTGTACAAGATACGTTGGTATCTCGTCATCCTTCCAGTCATTGCCCTTGTTGTTGCCTGGTTCTTGACGCGTAATATGGAACGAGTTTATGATGCTAACACCACCATCTATACTGGTATGATTACAGGTTATAATATTGAAGGTAATTATAATACCAGTAATGCACAAACGAACATCACTAACTTGATGCTTATTATCCAGACCGACAACACTATTCATGAAGTGGCCTTGCGTCTGTTTGCCCGTTGCATGCTCTATGGCAACCCCAACAAGGACAATAATTACATCTCGGCAGAACATTTCCGCCAGCTCTCTGCTGGTGTACCTGCAGATGTCAAGGCCCTGATACAGGGCAATGAGGATGACTCATACGGTCGGCTGAAAGCATACGAAAAACCGTCACAGGACAATTACCTTTTCAACCTACTGAACTACCATCCTTATTTCAGTTTGAGTAGTATCACCAGTCGGTTAAAAGTGCTTCGCTTGGAAGAAAGTGACATTATTGACATTGCCTACTCGGCCAACGATCCTGGCATTTGTTATAATACACTCGACATTTTGAACAATGTTTTTGCAAAACAATATCAAGGACTTCGTTATGGAGAAACCCTCAATGTGATAAAATTCTTCGAACGCGAGGTGGGAAAGCTAAGTAAAGTACTTAATACTGCCGAGAATGATTTGATTAGATACAACATTAGCCATCGTATCATCAATTATGAAGAACAAACCAAACAACTTACTGTGCTTGATGCGACTCAACAAACCGCAGAAAATGACCTTCGCAAGAACTTGGCAACTACCGAGGCTCTGATTAATTATCTCAAGCAACAGATGGGTAACCGTCAGAAGTTGATTGAGTCCAATGAACAGTTCACGGCCATAGTTCGTGATATCTCGCGTCTCCAGTCACGTATTGCGAACTTGAAACTAATGAATAGTGAAAACGGTGGGAACAATTCAGAAGCCCAGCTTGAGTTGGCTAAGGCAGAACGAGAGTTAGCGGCTGCTACAGAAGAAGTCAAGAGATACACTGCCGAAATTGAAGCTGCCGCTTATAACACTGATACGGGCATCAAGGCTAATGACCTAATTGACCGCTGGTTAGAGCAGGTACTCATTTTGGAACAAACAAAGGCAGAACTGGGAGCCTACGAATTGATGCGTGCCAAATTGGATGAGCAGTATAAATTCTACTCTCCCCTGGGAGCAACCATTGACCGTAAGGCGCGCCATATCGGCTTTATAGAAGGGAACTACATGGAAATGTTGAAAGCTTTGAATGCTGCCCGCCTTCGCCAACGCAACTTGCAGATGTCCACCGCCACGCTCCGACAGCTCAATCCTCCTGCATTCCCACTAAATGCTCAGCCCACTAACCGCATGATGATTCTGTTAGGTGCTTTCTTGCTTGCATTTATTATGACGGCTCTTTACTTCTTTATCATCGAGCTACTTGACCGTACTTTACGTGATCGTATGCGCTCGGAACGTATTACGAAAGTTCCTGTGATGGGTTGCTATCCCAAGGAGAGCACCATGCGCTACCGCCGTTTCAACAAGACCATCAGCGATATGGCGCTCCGCCAGCTCAGCAAAGCATTGCTACCCAACTTCCAGCAGGGGCAGCAGAATGTCCTCAACCTGCTCTCCACCGATTCCGGCAATGGCAAGAGCCATTTGGCAGAAGAGTTGGAAAACTATTGGCTCAGCATTGGCTTGCAGGTGCGTCGTCTGACGTACGACGAAGATTTTTTGGCCGATGATAGTCGTTATATCATGGCTAAAGACATCAAAGACCTTTGCCCAGATATCCTGCCTGATGAGATAGCCATTGTTGAATATCCCAATTTGGACGAGAACTCTATCTCACCAGCCCTATTGAACATAGGTACAGTCAATCTGATGATTACACGTGCCAACCGGACCTGGAAAGATATCGATCAGAAAGCGCTAAAAGAACTTGAAGCCCGACTGGATGATGAGCACAAGAAAACACTATTTATGTATCTTACAGAGGCTCAGCGCTATGCTGTGGAGGAATTCGTTGGCCAGCTACCGCCATACACCAGATTCAACAACTTTATCTATCGTATGTCGCAACTTGGTCTCACGGCAACAGAGAACAACCGAGCCAAGTAAATCTCTATGGCCAAGGCTATTACATCATACGCCGAGAATCACGGAGGAAGAGTAGCATTACTCTTTCTCCTATTTCTACTGGCCATCTACAATTTCTCCGTCATGGGTATCACAGGCTTCGCTTTGGTATGCATGATTCCTGCCGGCCTTTTAGGATTGGCTTTAGCCATCAGATACCAAGAGACGTTGTTCTGGTTCATTTTCTTCATGAACTATTTTGTTATGGGACTTAGCCGCTATGGCTATATCCCCGTGCCTGTTACGATGGTAACGCTTGTACCACAACTGATTCTGCTTCTTTCTTTTGTGGTCATTCCAAGGCCCAAAAAGAATTCGATGCTTACCATCATGCTACTGGCTATTATCATCTGGACGTTATATTTAGCCATTCAAGTATTCAATCAAACTTGTAGCCTTCCTGTTAATATAGGTGCATGGCTACAGAATATGAATTTCTATGCTTTCTATTTCATCATTGCATACGTCCTTGTCAGCAAAATCATTAATACCCCAGAAACTATCATGCGTTTTTTACGTATTTGGGCATGTTTTGCTATTGTGGCAGCTTTTTGGGCTTGGCGCCAGAAAACATTTGGTTGGGACACGACAGAATGGCGATGGCTTATCAGCGGTGCCATGCGAACCCATATTGTAGGCGGTTCTATACGTTATTTCTCTTTTTTCTCTGATGCGGCCAACTTTGGCTGTAGTATAGCAGCCTCAGCAGTTACGTTTTTTATTGTGGCCTTAAATGCGAAAACGAGAATAGATAAACTATTGTTTTGGGGCGCCTTCGCTTTTTCCACCTACGGTTTTTTTGCTTCTGGCACCCGCACTGCTCTTGTTTGTTTTATGATAGGAGTGTTTATTTATACCCTTTTATCCAAATCTTTTAAGCTAACACTTTTTGTGATTATCGCAGGCGGTTTGTTTGTCTCGTTTCTAGCCTTCACTGATATTGGAAACGGCAACATGCAGATACGTCGTATGCGCTCAGCATTTAACAAAGATGACGCATCACTAAATGTGCGTGACATCAACAAGGCTGCTTTAAAGAAATACCTACAAGATGCGCCCTTTGGCATGGGTATTAACATTGACGAAACATCTATTCCGGCCAACAACAAATTTAAGGTGGTCTATCAGACGTCCAACGACTCTACCTATGTGTTTTTCTGGCAACGCACAGGTATCGTCGGTGTATATGTATTTGCCTTTATGAATATCCTTATTTTTATAGGAGGTGCCATTATTACGCTATTCAGGTTAAGAACAAAGACCTGTCGAAGCATTGCCGGTGCCTTTACCTGTGCGTTCCTTGCGATTAATGTGGGGGGCTATGCCAACCACATCCTTCTGCAATATCCGAATATCCTTATTTTCTATGGCGGTATGGCCATTGTTTATCTGCTACCTGCTATTGAGAGCGACTTTGAAGCCTATGAAGCCACGCTAATAGCCAAAGAAGAAGATCGCAAACGCCTGAAGCTAGAAAAGAAGCTGCAATCAAGAGTGTAAGGATTGGACATTTTATTATCTATCATCACCGTCGATTATAATGGTTATGCTGATACCTGTGACCTCATCGACAGCATCCCTTTCAACGAACAAATGGAAGTGATTGTGGTTGATAATGCCTCCCAAAAAGATGAAGCGACCCAAATAGCGCAACGCTATCCCCATATCAAAGCCATCCGTAGCAAGAAAAATATGGGGTTTGCAGGTGGTAACAACTTGGGGATCCAAATTGCAAGGGGGAAATACTTATTCTTTATCAACAATGACACTGAATTCCCCAAAGGAGAATGGGAGGATGTTGAGAGACTGATACACCGTATGGAGTCGAATCCAAAGATAGGCATCATCTGTCCGAAGATCCGTTTTGCATGGGATAACCATCCCATCCAGTTTGCGGGCTACACGCCTTTAACAAAAGTCACTATGCGCAATCATGCTATTGGTTTCGGCGAAGAAGACCATGGGCAGTATGACACGCCCCACCCTACTCCATACGCTCATGGAGCTGCCATGTTAGTTAAACGGAAGGCAATAGAAAAGGCAGGGCTCATGCCAGAGAACTATTTCCTTTATTACGAAGAACTGGACTGGTCGATGATGTTTACCCGCGCTGGCTACGACATCTGGTATGACCCCAATTGCACGATATTTCACAAAGAAAGCAAATCTACAGGTCAGGCAAGCCCCTTACGTACCTATTACATTACCCGCAACCGTTTACTCTTTGCTCGCCGGAACATCCAATTGCCCATACGTTTCCTCACTTATTGCTATTTAATGGGCATTGTGGGGCTACGTGACATCGCGATTCATACGCTTAAGCGACGTTCCGACCTGCGCAAAGCCTCATTCCATGGTATCCGTGATTTCATTAAAAGACGGGATGGCTACAAAAAAATGAACGACATTTTTTGCAGTTCAGAATAAATTTTGTACTTTTGCAAACAAGATTCAAGAACTTCTATGAAATTTTGGTGGGTACTATATATTATTGATGGATTCCTGTTTGCTTACGTTGCGCTGACAGTACTTTATTTCCTTGTATTCTCCATTGCATCCTTGTTCAAGCACCGCAATGAGCCGAAGAAGGCTAAAGAACTAAACCGTTTCATAGTCATCATTCCTTCTTACAAGCAAGGCAGCTCCGTCCGTCAAACGGTCAATTCTATCTTGGGTCAGAGCTATCCCCAGCGTATGTTCGATGTCGTTGTTGTTTCTGACCACGAAGACGAACTGACAAACATGCAATTAGCTCAAATGCCCATCACATTGTTGACACCCAATTTTGACGAGAGTTCCAAAGCTAAGTCCATGCAATATGCAGTTCTGAATCTTCCTAAGTTCAAAATCTACGACGCTGTCCTTATTCTCGATGCTGGTAACATCGTCAGACCTGAATATCTGGAAGAAGTCAATGATGCCTATGCTTCATCGGGCACCAAAGCCATTCAGACTCATCGTTTATCGGCCAACCGCGATACTACTGCTGCCCGTTTTGATGCCATCTTTGAAGAAATCAACAACTCCATTTTCCGTCGTGGTCACCAAAGGCTGGGACTATCGGCAGCACTTAATGGTTCAGGCATTGTCTTCGACTTTCAGTGGTTCAAGACGAATATCATGAAGATACGTTCTGCTGTTGGTGAAGACAAAGCATTGGAAGCTTTGCTGATACGTAATAATATTTATGTTGATTATTTTGAGGATATCCACGTCTATGATGAGAAGACTCGGAGCATCAGACAATTCAACAACCAGCGTAGCCGCTGGATTCACACCCAGCTACATGCTGCATTAAATAATTTGCGCTATCTCCCACAAGCCATTCTGAGCCGCAACTATGATCATATCGACAAAATCCTCCAATGGCTACTTATTCCACGCACCATCCTCATGGGCATCATTGCCATCATGAGCATCGTGCTTCCATTCATTTACATGACATTGGCCATCAAGTGGTGGATTATTGGTGCCATCATTCTCTTCGCATTCTCATTAGCCACCCCTGACTATCTTATAGACAAGAACTGGGATAAAGACTTCATTCGCGCTCCATTAGTCAGTATAGGCGGTCTGTTCAACATCTTCCGTGCTGGACATAGCGAGGCTACTTATCGTGCCAACGCTTTCAGCAAATGGATAGGCAGACTGAGAAATAAAGAAAAGAAGAAAAGGAAGAAATAAAATAAATGGGATATACCATCCTACATATCACAGACTGGCTGTTGTGGATTATCATGGCAGTCTCTGTGTTTTATGCATTGTTTTTCTCATTGACCTCTCTCCTGCCCCGTCACCAGTCACGTATCTCCCCAGATTCAATACCTGAAAACCGCTTTTTAGCCCTCTTCCCGGCCTATCACGAGGACTCTGTCATCATACACTCTATTGAGGCATTTCTTAAACAAATCTATCCTGCCACCCATTATCAGATCGTTGTCATCTCCGATCACATGCAGCCAGAAACTAACCAGAAACTGGCCAGTCTTCCCATCATGCTGTTACAGCCTTCCTTTGAACAGAGTAGCAAGGCAAAAGCCTTACAATATGCCATGAGGGAAGTGGAGAACTTTGACTACGTGGTGATTCTTGATGCCGACAATCTTGTTGACTCCGACTTTCTGACCCGTCTCAATCAAGAATGCAGCAAGGGATACCAAGCCATTCAATGCCACCGAACAGCCAAGAATGCCGATAACGCCATTGCTGCCCTTGACGGTTTGAGCGAGGAAATCAACAACAGCATTTTCCGAAAGGGTCACAACCGTATCGGCATGTCCTCAGCTCTGATAGGTTCTGGCATGTGTTTCAATTTCCAATGGTTCAAAGAGCATGTCAACTCTTTAGATTCTGCCGTTGAGGACCGTGAGTTAGAGGCACTCCTCATGAAGCAGCGCATCTTCATCCATTATGCAGAAGACATCAACGTGATGGATGAAAAAGTAAGCAACAGCGATAATTTCCAACGCCAGCGTCTTCGTTGGATGACAGGTCAGGTACAGACATTGCTTCGCATGCTCCCCTACATTCCCAAAGCCATTATCACAGGCAACATCAACTATATCGACAAAACCATCCAGCAGGCCCTCATTCCGCGTTCCATCCTGCTGATACTGATTCCACTCTTCATACTGATCACCACACTCATTGCATATCTCTCACCTCTCACCTCTTACCTCTCACCTATGCGTTGGTGTTTGCTTCTCATTCTCCTCTGCATTGCCCTCTTCATAGCCATTCCCCGTCCATTACGCAATAAAACCATCTTTAGTAAGATATTCTCCCTTCCCCGTCTTGCATGGAAGATGCTCAAGAACCTTCTGCATATCCGTACCAGTAATAAGGAATTCATCCATACCACCCATAACCAATGAAAATTGCCATACTTACATCTGGAATATTGCCACTACCTGCCGTACAAGGTGGTGCTGCTGAAAATCTCATCGATTTCTATTTGGCCTATAACGACCTGCACCACCTGCATGACATCACCATATATAGCGTCTATCATCCTGATGTGAAGAAGCGCCCTGCCTTACAATCATCTATTAATCACTATATCTATATAGACCGGTATAGCCCTGTGGCACGTCTTCGGGCTAAATGGCATAGTCTGACACATTACAACGAATACTACCACTATCAATTAGAGTTTTTCTTTGAACGGGCTTATCACAAAATGAAAAATCAGCACTTCGACCTGATTATATTGGAAAATAGGCCTGGCTATGCATTAAAATTAAAGAACCGCCTAAACACGCCAATCATCTCTCATATTCATACAGACCTCGTCAATCCTGAAGTCCCCCAAGTAAAGACTCTTGTCGAAGCGAACGATGGCTTTATCTGTGTTTCTAAATACATCAAAAGTCGGATAGTTTCAGTTGGATTGCCCACCAAAGCATCTGTCGTCTATAATGGCTTAGATGAACAACGTTTCAAACCACAGGTATCAGCAACTATTAACAGACCATCTATGGGATTCAGTGCCAATGATTTTCTTGTCATCTATACTGGCCGCATCGTCCCTAATAAGGGAGTTAAGGAACTAGTACAAGCCATCCAACTGCTACAAGATGAATCAAATATCAAACTTTTAGTTGTCGGTGGAGACAATTATGGCGATAGCGTTAACAGCAATCCCTATTTAGATGAACTTCGCGAGATGGGCCGACAGATGAAAGGAAAGGTCCTTTTTACTGGCTTCGTGCCATACGAACAACTTCCATCCTATCTCTGTTTGGCTAATGTTGCCGTTGTTCCTTCACATATCAATGAAGCCTTGGGCATGTCAGCTATTGAAGCCACAGCTATGGGCCTGCCCGTTATTGCCACCAACGATGGCGGCATACCAGAGACGTTAGAAGGGCAAAAGCACATCCTCATTGATAAAGACGGGGATATGCCACAACAAATAGCGGAAGCCATATTACAGATCAAAGAGCATGATGTCGATTTCAAAGGCAACCAGCTTAATCCTCATTTCACAAAAGAGGTGTATGCTGAAACGTTCTTTAAAGAAATAGAGCAATATGACATCAGATAGAGTACATAAAACCGTTATGAATGCGAAAGTGGGATTTGTTTTCTACTTTCTTTCTATGTTCTTGACATTCTACTCACGCCGTATCTTCCTCGAATGTTTAGGTGACAGTTTCATGGGCCTAACCACTACACTTGGCAGTATTCTGAACTTCCTTAATATTACTGAGATTGGTATAGGGACCTGTATTGGTTATTTCCTCTACAAACCCATTGCCGACCAAAATCATGATAAAATTTGCGAGATTGTATCACTCTATGGATACCTCTACCGTATTATAGGTACAATCGTTCTTGTTGGTGGTATCTTGGTAAGTGCTTCATTTCCATTCATCTTCGCTGAAGAAGAACTATCGTTTGGCATTATCTATTTTTCATTCTACGTTATTTTAGGTGCCAACCTGATGGGCTATTTCATCAACTATCGTCAGATACTTCTCGATAGCGATCAAAAAAACTACAAAATTGCTATCTGGACTCAGACAGGCGCCATCTTGCGAACAATGGTTCAGATACTATTAGTATATATCTACAAAGATCCATATCTGTGGATGTTCATGGAGATAATCTTCAGTCTTTTCTCCTGTCTTGTACTTAATCACGTTATTGTACGCGAATACCCTTGGCTAAAAACAGACAAGAGCAAGGGGCGAGAAATACTAAAAAAATATCCTGAAATATTGCAAAAATCGAAACAGATAGTCATCCATCGCCTTAAAAACTTCTTTCTCTCTCGTAGCGACGAAATA